>ENA-UEQB01001453-UEQB01001453.1-human-gut-metagenome-genome-assembly--contig:-NODE-1453-length-19879-cov-6.297950_pt1 | contig 19879 bp, 18 predicted proteins | sample MGYA00242901_ERZ507918 | MGnify/ENA primary metagenome ERZ507918 (study PRJEB26167, sample SAMN06115405) | human gut metagenome | host: Homo sapiens | place: China:Sichuan | collected 2016-04-06... | reverse complement strand
CAGCCGAGCTATCAAACCCTTTACACAGCTCCCAAGGCTTGCCTTCCTCCCGGAACCGCCGCTGAAGGTCACGTGCCTTAAATCCAATTCTCAATACTATCCGTATGGGTTTTTAGGCGGTTCCCCCAAGATACCTATTCCGCCAGCTTTCTTCTTCCCTCAGGCGTGCAGCATCCACATAGCATCATACGGATGACGAAACCGGAAATACCTTGTACGGAATCCTTTCTTATGATAATCCCTTCCTTAATTTCCGTTATCCGTGCACACAGGAAAGAGGAAAACATGAATGTGTCACAATCTGACACGCACAGCCCTTTTTGAATGCATACTCCCAGCGTCTCATTATATTTCATCCTCAATATTGCAATAAGGGCGGTTCAATTCGGCGTGGCATCTGGGATATCTTCTCAAATCCCGAAAAAAAGAGACGTGGAAGGAGCCAAAATATCGCATGGAATGTGAATACAGTTTGATTATGAATTTCAAGGGAGACCCCATCCGCAGACGTAGCCTTTCGATAACCTCCTCTTCCCTTTTTATCTCACTTTGTATGCATTCCCAAAGTAAAGCCTCCTTGTCCGGAAATGCCCCATAAAACACATCTTTGGAAATATCAAGAGACATCCTGACGTCCTCCATCCGGGTGGCCCTGATGCCTTGATGCCGAAACAGGGCCACCGCCATATCGCAGACTTGTTCCATATCCATAGTTGTCATTTCAATTAGAATGAGGTCCCTTTAAACACCGAGGAACGCTCCTTGGGAAGCAGGCGGCCATCCAGTGTGACCCGGTTGGAGTTGAGATTCGGGTTGACGGTTACGGACGCCCTGTTTGTCCCCTTGGGCAATGAAAGGTCAACCGTCGCCGAGATTCCTGTCCCCATGACACTCATGGAGAAAGTGATGTTCCCTTTTTTGTCCGTCTTCATCCTGATGTTCGACGCACGTCCTTCCACCGTTATGCCTCCCACACCGTTGGGGCCTCCGCCATTGAAAGGGGCTATCTGCACGACAGCCTTGTCATCCGACAGGGAGATAAAATTCGTATTGGAAGTTACAAAGGCCGTCTCTCCCCGTTTGAAGACAATCCGGTCCGCTTCCAAAACAAAATCCAGTTCTTCCAGCGCTTTGACGGCATCCGCATAGTTTACGGAATCCATGACGGCTTCCATTCTTTCTTGAAGCTCGCGTTCTTCAGCGCTTTTCTGCTCCGCTTTCGTATAGATACGTTTCTCACTCTGGGCATATGCTGACATACCGGCCAGCAATACTACCACCATAATAAATAGTCTGTTCATACTCAAAAGGATATAAAAGATTAACGAATCAATGTATATGTCTGATCCGTCTCCCGCCGGCCATATACACACAGGCGAGAGAGCACACAGCGCACGCCACAAACACGATTCCCGTAGTCTGCAGCGGATTTCCGATTCCAACCAGCGGTGAGACAAGCCCTCCGAATGCGAACGAGACGGCTCCCAACAGGGCGGAAGCGCTTCCCGAATGCTCCCTGCCCTTGTCCATGGCAAGGGTGGTGGAGGAGGTGAAGCAAAGCCCCAACGAGAAAAGGATGCCGAGCATGAACCCCTCATAAACGGGGAAGCTGCAACCGGCAAACAATGCCGCCGCTTCACAAACCGAAAAGACAAACAAACCGGCACTGCCCAACAACGTTCCCCTCTCTATATGTCTGAACCTGGCGGCAAGAGCAGCCGATATGACCACGGCGAGCGCATTCATGCCGAAACACATGCTGAATTCCAACGGGGTAAAGCCGTAGTATTGCTGCATAATGAACGGCGCGGAAGCGATGTTGGCGAAAAGTGCAGCCTGGGCGAACCCAAGCTGCAACATATAACCCATGTAGGGACGGTTTCCCAATAAAGGTATGAAGTATGAAGGTAAACGTAAAAGACCGGATGAAACACGTCTCTCCATGGGCATAGATTCCTGATAATACAAACAGGCGAATAATAGCAACATACCGATAAACAGCAGGACGGCAAAGATGCTCTCCCAGCCTCCCGCCTCGGCCATTGCTCCTCCCAACACCGGAGCCAGCACCGGAGCTATACCGTTAATGGAACCTACAATCGCCAGAATTCTGGCCAATTCATGTCCGGAAAACAAGTCCGTTGATATGGAACGGGCAATGACAATGCTTCCGGCCGCTGCAATTCCTTGAAACAAACGGAATATGACAAACAGATATATGTCAGCCGAAAACAGACAAAGCAGCGTGGACAGGATAAAGAGCAACAGCGTCCACAACAATACCGGTTTTCTGCCATACCGGTCACTCATGGGGCCAAAGAGCAATTGCCCTGCAGCCAGACCAATCATGCAAGAGGTCAGGCTTAGCTGTACCATTGATGTGTTGGTGCCAAACAGATCTACCATGGACGGCAAGGCAGGCAGGTACATATCTGTGACAAACGGGCCAAAGGCTGTCAGCAGTCCCAGGAAAATCAACAGGAATATCCTGTAGGAATCCGTTCTCATTATCAGTGTTTTCATTCACATCCTCCTCCTAACGCATTATACAGATTAATGACGGACTGGCAGTACGTGAACCTGTCAGAAACCACATTCAAGCGGGCATTCAGCAACGACTGGCGTGCGGTAAGCAATTCCAGATAGGTGGCATTGCCGGTCCGGTACAATGACTCGGAGGTCTGTACAGCACGTTCCAGCTCCTTACACTGTCTCCGGTGGCTGCCAAGGGTTCTTTGTACCGATTCTGTGGCATACAGCGCGTCGTTCACCTCCTGTCCGGCATCCAGCAGCGCCTGTTTGTAGGCGAGCAGGGCTATCTGTTCCTCATCCTTGGACACACGCAGGTTGGATATGAGCTTCCCCCGGTTGAAGATGGGTTGTGCCAGGGATGCTACAGCCGAAAGTATCCAGCCGCCGGGATTGCTCACCACTTGTCCCAGAGAGTTGGTCCAGCCGGCGCTCCCGGACAGCGTGAGACTCGGATAAAAAGCCGAACGTGCCTGATTGAGCGTATAATAGGCGTTTGCCAGCACCATTTCCGCCTGCACCACATCCGGGCGTTTGGACAGCAACCGCACGGGAAGTCCGGCGTTGATCCGTTCCGGGAATGTCTGTTGCTCCAGACTGCCCCGCTCAATGCTTCGAGCGGTTGTTCCTAACAGCGTGCAAAGCGCATTTTCCGCCTCGCGTTGCTGCCGCAGCAGGTCGTTGTGCGTGGCCTCCAGTTCGTGCAGGCTGGCACGGGCCTGGCTTACGGCATTCTCCGTTTCCTCACCCACTTTGAATTTCGACTCCATGACCCGTATCTGCTCTTTCCATACCTCCAACGTGGCACGGCTGATTTCCAGCTGCCCGTCCAACATCAGGAGCGAATAGTAACCGTTGGCGATGCTCGCTATCAAGTCCGAACGGACTGCCTGCCGGTAGGCTTCCTGTTGCAACAACGTGGCTTGTGAGCCTTTCTTGGCATTGCGCAGGTTGCCGAAAAGATCTATCTCCCAGCTCGCCTGAATGGGCAATTCATAAGTCTTCACAGTCTTACTCCCGTCAGTACCGGTCAGTGTACCCTGTGGGGAAAGGGTTAATGAAGGCAGAAACGACAAGCGTGCAGCCTTTAGCTGTGCTTTGGCTTGGTCAACGCGCAACAGGGCAGTCTGCATGTCGGTGTTGTTCTCCAGTCCGTAGCGGATCAGGTCTTGCAGCAAGGTGTCCCGGAACATCTCCTGCCATGGAAGGTCGCCCAGCGTCAGGGAATCTTCTTCCGACAGGGTGTTGTCCGTATCCCGGTAAAGACTGTCCACCGGCAAGCCCTCCGGTCGTTGGTAATTGCGGTAGATATGGCAGCTACTCACCGCTGCCATACACAGTATCATATATATTATCTTTTTCATGATTGTCTCTCTTTTTTTCGTTTACCCATCACCCGTTCTTCGATGTACTGGAATACGATGAAGAATGCGGGTGTTACAAATAACAAAGCTACAGTTCCGATAAGTAAGCCGCCTACCGTACCTACACCCAAAGAACGGTTGCCGTTGGCACCTACTCCGGAAGCGAACATCAGCGGAAGCATACCGAAAATCATGGTGAGTGCCGTCATCAGGATCGGACGGAAGCGGACGGTAGCCGCACTCATGGCGGCTTGTGTCAATGACATGCCCGCTTGGCGGCGTTCGGTTGCATATTCGGTCATCAGAATTGCTGTTTTGGAAAGCAGTCCGATCAGCATGATCAGTCCCGTCTGCAAGTAGATGTTGTTTTCGATTCCCCATATACGGGCAAAGAGGAAACTTCCCATCAGCCCGAAAGGTACGGAAAGTATCACCGCCATCGGGATGAACATACTTTCGTAGAGAGCGCAGAGTATCAGGTAGATGAATAGGATGCACACGGCGTAGATGATGACGGTGTCATGTGATTCCGCCATCTGCTCTTCTTCACGCGTCATGCCGGAATACTCGTATCCGTAACCGGTAGGCAGGGTTTGTGCCGCTACCTCGCTCACGGCATTGATGACATCTCCCGAACTGTATCCTTCCGCCGGCATCCCCTGCACGTTGATGGAGGAGAACATGTTGAAACGTGTCAAAGACTCCGCACCGTAGGTCTTGGTCAGTTTCACGAACTGGCTGACCGGTGCCATCCCGCCGCTTGTCCTCACAAAGATATTGTCCAACGACTGCATGTTCCTGCGACTGTCCGAAGGGGCTTGGATAATGACGCGGTACAGTTTTGTGAAACGGTTGAAATTGGAGGCATAGATGCTTCCGAAATAGCCGGACAATACCTCGAGAACTGCATCCGTGGTAGTGCCTGCACGCTGGCATTGCGCCTCGTCCACATCCACACGGTATTGAGGGAAATTGGCACTGAACGATGTATAGGCTATCTGTATCTCCGGCCGCTTGTTCAGTTCGGCAAGAAATCCGTCGGTTACTTTGCTCAAGGCGTCGATGCCTTTTCCGCTCCGGTCTTGAATATAAAGCTCAAAGCTGTTTCCTGTGCCATAACCTGAAATCATGGGCGGTGAGAACACGAAGATGTTGGCATTCTTGATGCCTGCCGTGTGGCGGTAGATTTCCTCGGAAATGGCATCCACGCTGCTCTCCTCATCCTGCCGTTCATCCCAGTGTTTCAACTTGATGATAAACATGCCGTGAGAGGAGCCGCTGCCCGAACCCATGCCGAATCCGGCAACCTTGTTGAAATTGTCGATCTGCGGAATCTCCTTCAGCTCTTTCTCCACCTTGTCCATGATACTTGCGGTCTCGGCCAGCGTGCTTCCCGCAGGCGCGTCCAGGCTGACAAAGATGGACCCGGTATCCTCCGACGGGACAAGACCGGTCTTGGTGGTGCTCATCAGATAGCCGAGCAACAGGACCGCCAGCCCCAACGAGGACCATGCCAGCCATTTATGCTTGACAAAGACCTTGGTTCCCGACTTGTACTTCAGCACAATGCGTTTGAAGGCCGAGTCGAAAGCCATGCGGAAACGGGTGGAGAACTCCGGTCTTTTCCCTTCCATCAGGATCTCGTTCGGACGCAGTATCAGGGCGCACAAGGCGGGTGAAAGCGTCAGGGCATTCACGGCCGAGATACCTACGGCAACCGCCATCGTGATGCCGAACTGCGTATAGAAAATGCCCGATGTTCCACCCATAAAAGACACCGGAACGAATACCGCCATAAAGACCAGGGTGGAGGTGACGATGGCCGACGAGATACCGCTCATGGCGTCAACGGATGCCTTATAGGGCGAACGGTAACCTTCATCGAAACGGGTCTGCACCGCTTCAACCACAATGATGGCATCGTCCACGATTGTACCGATGGCGAGCACCAGCGCGAACAGTGTCAGCAGGTTGATGCTGAACCCGGCGACATAGAGGGCGGCGAACGTACCGATCAGCGACACAAAGATGCTGATGGTGGGAATCAGTGTGGAACGAGGATTCTGGAGGAACACATATACCACCAGTACTACCAGTATAATAGCCTCCAGCAGTGTCTTGATGACCTCGTTGATGGAAGCGTCAAGAAAGTTCTTTGTACTCATCAGCTCCACGATTTCCATGTCTTCCGGAAGAGTCTCCTCCAGCTCGTCCAGGTACTTGTCTATATTGGTGATGATTTCATTGGCATTCGTTCCGGCCGTCTGGTTGATTATACAGGTGCTTCCCGGAGCACCGTTCACCGTACCGGTATAAGAGTAGCTCTGCGCTCCCAACTCTACGGTGGCGATGTCTTTCAGTTTCAGTACACGTCCGTCATCGTAAGCCTTGATGACGATTTCCTCAAACTCCTGTTCGGTTTCCAGCCTTCCGCGGTATTTTAATGTATATTGGTATACGTTCTTGGAGTCTTCGCCGATGGAGCCGGTGGATGCCTCGATGTTCTGGCTGGAAAGCGCCGTCTCCACATCGCTTGGTTCCAGTTCATATTGTGCCATTACGTCCGGTTTTAACCAGATACGCATCGCATAATCTCCTCCCATCACATTGACTTCACCTACACCCGAGATACGCTGTATCTGCGGTTTCACATTAATAGTCAGGTAATTGGTCAGGAATGTTTCATCGTATGTCCCTTTCGGACTGTAAAGTCCAAAGATTTTCAGCATACTGCTTTGCCGCTTCATGGTGGTGACACCTACTTTAGTCACCTCTGCCGGTAACAGCGAGGTCGCAGTGGACACCTTGTTCTGCACATTGACGGCTGCCATGTCCGGGTCACTACCCTGCTTGAAATAAACCGTGATTTCCGCACTGCCGGTATTGCTGGCGGTAGATGTCATGTAAGTCATGTTCTCCACCCCGTTGATGGCTTCTTCCAGCGGCACGATAACACTTTTCTGCACGGCTTCCGCATTGGCTCCGCTATAAGTAGTAGAAACACGGATGGTTGGAGGAGCAATGTCCGGATATTGCTCCACGGACAATGCATACAGACCGATTAATCCGGCTACTAAAATAACGACCGAAATGACAATCGAAAGAATCGGCCGGTCTATAAATCTTTGCAGTTTCATAAGCTATCCCTCCTTTCCTTCTTTTACTGCGGCTTCTTCCCTTACAGTGGATACGACCGTACCGTCCTTCAGCAAACCCGCTCCTTCGGAAACAATCACATCCCCTTCCTGCAGCCCTTCTTCTACAATGTATTCCGTCCCGTCATTGATTTCAAAAACTTTTATCGGGGTGGAAACAGCCTTGCCGTCCATCACTTTATAGGCAAAAATACGGTTCTGGATCTCATAGGTTGCCCCCTGGGGAATGACGATACATTGCGTCCGGTCGTATGGTATGACGATATTCGCCTGTCCGCCGCTCATCAGACGTTTATCCTTATTTCCGAACACGGCGCGCATGCTTACCGTCCCGGTCGTTTTATCAATGATACCGCTGATAACGTCTATTTTTCCTTTTTGTCCGTAAACCGAGCCGTCATTCAATTCCAGCGACACTTCCGGAAAAGACCGCAAGGCATTATCCAAAGAGCCGTACCGGGCTGTCAGGGAAAGTACCTGCTTCTCCGTCAGAGAGAAATAAGCGTACATCTCCGAATTGTCCGAAACACGAATAAGGGCATCCGTCATGGACGCACTGACCAATGCTCCGATACGATAGGACGTCATGCCTGCATACCCGTCCACGGGACTTTTCACTTCTGTATAGGAAAGGTTGTTGCGGGCCTCTGTCATTTCAGCCTGCGCCTGCAACAGGGCGGCTTTGGCGCTCTTGTAGTCATTCTGTGCCGTGCGCAGTTCAAAATCCGAGATTACTTTATCATCGAACAAAGACTGCTTGCCTTCCAATGTCTGTCTGGCAGTCGCTTCGCCCGCTTCCGCCGTTGCCACAGCAGCCTCTGCCTTTTGCAAGGCTGCCTTGTACGGTACCTGGTCAATAATGAACAGCACTTGTCCTTTACGGACACGCGCCCCTTCCTCCACACAAACCTGCGTGATTGTTCCCGAAACCTGAGGACGCACCTCCACATCCTGCTTTCCCTCTATCACTGCCGAATATTTGACAGAAAGCTGCCGGTCTTCCGGTTTCAATGTCATAAGGGGATAATTCCCACCATCTTCCTGTTGCCTTGCATTCTGCCGACAACCGGTCAGCAGGCACATGCAACATAATACTGATACAAAAACACTTCTTACCTTCATTTTTTTTTTTTAGTTAAATTTGTTATTTATGCTGCGAAAATAAACAGGGAATCCCACTCCATTCTTGTACAAACGGCGCAAGAATTTGTCCGAATTGCCCTCCATTAAAAAACATTAGCAAATAGTATGTCTATTTGACGCATGAAATTGTTCAACCGGGACATCTTTTTATATTTTTGCAGTGTCACGTAAACCCAACGGAATTAAAATGACACAGAAAGAATTATCCCTGTTGTTTCCTCCCGATCTTTATAGGGAGGGACTGCTCTTGCTGGTATCTCCTGAAAGTTTTCACAAACTGGAAGGCAAGACTATTGAGAGAAGCCGTTTGCATATGCTCGTATGTGACGGTATTCTGGAGCTGGAACTGAATGGAAAAGCGTATGAAATGAGAGGACCTTCCCTTCTCGATATCATGGATACCGTCACGGTCCGGATAAATAGAGCCAGTCCGGATTTGCGGGGCTGGTGCCTGTTCATCACTTTCGAGTTTGCCAGCGAGTCCCTGAAGAATCTCCGTCCCGGCCCGTTGAACCGTTTGCTGGAACAGCTGTGCCTTCCCGTTTGGAGCCTCTCACAGATGGAAAACGAAATTCTTGAGAAACAACTGCTCCTGATGAAAGGGACACTTGAGAATCCGAAACATTATTACCGGCAGGAACTCTGTGAAACTTACTTCAGAAGTTTCAGTCTTGAGCTGGGAAACATCATGTTCACCCATGAAGAGAACATGGACGGTGCGCCATCTTATATCAGTAAAAGGGATTTTGTCACGTTGAATTTCATGAAGCTTGTTTCAAGACATTTCATGGAGGAACATAATATTGATTTTTATGCGAAAGCCTTATGCATTTCCAACAAGCACCTTACACGTGTTGTCAAGGAGATGACAGGCAAGACGCCGCATACGGTCATCTGCAATGAACTGATACACCAGGCCATGGCCATGCTTGAGGACGACAGTGTTCCGGTAGCACAAATTGCGGAGCTGCTTCACTTCTCGGACCAGGCGGCGTTCTGCAAATTCTTCAAGAAGCACAAGAAAGTCTCCCCCATGGCATATAGGAGAAGATATATCGAATAACCTGTAGTTCTCTGACCGTATTTTGCCATGCATCAGATTCCAATTACAAACAACTTGTCTGTTGCATAATTTTGCGGCAAGAGTCCGGCAGGTTCCGCATGGCAAGACCTGCCTGGAATCCGAGCAGTAAACTGGCGACAATCTGCATCCATTGCCTTTGGTAGATACTTTGTCCCCGGTAACAGAATTTGCAGGGGGAAAGTGCATACGTACAGATGATATATTGCATAAAAGTGGGAGATATTGCTCCTCAAAGGATCGGTGTATAAGGCAGGTAGAATATAGATAAGATTCTCTAAGGTTACAATATACATAACATATCTTTTTATCATAGTAGCTTTATTCTGCCCCCTGCAACTTATTCTCATACGTTTCCAGTTCCTTCCTGTTCCGGCTGGACGTTACCAAATAATCCCTGAAAAAATGAGGAGCACCGCTATTGTCTTTATTGAATGGATCCATTCCCCAACATCCAGCCACGATGTAGGCTACAAACGGCTGGATATAATTCTACATTTCGGTTACCGTGAGGCGGAGGTTTTTCTACCTCAGCCTATTATTTGTAAATTTCTCTCTCGTTTTTTTAGTATCTTTACAGACAGATAAAAGAGTTATTTGAAAGCATGAGGAATATAGTGCTTCTGAACAGGCTGGCATTTTCTTATCCGTTACCTATTCTCATGCGAGTTTACTGCAAACAGTTGATAGTCAAATAAAATATCTCAGACTTCAACAAATATAGGGAAAAGTCAGTGCGCCTTCACCAACCTTTATTTTTTCATTTATTGTGCAAACTATCCAACCATGATACGTAGTCCCGGCCCATTCTCAGACTAACTTTATGCATCTTCGACAATACAAAAAATTAAAGAAATACTGCAACTACAGTATTTCTTTAATTTCGTATCTGTCTACCTCTTTATTTTTCATCCACAGGCTTGTCCTAACTTCGTACGGTCCGCCAAAGAAGATTTTATCCTCTCCTGCAGGAATTCGTTCAGATCCTTGTGTGGCAGATAGTGCACGGCCTTGTCGATCACTTTTTCACACTGCCTTCCGATCTCCTCCACCGCCTTCTTGCCGGCTTCATCATTATCCAGGAAGCAACAGACTTGTCCGTAGCTTCTAAGGATATCCACTGCCTTGGGCAGGTTGGCCACAGAATTGAGCACCACGCAGTCCGGCACGGCTTGCCCTTTCTTCAAGGCCAGGTACGAGAGATAGTCCATGAACCCCTCGAAAACCAGCACCGATGATTGCCGTCTATCCCCTGCATTATGGCTGACATGCGTGATATCCTTGGGAGAGACCGCTCCTTTGAAATACGGGTTGCGTATCTCAAGCCCCCCTTTCCTGTTTTTGAAACCGACCGCGAAATACCATTTGCCGCGCATGCGGTAATGTACCTCCACGCATTCCCTTGAGGCGATATCGGAAGGAATGCCCCTTGTCCCGAGATAATCCAGCAGGACGGTGTTCTTAAGAGGTGAGACGCGCAGCTCCTCAAAGGCCGATGCCACAATCCGTCCTTTCGCAGGAGAAGGAACCGGCCTGAACGCCGGAAAATCGCTCCCGATCCTCTGCAATACGGTCGGGATATCCGTCACCCCGTACAGCCTTTGTGCCAGGTCGATGATACTGCCCCCGGTTCCCTCCCCGAAATCATGTCACAGGTTCAAGGAAAGGCTGACCTTGAATGACGGGGTACGCTCCTGCTTGAAAGGCGAAAGGTACCATACACTGTCCCCCTGTCTTCTGACAGGCGAGAACCCCGCCCGTCCGAGGAAATCCTCCAGCGGAATCTTCTTTACTTCCTCGATGTTCATCGCTTGCTTGTTTTACAGGTTATTTAAAAGTCACAACCACCGTTCAGGTGGAATGAATATGGAAATAACAGCGGTTCTCTGGCAGCCCCTGCCATTGCTTTATCCATTGTCAATCCCCCGTTCCAATACTGCAATTTGCTACTTTTGCATAGCGCAAGTACACAGGCCTTAACACTTCTTGGATTTACTTCAATTAAAAGTCTGGCTCCGCTGTCCGTAGAATGATAATTGGCCCGCAGATGCCGTATAGAAGAGTACCTATCGTGATGCGACCGCGGACTTGTGCTCTCATTTTCTAATGTTCACAATTATGCCAAAGAAAGCTACAGCTGTAAAAACAGCAACGGGTAAGAAATTGAAAGTAGTCAATCCCAATGCAGCGGGGATTGACATTGCGGCATCAGAAATGCAGGTATGTGTACCGGATGACTGGGATTCTGATTGCAACCGTTGTTTCGGGTGCTTTACCCAAGACTTGAAGTCAATAGTCCAATGGCTCAAGAATTGCCGCATTGAAACCGTAGCCATGGAGTCGACCGGTATTTACTGGCTGCCTTTGTATTTCACCCTCAAGGAAAACGGATTTGACGTGGTGCTGGTAAATGCCCGTGACGTAAAAAATCTGTCAGGCCGTAAAACGGATGAGGCTGATGCCGAATGGCTCATGCTTCTCCATAGTTACGGGTTGCTCAGATGTAGCTTCCAAGCCGAGAATGAAGCACGTGCGATACGTAACCTGACCCGCCACCGTTCTAACTTGTTGCAGTCATCAAGCCGTGAAGCCCTTCATATGCAAAAAGCGATGGAACAGATGAACCTGAAACTTGGCAATGTCACAAGCGACTTGTAAGGAAAGTCCGGCATGGCTATAATTAAGGCAATCATCGACGGCAACTATAATCCAACGGGACTGGCAATGCTGGCGGAGGAGAATTGTAAGGCGACAAAGGAGATTATAGCCAAATCACTTGAAGGTATATGGGCCGAGGATCAGCTATTTGAACTGAAACAGGCATATGACCAGTACTGGTTCATCCAAGGACAAATCCGTCAATGCGACAGGCAGATAGAGATGCATCTTACACGTTACCGTGCATATCTGGACTCTGGGGCTTACACGATGCAAAAAGAAGATAGGCAAGAAAAATGCTCCTGACTTTGATGTCGAACGGTATGTTTTTAACATTTGGAAAGTCAATGTCATGGCTATTCCCAGTATGAGCGCCATCTCGCTCCTGCAACTGATTGGGGAACTCGGCCACGACTTTGTTGGAAAGTTTGAGAATTGCCACATGTTTTGCAGTTGGTTGAATCTCGTTCCTAATAATAAAATATCGGGCGGCAAACCACTGTCAAGCAAAATTCCTAAACGTACAAACGCTTGCGGACAGATATTCCAACTTTGCGCCAACTCGCTCAAAAAAAATATGCCCCATAATGCTCGCTTTCTCTACCAACAACCCAAAATAGAAATTAATAACTATTTGATTGTTAATTGGTTTTCGCTACCTTTGCAATTTGTGAAAAAACACTTAGTTTTACTTCTTAAATCAACAATCCTTTGGTTTTAAGTCAATTTTGTGTGTTGTTATAATCTTGTTTTCCTGTTGGTTATCTTTCTCTTTTATTCTTTCTTATTCCTCTGTATCTTCGTGTTACTGATGACAAACAGGAACTTTGAAGCGGAAATAAGGAAAGTCAACAGAGTGTCCATATATTCTTTTCAGTGCCTTTTTATATGAATCAATATTTAAACCTGCTCTAAAACTATTTTTTCTTTTGGTTTGTTTTATCTTTGCATAGACACACTTCACACAAAAATATGCTTGTATGCAGAGAGCCAAAAAAAATTATCTTATTTATGTGATCATGTTGCTCCTTTTCGGGGCACTTATTTACATGGCTATCGAGGAAGGTGACCGTTTTTCACACCATGTGGTAGCATCATCAGCTGTTGCGGAGGAGACTCCTTTCGCTATGTTTTGTCAGTTTGTCACCGACAATCTGCATCATCCGTTAAGTATATTGTTGATACAGATAATCGCTGTCTTGTTGATGGTGAGGCTTTTTGGTTTTCTGTTTAAACATATTGGGCAACCGGGGGTGATTGGTGAGATTGTGGCGGGAATTGTGTTGGGACCTTCCGTGTTGGGCTATTTTTTTCCGGATGTATTCCAGGCCCTGTTCCCTCCGGAGTCCCTTACGAATCTTGAATTATTGAGCCAGGTCGGTCTGGTACTTTTCATGTTTGTGATCGGAATGGAACTCGATTTCAGTGTACTTAAAAACAAGATCAACGAAACATTGGTCATCAGCCATGCAGGTATATTGGTTCCGTTCTTCCTCGGCATCGTCGCATCTTACTGGATTTATGAAGAATATGCCGCTGCCCAGACAAGTTTCCTGCCGTTTGCCCTTTTCATCGGTATCTCTATGAGTATTACCGCTTTCCCGGTATTGGCCCGCATCATTCAGGAACGGAATATGACGAAAACTCCTTTGGGAACTTTGGCCATAGCTTCGGCTGCCAATGATGATGTCACTGCCTGGTGTTTGCTGGCTGTAGTCATAGCCATTGCCAAGGCCGGAACATTTGCCAGCGCTCTTTATGCCATCGGGCTGACTGCCCTTTATATCATAATCATGTTTATGGTGGTACGGCCGTTTCTCAAGAAAGTAGGAGAGGTGTATGCTAATCAGGAGGTGATTAATAAAACATTTGTGGCCCTGATTCTGCTGATTTTGATTATTTCCTCTACGCTTACCGAGATTATCGGTATTCATGCCCTGTTCGGAGCCTTCATGGCAGGAGTCGTGATGCCTCCCAGCCTGGGATTTCGTAAGGTGATGATGGAAAAAGTGGAAGACATTGCTCTTGTCTTTTTCCTTCCGCTTTTCTTTGCCTTTACCGGGTTGCGTACGGAGATCGGGTTGATTAACAGTCCGGCGCTTTGGGGAGTCTGCCTGTTGTTGATTACGGTTGCTGTGGCAGGAAAACTGGGTGGTTGCGCCGTTGCCGCCCGTTTGGTGGGAGAGTCGTGGAAAGACAGTTTTACTATCGGTACGCTGATGAATACACGGGGATTGATGGAGTTGGTCGCATTAAATATCGGATACGAAATGGGAGTGCTTCCACCTTCTATTTTTGTAATCCTGGTCATTATGGCTCTGGTGACTACCTTCATGACCACCCCGTTGCTGCATTTTGTTGAACAGATTTTTGCCCGTCGCGAAGAACGTTTATCGGCTAAGTTGAAGTTGGTCTTTTGTTTTGGACGACCGGAGTCGGGACGCAGCCTGCTTTCCGTCTTTTTCTTATTATTTGGTAAAAAGATGAAAGCTGCCCATGTGGTCGCTGCCCATTTTACGGTGGGGACGGACTTAAACCCATTGAATGCAGAGCAATATGCCCGTGATAGCTTCTCGCTGGTGGACGAAAAAGCTTCCGAGTTGGGACTTAGTGTTGAAAACCGTTACCGGGTGACCGATAAATTGGTGCAGGATATGATCCGGTTGGCACGAAAAGAGCGTCCTGACATGTTTCTGCTGGGAGCAGGAAGTAAGTACAGACCGGATGCTGCCGGAGGCAGTGGAGTGTTATGGCTCTCTTTGTTTCGTGATAAGATAGATGATGTGATGGAACAGGTGAAATGTCCGGTAGCCGTTTTTGTCAACCGTGGTTATAGCGGAAACGTCCCCGTCTCTTTTGTGTTGGGTGGGGTGATCGATGCTTTTCTGCTTACTTATCTTGAGAGTATGCTGGAGGGGGGCGCACAGGTACATCTTTTCCTCTTCGATACCGATGATGAGGCTTTCCGGCAGTCTACAGATCCGATATTGGCTAAATATTCCTCCCGGATACGAACGCAATCCTTTAGTAGCGCCGTCGATCTGGCTTCGGTAGCAAAGGACGGCTTGCTTGTGATGAGCCACCTGTCCTATACGAAGTTGTCCGAAGAGGAAGAAGTGTTCCGTGATTTTCCTTCCTTGTTAGTCATCCGGCGGCCTAAGAAAAACTAAGGTACTACTAATTTCTAACGATTAATTATTATGAAAGATGACAATTGATAATCAAACCGGTCTGGTGCTTGAAGGCGGAGGTATGCGCGGAGTGTTTACCTGTGGGGTACTGGACTATCTGATGGACCATGATATTCGTTTTCCTTATACGATCGGGGTATCTGCGGGGGCTTGTAACGGCCTTTCGTATATGTCCCGACAGCGTGGGCGTGCCAAGTACAGTAATATCGACCTGTTAGAGAAATATCATTATATCGGGCTGAAACATCTGCTTAAGAAACGGAATATTCTGGACTTCGATCTCCTTTTTACGGAGTTTCCCGAGCATATACTTCCATACGATTATCAGGCATACTTCAATTCTCCCGAGCGTTATGTGATGGTGACTACCAATTGCCTGACCGGAGAAGCCAATTATTTTGAGGAGAAAGAGGATAAAAACCGTGTGATCGACATTGTCCGTGCTTCCAGCAGCCTTCCTTTCGTTTGCCCCATAGCTTATGTAGACGGTATTCCCATGTTGGACGGAGGTATTGTCGACTCTATTCCTTTGCAACGTGCCATAGACGATGGATATCGGAACAATGTGGTTGTCCTTACCCGGAACCGCGGTTATCGGAAAGAAAATAAAGACATCCGCGTTCCCTCTTTTGTTTATCGTAAATATCCGAAGATACGTGAAGCATTGAGCAGGCGTTGTGCTGTATACAACGAACAGTTGGAGATGGTTGAGCGTATGGAAGAAGAGGGAAATATAACTGTTATCCGACCTCGGAAACCGGTTGTTGTCGATCGTATTGAACGTGACATTCATAAACTGACCGATCTGTATGAAGAAGGATACGAATGTGCGAAGCAGCAGTTTGAAAATGGCGGAGGTGGTAATGCAACAATTAAATGGGAAAAATAATTTGATCAGATAAAAATGAATTTAGAGGAAGTCTTAAATTATCGTCGTTCTGTACGGGTGTTTGATAGAGAGAAACAGTTGGATCCGGAAAAGGTGAAACATTGTCTGGAACTGGCAACGTTGGCACCCAACAGTTCAAATATGCAATTGTGGGAGTTTTATCAGGTTACACAACCGGAGTTGCTGGCAAAGATATCCAAAGCCTGTCTTGACCAGACTGCGACTTCAACAGCTTCAGAGATTGTCGTTTTTGTTACACGTCAGGATTTATATCGGAGCAGGGCCAGGTTTGTACTCGATTTTGAAAGAGGGAACGTCAGACGAAACAGTCCCTGGGAGCGTCAGGAAAAACGTATCAAGGACAGAGAACTCTATTATGGAAAGTTAATGCCGTTTCTTTATGCCCGCTTCTTTGGCATATTGGGTTTTTTGAGAGTTTTATTGACTAAAGCCATCGGCCTTTTCCACCCTATTGTGCGTGAAGTTTCCGAGGGTGATATGCGTGTCGTCGTCCATAAATCTTGTGCACTTGCCGCTCAGACATTTATGATCGCAATGGCCAACGAAGGGTATGATACTTGTCCCTTGGAGGGCTTTGACAGTAAACAAATGAAGAAACTGTTGAAATTACCTCATGGTGCCGAAGTGAACATGGTAATCGGCTGCGGAATACGGGATGGAAATAAAGGAATCTGGGGTGAACGGGGCAGAGTACCCTTTAATGAAGTTTATCATAGAGTTTAATGTTGCCCCCAAAAGTCAGACACAAAACTTTTGGGGGGGCACTTTAGTTGGACACGCCCTCATAACAGGCAGACGCAACAGAGGTCGTTTTTATTCCTTTTTCAAAACACTTGCCGGATTCAGGTGCATTATTTTATAAATCTTGTATGCCGTAACCAAGAAGATCAAAAGGGCCATCGTGAAGAACAACAAGATTCCCCAATTCCAACTATATATGCTTTTCAAACTACTTTTTTGCGCGATCCCTATCAATACCAATCGTACTAACGGATAGATAATTACGAAGACAGAGAGGTAAATAATCAGATAGATTTTGCCGAATAATAGGGCAATCACTTTCGGGGTAGCCCCGTTTATTTTTCGGATGGCCACTTCCTTTTGCCGATTTACCACATCCATGGAGATTCCGGAATAAATACTTAATATCAACAAGAGTATACTGACTATTGCCAACAACAGGGATGCTGTCTGCAAGAGTGCTGCAGTTCCCATAACGGACTGTTTGGAATCACCCGTATTACGAATATCAAGAGGCAATGTCTCAGGTACATAACGCCGGCAGATCTCTGTTATTTTTTCCAGGGCGACCGGAGTAATATCCGAATGGAGGGTTTTAAAGTAATAGGTGTAAGCTTGCGGGCTAACTAAAAAGACAGAACCGACTGCTCTGTTCTGAGCATTTTCCTTGTTCAGTGCGCGGTAAGTTCCGGCAATCTGGTATTCTTTGCCATCCAACGTGACACTACCTTCTATACTATCCCTCTGCAATTGTTCTTTAAACTGTTCGCTTATATAAACAAAACCTTGAGCATCCTTATCCACCAATTTTCCGGAAAACGGGATCTTGAAGAACTCAAAATAATGGGGCTCTGCTTGGATCATCAGCACATTTCCTCTCGGCTTTCCGTTTTTCATGTAGGTCATGTAGGTATAAACATCGGCATCGAAAGTATTGAAAGCGGATGTCCGATCGGTTATTTCGGACAAGGACTGGATATCCGAAAGAATGGCATCCATGTTTTTCTGCATGCGTATGGTATTGATCGATATTGAAATCACCCGATTCTCTTCTTCCGTGCTCAAAGGATGGTACACTCCTTCAAACATCTCGTCGAACAAAAGCGTTATGCCAAATACACCGCCTGTGAAAAGGATGGAGATCGCCAATTGCAAAGCAATCATGAAATTGCGGAACACATGCCGCTTCTGTCTCTGCACGACCGAATGAAGGACACTCAACCGGCGTAACCGATAGATAGGATAAAGAATGGCGAGCATGCAGATCAACAACAAAACGAGATACAAGCCTAATTGTGACCCATATAGATCTACCAAGGAGAATGGGATCATGTCTTCCGGACGGATGTATGTATATGCCAAAGAGAGGGTGATTTCCGTCACGGCCAATGACAGAAAGAAAGCGACAGATAGCATCCAGAAAATTTCGGCAAAAAGCAGGGCAAACAATCCTTTGATGTCCGAACCGATACATTTGCGAAGCACCAGTTCTCGTTGCCGGTTATAGAACATCTGGATAATGAACTTCAGAAAATTGATCAACCCCGACAATAAAATCAGCGAAGCTATAAACCGGGCGAGCAGAATACTTATTGTTTTTTGGACGCTGTCATTCTGTTCCGACTCCAGAAAAGCATATAAATAGATATCCTGGTCTCCATGCTTCCAAGTCATGTCCTTTAACTGTTTATTCAGGCTTTCCGTCGTGGTTTGTCTGGTGAGACGTGATCTGATGCTGAGTGGAGTACGGGACTTTGCGGACAGGGGAAAATAACAATCGATCGTTTTCCCACGATGATATTTTTCTTCTGTCAAAGCAACATTGACAATTTTATACACCATGAGATCAGACGAGTCGTTAGCCTCTGTCTCCTGACGGATGACTTGACCTATCGGATCTTCTTGTCCAAATGCTTTCCGGGCAAACGATTCGGAGACGATCACCTCATTGGGAGCTGTTATCTCTTGATTGCCATACTTCAATTTGAACGAATTATAGGTGAAATAATTAGATGATACATTTTTGAACGACACTAAAAACGGCAGTTCCTGTTGTTTTTTGTCGATGACCGTAATTTCTTTTCCATTGCTATAAGAAGAAGCCACAAGGGTATCTATGCCCGCTATCGGCAACTCTTTCAGATAATCAAAATCCTCCTTAAACAAATAGATATCGGCGGCTGTCTGGGGAGATGCTCCGAGTAACCGGATGCTGTATTCATTATCATCGGACAGTTCAATCTTACCGGATACGGCATCAATAAAATAATTCATCATGCAGAAGCAGGTGATGCCTATCGCCAAACAAATAGCCGAAATAAGACTATGAACTTTAAAGTTCATTAAATTGCGTAATGCTACTTTCAAGTAATGCTTAATCATGTTCTATTACTGTTTTTTCTTTATGCTTGCAAGAATCATGCCATATAGCTAAGTAGCTATTATATAATACAATATATTCCCAAATGTTCTCTTATTATTGTGCGGACACGCACAAAGGCAGTTCACTATCGCACAATTACATCCGGCTACCCCTCTCGGTGTAGGAAATTGCTTTTTACGTTAATGAGTACAAAGCTGTTGGATTGTTTGAAAACTCAAGCAGAGTATAATCGAATTTTATGGAATTACTTTTCTTCTTGTAATTTCAGAATCTCTGCCATCTGCGGTCGAAAGTTATCCCCCCATTTTTCTATTTGCTCAATAATGGGAATAAGGGTTTTACCTTGTTCTGTTATGGAATATTCAGAGCGTGGAGGCAACTCGGCAAATATCTTTTTGCTAATCATCCCATGTGCCTCCAACTCTTTTAATTGTTGGTCAATTACACGTGGGCTGGCATCATTGAAGTGACGGTGAAGTTCGCTCGGACGCTTAGCACCACCCATCAGCTCCATTAAGATACAACTCTTCCATTTGCCGCCCATTACCTCCATTGTGATTTTTACCCCACATTCAATATTAAACGGTATCTTCTTTTTATACATAATTCTCTCTATTTCCCTGCGAATATAATCAATATTACCTATATTTTGAAGTATACAGGCAAATTTATCAGTATATGAAAAATTTATCGCTGCTTGTATTATCAGTATATACGCCGTAAA
>ENA-UEQB01001443-UEQB01001443.1-human-gut-metagenome-genome-assembly--contig:-NODE-1443-length-19964-cov-16.423141_pt1 | contig 19964 bp, 21 predicted proteins | sample MGYA00242901_ERZ507918 | MGnify/ENA primary metagenome ERZ507918 (study PRJEB26167, sample SAMN06115405) | human gut metagenome | host: Homo sapiens | place: China:Sichuan | collected 2016-04-06... | reverse complement strand
GAGGTCAACGAGATGGTGCGGACTGCAAAGGTCACGCCGGAACAGCTCGCCGCCCTGCTGCGGCAGTCGGCAACTGCCACCCCGAACCCGGCTGCGCTGTCTGCCGTGGGTGCAACTTTCGAGAAGGAGGTCAATACGGATGAAGATTAAGAAACTGAGCGCACTGCTGGTATCGGCGGTGCTGTGCGCTGGCATGGCAGCTCCCGCCTTTGCCTTTGAGGGCGAAGCCACCCCGGTGGAGCAGCCTATCCTGCCGGAGGTGGTGGAGGATGTTGTCACCGTCACGGACGAAACCTCTGGTGCTCTGACCCCGGAGGGCAACCTGACACTGGTGGACGATTACCACACCAATTATTCGGATGGTTCCGGGCAGCAGTTCATCACGCTGGTATCGAAATCGGGTGCGACATTTTATCTGGTAATCGATCGGAACAGTAAAGGCGCGCAAACCGTACACTTTATGAACCTTGTGGACGAAGCCGACCTGTTGGCACTGATGGAGGAAGAAGATGTGGATGCTTATACCGCTGAAAAGGAAGCAGCGGCGCAGGCAGAACAGGACAAGCTGAAAGCCGAGGAAGAAGCCAAGAAAGCCGCAGAAGAAGCGGCGGCATCCGGCGAGGAACAGCCCAAGGAAAACAAGGTCACAAAGATCGCATCCGGCTTTCTGGGCGTAGTCGTGCTGATCGCACTGGCGGCAGGCGGCAGCTTCTACGCTTTCGCAAAGCAGAAGCAGAAAAAGCAGGCCGAAAAAGAAGCCCTTGACCCTGATGCAAACTACACCGAGGACAAGGGCGACTTCGAGATTCCCACCGAGGACGAGCCGGAGGAACCCGGTGAGGAAGATACCGAACCCATCTGATTTCAAGGCGGCATTTGCCGCCGTACATATCCAAATGAAAACAGATTGGAGGGAACGCTTATTTTAATTCTAGTTGTAGCAGAAAAGCCATCTGTCGCTATGTCCTACGCAAAAGTCCTCGGTGCTACCCGCCGTCAAGACGGTTATCTGGAGGGCAACGGCTATCTGGTAAGCTGGTGCGTTGGTCATCTGGTAGAGCTTGCACCGCCCAACATCTACGATGCCAAGTACGTCAAGTGGAGTATCGCAGATTTGCCCATCCTGCCGGAAAGGTGGCAGTATCTGGTGTCTGCGTCCACCGAAAAGCAGTTTGGTATCCTGAAAGACCTGATGAACCGCCCGGACGTAGACAGCATTGTGAACAGTTGCGATTCCGGACGTGAGGGAGAATTGATCTTCCGCTTGGTGTACCAGCAAGCCGGGTGCAAAAAGCCCTTTTCTCGCCTATGGCTGTCCAGCATGGAGGAAAACGCCATCCGGGAAGGGTTCGCCCATCTCAAACCGTCAACTGAATACGATGCGCTGTACAACGCAGCACTCTGCCGGGAACGTGCCGACTGGATGGTCGGCATCAATGCGTCCCGGCTTTTTTCGTGCCTATACGGGCAACCGCTGGCGGTGGGGCGTGTTATGACCCCGGTGCTTGCCATGACGGTGGTGCGGGAAGCTGCCATTGCCGCCTTTGTACCGGAGAAGTTCTACACGGTCGCCCTGACTCTTGCAGACGGCGGCTCCGCATCCAGCAAACGGTTTGCACAGAAAATGGATGCCGAACGGTTGCTATCCAAATGCCGAAAGGAGGAGCGTGTCACGGTGCAGAAGATGAAGCGCAAGGAAAAGTACGAAAGTCCGCCGCCGCTCTATGACCTTACCGCATTGCAGCGGGATGCCAACCGTCTGCTGGGATTTACGGCACAACAGACCTTGGATTATGCCCAAAGTCTTTACGAAAAACGGCTCATCACCTATCCCCGCACGGACAGCCGCTTTTTGACGGAAGATATGGCGGCATCCATTCCGGGGCTGGTGACGGACACGGGCAAGGTGTTTGCCGTGGAGAAACCGCTTCCCATCCATGTGCGGCAGGTCATCAACGGCAGCAAAGTCACCGACCACCATGCGCTGCTGCCCACGAAAAGCATGGCAAACGCAGACCTTGCCGCACTCCCTGTGGGGGAGCGGAATGTCCTGCGGTTGATTGCCGCACGGCTGCTCTGCGCCGTAGGCGAACAGCACCGCTATGCAGAAACCACGCTCACCACCGAATGTGCAGGGGAGGAATTTACCGCCAACGGCAAGGTGGTTCTGTCGGAGGGCTGGAAAGCCATGGAGCGGAAAATGCTGGGCGAACTGTTGGGCAAGCAGAAAGAACAGGCTACTCTGCCAGATGTGCAGGAGCAGAGCCAGTGCAGCATTGTCGTTGCCGAACTGAAAGAGGGTCAAACGACCCCGCCGAAGCACTTTACCGATGTGATATGTTATCACTGTGGGTAGTTGATATACAGAACTGGAGGTGAGAAACGACCCATGAAAAAGAAAAAAGTCAAGGAAATCGGCATAACAGCGTTATATGAGCGGCTTTCTCGCGATGATGACGGAGACGGTGACAGCAATAGCATTGTTCATCAGAAGCAGATGCTTGAAACCTATGCAAAAGAGCATGGGTTTATCAATCTGCACCACTACACAGATGATGGTTGGTCTGGAGCGTCCTTTGACCGTCCGGCATGGAATGAACTTGTTTCCGGCGTAAAGGACGGAAAGATAACGACTGTTATTGTCAAAGACCTTAGCCGGGTTGGGCGTGACCATCTTCAAGTCGGCTTCTTTACAGATATTCTCTTTCGAGAAAAAGAAGTTCGTTTTATTGCCGTTGGTAACAGCATCGACAGTAACGATCAGCAGAGCAACGAATTTGCACCGTTCCTGAATATTATGAACGAGTGGTATGTCCGTGATACCAGCAAGAAAATTAAGGCTGTTCTAAAATCAAGAGGTATGTCCGGAAAGGCACACACCAGCAATTCACCCTGCTATGGTTATGTCAAAGACCCAGAAAACCCAGATCATTGGGTTGTGGATGAAGAAGCGGCTGCGATTGTCCGAAGGATTTTTCAAATGAGCATAGACGGCAAAGGTCCCTATGAAATTGCAAGATGCCTTGCAGAAAGCAAGGTCGAGCGTCCCTCGTACTATCTCGCCAAGAAAGGAATAGGGAATCATCAATCAGATTGTGATTATAACAATCCCTATATGTGGCGAGGAAACACAGTTGCCTCGATACTTGATCGTCTTGAGTACACTGGCTGCACTGTAAATTTTCGCACCTACAAAAAATCGTACAAGGAGAAAAAGTCCCAAAAGGCTGATAAAGCAGATTGGGTGATTTTTGAAGGAACACAAGAACCGATTATCGACAAAGAGACGTGGAATATCGTTCAGGGACTACGCAAGAATGTTAGGCGTGCAGACTCTCTAGGCGAAGCGAATCCCCTTACCGGAAAAGTCATTTGTGGAGAATGCGGTTCTGTAATGTACAATCATCGTCGGAAGAACGGAAGAATACGAGTTTACTACACGCCCAAAGGTGAACGGAGAGAGAGCTTTAGCAAACCAGAAGATTGTTATTCTTGTTCCCAAAATGCTCTCGGTCGTCAAAAATATCAGAAAGTTTGCTCGTGCCACGCTATCCGAACTTCCGCCCTCAGAAAAATTGCTCTTGAGTGTATCCGCAGAACTTGCGCCTACGTTAATAACAATCAAGAAGAATTTTTGAATCTTTATAATCAAATCTCGGAATCACAAAGTCGCACCCGTTTAGAAGAACTCAAGAGCAGAATTTCTAAGGCTGAACGTCGAGCAAAAGAAGTAAGTGCGTTAATTCGTAAAATATATGAGGACAATATCGCAGGCAGACTGTCAGATAAAATGTTGGAAAGTCTTTTGGAAAGCTATGAAAAAGAAAAGGCTAGCCTTGAAAAAGAAGAAGATGAGTGCCACAAGCAACTAGAGCAAGCAGAAAGCCAATCGCAAAATACAGAACATTTTATAAAACTGGCACACAAATATACTGACTTTTCAGAATTAACACCCTCAATGATCAACGAGTTCATTTCCAAAATCGTTGTGCATCGTCCCATTGAATTGAGTGGCACTCGGACAGTAGAGGTCGAAGTATATTTGAATTATATCGGAAAATTCAGTGTTCCGGAAGAACCGGTTATACTATCAGAAGAAGAACTTGCCGAAAAAAAGATTGCAGATGAAAAGCGTGAAAAGAGTCGTGCTGCAAGCCGAAAGTATATGACCGAATACAGAAAACGCATCAAAGAAATGAAAGAAGCAGGACTTCTTGAACCGAAGAATATCTCGGCAGAAATGAAAGGAGAATGGTTATGAAAGAATCCATCCGCGACACCACCAATGGACTTGACTATACCCTTGTCAACGACTACTATCTGCCGAATCTGACCGCAGCAACCCCGGCAAAGCAGCACCCCACCGGGCGGTGGGGCCGCTTACATAAAAGGTATCTGAAAGAACATCATCCCATCCGGTACAATCAACTGCTCCTGTCCGGGGAGCTGGGTAGCTACCTTGCCAAGCTGGACAAGCAGGCCGAGGAGCAGCTTGCATTGACCATCCGGCAGATGCAGGAAGCCGAGGGCGTGACCGAAGCCCTGAAAGCAGCCAATCAACTGGATTGGGTGCGCCGGATGAACAGCATCCGAAACCGTGCCGAGGAGATCATCAAGACTGAACTGATCTTTGTATAAGGAGGTGCCCACGATGGCTGTGCTGAAACCGATGCTGAAACTTGCCCTTCTCCCGCTGCTTCTGCTGCTGATTCTGGCGCAGTGGGTGGGCATCTTCCTCACGACCTTCTCCACGATCCTGACGAATCTGCTGGCGGGACTGTTCTTCTTCGTGGCTCTGGCAAGCTGGGTCATGAAGCTGACAGACGACGGCGAAGTCCTGAAAATGCTGATTACCGCATTTGTGGTTTTCGTCCTACCTTACATAGCGATGTCGATCATCGCAAAAATCTCTATTTTCGCTGAGGAACTCCGGGATTTTCTCCAATTCTGAGTTCAAGACCGCCCTGCACAACGCACGGCGGTCTTTTTGCTACATCGGGTCTGCACAGGGCAGGCCCTTTTTTATACGGAGGAACAAGCCTATGAAACTGACGTTTGAAGAAAAGAAGCTGCTCTACACCTATGGCTGCGCCGATCTGGAACTGACCCGCAAGCGGCTGTACGAGATTGCCGGGCTGACGGTTGACCCCAATCAGAACAAGCTGGTGTATGACTTCTGCCGGAAGCTGGAGGACGAAACGCTGGCAGACTGGTATGACCAGATGTTCTATTTCGTCCGTGCCGAGATGGAGTGCTACACCAATATGCGGCTCCTGATGCAGGACATCGAGGAGGACGAGGACTGGGGCCCGACCATCTTTGACGAATCCGAGGAGGGAGAACTGATTGACGATGTTTAAGCTGGAAACCATGATCTACGCCAGCGAGGACGGGACAAGCAGCGTATTTACGCTGAATCCCGCCTTGCAGAAGCAGCTTGATGCCCTTGCAGCGCAGCACCCGGAGGTGTGCCAGCGGAAGGCAAGGGGCGATGCTGGCGGGGTAACGTATCAGGTTAGAGATGCAGCACTGACTATCCAGCCTGTGCGGGCATCTTGAGAGCGATAACCGATCTGCTATGGCAAAATAACCTCCAATCGGCTACCGTATCCCTGCAAATCGTCATTGGTTTGTGTAAACGCAAAGAAACGGCGGCTCTGAAAATTGAGCCGCCGTTTCATAGGCGTATGTGAAAATGTGTCTGCTTTACAACGGCCTTTTTCTTTGCCGTCGTGCGGCAGGTCATTCCATATTTATAAAACTTGATGCTTTGCAAATACACGGCGAGAGATACCTGCACCAACTCCCAAAAAGAGCAGTGCTGCCGGGATTGCCCATATCGCATACAGCATCCCGTTACTCATTTGTTCCACCGACAGGAGCGAAATGGCCAGTACATGATAGATCGGAAGAAGTCCAACCAATCGGAACAATGGATTTACTTCGGTGATCGGCAGCAAAACGGGAAAAAGAAAAATTGCCATCGCCGCAACCAAAGCTACAATCTGATTTTTACTGATTGCAGATAGGAACAGTGTAATTCCCGTAACGCTAAGCGTACAGGTAAATGCCAGCAGAATTTGATATTTGAGCAGCGTACCGCAGGTGATATTAAAAGGGATAAACGCTTCCACATAGTCACTGGGGGCAAATAGAATACTGCAATCCAACCCTTCTGTTCCATAAAAAACAAAAGCAAGAAGCAGGTTAAATGCTGCAATCAGCGTGGTAGTGAGAATGGCGGTGATAATACCTGCAACCACCTTTGCAGTAGCGCATTTGGTTTTACCGTACTTGCTTGTCAATATGATATTATCAACACCTTCATACTCGCCGGAGAAAATCGGAGCAAGCATGATGATAACCGCAAGAGCAAGCGCGACAAAAACCCGCACCATGTTTCGGCTGGTGGAAAGCCAACCGTCCACATAGCCAATTTTGATTTCTTCATTGCCAAATACATCAGAAACACTTAATCCGTTCCAATTTCCCTCTTTATCAGAAAACCGTGAAAAGGCTGCCGATTGCATGGCGTTTTGATAAACATAGATTGCACTCAATCCATGTAAATCTGATGTCGGTGCAAAATCAGACATCATTTGCTGCACTTTTTCGTCTGTCAGGATTCCTTCATATTTCGCTGCAATTTCCTTGTCGATTTCTACTGCTGTTTTGCCAGTACCTTTACCGATATTTTGGTCAAACGCATATTTGTTTTGAAAGGTGGAAAAGGATAGCAAGGCAGAGAACAGGATAATTCCAATTAGAGCGATGAGCGCCAAACGCTTTGAAAACACTTTCCTCAGTTCAAAAAGAATCAGTTTTTTCATTCTTCACAGCCCCCTTTGAAATAGAACAGGTACAGGTCTTCCAAAGTAGGCTGCACCCTTACCGCATTTTCCATAGGCGGACGATTTCCAATAATCCGTAAGATCGTCTGGTTTCCACTGATGTTCCGCAGATTACTTGTATTGTAGGCAGCTGCGTATTTTTCCGCATAGGCAGTCGGAACCGTACATTCCCATACTTGACCGTCGATCTCAGAAGTGATCTCCTGCGGATTTCCAAAATGAATGATTTGCCCGGATTTCATCATAATGATTTCCTCTGCGATAAACTCCACATCGGAAACAATATGCGTAGACAGAATTACAATGCGGTCTTTGGAAAAGGCGCTGATCAAATTGCGGAAACGGACGCGCTCTTTCGGGTCAAGCCCTGCCGTTGGCTCGTCTAAAATCAAAATGCGGGGATCATTGAGCATGGCTTGTGCAATCCCTAAACGCTGTTTCATGCCTCCGGAAAAGGTTTTGATTTTGTGCTTACTTTCCCTCGATAAGTCTACCGCTTCCAGCAGCTCCTTTGACTTTTTCCGCGCCGCCTTCTCATCCAAGCCTTTTAGTGCAGAAACATAGAGCAGAAAGTCAAACGCTGAAAAATCGGGGTAATACCCGAAATGCTGTGGCAAATAGCCCAAGAGGTTTCGATACTTCTCACCCAGTTCAACAATGTTCCTGCCATCCAGCAGTATTTTTCCCGAAGTGGGCCTTTGGATATTGCAGAGTAGCCGCATAAGCGTTGTTTTCCCTGCGCCATTTGCACCCAGCAAACCGTAAACGCCATTTGTCAAGGTGATGTCCAAGGCGTTCACAGCCGCTTTAGAGCCGTACTTTTTTGTCAGACCGATTGTCTTTAATTCCATAAGAAAACGCTCCTTTCTCCATAGGAAGCAAAAAAATACTCCCCATGTATTTTCATGGAGAGTATAGAGGGAAAATATCTACTTTTTATCTACAAGGCAGGAGATTTGAAATAGGCGGATACATTTGCTCCGGTTGCAGTATTTTCAATCTTCAAATAGCCGTTGTGGTGTTCACAAAGCAGCTTGCAAATATATAGTCCAAGTCCAAAATGCTCAGAATGGTTGTTTTCCTCTGTGTAATATGGGCTGGTAGCTTTTTGCAGGCTGCTTTTGTCAAAACCCTTCCCATCGTCTGTTACGGAAAGCAGCAAGCCGTTGTCGTGCAAGACGAAAGATATTGTTACCGTAGTCCGGGCATATCGAACTGCGTTGGCAATCAGGTTATTGCTGACCTGTGAAACAAATGCGCTGTCAAGGGGCAACTGTGAATTGGGTATATGATTTTGTAAAATCAACTCTTTTGCATTTTTCGCGCAAACGATTTTTGCACTGTCATACAAAGAAGATGCCAACGGTTGTAAGTCAATCAACTTGTACTCTGGCTGCGTATCTTCCATACGCCTAATGTTGCTCATACTGCTTACATAGTTTTCCATACGGGAAATATGCTTTCCCATTGTGGCGGCGGTTTCCCTCGTTTGGGAATTATCGCTGGTTTGCAGCATTTCGTTATAGCCTTTTAGTACCGTCAGAGGGGTACGCAAATCGTGAGCAAAAGCGGCGTTGAGTGCTTTTCGTTCTTCAACTTGCCGCCACATTTTAGAGAAATTGTCCGCAAGGGTTGTCCGCATGATTTCAAAGGACGCACAAAGCTGTCCCAATTCATCGTTGTTATCATAGTCGATTGAAAAGTCCAAGTCATTGTTCGCTATTTTTTCAGAAGCAGTCCGCAGTTCCGCAAGCGGCTTTTTCAGCCTGTTTCTGTAAAATAGCAGCGCAGCTGCGATAATACAGAATGCAGAATAGATAGGAGTTGCAACAATGGGAAGTTTCTCCAGTAGCGCAATGGTACGCTCGTCCTCTTTAGACATCGGGACGGGCACTGTCCCGATGTAAGCGCCGTCGCCCAACTGTTCCCCCTGCTCATTTGTCAAATAATATTTTTCGCCGGACGGAGGATAAGATGCGCTGATACCCTCGGCAGCACCATCACAGATTGAAAAAGTCGTTACGGATAGAAAGACTGCGAGTACAACAAAGGCAATTACATAGAGAACAAGGCTTTTTCGGAGAGATAAATAGTGCTTGCGGCAATTTACTTGACCCATTTGTATCCACACCCCCAAACCGTTTCAATATATATGCGGTCGGTGTATGCCGCGATTTTGGACCGTATTCTGCGGATATGCTCTGCTACAACACTGCTGTCCCCCTCGCTGTCATAGCCCCAAATACGCTCATAAATCCGTTCTTTATCAAAGATCTGTCCTAGATTTTGAGAAAGCAGTTCCACAATATCAAATTCTCTTTTTGCAAGACCGACACGCTTATCGCCAAAGAACAAGCAACGTTCTGAATAGTCAATCGTCAAATCACCGGAAAACTTGACTTGTGCTTCAAAATTGTGTCGTGCTTCCCGGCGCAGGTGAGCGCGTACCCGCGCATCAAGCTCTACGAGGGAAAAGGGCTTTACAATATAATCATCACCGCCAACAGCAAAGCCTTTTACCTTATCTGTATCTTCGATTCTGGCAGTCAGAAAAAGGATCGGGCAGGATATGTGATCACGGATACGCTTGCAAACTTCTAACCCGTCTGTTCCGGGCATATTGATGTCAAGCAAAATAATATCCGGTTGTTTTTCCACTTGCTTTAGTGCTTCTGCACCATTGAAAGCGGGCAGGACACGAAAGCCCTTGCTTTCAAAAAAGTTACCGAGCATAGAAACAATATCGCTTTCATCATCAGCAATCAGTATCTTTGCATTCATTATGCTCACCTCCTAACAGCAAATATAGCAATCATTTTTCAATTATTTATCTATTCTCCTAGACGTATTATATTCGTTATCTCAAAGAATACAAGGCGGTAAATATGAATTATAAAATGTTTGTAAACGAATAAAAGTTTTTGAAAAAGGAGCGTGATGCCATGACCCAACCCAAAACCGACCTTGCCTACCTCCGCAGCGAAAAAGCAAAAGCAGAGCAAAAGCTGCGCGCTTGTCAGCACCGGGAGAAGATCCTTGAACGCCAGATGTCAGAGCTGAACCGGAGAGAGCGTGTGCATCGCCTTTGCACCCGTGCCGGAATGCTGGAAAGCTTTCTGGTCTGTCCGGGAGAGCTGACCGACGATCAGGTGATGGAACTGCTGAAAATCTCGTTCCGTCAACCGGAAGTCGTGCTGGCACTTGCAAAGATGGTGCATGACGTTCACGAACGCAGCAACGTCCAAAACCCTTTAGAATAAAGGGCGCAATTATACACCGTTCCGGTGAAATTGCGGTCTTGCAGACGGCTCGATGAAATCGAAGCTGGCGTTTGTGCGCCAGCCCGATTCCATCCCAAGGAAAACTGCATTTTCCTTGCGCTGCTTTGCAGCTATCCTTTTGCGGCTCCCGCCCAAGACCGAAGCGCACGGCACTCCGTTCCAAGGCGGCGAGCAAAACCGAATACGATTCCAGACCGTTCATCAAGAGCAATCTTGCTGGGCGGTCTTTTTGTTTGGGGGTGATGCCTATTCCGTGTCCGCATTTCAAAATCACCATCGTCAAGCGCAGCCAAGGACAGTCCGCTGTTGCCGGTGCAGCCTATCAGAGCGGCGAACGGCTGTTCAGTGAATACGACCAGAAAACAAAATTCTACAACAAGAAGAAAGAGCTTGTCCACGCCGAGATCATGCTGCCAACCCATGCGCCGCCCGGATATGTAGACCGGGCAACGCTCTGGAACGCCGTGGAAGCCGTGGAGAACCAGTGGAACTCCCAGCTTGCCCGGCGTATCGTGCTGGCATTTCCGAGAGAAGTTCCGAAAGACCAGTATCTTCCCATGCTCAAAGAATTTTGTCAGGAGCAGTTTGTTTCCAAAGGCATGGTTGCTGACTTTGCCATCCATGACAAGGGAGATGGCAACCCACACGCCCACATTCTGCTGACACTCCGGGCAATGGACGAACACGGCAAGTGGCTTCCGAAAGCCCGAAAGGTATACGACCTTGACGAAAACGGTGAGCGCATCCAGCTCCCCTCTGGCAACTGGAAGTGCCACAAGGAAAACACGGTGCACTGGAACGACCAGAAGTATGCCGAGATATGGCGGCATAGTTGGGAAGTCGTTACCAACCGCTACCTTGAAGCCGCTGGCCGACCGGAACGTGTTGACCTGCGCTCCTTTGAGCGGCAGGGCGTCCAGCAGATACCGACTGTGCATCTCGGCCCCGCTGCACACCAGATGGAAAAGCGTGGAGTGGAAACCTTTCTCGGAAATCTTAACCGTGATATTCGTGCAGCCAACAGCCTGATGCAGTCCATCCGCAGCACCATCCGTGGACTGCAACGCTGGATCGCAGACCTGACCGAAAAAAAGCAGCTTCTTCTGGGTGCTTTGGACAAAGCGAAGGAGCCCACGCTGTCCGACCTGTTGGTGGAGTACTTCAACCTCCGCAACGAGCAGCGCAGCGATTGGTCGAGCAAGGCGCAGATAAAATGTACTGCCCGTGACCTTGCCGAAGTCATGCAGGCAGTCGATTATCTGAAAGCCCACTCGCTGAACACGGTCGAGGACTTGAATGCTGCAATCAAAGACCTGAGCCAAACCGCTGCCCCGCTACGCAAGCAGCTGAAGCAGAACGAGAACCGTATGCAGGCAATCGCCCAGATCAAGGATGCTGCTGCCATCCATGCCAAGCTGAAGCCCATCCACGATACCTTTATCAAGAAGAACTTCAAACTCGCCAAGGATGCTTATGCCGCCCAGCACAAGGATGAACTGGACACGTTCAATAAAGCCGTCCGCGCCCTGATGAAGCTGAACGGCAGCACAGCGGTGGATTTTTCGGCATTGGATGCCGAATTTTCTGCGCTGCAATCCAGCAGCGCAGAGCTGCGCACCCAACTGGAAACCTTGCAGCCGGACATCTCCGCTTTGAAAAACATCCGCAAGTATATCGACATGGTGCTGAATAAGCAGCAGCTTTCTGCACCGGGCGGCAAGACCCCGGAAAAGGAATCCGTGCTGAAGAAGCTGCACGAAGCCAAAGCCACCGCCGCCCCGAAGAAACCGGAGCAGCAGAAGAGCACACCGGAATTGTAAGGAGGAAAGAACATGACCTACACGCAAGCCCAGATCGACCGTGCAAACGCCGCCAATCTGGAAGATTTTCTCCGGGCACAGGGCGAAACGCTGTTGCGCAGCGGAAAAGAATACCGCTGGAAAGCCCACGACAGCCTGACTGTCTGCGGCAACAAATGGTTCCGGCACAGCCAGAGCAAGGGCGGCTTTCCGGTGGATTTCGTGATGGAGTTTTACGGCAAGTCCTTCCCCGAAGCGGTGCAGATGCTGACCGGAGAGCCGGGCGAAGTCCAGCCGGAGGCTGACCCCGCCCCCTCTCCGGCATTTCGTCTGCCGCTGCGGAATGTCACCAACGCCAATATCCTGAACTATCTGACACAGGAGCGAAAACTCAGCCCCTCGCTGGTGAACTTCTTCATCGCTGCCGGAGATATTTACGAGGATGCCGCCCACCACAACGTGGTCTTTGTGGGGCGGGATGCCGACGGGCATCCCCGCTACGCAAGCAGCCGTGGGATTCGGGAAAAGTTTCGGCAGGATGCAGCCGGTGCAGAAAAGGCATTTGGCTTTGCCCATCGCGGCACCGACAAGCAGTTGCTGGTCTTTGAAGCGCCCATCGACCTGCTGTCCTTCATCGAACTGTTTCCGAAAAACTGGCAGCAGCACAATTATCTGTCACTGGGCGGGGTGTCGGGCAAGGCGCTGCGGCAATTTTTATCGGAACGCCCGGATGTGGAGCGGGTGTTCCTCTGTCTGGATGCCGATAAAGCCGGAGAGGATACCTGCAAGCGGCTGGCGGCGCTGCTGCCGGACACGGTGAGCGTGACTCGCATCCAGCCTTGCATGAAAGACTGGAACGAAGTTTTGGTGCACCGGGCAGAGATTCCGAACCGCAATTATTTCAAAAGCATCGTGCTGAAAGAGCCGTCAAAACCGGAAACGGTGAAGATCATCCGCATGAGCGATGTGGAGCTGACCCCGGTGGAATGGCTCTGGAAACCGTATCTGCCTTTTGGAAAACTCAGTGTGCTGCAAGGCAATCCGGGCGAGGGCAAGACCTACTTTGCCATGCACCTTGCCGCTGCCTGCACCAACGGAAAGCTGCTGCCTAACATGGAGCGCATGGAGCCCTTCAATGTGATCTACCAGACCGCAGAGGACGGTCTGGGCGATACGGTCAAGCCCCGCCTGATCGAAGCTGGTGCAGACCTTGACCGGGTGCTGGTCATTGACGACAGTGAGGTGCAGCTGACCCTTTCAGATGAACGAATTGAAAAAGCCATTATCGAGAACAACGCCCGACTGGTCATCATCGACCCGATCCAGGCGTATCTCGGTGCCGATGTGGACATGAACCGGGCAAACGAAGTGCGCCCCATCTTCATGCGGCTGGGACAGGTAGCGCAGCGAACAGGCTGCGCTATTTTGCTGATCGGGCACCTGAATAAAGCCGCTGGAATGCAGAGCCTGCAACGGGGTCTCGGCTCCATCGATATTGCAGCCGCTGTCCGCAGCGTCATGTTCATCGGCAAGCTGAAGCACGACCCCACCATGCGCATCCTGACCCATGAGAAAAGTTCCCTTGCTCCGCCGGGCGTGTCGCTGGCGTTCTCTCTGGGGGACGAGGGTGGTTTCCGCTGGGTCGGCGAGTACGACATTACCGCAGACGAAATGCTGTCCGGCATCGAGCCGCAGCGTGAAACCAAGACCCAGCAAGCCAAAGACCTGATCTGCACCCTGCTTGCCGGAGGAAAGCAGGTGCTCAGCGAGGACATCGACAAGGCAGCGCTGGAAAGGGGCATCCCCGGTCGAACCGTCCGAGATGCCAAACGTGAACTGAGCGATGTCCTGAAAAGCAAGATCGTGGAAGGCCGCAAAAAGATCTTTTGGATGGAATGAGCTATTTGACTGGCAGAAAAATTTGGCTGGCAAGAAAATCATGGTACACCCACAGTTGCCAGTCTGCCAGCCAAATTTAGAAAATAACGATAAAAGGAGAAATTCAATGGAAAATCAGAATTCGAGTTATTCGGTGCAGATTGGTAAAACCACCTTTATTGTGTGCGTGAAGCAGTCCGAAACTGCCAAAAAGCCGATTGAAAAGATGTTCAAGGATATGTGCAGACACGAAATCACAAGGGACTTCCTTGCAGACAGCCTGATGAATTTAGAAAAATTACCGAAAACCTCTTGACGAAGTCCATCCCGAAGGCACCGGATACCGTGCACGCACTCGTTTTGCGAAGTTCTTCAACTTGCCTGAACTGATGGCGATGTTCAAAGAAGCAGCAGATATCAAGACCAGCGACCAGCTTCATCTCCCGGTGCCTGATGCAAAATTTGAGACGGTAGTGGTCAAGCCTTCGGAAATCCAACAGGACATGGTGCAGGCGTTGAGCGAACGTGCAGCCGAAGTCCACAGCGGTTCTGTTGACCCTTCTGTGGATAATATGTTGAAAATCACGTCGGATGGTCGCAAAATCGGTCTTGACCAGCGGTTGATGAATTCCGCTCTGCCCGATGACCCCAACAGCAAGTTAAATGCCTGCGTCAACAACGTCCTGCGCATCTGGAACGACACCAAAGAGCAGAAGCTGACCCAGTTGATTTTCTGCGATATGTCTACTCCCAAGGGGGACGGTTCGTTCAACGTTTATGATGATATCCGCTCCAAGCTGCTCAACGCCGGTGTGCCCGAACAGGAGATCGAGTTCATCCACAACGCAGATACGGAGAACAAGAAAGCAGAACAGAAACGCGCATGGCCGAGATTGCTGTTCTGCGAACGCACATCGTTAATTATGCCCGGACACGCCCGGTCTATGATGCCTACCGCAAAGCCGGGTATAGTAAGAGATTTCTGGACACCCACCGGGAAGAAATCACGCTGCATAAGGCCGCAAAAACGGCTTTTGATGAAGCCGGATTGAAAAAGCTGCCAAAGGCTAAGGACTTGAGCATCGAATACGCTGAACTTCTGAAAAAGAAGAAAGAATCATACCCGGACTATCGTAAGGCACGAGATGAGATGCAGGAGTTGATGAAAGCTCAGAAAAATGTAGAGATGTTCTTTGCAGAGGAAAAAAGTACAACCGAAAAAGGACAAGCACGATAAACGAAATCCGCCGAGGATCCTTCCCGTTTTTTCGGGAGGAGTCCTCGGCGGATTTTTGCTTTTTAGCGAATCATCTTATAACCATTACCAATTCAAAATACTTAACGGATGGCAAATAACTTCTTATATTGCCTTATTCATTTATCGGACTTTTCCACAGTTTTTGCAAAAGTTCGTAAGAATCATTTAAGTTCCCACAATCCGGGCAATACCATCTTCCGTCCGGTATCGGATCAACTGGCGAAAGTATTTGACTTTGAAATTATTTTTTTGAAAAATCTCTGTACTGATTTTCGTTGATTGTCCAGTAAGGATCACCTCCATTTTTAACAATTTCTTCAATGAAATTTAGTATATTTCCAACACATACAAATTCATCTGTTGAGCAACAGTCCCCCGCATAAAGATACTCTTTTTCTATGTCATCCACGTTAATGACAATATCATATCCCATCCAATATCCAATTTTCCATGCCGACCGACATAATAAATTATCATTACTAAAATGGAACGAAAGAATTTCCTGAGCATCAAATAAGCAATAGTCTCCGCTGTGATAAAGCGTCAGTCAATTACATCGCTTCAGAAATTCAATATAATCAGCTGGAATATGTCCCATTTCTTTTTTTAAGTGTTCCAATATCATATCATCGGTTGGTGGATTTAATAGAGCATCTAAATGCGCATGATTCAGATGCTCTATAACTTTATCTAAACCATTCATTCCAGTCTACCTCTTTTTAATATTGTGCCCACCATGTAGTAAATTGAGTGTGAATTGCTTTTGGAAGGGGAATCAAATTGCTATTCACACTTTTCCCACCATATTTCAAGGGCTTTATATGATGAATTTGAATTGGAGTTGCTATAATGCTATAAATTAGAATATTATGAAAGCTCGCCAGACATAAAATCTGGCGAGCTTTCACTTTTCCGTAATGGGATTAGATTGCTGTAGAGCTTGATACAAAAAGATAGATAATGAAAATGCACCACAAAACAACTTCAGCGATTATCAAATACTTCAAGTGTTGCTGCAATTTTTCAGGGACAATTTTTCCCTTTTTCAAAAAAGCGAAAATTGAATCTCGCGCTTTATCGACATCTTCCTGATTGACTTCCAGTTTTAAATGGAAATTTTTTCCAAAAAGGAGCTGGTGCATCCCATAATATATTGAAAGCAATATCAAAAATGAAGTGACGCTTACGAGTGCTGGCTGGGTCCAACTTATTGCCATAGCTTCTGCCGATGTAAGATCTCTGTAAAAAACAATATCACTTAAACCGGCTACAAACAGCAGAAAATTCCAGCCCAAAAATGTATATAAAGTTTTCTTCATTGTCTATACCTGCAAAACCGTATGCGTTAGCCACCAACAGCTTGGTAATAATCAGTATCCGTCCGGAAAGGTGTGGACGCTCCACTATTATAGTACGACATAGTCTGATGATAGCAATGCGTATAATACGAATAAATTTATTTCAATTTTCCTCCACTCTCATAATCGTGTAGAACAGATGTCCCCAGTACCAAGAGAATCACACATATAATGCAGATCCAAGGAGTATCAAACCACAGCGAAATCAGCACTGGAACACAAGAAATCGCTATTATCCAAAAACCAACAGCCAAGAATCTTGATGTCTTTTTCAAGTTGTAGTGTTTTTTCTTGCTATACGCTTCTGCGATTGAATTTTTAGGAATCACCCAAAAATAGATTCCAACAGCAACTAAAAGAATAATCACCCAAAAACTATTGACAAATTTTTCTTGATTGTTTAAAGACATTTGCACTTCCTCGGCATTACGCCCATCCTACAACATTCCATGCATTATAAGTGAACATTTCATTGTGAAAGTTCACAGCAAGAGACTGCGTTTTCCAGTCTTTCGGAACATAGCCTTCGTAGTAATTGTTGTTTTTTGCGGCAGACTTCACATCTGTTATATAATATTTATATCCGTAAACATTTTTCTGATGCGAAGCTGCTGTCGTATCAACAAGATTCCATGTATACTGTGTTTTTATACAGCTGACAGTATCCGTAACGGCATTTTTAATCATACCGCTAGCAACCGTAATTCCCAGTCCCTTAATAAGTGCGTCCAAAAATGCTTCTGCAACAATATTCGGTAACGTCAATGCGCCCACAACAAGTGCAATTAAATCAACCATCCTTCCAACAAAATTATTGATTGTGTATGTCGTGGATCCAAGATTTTTTGTATCATATGTACACTTCAAGCCATAATAAATATATCCTGTATCTAAAGCAGCGCGATATTTGATTGTTCCTGCTGTTTGCACAGCGCAAGGTTGTACACGCTCATTATTGTCAGAGGTTAATTTACCATACTGTTCAATATAAATAACGTCGCTTGATGACTTTCTTGTAACACTATCATCGAAAAAATCACGTTTTATACTATTAGGGCTTGATGTCAGGAGGGTGTCTCTTTGTATAAGCTTTCCATTCAGATATTGATTCAGAATGCGGTTTCCCGAAAGGTCGGTATACATTTCAACGATTGTTTCATGATCTTCATATAAGGTGACTTTATCACCCACTTTATTATTTTTTGCGGTTGCAAAAGAAGTTAATGTCATACTGGCTAATAAAGAAAAAACTAAAAGTATCGAGATAAAAGATTGATAGACTTTTTTCATTGTTCTACACTTCCTTTCTTCTTAAAGAGATTATCGTCCAACAAATATAACTAATATTATTTGCGAATGAGTGATTCCATAACATCCGGCTGATGCTGTAAAGTTTTCAGATGATATTTACGTTTACGACAGCAAATGCCGTTACAAAGATGTGTGTGATTCCTTCAGAACAATCAAACCTTTTGAGCTTCACCGTCTGAATGTACATGCGCAAAATGGTTAATGCTTTAAGTTCTGCATTGGAATCACCTCATATCAAGTTTGAATTCATATTCTATGCGTCAAATTGTGACTGATTTCAATGATTTTTTTGGTGATGACTAAGATGTTTTATTTAGCTCATTTCGTCCGATGCGGTAAATCTTCTTGTCTTGTTCTCCTACTTCAACAATAAGTTCATTTTTATTGTGATGAACTATTACTGGAATATAGCTATCGGAATTTTCCACCATCAAACATGTGACTCCATTCGTCCATTCACTGTTCAATTCCTTTGATAGCATGGAAATGATTTCTTCTTTCGTCATTTTGATTAATGAATCCTTTAGTTTAGTTCAATCGTGTTAATCGATGCCGGTAGATGCTGTATTAGCATCACCTCTTTTTAACAAAATCGCTCTTTTATAAAATCATTTAATGGCTGGCAGTTGATGTGATAGTTTCGCTCTGCCCATTTGAATAAGTGAATGTTGCTGAACATTCAAGGCGATACGATCTTCCGGGCTTTGTATTATAATTACTGCTTGCTGAGCAGGAAGAAGATGTACTGGTGTTAGAACAGCTGCTTACCTTCTGCCACGTACCGAATGTTCCTTTTTCATATAGCGTTCCAGTGACGGTGATGCGCTTTACCGCAACATCAGTTTTGGCATTAACTTGATAAAAACTTTGAGAAATCGTCCCTTTGACAGTGCTGTTTTCGTTATACCGCCTAGGTTGGCCAGCAGCAAAAACCGTTGCGGCAAGGCTCAGAAAAATACCGATTGACAGAATGAGAGTGACAAGACGCTTTTTGGACATAAGACATAACCTCCATTTTGTGTACTCCAACAGGAGCTTTTGCTCAGTCAACGTAGTTCACATTGTGTTTGTGACAGCTTTTTTGAAAAATTTTCGAGATTTTATCAACTTTGTATATTTGTACAAAAAATGCCGACACATTTGTAAACAATCACAAGTGTGTCGGCAAGGTCTTGACAAATCAGGAAATGCTTTCCGCAATTCTTAGAAGCTCATCATGCGATATCTTTCCAATAATCGTATGCGAAATGCCATCTTTCTCCCATACTAGCACATATCCTGTACGTCCTCCGTTATTACTCGTTCCAAGTGTTGCATCGGCTGTTCCAATTTTAATGCGCTCATAAACCGTATGCTCATTGTCGAAAGTTTCGACTTGTCCATAGTCTTGAATTACGGAACAGTCCACATAATAAAAGATGTTCTTATCATTGACATCAACATAGGCATGAAGAAAGGATATTTCGTTATCATACCCTTGTTCATAATCTCGTTCAAATCCATCCGGCACATAGTGGTCGCTGTATCCATTCGGAAGCTGTTCCAACGGCTCGCCATCCACCTGATATGTCAGTTGCATCTCAACGGGCATGAACTTCTGAATCATCGTATAGACTGCCCTGCGGAAATCTGCACTTACTGCAAGCGCGCCGAGAGTTAAAATTACCAGCGTCAGGACCGTAATAAGCACTCGTTTCAGCACAGGGCGGTGTTTATGCAACGCCGCTTGCAGGCGAGCATCCCATCGGGACGTGTCCGGGTAGCGTTCCTTAAGCTGGGCCGGACTTGGCAGCTCATCCAGCTCTTTTTGTGCATCTGCACGGAGTGCCATCATCAATGCAGCATCAAAAGAAACTTCTGCTCTCTCACTCATGGCTGTTCAACTCCTTCCACAATAGTTTTCTTCCACGGAAAAGCCGCATCCGAACCACTTCATCCGTCAGTCCAAGCGATTCGGCAATCTCCCGGTTGGTGTAGCCCATTGCCAAAAGACGTAGTGGGGCACGATACATTGGTTTCATCTGTCCGATCAGTTCTGTCAGGTGTTGGATGTTATCGGTGCTGACTACTGCATCATCCGGCACTGGGGCATCATCTGGTGCGTCCGGGATTTCTTCCAGCGGTTCTTCCCGCTGCTTGCGAAGCATATCGTATGCACGGCTTCTACTACAACTAACGAGATAAGCAGCGAGTTCGTGACAGTTTTCTCGATGAATTTTAGAAAAATT
>ENA-UEQB01001419-UEQB01001419.1-human-gut-metagenome-genome-assembly--contig:-NODE-1419-length-20134-cov-4.529391_pt1 | contig 20134 bp, 17 predicted proteins | sample MGYA00242901_ERZ507918 | MGnify/ENA primary metagenome ERZ507918 (study PRJEB26167, sample SAMN06115405) | human gut metagenome | host: Homo sapiens | place: China:Sichuan | collected 2016-04-06... | reverse complement strand
AAGTTGAGTATAGAGTAATAGGAAACAATCATTTGTATATTAAAAACAAATTGCTTTCTCTTTTATGCCAATATAAACCAAACCGTGAACAGACAAGGTATATTTCATATATACCTCCGCAGTATAAAACCGATAAACCTGAGCTAACGAAGCTTCTTACTCTATTGGAAATTTTAGATATTTCAAGTTATGAAATTCGAGGAGGTAGCAATACAGAAGTTTTTGTTAGAATCAGCGACCCAATGAAATTACGATATCTTTCGAAGGAAAATATAGTAATGGTATACTTAAAGAAATAGAAGAAAAACATCGTTATTCTTTTAAAGTAGTAAACAATTTTTTTAGCACACCACTTACTTCTGATGATAGATGGGATGTTATAGAAAATTACTTTTTGGGTAATGATGAATATACTAAAACAGTATTAAACATTGCTGAAGATTGAATTTAAACCGCTGTGCTGAGGCATGGCGGTTTTTGCGTGACAGCGGTTATTGAATATCATTTAATTATTTTGCTTTACATTTATGTAACGATGCGTTATAATATATGCAACAATTTATTTCAAGAAAGGCTTGATTAAAATGGATAATAATGATGTTTCTAAGTTGCTTTCCGATCTTGACTTTTCATGGCATATGGTACTCGGTCCTTGCGGAAATTACTATTTAGGATATGCCGAGCGTGGTATTATTTTGTCTTTGCTCACATACAAAAGAATATGCGATATTATAGAGGGCGATATACGCAAATGTGATCCGGATTTCAATGAAATATATGGTGACAGTGCTTACGATATTGCGTTTGAGGAAGGAATTATTGCGTACAAATACAGGAAAGAAGCACGGTGGAAGTATTTTGAAGAAAGTGAAGACAAGGTAGATGCACTTGAACGTGCAATCAATTATATCAATATGGACAATTTTCATATTATTACTCGCAACGATAAGCTTCTTATACCCAATTTTATAGCACACTCTAAGGACAGGAAACCGCTGAATAACGTATTGCAGAAATGGATGGATATTCTGCCCGGATATAATTTAAGCCGTGAATCTGTAAGCGATGAGCTGTGGCTGTATGCATTGAAAAAGATGAGAAAACGTCGCAGTTGATATGAAAAACATGATATGAAAAAGCCGAGCAAACGTAAGGGTTTTGCACGGCTTTTCTTTTTGTGCCTGAGAAAGGCTTTATATTCGGTCATAAATTTTCTTCTCATTTCATAGATTTACTGTAGAGTACCCGAAAGGAAAGGACGTGCAGTATGAACGAAATTATGACAAGGGAAGAATTTTTAAAGGAACGAAATGCGGTATACGAGCCTGACGCTGTGGCAGGCGGGGACGATGTTTGCAAGGGGCAGGATGCTGATACGGCGGTTATGACGGAGGAAAACGGGAAGCTGAGTGCTGACGGTATAACCGTATCGGAAGTAGTGGTTAAAGGCAGGCGCAACAGGCAGTATGCAGGGCTGATACTCTTTATAACGGCGGTTGCCGGCGCTGTTGTCGGGGCGGTGTTTTACGGGAAGGCAACGGTGACAGTGCCTGACGAGATGCTGGAGGGCTTTCTCGAAGGAAGGATACACGGCGGATTTTTCGGGAATGCCGCCGCTTCGTTCATATCGGCGCTTATATGGTGCATTGTGCCGTTTTTAGCAGGGCTTTGCGCTGTGGGACAGCCTGTGGGTGCGCTTATACCGGCATTCAAGGGTATAGGCGTGGGAATGACATTTGCGGCGCTTGTGAATATATACGGGGCAAACGGGATACCGGCTTTTGCGGTGTTTGTTCTTCCGTCCGCATTTATAGGAACGGTAATCTGCTGCTATCAGTGCCGTCTGTCCGTGTTATGCTCAAACAGTGTGCTGGCTGTGCTTAAGGGCAGACGTGACGAGGCTCCGCACTATTATAAGATATATCTTGAGCGGTTTGCGGTGTGCTGTATCGGGTGCTTCCTGCTGGGGATAGCGGACGCTGTTATTACTTTTTTGTTCCGCCCGATATTCGTTATATGAAACACTTGAAATTTTCGTTTCACGGGTGTATAATGTTAACAGTAAAAATTGCCTTTGGCATGAAAGAAGGATAACATTATGGAAAAAATGGAAGTATTACTGGAAACCTCTGCACGTCACATCCACGTTACGCAGGAGGCTCTCGAAACATTGTTCGGCAAGGGTCATGAGCTTACAAAGAAGAAGGATCTTTCTCAGCCCGGTCAGTTCGCCTGCGAGGAAAGAGTTACTATAACAGGCCCCAAGAGATCGCTTGCAAACGTATCTATTTTAGGCCCTGTTCGTCCTGCTACACAGGTTGAGCTTTCGGCTACGGACGCACGTTCTATCGGATGTCCTATATTCGTAAGAGAATCGGGCGATATTGCAGGCACACCCGGCTGCAAGATAACAGGTCCTGAGGGCGAGATCGAAATCAGCGAGGGCGTTATCGTTGCAAAGCGTCACATCCACCTTGTTCCCGAAACCGCTGAAAAGTGGGGCGTAAAGAACAAGGACGTTGTAAGCGTAAAGGTTGATTCTGACGGAAGAAAGGCAATTCTCGGCGATGTTGTTATCAGAGTAAGCGAGAATTTTGCAGACGCTATGCACATTGATACAGACGAATCAAACGCTGTAATGGCTGCTCCCGGCATGATGGTCGAAGTAATCAAGTAATACGGCGTTACATATGACGGTTTTATCTCCGTGGCTTTGGGCTGCGGAGATTTTTTTGTGAATTAATGATAGCGTAAAAAAGGAAAAATGTTTTCTATAGAAGGTTCTGCTGTAACGGAGGAAACTTACACAATAGCTGAACTGATAAAAATCAGAACAAAGAATCAGTAAAGGAAGCAGCCTCTGCAAACTGTGAGAAACGCAAAAAGTAAATATTACGGGAAAAGTCAGGTGTAACGCTTGGCTTTTTCTTTTGTTTGTGGTAAAATATAAGTGGTAAGTCTAAACTAACTTATATTGAGGTGACGCAATTGGAGATATTTCTGATACTGATGATACCGCTTATGGGAACAACGCTCGGCTCGCTTATGGTGTTCCTTATGCGTGATAAGGTGAGGGCCGGGACGGAGAAGCTGCTGCTTGGTTTTGCATCGGGAGTTATGATAGCGGCTTCGGTATGGTCGCTTCTGATACCGTCAATGGAGCTGTCCGAGCAGGGCTACGGGAAAATGAACTGGGTGCCTGCTGTGGTCGGCTTTGCGGCGGGGATACTGTTCCTGCTTGGGATAGACAGCTTTGTACCGCATCTGCATCTTGACAGCGATAAGCCTGAGGGTGTGCGCTCGGGGCTTTCAAAAACTACTATGATGCTGCTTGCGGTGACTATCCATAATGTACCTGAGGGAATGGCTGTCGGTGCGGCTGTAGCCGGTTCAACCGGCACGGGCGGCGACAGCGTTACTCTTGCAAGCACATTTGCACTGGCACTGGGTATCGCAATACAGAACTTCCCTGAAGGAGCGGTGGTTTCAATGCCGCTTAAAAGCGAGGGAATGAAAAAAGGAAAAGCGTTTGTGATGGGAGTGCTGTCGGGCGTTGTCGAGCCGATCGGTGCGGCGGTGATGATACTGCTTGCTTCTTTCATTGCTCCGCTTTTGCCGTATATGCTGTCGTTTGCGGCAGGGGCTATGATGTATGTTGTGATAGAAGAGCTTATACCCGAGGCACAGGGCAAAGAGCATAGCAACATAGGAACGATAGGGGCGGCGGCAGGGTTTGTTGTTATGATGGTGCTTGATTGTACGTTGGGGTGAGAAAATGTTTTTGTTTAATGTGCTTCGATTATATCATTCAGCTTAGGCCACGATAGCAAGCTACCGATAGTGCTATTTGTCGGACAACACTTCTCGGGTTCGCTATTCGAGTGGGTACACTTGTCAATATTGACGAGGGAAAGAACCAAAGAGACTAGGGCAAGGGAGCTAGGCGCCCCCTCTCCCTATCTCTTAGGTTCTCTCCCTCGTGGCTCCCTCTTTCCTTACTCACACCCCCACTCCGCCTGGGGTGTTGGCGGAACTCGTAAAACCACCGGAACATTGTATATCCTGTCAATGCAGGGACGCTTAACGCTACACGTCCGCATATTAGTACATATATCTTAGGTTAGTGGCGTTTTTTTGAAGGGTAAATGTTAGTGCAGTTGCATTGATAAGGTCACGAAAATATTAACTCCTTGTCGGTACGGAAAGCGTTTTAAGCGATGTTGGCGATATATTTCACTGTGTCGCTTTAATAAGAATCAGTTTTTCTACAAATCGGTCATTTATACTTCTGTATCAATCTCCTTTTTCAAAGCGTGAGCGGAGCTTTTCGAGGGCTTTCTTTTCTATTCTTGAAATATAGCTCCTGCTTATGCCAAGCTCGTCTGCGACTTCACGCTGGGTCATTATCCTGTCGGTGTGGTAGGATGTTTTAGACAGACCGTAACGCTTTGTGAGTATTTCTTTTTCACGCTCGTCAAGCTCCTCGTCTATATATCGGTACATTTTATCAAGCTCAATGTTAAGAGCAGCCTCCTCGGCAACGTCCGTTCCGTCCTTGAAAATATCGGCAAGGGTGACGGCGTTTCCGTCCTTGTCGCAGTCCATCGGGTCGTTCATATAGACTTCGGTCTGCTGATGCTTTGTTTTACGGAAGTACATTCTTATCTGATTATTTATGCATTTCCCCGCATAGGTGGAAAAGCTGATGTTCTTTCTGTAATCAAAGGTTTCTGCGGCACGGATAAGCCCGATTATGCCTATCGAGATAAGATCGTCCGCTTCCTTGCTGTCGGGGTAGTGCTTTTTTACGATATATGCCACAAGGCGAAGGTTGTGGTTTATCAGCTTGTCACGGGCGGCAAGGTCGCCCTGAGCCGCTTTTTCAAGGCATTCACGTTCTTCCTTTGCGGAAAGCTGTCGGGGAAATGAACCGTTGCTTTTAAAATGCAGAGCAAAGAAGATAAGGCTCTGCAGTGCGGTTTGCAGTACCGATATAAACATAATATCACACTCCGGAAAGATAATGATACAGTTTATTCCGGACATTCTGCCGGTTATGCAGGTACATTCTGCTTGACAGCGGAAATTTATCGGTGTATAATTAAAATATATGATTCAAGGAGCGTAAGAGTATGAAGCAGAAAAATCGTGAAAGGCTCGGAATAGGTATGAAAATAGGTGCGGGGGTGCTTGCGCTTATTATGATCATAGGCGTTGTGATACAGGGATTTATGTATTTGAACTGAGTTATTTATATATGGATAAAGTGAACCGCCGGCTGTTAGGTCGGCGGTTGTTTTTATTCCTGTCTTGTTCTGTCTGTTCTGTTAAAAATCAGCGATACCGCAAGAGCAAAAATCATAGCGGCGGTAACTCCTGCCGAGCAGGCGGTAAATCCGCCCGTGAAGATTCCGAGTAAGCCGTCATCTTCCACAGCTTTTCTCATACCCTTTGCAAGCAGATTGCCAAAGCCCGTGAGAGGTACGGACGCACCTGCGCCTGCAAAATCGACAAGCGGCTGATAAAGACCTACAGCTCCGAGAATCACGCCCGAAACAACGTAGGCTACAAGTATTCTTGCGGGGGTGAGCTTTGTAAGGTCGATAAGTAACTGACCTATAGCACAAAGCGCACCGCCGACTAAAAATGCCCATAAATACTGCATAAATTTTCTCCTGTTATAAAGCGTCTGAAATTTCTACAAGGTGGGATATGCCGGGGATGCTTTCGCCCTGCTGTACTTTAGTTGTTGACATAAGTGCACCGGTAGCGGCAAACAGCACTCTGTGGAGCTTTCCCTCAGCTATCTGCGGCAGGATATGTCCGCACAGTACCGAGGCACTGCAGCCGCATCCTGAGCCGCCTGCGTGTACATCCTGCTTTTCACGGTCGTACAGCATAAGTCCGCAGTCCTTGTGCTTATGGCTGATTTCTGTTCCGTCACGGCGGAAAAGCTCGCACATAAGCTCCGAGCCGACCTGTCCGAGATCTCCGGTGTAGATTACGTCATAATCGGCAGGAGATGTTCCGGTGGCGAGCAGGTGTCGGTTTATCGTATCGTATGCCGCACCTGCCATAGCCGCACCCATATTGTTTGCGTCCTTTATGCCCATATCGGTTATCTTGCCTATCGTGACACTCTTTACATAAGGCGGTTTTTCAGCGACCGAGGTTATACAGCAGCCTGCGCCGGTAGCTGTCCACTGAGCAGTAGGGGGACGAACGCCGCCGTAGTTTATGGGAAATCTGAACTGCCTTTCGGCAGAGCAGAAGTGTGAGGAGGTAACGGCGGCAAAATATTCTCCGAGCCTCATATCCGCAAAAAGCGAAGCCATTGCAAGACTTTCCGCCATTGTCGAGCAGGCACCGTAAAGTCCGATGAACGATATATCGGTGTCACGCAGACCGTATGCCGAGCCTGTGCATTGGTTTAGCAGATCGCCTGCAAAAATGAACGAAATATCCTCTTTTATGAGCTTGCCTTTTCTAAGGGCAATATCAAAGGCATATTGCTGAAAGGTGCTTTCGGCTTTTTCCCAAGTGGTAAGTCCAAGCTCTGCTCCCTCTGCGGCATAGTCAAAGCAGTTGCCGAGAGGTCCGTCGCTCTCCATTTTTCCGACTGCGGCGGCACAGGAATAAACCGACACACCACGGTCAAGCTCTATTGTACCCTCTGAAATCAGTTTAGCCATATCAACCTCCGAAAAGACTTATAACGAACAGAATTATGCCGTAGACGAATGCCGCCGTTATACCGTAGACTATTACAGGCCCTGCAATGATGAACATCTTTGCGCCCGTACCGAGAATGAGACCCTCGGTCTTGAATTCAAGGGCAGGGGAAACAACGGCATTCGCAAAGCCTGTTATAGGAACGAGAGTGCCTGCGCCTGCGTGCTTTGCTATCCGCTCATACTGACCGAAGCCCGTCAGTAAGGCGCTTATCAGCACAAGTGTTATTGAGGTGTACGCCGACGCAGTATCTGCATCGTTTCCTATCATAATATATAAATCGTTAAAGAACTGCCCTGTACAGCAGATAAGTCCGCCGATCACAAACGCTTTCGGCACTGTTATATATAGCTTGCTCGGTACGGAATAACGGTCGGCAAGCTGTGCGTATTCTTTTTTGGAAATATTCAAAATATCACCGTCCTTGATGATATTTTTGATTTTATGTCGGAAAATATCCGTGTAAAATTCTGCTTGCCGATACGGCAAGATAAAGCAAAAACAAGTCGCTTTGCAATTTTTATATTGATTTATTGCAGACATTGTGCTATACTTTAATAGATAAGACAGGAAAAAGCGGTTTTTTCAGCCGTATTTTCGGTCGGATTTTTTATGCAAGAAAGGGATAACAAAAAATGAAATACGCAGTATTACTTTGCGACGGTATGGCCGATCTTCCCCGTGAGGATATAGGCGGAACACCTATGAGTGTTGCACACAAGCCTAATATGGACAAGCTCGCAAAGGTATCAAGAGTAGGTCTTGTAAAGACGGTCGAGGACAATCTGAAGCCCGGCAGTGACGTTGCGAATCTTTCCGTACTCGGTTATGATCCTGCAATATATTATTCGGGCAGAAGTCCTTTAGAGGCAGGCAGTATAGGCATTGATATGAAGCCTACGGACGTTTCTTTCAGAACGAATCTTGTAACGCTGTCGGACGAGCCGGTTTACGAGGACAAGACAATACTCGACTACTGTGCCGACGATATATCTACAGAAGAAGCCGCAGAGCTTATAAAGTTCATTGACGAAAAGCTCGGTACGGATGAATTCAGATTCTACAGCGGTGTAAGCTACCGTCATTGTCTGATATGGGATCACGGTACGACCGACATAGGCACGCTGACTCCTCCCCACGATATAACAGGCAAGCCGATAAAGACGCATCTCGGAGTAAACGAAAACGGCAAGGTGCTTATCGAGATGATGAAGAAGAGCTATGATCTGCTGAAGGATCATCCCGTAAACTTAAAGAGAATCGAAAGAGGTCTTCGTCCTGCAAACAGTATATGGTTCTGGGGCGAGGGTGTTCGCAAGGAGCTTACTCCTTTTGCCGAAAAGTACGGAAAGAGCGCCGCTATGATTTCTGCGGTCGATCTGCTCAGAGGTATCGGCAAGTTCACAGGAATGGACGTTATCAAGGTTGACGGTGCAACAGGCTACATAGATACAAACTTTGACGGCAAGGCACAGGCGGCTGTTGACGCACTGAAGAGCGGCAAGGATTTTGTATATATCCATGTTGAAGCTCCCGATGAATGCGGTCATCGTAATGAGGTTGACAATAAGGTAAAGGCAATAAGCCTTATTGACGAAAAGATACTCGGCAAGCTGCTTGACGAATTTAAGGACGAGGATATAAAAATCCTTATCTGCCCCGACCATCCCACACCGCTTGAACTGAGAACACATACAAACGCTCCTGTGCCGTTCATGATATATGACAGCAGAAAGAAGATGGACGGTGTTGATTGCTTCTGCGAGGAGAGTGCGGCTAAGACGGGCGATTATATCGCTGAGGGTCATACCCTTATGAGCAGTTTTTTGGCTGACTGATAATACTAAATGAATATTTTACCGCCCTGTGTTATTCACGGGGCGGTTTTTGTGTATTTCGGCAAGTGCTGGACTTTTTACCGTTTTTATGGTACAATATACTTGAGGAAATAGTGTCGAATCGAATGGCAAGAAATATAGTAAAGGCAAAGCTGGATATAATATTCAAGAAGTTGTTTACGGACGAGGGAAATCAGCATTTACTACAGGCTTACTTATCGGATACGCTCGGCATACCGTATGATTCGATAGAAAACCTCGTTGTACTCAATTCCGAGATAATGCCGGACAGCATAACCGAGAAATACAGCCGTATGGATATTCGTATGAAAGCCAATGGCAGACTGATAAACGTTGAAATGCAGATAAAGGACGAGGGCAATTACAAGGATCGTTCGCTCTACTACCTGTCTAAGCTGTACAGCGGTCAGCTTAAAAGCGGAGAGGTGTACGGCTCGCTGAACCAGTGCATTTCGATAAATATCATCAACTTCAATCTCTTTGACTGCGAAGAATATCATTCATCGTTCTCAATGAGAGAGGACAGCAGAAACGAACAGCTTACAGACAAGTTTACAGCTCATTACTTCGAGCTGAAGAAAATAGGCAAGAATATCGACAAGAACAACAAGCAGGAGTTATGGCTCAGACTTATAAATGCAGAAACGGAGGATGAACTTGATATGTTACAGCAGACAGGCGTAAAGCAGATACAGGACGCAGTAGTTGTACTGCACAAGATGAGTGCAGACGAAAAGACAAGAGAGCTTGCCGAAATGCGTGAAAAGGCACTGCATATTGAGGCAACCGAGAAATCGTATGCGAGAGCCGAAGGCGAAGCAGTCGGACTTAAGAAAGGCAGAGCTGAAGGAAGAGCTGATTTACTCGAAGAACTCTTAAAGCAAGGTATAATAACCGAAGAGCAAGCCAAGAACTACAGAAGTTGAGTTAACTCACCACCCCACACCACAAAGGAGGACAAAATGAAACGTACCCACACCATACTCGCAACAATAACCCTTATCAGCGTAATACTGACCAGTGCTTGCACGGCAGGCAGTGCAAACAGCACAACGTCCTCCGTACCCGAAACGGCAGTAACAACTACCGCTCCGGCAGTGACGGGAACAGTGATGGATAGAATTGATGAGCCGAAAGCAGAAACGACTACAGCTCAGACAACAGCAGTAACTACCGCTGTCACTACAAAGCCACAGGAAACAAAAAAGGCTGAAACTACCACTACCACCATAAAAGCGGTAACAACGGCAAAGCCAAAGCCGGCAACGACAACAACCGCCGCTACTACAAAGCCCGCACCCGAATGGACAGAAACAAAGGCAAGCGGTACTAAGTATGTCAATACCGACTGCTACAGCCGTAAGAAAGCTGTACTCGGCGCCGAAACGGTAAAGCTGTATAGCGTGAACGACAAAGTCACGGTCACAGCCAAGACCGATACAGGCTACTTCAAACTTTCTGATGGTAGCTTTATACACGGTGACTATCTGAGCGACAGCAAGGTAGCACAGACTACAACCACCGCAAAGAAAGCTGAAACACCTAAGCCTTCACAGACAACAACGAAGAAACAGGAAAGCAAGCCGAAGTCGATTTATGAATATCCTTTCGACCTTGAAGCAATCCGACAGGTCATTATAGATGATGCAGTCAATAATTATGGACTGATACTTGCAGAAGATATAATCAAGGACGAAAGTTCTTGGTTTGCTCCTCTTGTTATTTGGAAAGACGTAAATCCCAATGTTATTCGTATGAGAGTATCCGAAGAAGCAGAATCGAGTTATACAGGTGGATATATGAAGCCAGGATACTACTTCAATGTATATATAGAAACCATACCGGATTTAAAGAAAGACGAGAACGGTAACAGTATAGAAGGATATGCAATATACTTCTTGAGAGGAGGACCGTCACGTCAGTGACAACTGAATATATATTTAAAGAGCTTTGATTTTTCAAGGCTCTTTTTCTTTTTCTGAAAGTTAACTGAATATGAAAATCCAAAGCAGTCCGCACCCGTAGGACTGCTTTTTTATATATACAAATACAAACCAAGAAAGGAAATCAGTATGAAAAACAAATTCAAAAAGCTGACAAGCTTGCTTTTGGCAAGCATTATGATGTTGGTAGCACTTCCTATTCAGACATTAGCGGCTGAATGGGGCAAGGGCGATACCGTGTATGCCGCAATGATAGGTGATTTTGTCGGTTCTGACGGTAAGGCTTACGCCGATAAGTACAATTACGACTATATCTACTATAAGTCAGACGGTAGCATAGGAAAAGCAACTCGTTATGCTTCTACTCATGCAAAGTTAGGTATAAGCAAAAACGGCATTGTTCAGCCAGCTATCTGTATTGAAGCCGGTGTTGCATATAACACAGGAAGTTCTTATGTAGGTGAAGGTAACAATAATACCTATTTAATGAATCTTCCTTATGCAATCCGCAGAGATTAAAAAATAGCTCTTTTATGCGGTTTTAACAGCGATACAAAATCATCGCCTGTAGCGAATACAAATCTTGACGATTTTTGGTTTGCTACACAGGTAGTATCGTGGGAAAATCAGCAAGGTCTGCGTACAGGATACGGTAAAAGTGACCTGGCTGTTAATTCAAGTATTCCTAACACACCCAAAACAGCATACTACGACCAGTTAAAAGGCAGACCTGCTGAAAAGTGCTATGAATACATCTTAAATAAGATGAAAGCATATTCAATTGTGCCGAGTTTTACCGGAAGAGCGAAAGCTACTGCTCCTACTCATACGCTGAAGTACAACTCTTCGACGAAGAAGTACAGCATAACATTAGCTGATGAAAACAACAGCGGTATGCCTGCAAGTGCATTTAATATCAGCGGTGTTACAGTAACTAAGAGCGGTAATAAGTATACTTTCAGCACAAACAGTAAGATAAGCGGCACAAAGTCCTGCACATACAAGGCAAACCGTACAAGCGGCGATCAGCTCGTTATATGGAAATCGGGCAATGGCTCTCAGACTATGGCGGCGGGTATTGATGACCCTGTGCAGTTCTACGCAAACTTTAAGACCGAAAGCACAGGCACAGCTCAGATAAAGAAAGTCTGGGAACACAATCACGATGCTTCAAGCACGAAAGCCGATAACAGCGACATCTATTTCACGATAAAGAATAGTTCGGGTTCGGCCGTGAAGGCTACTGGCAAGGCAGGCTCGTATACCTACTCTACAAGCGGTTCCGTGAGCCAGTTCAAATTAAACTCAAGTAACACTTTTTTAGTAAAATCGTTACCTGCAGGAATGTATACCGTTACAGAACACGGAAAGAATTCAGACGGCTCGATACCCTATTACACCCGTACAGGCGGTGTCAGCAAGACGGTAACAGTAACAGCAGGCAGCACAGGAACGGTAACGTTCACCAATACCCGTAACACAGGTACAGGCGAGGTTATAAAGACTTGGGTAGACACCAACGGTAACGCAATAGAAGCAAGTAACTGCATTTCGAATAATCAGCAGATATATTTCCGTATCAAAAACGCTGACGGAAAATATATAACTGTCAACGGTACGAAGTACAGCGGCTCATATTCTTTTGCCGGAACAACAACTAAAGCAACATCACTGTATGTTAATCCCGGTACAGGTACTTTCACTGTTTCCGACCTTCCGACCGGAAAGTACACCGTATATGAGTACGGCTCACCGGATGGTTATTCTGTCAACAGAGCATCTCAGACAATTACCATCTCAAGAGATAAAACATCGTCCGTGTCTTTTATGAACAGCGAGGACAGCGGTACGGCTCAGATAAAGAAGGTATGGCTTTCCGATACTACACTGTCAGCTTCAGAAAAAGCAAATCTTGAGAAAAACGTTTACTTTACTGTCAAGGACGCTAATGGTAAGTATATCAAGGTTACAGGCTCGGCAGGAGCGTATGTTTATGCCGGCACTCAGACTACAGCAAACAATTTAAAACTCAGCGGAAGTAAGTTTAACGTAAGCAAGCTCCCTATGGGAACATACACTGTAACAGAGATTAATAACGCAAGCGGTTACAATCCGAAAACGCAGACAAAGACGGTCACAATTGCCAATAAGGGCGAAACAAAGTCTGTGTCATTTACGAACAAGTCAACACCCGTTGTTGTTATCCGTAAGCATTTCAGCGACGAGGACAATCTGACAGAAGCACAGCTCAAAGAACAGTATGCTAAGGTTACTGTAAATCTTCAGGTACTCGGTTTCAGCGGTAGTGTTTCGTCAAATCCTCCCGCAGGCTACTATGTAGAATTTACAGGTTCAAACGGTAACTACACATACAAGGGAATATCGTCAACCAAAACATCAGCGACAAATCTCAAGCTGAATGACAATGGTGAAATGACTATCTCATTCGGTACCAATACAGCTCCGTACTACTTAGCTGTTATTGAATCTTATAGCGGAACGGATTACGACGTTGATAATCGGGACCAGCGTATTGACCTGGGCAACGGTGATCCGAATGCTGTAATCGACCTTGATGACATTGAGCTTGACAATCAGCTTAAGACAGGCTCTGTGCAGATTGACAAGCAGTTTTTAAATGAAAACGGTGCTATTGAAAATATCCCCGATTACAAACTTGCCGAGGTTGCTTTTAAAATCAAGCACAACGGCAAATATCTCACCTTTACAGGCTCAAACGGCAGTTATACTTATAAAGGCGAGAACAATACCGGTACAGAATTAAAGCTGAACAAAGCCACATATAACTTTATTGCAAATGAGCTTCCCGCAAGAGAAGAATACACAGTTTATGAGGTTTCCGGTACAACAGGTTACAGCTTCTCAATCGACCCCGTGACTTTTACTATCACTCCTGCCGGCTCGGTAAAGAAAGTGTTTACCAATAAGGCTATGACCGGTACGATAAGTATTGTAAAGCACAGTGCGGACGGTGTTCTTTCCGGCTGGCAGTTCCGTGTTACAGGCACGGCAAAGACAGGTCAGAGTTATGACAAGACTTTTACTACCGATGCAAAGGGTACAATCACAATCAGTAATATCCGTATCGGTGATTACAAGGTTACAGAGGTCAAGACCGGAAAGACAGTCGGTTATATTACCGAGAACAGCAAAGACCTTGAGGTTAAGACCGATACTGTAACAACAGTCAATATCGAGAACAAGCCATATGCGAATATCGTTATCAACAAGGTTGACGCAAAGACCAGCGAAAAGGTAAGCGGTGCTACATTCGGTATCTATACGGACGCTGAATGTGAAATTCCTGCAGAGGCATATACATCGGCTACAGATGATACTCTGACAGACGCTGTAATCACAGAAAGTGCGACAGGCAAGTACACTTGCAATTTCCTGCCGATTGAGAGCAAGAACGGCACAACTTACTATGTCAAGGAGCTTACAGCTCCCGAAGGCTACTACCTTGATACAAACGTACACGCTGTAACTCTTAAAACAGCAAATGCTACTGTATCGGTAAGCAATGAAATCGGAAAATCCGACTTCAACGAATATCCTTACGGTCACGGAGCTATAATCAAGGAATGGAAACTTGACAACGGCACAGCAGATATGACAGCCGATGAAATCGCACAGATGAAGGCAGAGCTTGAAAAGAGCCTGTATTTCACCGTAAAGGACAGAAACGGCAAGTATATCACCGCAACAGGTGCAGACGGAATATACACATATAACGGCGACAGCACATCGGAATTCAGATATACTCTGAAGAACAGCACATTTGCAATTGCAGAACTGCCTACAGGTGACTACACTGTGACAGAATTCAGCACACTTTCCGATTACACAATCAAGTCGGAAAATCCTGTGAAGATAACTGTAGTAAAAAATCAGACAGCAACGGCAACGTTTGTAAATGAACGTGACACAGGCACAGGCAAGGTTGTAAAGGTATGGAAGCAGTTTGACACGATGACAGCCGCTGAACAGACTGAAATCGAAAAAAATGTATACTTTACCGTAACCGACAGCAACGGTGCTTATCTCAAGGTTAAGGAAAGCAACGGTAGCTACATCTACTGCGGCTCGCAGAAAACAGAAACAAAATTTGTTCTGAAAAACGGTGCATTTGTAATCGCAGAACTGCCGACAGGCGAATACACGGTGACTGAGTACAACAATGCAAAGGACTACAGCCCGAAGCAGCAGACTCAGAAAATAAAAATCACCAAGAATACAGCGGCAGTGCTGACATTTACAAACATCCGTGACACAGGCAACGCAAGTATCATAAAGAAATGGACAAACCCCAACGGGCTGACAACAGCTCAGAAGGCAGAGCTTGAAAAGAATGTATACTTCACTGTAAAGAATGCTGACGGTGCATATTTAAAGGCTGTATCAAAGAACGGCAAGTATGTATATAACGGCAGTCAGACAGCAGAAGCACGTTTTATGCTGACAAACGGCAAGTTTGAACTTGCGGAACTGCCGACCGGAAAATATACGATAACCGAAATCAACAATGCTGAGGGTTATCTGCCTAAGACACAGGTCAAGACAATCACGGTAACTAAGGACGCAACTGCAAGTGCAGAGTTTGTCAATAAGGTTATTGTCGGCAATGTCACATTAACGAAAGTCGATGACGACTATCCCGAAAACAAATTAACAGGTGCTGTATTTACAGTTTACAAGAGCGATAAGAAAACCGTAGTCGGCACAATGAAAGAAACCGAAACAGGCGTGTACAGCCTTGAGGGACTTGTATACGGCGAATACTATGTGCAGGAAACAAAGGCTCCGAAATACTTCGTCCGTGATGTGAATTTCTACTATTTCCAGATCGTAAATGACGGCGAAACCGTAGAAGTATCTAACGATGAGCTTGGCAAGGGTACATTTATCAACTCACCTCAGAAGGGCGAAATCAAGATAGTAAAGACATCGTACAACAATAAGGTTGAAGGCTTCAAATTTGAGGTTTCCGGTACAACATACACCGGACAGACTTTCAAGAAAACATACACAACTGATAAGGATGGTATTATAAGAATAACTGACCTGAGAGCAGGCGAGTATACCATTCACGAAGTCAAGGATTCTGCTTCGGCAGGCTATCTATTACCTGAAGATAAACAGCTGACGATCGACCGTGACGGTGCAATGCTCGTTGCCAAAATGCACAACGATAAAATACCTGATAATCCCCCGACAGGTGCAAGCGAGGACAGCTTTACGCAGACGGCAGTTATTATCATTTCAATGGTAATGATGAGTGCGGCGGTTGTGCTTGTGTTCCCGCTATCAAAGCGTAAGAGAAAACGCTAAGCAGCATTTAATATTTTATTGTCACCGGGCGGCAGAAAAGCTCTGCCGCCTTTGTGGTGGCGATTAAAGGAGGAGAAAGATGAAGAAGAATCAACCATATCATTCTCAGGTGCAACTACGGCTTACCAATCGTGATACCGGAGAGGTGATTTGCTTTAAATTCAAATCGGAACATTCGGATCCGAAAGTTATTTGTTGCTTTGCTATAAATGAACATCTTAAAGAGGGCGACTATTTGATAGAGATTATGTAAGAATGCTTGCTCGAAAACGTGCTACAGGTAGCACATTTAAAGGAGGGCGTAATGGCAAATAAAAACAAATTGCGGCACAAAAACAGCAAATCCGTCTTAAAGACCGGTCTTATACTTATCTCCGTTATAGGTGTAATCACATTCCTGATTATATCTTATCTGATTTACAGCTTACAGTGCTACGCATACGACAACAACATATCATCGGATAACTTAAATTTGTCGGTGCTGATAAAATCTATGCCATATTGGACTAATCCAACTTTTACAGCACCTTTTGACATCGGTGCAATAATGCAAATGCACGGTTCTGTTTGGTATATTTACGTTGTTGCTTTGTCACTGCTTGCACTTATGCTGTTCAGTAAAAATTACGATGATTACAAAGGCGTGGAAGCCGGAAGTGCCGATTGGGCAACTAAGCGTGACGAAAAGGAAAACAGCGATGAAACCGGTATTCCAATCGGAAACAAGTTCTATGTTACCGTTAACAATCCGCATGGACGTTACTATGAACCGCATAATCTGAACGAAATACTAATCGGCGGTCCCGGTGCAGGAAAAACATTCAGAAAAATCAAACCTGATATTATTCAGATGTATGGAAGCTATGTTGTGACCGATCCCAAAGGCGAACTTTACAGAGATACTGCAAAGCTACTTATAGATAATGGGTACAAGGTGCGTGTGTTTAATCTGATAAACATCAAAAAGACCAACGCATACAATCCGTTTGTTTATATCAATGATGAGCAGGATATTGTTGTTTTGGCAAACACCTTTATTAACGCCTCTGCCGGCGACGATGATAAAGAAGATTTCTGGTCGGGTTCGGCAAAATCATTACTTACTGCAATTATGATTTACCTTTGGAAAGCTGAAGGCGAGGTGAAATGCTTTGGCCGTGTAGTCAGACTGCTTAACAGTATCACATATAAAAATGGAAGAATAGACGAATTGTGCGAATTGGCTCGGTGCCTTAATAAACACTCAATCGAGCATCCTTGTGATGCCGCTACAATTAACTGGAACGGCATCAAAGGTACTCCTGAGGAAACTATGGGAGGTATCGCCAAGACGCTCTCAACACGTCTTGATTTGTGGGCAGTAGAAGATGTCAACGACTTGACTGTAATTGATGAAATGGACTTTGATAACATCGGCGTTGAAAAGACGGCTATATTTCTGATTGTTCCGCCCGCTGACACAACATATAAGGCTATATGCAATATGTTCTATTCGCAGTTGTTTGCACGACTTATGTACTGTGCTAATTTCAAGCATAACGGTAGATTGCCGTTGCTTGTATCGATAGAACTCGATGAATTTGCTAATATAGGACGCATACCTAATTTTGATAAAATCACAGCCGTTATACGTTCAAACAATATAAGAGCCTGTATTGTTTTACAGTCGTTGCCTCAGCTCAAGGCTTTGTACAAGGACAACTGGGAGAGTATTATCGGTAACTGTTCCTTATTTACTTACCTCGGTGCACCGGACTTGGAAACTCGAAAGTACATTGTTGAAAAGTTGGATAAGACAACAGTACGAATTGATACGAAAGGTCACAGTCAGGGAACGACAAGCGGCGGAAGTAGTTCTGACAATGAAAGTTATCAGGGACGTGACTTACTGACTACATCGGAGCTGCTACGAGCATTCAGAGCTTCACCGAAAATCAAAAAGAAATACGGCGGATATATGATTGAGTTTCTCGACGAATATCCGCCGTTTTGGTTATATAAGTTTGACACATTATCACATCCGCTTATCAGTAAAGTCGGTAGCTCTTTTCCGAGCGGAATACCAAACAATACCGATATAAATGAGATGTATTCTGATAATGAGCAAATACAGAAACTCAAGGAGGTGAAAACAAAAATGGCACAGCTTATGGAACAGTCAGTGTCAGAAGAAAAGGCAATGCGTGAGCAGTCCGAGCAGAAACAGGCGGAACAAGAACGTGTCGAACAAGCAGAACTACAGCGACAGTTTGAAGAAGCCGCAAAAGATGCTCAGCTTAGCGAACATCAGAGCGTGCTTGCTGAAATCGACGAAGAAGAATTGATAGCCGATTATGAAATTCCGACTATCGACGAATTTATAGGATAGGAGGCATCTATATGGCACCAATGCTAGAAGATGAGATTATGCACGATGCTGAAAAGATGAACAATAAAGTTGCCGGCATAGTTCGTACAGGCAAACAGATATATGACTTCATCGAACAGTTGAGACGTGCGAAAAACACTGCTCTGGAAAATTTAGATAACGGTTTACCATTTTCTTTTTCCGGTCAGATTACCGACCTCAGCTATTTCAATAACAATGAAATCCTGCCAAAAGAGGTTATCGAAAATATCCCTGACGCAGAACTTAAAGAAGCTGTCATATCCAATCTCGAACTGGCGGAAAAGCAAGGTTTGATTGATGTAGATCTGAATAGCGGTAATATAACATTGACAGATAGCGGCAGAGAGTATATCAATAATCCAAACTTCATTCGTGCGGCTAACATAGACAAAGCACGATCGGCTATTCGTGCAATGGAAATTCAGCACGGATTGGAAAACGATACAATCAGATACGGTATAACTCTTGAGGGTACAGATCGAGATTTGCAATTCTTCCGATTTGCTTCTAATCTTGATATTGAAGAAGTCACACTTTCACCCGATAAGAAAGCGGCTCTGCAAGTTATGGAGAATATCTCTAAATGGGAAAAAGACGGGCTTGTGCAGTACAACTCTGAAAACACAAGCATATCACTTACAAAGCTCGGTCAGAAAAAGCTATACAGTGATTTGGCAGACGGCGTTGATTTGATTGACGAATCGGTAATAACACCAAAGAATCTTTCATCCGGAAGTTTATCAAATGCCGGTGCGGGTAGTATGGCAACGCAAGCAACTTCTCAAGCTGCAGTTCAGACTACACAGGTTGCTTCTGCAACTGCTGCACAAGCTACTACAGCCGGCGCAACTCAGGCAGCTACTACAGCCGCCACTACTGCCACAACAGCGGCTTCGTCGGCTGTACCGGTTGCCGGTGCAGTAGTGGTTACAACAAAAGTCGTTTCAGATACGGCTAAAAAAATATCAGATGCGATAATTCGCAGATAAGGAGATTTTATTATGATAAAGGTATTCAGAAAAATAGCAAAGGCAATTTCAATCACAACCACAATCCTTCTTTCAACCGTATTCCTTGCGTTTTCAGCATTTGCCGATGGTGGCATTGGCGATGCACCCTCTTCTGTAAACACTGCTACATACAAGACCCTTGTAACACTCGTTTTTTGGGTTGTACGCATAGTCGTGCTCGGCTTAACTGCAATACCGGGACTGATTAAGATTGCACAGGGTGTCGGAAATGAGGATGTGCGTGAACGCAACGGCGGCATATCGCTATTGGTAATCGGCGGTGCTCTTTTTGCGGCAACATTTGCGATTGAGGCTTTATTCTAAGAGAGGTAGATATGAAAAAAATCAGCATCTTTTTTATATGCAGTCTGCTAATGATTTTCGGTTTATCATTTTCTGCCTGTGCGGATGCTGTAACAACCGGAGGAGTAACAGCAGTTGTTACTCCAAGACCGGTTGACAGCTTAGGTAATGAAAAGCAAGTTGAATTTGCAACTTCTGCAAAAGCAGAAACTACAACAACGGAAACCACCACAAAGCCTGCATACAACCAAGAAGAAATGAAAAAAGATCTTGAAGAACTCGGCAAAGAAGATATGGCTGCTTCGACAATAGGTATATTTGCATGGGTAAAAGGACTTGTTGATTGGACACAAGGAATTATCAATGCACTTGGTGCTGCTATAAAAGCCGGAATAAACAGTCCTTGGGGATTCGATCTTAAGGGTTTCGTTGATTTATTTGCACCGTTTTTCAAAACTATCGGATACGGTCTGCTTGTTATCCTTTTCGGAATCAATATAATACATTCCGCTACGCAATTTGAATTGACAAAGTACAAGGGCGTAA
>ENA-UEQB01001395-UEQB01001395.1-human-gut-metagenome-genome-assembly--contig:-NODE-1395-length-20406-cov-39.062374_pt1 | contig 20406 bp, 21 predicted proteins | sample MGYA00242901_ERZ507918 | MGnify/ENA primary metagenome ERZ507918 (study PRJEB26167, sample SAMN06115405) | human gut metagenome | host: Homo sapiens | place: China:Sichuan | collected 2016-04-06... | reverse complement strand
ATTTTAATCTCAAAACACTTCGTCCGGCTGTAATGGCTGCACTGTTTGCAGGAGTTGACTTACGGGTACAATAATCAAATTCCGCAGTTTTCTCTCCGTTAAATGATTTCCATTTTAATTTCAGCTTCACTGTTTTTCCTTCAGTGTCAGGCAAGGAATCCAAATTAAATGCCACCAGTCCGTCGGCAGGTTCACCATATACATCACCAAAAGCATTATGACGGAATTCTACCTCATAAGGATTTTCAGCATCTTTACTCATCAACAAATTGACAAAATGAGCTTGACTGCGATTCCCCCACATGGTTCTGAAACGCAAAGTCAAATAACCGTCCTCGGCAATTGTTACCCAATCGTTAATCATATCTACAGGGTCAGTACCATATACTTCATCATTCTTATCTCCTAAATCACCGGCAATCGGTTTTGTCAAGATACTGTCTATCCAGTTGATATGTACAGCCTTGTCATACTCTCCGCTTGACTCATTCACCGGATCGAAATTTACAAGGGCCCTTACTTCCTTCTCACCATAGGGAGAATTTTTCATATTGACAGGTAACAGTGTCGTACTGTCATCCAACTGCATAAAAAATGAATTGTCGGCCACCGGTTTCACAGTAACCAGTGCATTGGGCAACGCATATCTATAATAATCATTATCATCATCATCCAAACAGGATTGAAAGATCATCACAGAAGCAAGTACCGCTACAGACGCAAGCAATTTATTAAAACCAAAAAACTTTTTCATTGTGCTTTTCTTTACTTAGTTAATTATTCTAGTTTATAAGTCCTTTCTATTGAAAGAAATGCAGACCATACCATAATGCTGCACGAAGTTTTGTTAAGAAAACATAATCATCTGACAGTTATGTTACAAACCTTCTTCCATTTATATTTCTTATATTCACACAAGCGAGCCATAGGCGAACAAAGGGATAATTTTACCGAAATTTAGCTCATCTCAAATTACTAATCCTATGATTTTTTTATCTTAATTTTGTTACTGTTTTTTGAAAAAAGAAAAGATTTAGAATAAAGAGTTTTATGAAAGCTACTATCACAAGTCTCATTTTTTTACTACTGTCATTAACCGTCTCATCGCAGACTTATAAATACATTGGCATAGAAGAAGGACTAAGCAATCAGAAAATATACAAAATTCAGAAAGATGCTCGTGGATATATGTGGTTCCTTACCCATGTGGGGATAGACCAATATAACGGAAAAGAAATAAAACATTATAAATTAAGAGAAGGTAACAGGGAACTAGACCCGTTATTGAATATAAACTGGACTTTTTTAGATAAAACAGGTACACTACTGGTCACAGGAAAACAAGGCAGAATTTTTCGTTATGATTCAGGCCACGACCGTTTTGTACAGATATACAGTATGTACAATTACTGGAATAAGGACTACCATGCTTTCGTGAGATATAGTTACATAGACCAGGAGGATAACGTATGGCTGTGCGGCAAATCGGCTATCCACCTTTTTAACATAGAATCCGGACAAAAGCAACAAATCTCTAACCGACTGGGAAATATCACCTGCATAGAACAGATAAACAGTGAACATTTCTTTATAGGTACAGACAAAAGAATCTATCTGGCAAAACTGGAAAACGGGAATTTAAAAGAGCTCTCCTGCGGCAAACTGGGAATGATGGATATGCACGTACATGAATTATATCTACACCGTACAGCCAACAAACTATTTATAGGCACTTTTGAAAAGGGAGTCTATATATATGACTTGAACAGCCAGAAAATTGTACGTCCCGAAGTAGAACTGACAGATGTGAATATTACACGGATCAGTCCTTTGAACACAAAGGAGTTATTAGTAGCCACTGAAGGAGCAGGAGTACACAAGTTAAACATAGACACCTATGAAACAGATCCTTATATCATTGCAAACTATGGTAGTTACAACGAAATGGACGGAAACATTATCAATGATGTATATGTAGACAACGAGCAGCGTATCTGGCTGTCCAACTATCCTACGGGAATTACCGTCCGCAATAACCAATATACCAACTACAACTGGATAAAGCACTCTATTGGCAACCGGCAGTCACTAGTAAACAACCAAGTAAACTCCATTATAGAAGACAGTGACGGGGATCTGTGGTTTGGAACAAGCAACGGCATCAGCTTATACGATTCAAAGCAAAAGCAATGGCGTTCTTTCCTAAGCTCTTTCAATCACGGACTAAAAAATCAGAACCGCATTTTTATTACTTTATGCGAAGTCTCTCCGGGTATTATATGGGCGGGAGGATATGCATCGGGCATTTTCCAGATTACCAAGAAAAACGGAAACATAGAATACCTCACCCCTGCCCAATCCTTCCATCTGAATGTACGTGCCGACAAATACATACGCGACATTAAAAAGGACAGATACGGGTGTATATGGTCCGGAGGATATTATAATCTGAAATGCTTTAATCTGAAGACACGCCAAGGACGTCTTTATCCCGGACTAGGTTCTGTTACTGCCATTGAAGAAAAGGACAGTACATCTATGTGGATAGGTACCTCCACCAATCTTTTTCTACTGGACCGGAATTCGGGCAAATACCATGAAATACCTCTGCCCGGTGGAGCGACCTACATTTATACGTTACACCAAGAAGACAATGGTTTACTCTACATTGGCACCAGTGGTTCCGGACTATTTACTTATGATCCGGTAAAAGAATCAATCAGCGCCCATTACCATACAGGAAACAGCCCGTTAGTATCAAACAGCATTTATGTTATTCTACCCACAAAAGACGGGAATATCTTGATGAGTACCGAAAATGGTATCAGTATTTTCTCGCCTACCAACCGCCAGTTCCGCAACTGGACTCGCGGACAAGGGTTGATGTCCACCTGTTTCAATGCCGGCTCCGGCGTACTACGTGCCAATGGGAACACCGTATTCGGAAGTACAGACGGTGCACTGGAATTCCCCCCAAACATAGAGATGCCCAAAACAGGAGATTCACATATGATATTCAGCGATTTCCGTATTTTCTACCAAACTGTATATCCCAATGATCCAAACTCTCCTCTGACTAAAGATATCGACCAAATAGAGAAATTGAATCTGAAATATATGCAAAATACATTTTCCATCCGAGTATCCTCTATCAATTACGATTATCCGTCGGACATACTATATACCTGGCAGTTGGAAGGATTCTACGATGGCTGGACTACTCCCAGTGACGAAGGAACTATCCGATTTACTAATGTTGCTCCCGGCACCTATACACTGCGTGTACGTTCCGTTTCCAAAGAGGATAATAAACACGTGTTGCAGGAGCGGATATTGAAAATAACTGTAGCACATCCCGTGTGGCTCAGTTTTTGGGCTATTTGTATTTATGTCCTGACTATCATTTTAGCAACATACGTCATTTTCCGCCTTCATTCCATGCGCAGAGAAAAAAAGGCCTCGGATGAAAGAACTCGGTTCTTTATCAATACAGCGCATGATATCCGTACTCCGCTGACACTGATAAAGGCACCTTTGGAAGAAATTCAACAAAAAGAAAATTTAAGTGAAGAAAGTCAGGCCAATATGCTTACAGCCATGAAGAACGTGGACACTTTGATACGCCTCACCACCAATCTGATAAACTTCAGCAAAGCCAATGTGTACTCCTCCTCCCTTCGTATATCGGAACACGAACTTAATACCTATATGGAAGGAATATACCATGCCTTTTATAGTTATGCAGAAGCCAAACAGATCAAACTCGACTACAAAAGCAACTTTGAATATCAAAATGTATGGTTCGACAAAGAAAAGATGGACTCGATCACAAAAAATCTGATTTCAAATGCCATCAAATATACTCCCGCCCACGGTGAGGTACACATTATCACCCGCCATGACAAGGACAACTGGAGTCTGGAGATTACGGACACGGGCATCGGGATTCCTGCCAAAGAACAGAAAAAGTTATTTAAGTTACACTTCAGGGGCAGCAATGCCATCAATGCAAAAATTACAGGCAGTGGAATCGGACTGATGTTAGTGTGGAAACTGGTACGTATTCATAAAGGAAAGATCAGCATAGAAAGCGTAGAGAATAAAGGCACCCGCGTAAAGGTTATCTTCCCCCAAAAACAATTCCGAAGTCAACAGGTTCCGACAGAAACGGTACAACAAGAAAACGTGGTACCAGTATCCCCTAGTGCAGTCTCTCCCCACACTTATAAAGATCAGTATCGGCAGCATGTTCAAAATGCACAGCGCATCCTGGTTGTGGAAGACCATGACGATCTACGCGAATATCTGTCTCATACTTTATCCGAAGCTTATCAAGTGGAAACATGTACCAATGGAAAAGAAGCCTTAAAAATCATCCCCGAATTTAAGCCTGATTTAGTATTATCGGACATTATGATGCCCGAAATGCGGGGGGACGAATTGTGTTCTGCTATCAAGAATAATATACTGACGTCTCATATCCCTGTAATTCTGCTAACAGCATTAAATGACGAAAAGAATATCGTTGAAGGGTTGGAAACAGGTGCGGACAAATACCTGATAAAACCTTTTAACATAGGAATACTAAAAGCATCCATAGCCAATATACTGACTAACCGTGCACTACTTCGTAGCAAATATGCAGAAATGGAACTACACAATGACAGCATTTCCATAAATTATAGCAACACATTGGATCAACAGTTCCTGGAAGCAGTAAAAGAAACAATAACTGAAAATCTAGACAATTCAGGTTTCAACGTGGAGTCACTCTGTGCTTCACAAAATATGAGCCGTTCCAGTTTCTACAATAAACTAAAAGCATTGACAGACCAAGCTCCGGCAGACTATATCCGCCTGATCCGGCTGAAACGGGCAGCGCAATTACTATCCGAAGGACAGTATAATATATCCGAAATATCAGATATGACCGGGTTTAATGATGTAAAATATTTCCGCGAGGTATTCAAAAAATACTATAAAATAAGTCCTAGCGGATATAGCAAGGGAGAAATGAAGGAAGAACCGACTAAAACATAAGATTCCTAAAGAAACTTATTTTGAACAAAATTTATCATTAACGCATTAACAGATAAAAGAGAAAATGAGTACTTTCGGGGCATTCATCCGTAGAATAAACTGACTTATGATAGGAAAAATTAAAATGATGGCAATCATCACGTTTTACGTAGCTGTATTACTTGTTATTGCAGTGTATTTGCAAGACGGAAGCGGAACATTCTCCCATTTTTTCGAAAATGCAAATCTATACATACGTAATTTGCGTAATGTACATGCTCCGGCTTTCCATCAAACTTATGACAATTATCTGCAACTTTTTCCACTCATACTTCTATTCGGACTGAAATTGGGAGGAATAAGAGGTAATTTCGGATGGAAACGACTGTTCACTTTCATAGTCTTGTCAGTCGTACTGACGCAGCTGGTAGTAAATGGATTAAAACTCACCACCGGGGTGCTTCGCCCGGATGCCACAAATTATTTCTCTTTTCCTTCCGGACATACGGCAGCAGCGTTTATGGCAGCTACCCTATTGTATAAGGAATATGGATTCAAAGGATATTGGGTAGGATTAGTAGCATACGCAGCAGCTATAGTTACAGGGTTTACCCGCATTCTGAATAACCGTCACTGGCTGTTTGATGTCATCATTGGTGCGGCCTTGGGAATATTGCTTACAAATTTGGCTTTCCGTCTGGTACAACTCATATTCAAAGACCGGGGACTTATACAACATAAATAAATACTATAAACTTAATAACACAACAAACTTGGCACTTATGGGAATGACCTCAATGAATAATACCAATAACACCAAAAATAAAGTATTCATCACCATCAAAATCATCATTATCATCATCCTCTTTATAATGTCTTTGATTAATGGGGATGTGTCTACTGTTGATGCTCTTCTACGTACTCTTGTGACTAGCTTGTAAGTTGTAATTACTTCCAGTTCCCCCTTAGGTTCCCTTACGGGTTCCTGAGGGGTTTTATTTAAAAGTTATCCACAGGTTATCCACAGATTATACACAGAGTTATCCACAGGTAACTAAGGGGATCATAAAAATTGACAAAATTTGTGAACCCACACTTAACGAGTTCACGTGCGTGGGTGCCCCCGTGGGGGTGCCTGTTGGTGCCCTCAGGTGCCCGCTGTGTCCTTCGGGGTCTTTGAGTCATCCTCAGGATACTAAAGGGTAAGCAAGGGCTAGTGCTAGATCCTGCTAGCTAGTGTCCTAGCTAAGGTGTTGATTTATCAGTGTTTTTTCGAGTTATCCACAGGTTATCCACAGGTTATCCACAGGTTATCCACAGGTTTGATTTGGGTCAATATGGGGTTTGATGTGGATCAATTGTTTGCCTTTGGGTGACATTATCTGTGCTTTGCACCCTTTGGTACTCCTTTAGGTAGCTCACAGCTCTCCACAGGGCCACTCTATATAGAGAGAGAGCGGAGACAGCTAGGACACTAGCGACACTAGGGGATGGGATACCATGTTTACGGTATGGGCCTTGACAGGTGCCTTTGGATGCTTTAAAGTTCAGGGCATGGAACGAGAGTTCCCCACTACTTAAAGGAGATAAATCATGATGATGCGTTTTGACAATATCGTTTCCCTGCCCTCTGGCAATACCGCTCGTAACTTCCGAGTGCATGATTGCGGTAACGGTCGAGTCCGTATCCAGTACGTCTACACTGACCGCCGCCGTGCCCATCAGGTTTCCCGTCACTTTACTGCGGAATTCCTGAATGGTCACCTCGAATCCATCACCGCCCGCAGTGCCCGCGATGGCCGTATCGAGTCCTTCTCGACCTCCACGATCATCAATGAGCTCCACGAGATGCTCTCCGAGGTTAGCAAGGCGAATGAGGCCCTCACGAACTTCCGCAAGGACGTTGCAGAGATGCGTGCCACTGAAACGACCGAAACCCCGGTTAAGGTCGAAGCCAACGAACAGGATGACACCTATCTTCTGGACACCCTCAAGGTTGTGGGGGGCATGGTGATGGTTAATATCCTCATCACCCTTGCAACGCTGGGGATTGTGTGGTACAATCTCTAGCAATGATCCTGAAGGAGGGGCTTCGGCCTCTCCTTGGGGATCCCACTGAATCTAGCAAAGGAGTATTGAGATGAATGCACAGGTTCGAAAGATGATGGACGCATGTCCGTCGTACATGATCGCTGAGTGGGCACTACCCGCCCTCATAAATGGAGACTACACGGGTATCATTCCATTGGATGCCCCTGAGAGCACCGGTGAGGCCGTCATGGTCGCCCAGTTTGATGAGGATGTAGTGCAAGGTCGCTCCATCATCGTCGACGAAGAGGAAGACGGGACGATTAACCCTGTCTTTGCAAAAGACGAGATTACAGGAACCTTCACGGAATGCGTGAAGATCTGGCTTGCGTGATGAGCACATGGGGCACTTGCTCTGGTAAGAGCACTTGCATAAAAGTTCAAAGTGCCCTATAATAACCCCATGTTCAAACCAAAGGATCAAAGGAGTCCTACCATGATCAATATGATTCTTATTCCCGAATCCCAGAACACTAAGACAGGAAATATCCTCCAGTCCTATTCGTCTCCGTCCTCCTGTCCTGTCTCCTGCCCCTTCAAGGAAAGCGGGTGCTATGCGAAGAACATCCGCACCTCTAAGGTGTGGGAGAGGGCAGACAACCGTGAAGACAAACGATTCATCGGCTGTCAGGATGACTTGGCTAATGTCCTCACTAGCGCCCTTTGGTTGAACAAGGGGGAAAGCAATGAAGTGTTGTTCCGTCACAACATCGCGGGTGACATGGCTATAGTCGGTACGGATAAGTTTGACCTTGCAACGTACCTGAGCATGGTGTCTGCCATTATGACCGCCAATTACCGCCTTAAGGTCGCAGGCTCCTCTAAGCACATCAAGGCCTTCACGTATACCCATTGTGACTACGACTTCTATGACAGGGGTTCCATGAGACTGATGCAGGACTACATGCTTGTCAACATTTCATGTGAGACTGTCGACGAAGCCATCACCGAAAAGAAATACGGTCTCAATGTAGTCCTCACGAGCATCTATCCTGAGGCGGACATTGCGGCCCTCAAGGCTAAAGGCATCCCCGCAGTTCAGTACCCCGCACAGACAAAGGGAATCACCTGCAAGGAATGCCGTCTTTGCTCACGAGACAGGGAGGCCGTGGTAATCTTTGAAGTCCATGGAAATAACAAAGGAAAAGCCCGCAAGGTAATCCAGATCAAGCGAGCCCAACACTAACCATAAGCAATGCCCCTAGGAAAGCCATAGAACGCCCTAGGGGCGTCCATAGGAGATAACATGTATACTTGCACCACCACCGTCATCGAACGCTCTGACATAGCCTCTATTCTCTTTTATCGTTGGAAAGATGGTGTTTATATAGTGACATTCATCGCTAGTAACCCTAGCACCGACTGCGAACAGATCTACACTTTTTCGGGTATGTACTCAGGAGGTGAGAAGGTCGTAGGCAGACTCTGCAAATACACGAAAGGGGGAGCTATGAGTCTTGTCGGTGTTGCATCCATGCACGGCTCCGTTATGAATGCGATTCTGTCCATGTGGAATAATCACATTAAGGAGATTGAAAAGAATGCTTAATCTTAAAGAATATCTGATTGTGTTCATTGGAATTGCAATCATTCTGGGAATCTTTCCCTTGTTTGTCCTTATTTGCAAACTCATGGGAATCTATTACTAAAGGAGATATAAATGGAAAAAATTAACGACGGAAATCCTGAAACAAGTACCCATTACATGGGAGCTGTCCAGCCTATTGAATTGATGCTCAATGTATTATCTCATGAGGAATTCATTGGATTCCTAAAGGGCAATATGATCAAATACGCGTTCAGAGCAGGACGCAAAGCAGGGGAATCCGCAGAGAAAGATAGAAACAAATACCTGACATACTCTGACTGGCTGTTTACTTTCGAGGAATTCGGTACCATCGAGGTCAACGGTGAGTACATCGAGAAAGGTAAAATCAATGGTTAGAGGAGACACGAGAATTTAATAAAATCCATACTCCTAGGGAGAGGTGAAAGAGGCTATAGACTCCTAAGGAAATCTAAAGGAAACCACAGGAGTCTATAGTTTAACTATAGGTAATATCCTACATTATCACCTATATAACCCTATATAAAAGAATATAACAGAGTATAAAAGATCTATAGATATAACTAAAGGTAACCCCTATGTCTTATGATAAATTGAATAGTTTTAGAATTGATGGTGAAAATGAATACGATGAACTTTGTCTTAAATACGGCAAAGCCCGTGTAGATAGAGAAGTAGAATTAGAACTTGAAAGCAAAGAAAATGCGTTCAATGCTTTCATGTCTAAGCGTAGCAAGGCCATTGAAAGCGGTACCCTTGGCAATATGGGTGCAAGTCGTGTCTTGATTAGCGAAGCTATCCCTGTCATGACTAAGGCACTTGACAAGTGGTTTAAGGAAGTAGACACTGGTAAGCCCGGCAAGCGTCATGTGATGGCATCCCTTATTAGGTCTTTGTCATCCGAAGAAATCGCATTCATTGCAATTAGAACCATCATTGAAAATTCCCTTGGCATCGTGTCTTTAACTAAAGTGTCCTCTGCAATTGGTGAGGCTATCGAGGACGAACTGCGATTCAAGATGGTAGTTGCAACCATGGATAAGAAAGAGCTCAGCAGGTTCAATGCAGGGCTTGATAAGCGTATTTCTATGCAGTTCAAAAAGCGCTATGTAGAAAACAAAGAAAAACTCCTCGCAGACGAAAAGAGACTCAAGAGATGGAACAAGTGGAGTAACGCTAACAGAGTGCAAGTAGGTCTTAAGTTGGTAGACATTTTCATCGTGTCTACTGGCTTAGGTGCCCTTGAGAAAACCATGAGTGACAACAAAAACGTACATTACATTTTCTGTCTTGACCCTGATGTGTTGACGTATTTGGAACACGAGGATAAGGAAACGGCTAGTCTCATGTTCCAAAATCGGCCCATGGTAATCCCACCTAAGCCGTGGACTACTCCCTTTGATGGTGGTTACCTTATCAACCTTAAAAAGCCTATCCAGCTCGTCAGAATGCCCTCTATGGAGTGTGCCCAGCTCTACGATGAGGTAGACATGCCTAACGTGTACAAGGCTGTCAATGCAATCCAGTCTACTGCTTGGCGAATCAACCGTAGGGTGCTCGACGTGGCCAATGAGGTATGTTCATGGGCTCACATTCCTGAAGGCCTTGAGATGCCCTCTGCGACCCCTGCAGAGCCTCCTATGAGGCCTGCAGAGGCAGACACTAACGAGGAGGTACAACGTGATTGGCGTAGTGCTATGGTGCACTACTATCAAGACGACAATAAGCGTAAGAGCAAGCGTTACCTTGTGAATGGTGTCCTCGCACTGGCTAACACCTACAAGGACGACATGGAAATCTATTTCCCCCATAATCTGGATTTCCGTGGCCGTGTCTACCCATTGACTCAGTTGAGTCCGCAGGGCAATGACTTTACTAAAGCTCTCCTTGAGTTTGCCGAAGGGGTGCCTCTGGGAGAGAATGGGCACACGTGGCTGGCCTTTCAGGGTGCAAACTGCTACGGCCTTGACAAGAAACCCTTTGAAGAGCGTATTGCATGGGTCTATAGCAACACCGAAATGATTCTGTCGATTGCCAAGGATCCCTTGCAGGATCTCCGATGGACTGAGACGGATTCCCCTTGGGAATTCCTTGCGTTCTGCTTTGAATGGGCGGACTATCTGGATAAGGGTGACTCGTATGTGTCTCACCTCCCGATTGCCTTCGATGGCTCCTGCTCTGGCTTACAGCATTTCTCTGCGATGCTTCGGGATGAAGTCGGTGGGGAAGCTGTCAACCTCATGCCTGACGACAAGGTGCACGACATCTATGGCATCGTTGCTACCAAGGTCACCGAGTTGCTTAAAAAGGACTATGACAAGGGTACCGATGACACTATGGCTAAAACTGAGGACGGTGACGATTACCTTAAGAAGGGTACCCGTAGCATGGCCACGGAATGGCTCAAGCATGGCGTAACCCGCAAGGTGACTAAGCGAAGCACCATGACCCTTTGCTATGGCTCTAGTAAATTTGGCTTTGCCGAACAGGTTTTAGAAGATACTATTTACCCTGCTCTCGCAAAGAATCCCACGGCATTCAGTCGTCCTAGCCAGTCCGCTAGGTACATGGCTGGACTGATTTGGGAAGCCCTGCAAGGTGTCGTTGTGAAAGCTGTGGAGGCAATGGGTTGGCTACAGATTGCAAGTGGCCTGCTCGCTCAGGACAAGGACATTAACGGTCAATCCCTGCCTACCTATTGGATTACCCCTGCGGGATTCCCTGTAAAACAGAAGTACAACAAGGTTGTGCTCAAGCAACTCAGGACGTTTACTACTGGAACCATTCGAGTCAAGGAGCCATTCAAGGAAGACAGTCAGATTGAGGGAGGTGCATCCATCAACCCCGTTGTGTACGAAAGCACCCCCGATATTGACACTCGAAAGCAGAAGCAGGGTATTGCACCCAACTATGTCCATAGCATGGATGCGTCCCACTTGATGCTTACAGTGTGCTCTTGTGTCGACAAGGGGGTTAAGTCCTTTGCGATGATTCATGACTCCTATGGTGCTCCTGCTGGGCATGGTGACATCATGTTTACGACTGTTAGGGAAGTGTTTGTAGATACCTACAGCAACAACGATGTACTGCAGGATCTTCATGACCACATTGAAAACCTTTTGTCTCCTAAGATGGTCGACAAGCTCCCTAAGATTCCCTCTAAGGGAAATCTTGATCTTGAGCGAGTCAAGGAGTCCATGTATGCCTTTAGCTAACCCCAACTAATAAAATCCATACTCCTAGGGAGAGTAACCAAGCCTCCCTAGGTTAAACAAACCCCAACTAATAAAATCAATACTCCTAGGGAGAGTAACCAAGTCTCCCTAGGTTAAACAGCTAGCTCGCTAGCAACAAACAAGGAAGTAATTAAATGCCTATCAACAACAATCGTTTCACTACCCCCAAGGGTCTCGCACAGTATCCCGCTCTCAAGACCCCGGATACTAAGTTCAATCCTGAGGGTGACTACAAGGTCAATCTTGTCATGGAAGATGATGAGAAGACTAACGCCCTCGTGTCTAAGCTAGAAGCAATCCTTGAGGACTTCTATGAGAATGACGATAACGTCAAGCAGGCCATTGCAAAGGGCCGCAAGGTGGTGACTCAGGACATCTATGAAAAGGATGAAGAAGGCCACATTGTGATGAAGTTTAAGCAGAAGGCGATCATTACGAAGAAGGATGGTTCTAAGATTACCGTCAAGATCCGACAGTTTGACTCTAAGGGTAAGCCCCTTGATGTCAACATCGGTCGAGACAGTGTCATCAAGGTGTGCTTCAGCGCCAACCCGTATTACATGCCCTCTACGCGTACCTGTGGGCTTTCCCTGCGACTTCTCGCAGTTCAGGTTATCTCTCTGAATGAGTTCGGTGATTCCTCTGCGTCCTCTTATGGCTTTGAAGAAGAAGAAGGCTATACCGGTGAGGAGCACGAGGATTCCTATAAGAGCTTTGAAGATGTTGACGACGACGTTCCCGGAGATTTCTAAATGATTAAGTTTACTTTCGGTTCTAAACTGCGTGATGGGCTCGGACTCCTCCTTACTGAGGAAGGCCTTGAAAAGGCTCTTGAGTCAGCAATTGAGCATTACAACTGGTACATTGAAAAGGAAGGTAAGGAACCAAGAGGCTTCTATTGCTCCCTATCTGGTGGCAATCAGAGTTACTTCAAGAGCAACACCGCCTTCTATGATGCTAAGTTCATCTATGAAGTGATGCCCTACTCGTTTACGTTCAATGTCAATGCTGAGGATCTTATCTTTGAAGACAAAGAAGGTGTCGAGTACGATAAGCCTTACAGGCTTGAGGAATTCTTTAGCAAGGATCTTAGCGGTGTTGAGGGTGCCTGCGTCCTTGTCATGTTTAAGGGTGATTTTGAAGCCTTAGAGTGCTTCTGTCGTCCCGACCTACTGGTTGGTCAGATTCTGAGCCATAAGGATGATGACTACTTCATTCGTGTCAATGGTCATAGTTGTGTATATGACATCCATAGCAATGAGTTTTCTGAAGAATGTAAGGTTATGCTCCCTTCTCGTAGCAACCTGCTTAAGGAGCATGAAGAGGAATAAACGCAAAGCATTTAAAGGAATAAATGACTACCCGTAGTGCGGCCTATAGTAAAAAGAGGATGCACAACAGGGGAACTTACCGAAGTGGCCTTGAGGAGAAAGTCTCAGACTCCCTCAGGGCCTTCGGCATTGAGCCTCATTATGAGGAGAAGTATCTGGAGTATATTGTGCCCGAAAGTAAGCACAAATATACTCCTGACTTCGTCTTGCCTAATGGGATTCTCATAGAAACTAAAGGTGTATGGGATTCTGAAGATAGGAAGAAACATATTTTAATTAAGGCTCAACACCCCGAGTTGGACATTCGCTTTGTCTTTAGTAGATCCAAAACTCCTATTTACAAAGGAAGTAAAACAACTTATGCTTCCTTTTGTGAAAAGAATGGGATCAAGTATTCAGACAAAACAATCCCACTTGAATGGATTAAAGAGGATACCAAGGTAATCCCTGATGGGATCCTTATTAATAAAGGTTAATTAAAATATGGTTTCTTTCAAGGCTCCGACGATTGAGGAGCATAAATCTTTTGTCTCTTATAAGAATAGAGAGACTACTAAATATCTTGTCGTTCACTGTTCTGCTACTCAGAATGTGTCTTCTTTTACGTGGAAAACCATTGATCAGATGCACAGACAGCAGGGGTGGTTGGGTATTGGTTACCACTTTGTAATTCGTACTGACGGCACCATCCAGAGAGGTAGGCCCCTAGAGGCCATCGGTTCCCACGTAAAGGGTTACAACAACTGCTCTGTTGGTATCTGCCTCATTGGTGGTGTGGATGCTAAGGGCAAGTCTGTAGACAACTTTACAGAGGAGCAGAAGGAGTCTCTTAAATGTCTACTGGATTACCTCAGAGGTTACTATAAAGATGAAGTCACTGTACTTGGCCACAGAGATTTTGCAGGCGTCAACAAAGACTGTCCTTGTTTTGATGTTAAGGGATGGTATAAGGGCGCTAAGTTTGCTCGGTATGAAGATACTGAGGCGTTCTGGAGTAAGGTAGTCTTCTCTAAGGGTGTCTTTAAGGACTTTAATGGAGACCCTGAAGAAGGGGATGTTGTTCGCATTGAATAAAATCAATACTCCTAGGGAGAGAGTATGCAGTACGTGAAATCTCTTATGGTTATCCTTGCGTTCATTCTTGGACTGGCTCTAGGCGAATCTATTGAGGAAAAAAGAAATCAAGAGATTCTCCTAGAGGAGCAACGGACTCACTTAACGGAACTAAAGACCCTACAGGAAAGAAAGGATGCAACGATTAACTTACTTCTTAAAGACATGGCTACCGCTGATGCTGTGCAATCTGCTATTGATAAGCGGGTTAACAGCCTGCAGTACAACATCAATGCAGGAAACAAAGCCATCATGCAACATACCGATAGAGCTTATGCAGAGTCAATCATCCAGTGTAGAAACCTACTGTCAGAAGGTGCAGAACTACACGGGGAAGGTGTTAAGATACTCAGAGACACCAATAGACGACTTGAAGCAATAATCAACATTCACAAAGAACAAAACTCTCCTTAGCTCAGTGGACATGAGCATATGCCTTCTAAGCATACGGTCACAGGTTCGAATCCTGTAGGAGAGGCCAAATACGCTGTTTGATTGTACTCCTCTCATCATAAGAGAAGTGAGGAAGTCCTATGGCTCTTAGCAGGTCGGGTAGCTCCTGACTAGGATGTCTACCGAATTAGATCCGATGGGGGCAACGGTTACCACCACAGGCCCTAGTGGTGAAATGGTATACACAACTGACTTAGGATCAGTGGAGAAGCAAGGCTCGTGAGGGTTCGATTCCCTCCTAGGGCACCACATTTTATTTTTTAAAAGAGAGGCTATTATGCAGACTCAGAAGGAACTTGATCGAATGGAATCTGATTGGGAAGCTCGTTGGGAAGACGAGTATCAGGAATATCTTGAGTCCCTTGATGATGAAGACGATGAGGATGAAGATGACGACTATGATGAGGAAGATAATGACTACTAAAGTTGGGGAAAGCGAAGCCCTTTGCATCTGCCATCAGGATAATCTCTATACGTTCGTCCTTAGGTATCCTAGGATGATCCATAGTGAATTCATGACGCACAGAATGTTCTCACGGAATGCTAGTAGCTCTCGTGCTATCCCTGTGAATAAGGTTATTGAACAGGTTGAGAACAAGCCTGTAGTCCCAACTAAGGTCTACATGAATAAAGCGGGTATGGTAGGGGATGTAGAGGCTCCTATTGATGTAGCTACAGACTTCTATAATCTTTGGCTTGACGCGGCCCGTAACGCCGTGGAAACGGCCAAGTGTATGGAAAAGCTCGGTATCCATAAGCAACACATTAACCGAATCCTTGAGCCCTTCCAGTACATTAACGTGATTGTGACTGCTACTGATTGGGATAACTTCCTTAATCTTAGGCTTGCCAGTGATGCACAGCCTGAGATGCAGGATCTTGCAAGGGCTATTAAGGGTGAGATGGACAAGGTAGGCAATAAGATCATTAGTGTCTACCGTATTTGTGGGAAGTACGTTAGTCTTCCCTTTATCACCCAAGAGGAAGTCGACAGTCATTGCATGAACTCGTTTAGTTCCTCTGAAGTCCTCATTGAGGATCTCATGCTGATCTCCTCTGCACGCTGTGCTAGAGTGTCTTATAACAACCATGACGGCTCTTGTCCTGACGAACACAAGGACAAGAAGCTGGCACGAAGGCTTCTCGATGCAGGCCATATGTCACCCATGGAGCACCCCTGTATTTGGGCAGGAGACATGAGGTACCATAAAAACCTGTACGGTTGGAAGAGCCTTCGTTGTAAACTCGGTCGCTAAAAGATGAATAAAGAGAGTACATTCCTTTATCATGAACCTTGTCCTAAGTGTGGCTCCTCTGACGCCTGCGGCGTCTTTAGTGATGGCCATAGGTTTTGTTATTCTTGTAATACTTATTTTAGACCTGATGGGTCTGTAAAGAGTGAGGTGGTTAGAGTGTCTAAGGATTGTATTCCTCTAGGAGATCTTGAAGAGGTTTCCCTTACTAAGCGTTGTATTAGTAAAGATACTTGTTCTAAATTCAAGTATTTTTCTACCGTTTACAAAGGGAAGCCTTGCCAAGTAGCGTGTTACTACGACGATTCTGGGAACCTTGTGGGGCAGAAGCTCAGGTTCCCCGATAAGTCCTTTGCTGTCCTTGGGAGTATCTCTAATAGGCTTTATGGTTCCCAATTGTGGGCTAGTGGTAAGAAGATCGTCATTACTGAAGGTGAGATTGATTGTCTTACTGTGAGCCAACTTCAGGGTAACAAGTGGCCTGTTGTGAGTATCCCCAATGGGGCACAAGGGGCAAAGAAGGCTATTGAGGCCAACCTTGAGTATTTAGAAAATTTCGAAGAAGTCATCCTGATGTTTGACATGGATGATCCGGGTAGAAAAGCAAGTGAAGAGTGTGCAAAGATACTGCCTGCAGGTAAGGCATATATTGCTAATCTTCCTTGTAAGGATCCTAATGAATGCCTTAGTGAAGGCAAGGGTCCTGAGGTTCTTCAAGCTGTATGGAATGCAAAGCCGTACAGACCCGACGGAATTGTTTCAGGTACAGACTTGTATGAGAAGTGCGTAACTGACATTGATGACCTGAAGGACTCTGTTGAGTACCCTTGGGTTGCACTTCAAAATAAAACTAAAGGAGTTAGACATGGCGAACTGTATGTCTTCACAAGTGGTAGTGGAATGGGTAAATCCACAATCCTCAGAGAACTCGAATACTACTTTGGTGTTCAGCGTGGAGAACTTTGCGGAATTGTTGCTCTTGAAGAGTCTACTCGAAAAACTGGGATGGAGCTCATGTCAATTCACCTCAATAAGCGACTCATACTCAACCCTGAGTGTGCAGATGAAAGTGAACGAGGCAAAGCTTTTAACGAAACAATTGGGAATGGAAAATTCTTCCTATACGACCATTTTGGCTCACTTGATTCAGGTAATCTGCTTAGTAAGCTTAGGTTCATGATTGTGTCTCTTGGTTGTAAGCGTATCTTCCTTGACCATATTTCCATTGTGGTCTCTGGCATGGATGCCGATGAGGATGGTGGTGAGCGTAAAGCTATTGACAAGCTCATGACAAACCTCCGTTCCCTTGTGGAAGAGACTGGAGCTACCATGTTCGTAGTGTCTCACCTTAAGCGTCCTGAGAAGAAGGGACACGAAGAGGGGGCACAGGTATCCCTTAGTCAACTTAGAGGCTCTGGAGCTATTGCACAGCTCTCTGACATGGTGATCGGCCTTGAGAGAAACCAACAGGGTGATAATCCCAACGTGTTGACTCTCAGAGTCCTCAAGAATCGCTTTTGCGGAGACACTGGTGTCAGTGGATACCTTGAGTATGACCCTGAAACAGGTAGACTCAAGGATTGCCCACAGGGGTATGAAGATTGTCCTTTTGAATCGGAGTTTTGATGGTTTATTACAATGAATTTGATGAGCCCACAGCATGGTGGCTAAAGGGACTTAGTGATAACGGGGTTATCCCTAAAGGTTTTGTCGACACTAGATCAATTGTTGACGTAGACCCTGATGAGCTTAAGCAATACACTCAGTGCCATTTCTTTGCAGGTATTGGTGGTTGGGCTTATGCTCTTATGTTGGCTAATGTTAGAGAAGACGTTAGTGTTTACACTGGTTCTTGTCCCTGTCAACCTTATTCACTCGCAGGTAAGCAAAAGGGTAATGAGGATGATAGGAACTTGTGGCCTTACTTTTACAGGATTATTGATGAAAACAAACCTTCAGTCGTTATTGGAGAGCAGGTTGCGTCAGCAATTAAGTTCGGATGGCTCGACCAAGTTGAAAATGACTTGGAAGAATCAGGTTACTCCACAGGGGCGGCGGTACTTACAGCTAGCATGCTCGGTGCTCCCCACACAAGACGCAGACTTTACTGGGGGAGGTACGTACAGAAGTTCTGGGGGACACCCACAGTTTCGGATATCCACGGGGGATGTCGGTGGGCACTGAAGGAGGGAGCACTGGACAACTTCCATCACACCATCAAGAACGAGTATCTAGCGGCAAATGCTTTTGGGAACACGGAACGTGGCAAAAAGGTACAAATGGGGTCACCCTTATGTTTGAACCCGGAGATTTCCCGTTGGCTAATGGGGTTCCCAATAGATTTCTCAAATATCGCGGATACGGTAATGCCATTGTTCCGCAAGTAGGGGCTTTCTTCACTAAAGCCCTTTTAGGTATCTAGGGTTAAATCATGAGTTTTAAAGAGTTTATTTCCCCGCTTACTTTCTGGTATTACGACAAGGACATGTCTCTTGCGGATCGTGTCCTCTCATGCTTTTGGACACTCCTGTTACTTCCTATTTCCCCTGTGCTTCTAGTCGCTGAGCATGAGCATTCTGCTGAGTACAGAGACCTTAGCTATCTGGTATTCAAGATCTACGTGATCGCAATGTGGGTGATCTCTACTACAGTAGCTTTCCTTTTGGTGTTCCTGTAGGATCTTTTTAGCACAGTTATTTAAGAAATAAGCAAAGCTATTTAAGGAATAGAAAATGCTGACAATTAAAGACAAATATATTGTATTCGATATTGAAACTGACGGGTTGCTTGATACGACCAAGAGGTTTTGGTGTGGTTGGTTGTACGACTCCTATACTGATTTGTACACTGGCTACACTGATCTTGATGAGTTCTTTGATGCCCTTAATAAGTATGGTACTAGTGGATACAACATCGTCGGTCACAATATCTGCAAGTTCGACATCCCTGCTCTTAAGAAGCTCAAGGGTGAGAGGTTTGAGTTTGATATTCGAGATGTCTGTATTGACACTCTTGTTCTTGCTCGTCTGATCTACTCGAACATCAAGGACACTGACGTTGGCCTTATGCGTTCTGGAAGGCTCCCTAAGGCTCTCTATGGTTCCCACAGCTTGAAGGCTTATGGTTACCGCATGGGTGAACTGAAGGGCACCTATGGCGAACATGAGGACGCATGGGACAAGTTCACTCATGAGATGTATGAGTACAACAAGCAGGACGTTGTGGTTACCCTTAAGCTATTCAATAAGCTGATGGCTAAGGGGTATCCCCTGAAGGCTATCCAACTTGAGCATGACATTGCTTGGGTGATGGCTAAGCAAGAACGCAATGGGTTTGTCTTTGATAAAGATCAAGCAGTCAAGCTCTATTCCGAATTGTCAGGTAAGCGACAGGTTCTTTATGAGAACCTTGTTTCAAAAGGTGGATCTTGGACTGTCTATAAGGGAGACAAGATCTACAAGCGAGATAACGCTAAGCGTGGCATTAAGGCAGGTGTCCCTTATCCTCAGTATGAAGAGGTTACCTTTAACCCTAATAGTCGCCAACACATTGCAAAGGTTCTCATGGATCGAGGTTGGGAGCCTACCGAAATGACTCCTACTGGTGCCCCTAAGGTTGACGAAGAGACTCTGAAGACTGCTAAGGGTATTGACATTACTGAGGGCATCTTGGAGTATTTGCTTATTAACAAGCGTATTGCACAGCTTGCTGAGGGTGACAATGCGTGGCTAAAGTTGATGAAGGAGGATCCTGATGGTTACACTCGCATTCACGGTTCTGTTAATCCTAATGGGGCTGTCACTGGTCGTGCAACTCATGCTTATCCTAATGTTGCACAGGTACCTGCAGGTAGATCTCCTTATGGGGAGGAATGCAGGTCTCTTTTTAGAGTCCCTACTGGATGGTATGAGGCGGGCATCGACGCTTCAGGTCTTGAGCTTAGGTGCTTTGCTCATTTTCTCTACCCTTATGACCATGGGGAATACGTAAATGAGATCTTGAATGGTGACATTCATACCCATAATCAGAAGATGGCAGGGTTGCCTACAAGAGACAACGCCAAGACGTTTATTTATGGCTTCCTTTGATAGGAGGAAGTAAAAGGCATTGAAAACGGTAGACGAACTCTATGAGTCAATACCGTGCTAAACTTTTAGATAGGAAATAAGATGGCTAACAGGTCAAACCACGCTAAATATACTGAGGATTCTCAATATAAATATGGGATTGGTTTCTTTAGGCGAGAAGGATCTAAGCTGAAGGAGACTGTTCGGTACTGTGAGCGGTTTGGTAAAGACCTAATGAACGCAGGACGTTATTCTTGGGTAGTACATCACAAGGATCAG
>ENA-UEQB01001390-UEQB01001390.1-human-gut-metagenome-genome-assembly--contig:-NODE-1390-length-20501-cov-37.169115_pt1 | contig 20501 bp, 16 predicted proteins | sample MGYA00242901_ERZ507918 | MGnify/ENA primary metagenome ERZ507918 (study PRJEB26167, sample SAMN06115405) | human gut metagenome | host: Homo sapiens | place: China:Sichuan | collected 2016-04-06... | reverse complement strand
TGCGGCCTGCGGCCGAAGCAGGGAGGAGCTGTTGGGGCCGTGGCCAGCAGGATGCAAGGCCCGCTCAAGGGCCGTAGCAGCCGCTGGGTGCCACAACTCGTCCAAAGCAAAGCGGCGCGCATTCTAAATCGTCATGCTGTCGTCAGGCTTCCGGCTGTGCCGTGCCCGCAGACTTCTGCGCCGCAATGAACTCGGCTGCATCGTCCGGAATGTCGTCCAGATCATCGTCGCTGCCAACATCCACGTTGAGCGGCGGCTTCTTGAACAGGATATCGTACAGCACCGGAACGATATACAGGGTCATCAGGGTGGCGTAGCTCAGGCCGCAGATGATGACGATGGCCATGCCGCTCATCAGCTGGCTTGCCATATCGCCGCTGAACACCAGCTGCAGCATGGCCAGCACGGTGGTCAGGGTGGTCATGAGGATGGGGCGCATACGGGTCTTGCCGGTAGCCACCAGCGCAGCGCGGCGCTCCATGCCGCCAATGCGCAGCTGGTTTGCATAGTCCACGAACACGATGCCGTTGTTGACAACAGTGCCCATCAGCACGATGAAGCCCATCAGGGAGATCATGGTGAGCTGCTGGCCGGTGATCAGCAGGCCCAGCAGGCCGCCGGTAAAGGCCAGCGGCACCGTGAACAGCACGATGAAGGGGGACAGCAGGCTCTGGAACTGTGCCACCATGACCAGATATACAAAGGGCAGGGCCAGAGCCATCCACTGCACCATTTCGTTCACCATGTAGTCGGTGCCCTCGGTCTCGCCGCCCAGCGTGGTGCTGCAGCCCTCCGGCATCTCACCGCTGGCCGCGTACTCATCCAGCTTCTTCTGCAGCACGCGGGACTGCACCATGGTGTTGTAGCCATCCAGCGTATCCGCCGTCACAGTGACATACTCGGTCTGGTTCTCGCTGGTAATGGCATCCGGTGCGGTGCCGGTGGTCCAGCTGGCGATGTCGTTCAGGGTGCAGGTACCATTGGTCACTGTGCCGTCTGCCGACATTTCGGTGGTCTCAAAGGTAAGCTCCATCATGTTTTCCTTGGTGACAGGGTCCAGATTGTCCGTGATCTGGACATCCATGGTGGTGCCGTTCACCGTGACGGGGGTCTGGGCCGTGGCAGTGGTGGTGAGCTTTGCCGCGATCTGCTGGTACACCTGCGCAACGGTCAGGCCGTAGGCGCGCACCTTGTCGCGGTCCACCTTCAGGATGATGGTGGCATCGCCGCTGCCAAGGCCGTTGTCCGCATTGGCAAAGCCCTCGGTATCGTTGACGATCTCCATTACCTTCTCGGAAACGGTGGTCAGCGTTTCCGGATCCTTGCCGTAGACCTTGACCGACAGGCCGGTGGCCAGCTGGCTGGTCAGATCATCTGTCATGCCGTACAGCTTGACCTCAGCGGTGCAGTTCTCGATCTGGGACACTGCATCCTCCATGGCCTGCCGGGTCTTTTCCACCTCACGGGAGGAAAGGCTCTCGCTCATCATAACGTTGATCTTGTATCTGCCGTAGGCATTGGCGGAGTTCAGGATATCGGTAATGGCGGTGGGCAGGCCCAGCTGGCTGATATCCAGACCGGCCATGCTGGTGTCGAGGGTGATGCCCACCTCTTCCACGTTTTCTACATTCAGGGCCGCCTCTGCCACCTGACCCGCAATGGCATAGGATTCCTCCTTGGTCAGGCCGTCAGCGGTGGACAGGGTGATCTGCGCCTCGTTGCTGGTGATGCTGGGCAGCAGCTCCACGCCCATGTTCAGCACCTGCCAGCCGCTGAACACCAGCAGTACCACCGCCGCGATCAGGGGCAGGGCACGGTGCTGCAGGCACCATTCCAGACTATGGGCATACTTTTCCTGCACCTTTTCAAACCAGGCAAGGCGCTTGGGTTCAGCTTTTTTCAGCACAGTAGAGGATGCCGCCGGGACCACCGTGAGCGCCACGATGAGGGAGGCCATCAGGCAGTAACCGATGCACAGGGACATGGGCATCATCAGGCTGCGCACAATGCTGGCCGAGAACACCACCGGCAGGAACACGCACACCGAGGTAAGGGTGGAGGCCACCACCGACATGCCCACCTGTTTTGTGCCCTGCACGGCAGCGCGGGCCGCAGGCACGCCGCGGCTGCGCAGACGGTAGACGTTCTCAATGACGACCACCGAGTTATCCACCAGCATACCAATGCCGAGGGAAAGGCCGGCCAGGGTCATCACGTTCAGGTCCAGCCCGGTAAAGTACATAAGCACCACCGCAAACAGAACGGAAAGCGGGATGCTGATGCCGACCACGAGGGTGGGCTTGATATCCTTCAGGAAGATGGCCAGCACGATGATGGCCAGTGCAGCGCCCACCACCATGCTGGTGAGGATGCTGTTGATGACAATGGTGATGTAGTTGCCCTGATTGGACAGCACCACCATGTGCAGGCCGTCGTATTGTTTTTCCAGCTCTTTAAATGCGGTCAGGCAGTTGTCGGAGACCTCGCCTGCACTGGAAGTTGCATTCTTATAGATTTTGAGGATGGATGCCTTTTCGCCGTTCAGGCGGGTGTAGCTGTCGGCGGAGTTATCAATGACCTCCACATCCGCCACATCAGAAAGGCGCACGTCGCCGTAGCCCTCCACATGCAGCAGCAGGGCACCGCTGATATCCTTCACACTGTTGTACTCTTCGCCGACTTTCAGCAGCCAGGACTCGCCGTCCTTATCCTGCACGTAACCGGCCGGCATGGAGAAGTTCTGGGCATAGATGAGCTGCGCCAGCGTTTCAATGTCCAGCTGCTTTGTCACATCGGCCTGTGCCAGAGCGTTGGTCTTGGCCGTCTCGTACTCTGCCTTGGCAGCCTCCAGCTGCTTTTCGTACTCGTTCAGCATTTCACGCGCTTCGGTGAACTGCATATAGGCGTTGAGCTGCTGCTGGGAGAAGCTGCCCAGTGCGCCGGAGAACTCGGTCATCAGCTGGGGCACATTGTCCATGGCCTTGATGGTGCTTTCCAGCGTGTTATAGACCACATTCAGGCTTTCCTGCAGCTGCATCTCATTGGCAAGATCCTCTGCGGTGCTGCCTTCGGAGCCGGTCTCGGTGTTCACGCGCTCCTGCAGCTTCTGCAGGGCGGTAGTGAGCTTATCGGTAATGGTGCGCAGCTCAGCCACAATATCGATCAGAGAGTCGATATCCCGCATACCGGTCTCGTTGAACTTGTCCATGACCTTCTGCAGACCGTCGCGCACCTCGATCAGGGCCTGCTGGATCTCAGGCTCCTTGACCACAGCGATCAGGCTGTTCACGCTCTCCAGAAGAGCCTGCGCCTGCGCGCGCACCGTTTCCACTGCGGCGCCCACCTCGGTGCTCATCTGGCTCATGACCGAGTTGGACACCGTATTGCCAAAGTTTTTCAGCTGCTTTTCGTATTCCTTGCGTCCGGCGGTGATCTGTGCCTCGGCGCTTTCCAGCTGGGAGCGGGCTGCAGCCAGCTGGGTATCGATCAGTTCCAGCAGCTTTGCGTTGATCTCGTCGATCTTATCCTGATTGAGCTGCACCTGCACCAGCTTTTCCACCAGACCGCTGGACGAAACGCTGGACACACCGCCCTTGCGCTGCACTTCCGGCACAAGGGTATTCTGGATAAACTCAGAAAGCTCGTACTGGTCGGCACCTTCGCGGCTGACAGCCACTGTCATGAAAGCGTTCATGTTCAGGCTGTACTCAATGATGGAGGGGGTCAGGCAGGTGCTGGGCAGGTCGCTTTTGGCCTGATCCAGCTTGTTGGACACCTTGACCAGCGCGCTGTTCATATCCGTATCCTCGGTAAACTCCATCAGCAGCAGGCTGTAGTTTTCTGCCGATGTTGCGGTGATCTTGGACACGCCCGGCACTGTGAGCGAGTTCTGCAGCACATCCGAGACCTCACTCTCCACGCGCTCCGGGCTTGCACCAGGGTACACGGTGACCACCATCAGATACGGTGTGTTCACGTTGGGCAGCAGGTTCGTATCCATCTTTGTGACCGCCACAAAGCCCAGGATCAGGATCATGACTACTGCAACCAGCACCGTAAACGGCTTTTTGACACTGAATTTTTCCATTTTCTCCTACCGTTTCTCTGCCTTGCCGCAAAGCAGGACAGCTGCTTTCCCTGCGGGAAAGGCTACACTTCAACATTTTTATTATACACGCAAGCCCCCGCCTTGCAAGAGCGGGGTGGGATTCTTTAGATACTTTCGCAAGATTTTAACATTTGCCGTTCCGTTTTTCCATTTTCCGGCTGCGGGTGCGACCAAATTCGGTCAGTCTTCCTTTATGGATACGCGGCAGCAGGGCAGATTGTTGCACCTTTTTAAAATTTTTCTGCCAAAGCGCCAGAGCCGCTTTTTGTTTTTTGCGTGGAAATGTGCATTTGAATATGTTATACTAGAGTACAGAATGGATCAGCAGGCTCTTTTTCGGGCCTTATCCTATAGATTCGACCGATAAAAACGAGGAACACTATGAAAAAAGTCATTTCCGTCCGTTTCAAAGAGAACGGCAAAAGCTATTATTTTGATCCCGCCGGGGCCGACATCAAAACCGGTGAATACGTGATCGTGGAGACCGCCCGCGGCATTGAGTGCGGCGAGGTGGTGCAGGGCGTGAGGGAGATCGCCGATGCGGCAGTGCCCAAGGCCCTCAAGCCCATTACCCGCATGGCCGACAGCGTGGATATCCGCCGGATGCGCCAGAACCGTGAGGACGAAAAGCGCGCCTACCGCACCTGTCAGGAGTGCATTGCCCGCCACGGCCTGGAAATGAAGCTTGTGGAGGCCGAGTATACCCTAGACCGCTCCAAGATCATGTTCTACTTTACCGCCGATGGCCGCGTGGACTTCCGCGAGCTGGTCAAGGATCTGGCCGGTATCTTCCACACCCGCATCGAGCTGCGCCAGATCGGCGTGCGGGACGAGAGCAAGATGATCGGCGGCCTTGGCATCTGCGGCCAGCCCTTCTGCTGCAGCCGCTTTTTAAAGGACTTCCAGCCCGTCTCCATCAAGATGGCAAAAGAGCAGGGCCTTTCGCTGAACCCCACCAAGATCAGCGGTGCCTGCGGCCGGCTGATGTGCTGCCTTGCCTACGAGGAAAACGCCTACGAGTACCTGAACAGCATCATGCCCATGGTGGGCAGCACCGTGCGCACGCCGGACGGTCTTGGCACCGTGCTGGAGGTGAACCCGGTCTCCGGCTACCTGCGGGTGCGCTGCGGCACCGAGAGCCTTTCGCCCCGTTACTATAAGGTGGGCGTGTGCGAATATATCAGCGGCGGCAAGCGTGCGCCCCGCCGCCCGGACCCGGACGACGATTACTCCGGCGTGCGCAACCCGGCCCCGGTGGTGGCTTCCTCCGACGATGGCGAAAAGCGCTGCGTGGGCGGCGGCTGCGCCCGGAAGCGCGCTGCCGAAAAGGAGTGAAGGACGCGCCGGAGGTTCTGAGGGGTTAGTCTGCTAAAACTAACCGTTCTTCGTGATTTTTGCCAAAAAACTCCTGCAAATTTGGCCATAAGTTAGCCTGTGCTTTTGTGCAACCCAACAAAAAACAGACTTTTGTGTTTTTCGGGTCACGGTTAGTCTTGCCTTTTCTCACCTGCTTTGTTAAAATGCAGGCAAGGATATGATTTCCGGAGAGACATGCACAGCCGTGCCATACATGACTCTTCATACAATACTTCGGGCACGGAGATAAAAAGGAGAGTTTATTATGGCACACAAGGTTTCTGACGCATGTGTTGGCTGCGGCGCTTGCGAGGGCGCTTGCCCGGTTGGCGCTATCACCGTTGATGGTGTTGCTTCTGTGAACGCAGACGCTTGCATCGACTGCGGCGCTTGCGAGGGTGCTTGCCCCACCGGTGCTATCACTGCTGAATAATTTTAGCAGCTGCACAAAAAACGCATCAAAAGCAGCAGGCCTGTCCAAAGCAGGTCTGCTGCTTTTTTGTTTTGCAGTAATTCGCACAAATTCCCCGAGCAATTCCACGCATTTTTTTGAGAGGGTACGGCACACTTATCTATGGAACATTCTACCGAAGTCTTGTATAATAGAACTATGGTTTATTGCTCGCCGGAGCATCGTTTTGGCTCCGACGCGCTGCTGCTGGCCCGTTTCTGTGAGCCAAAGCGCGCCCAGAAGGCCGCAGACCTGTGCTCCGGCTGCGGCATCGTGGCGCTGGAATGGCACGACCGCGGCCACCGCGGCCCCTGCATGGGGCTGGAGCTCCAGCCCGAGGGCAGCGCTCTGCTTTCCGCTGCGGTACAGGAGCAGGACATCGGGCACATTGAGCCTGTCTGTGCCGACCTGCGCGCTTTCCGGCAGGGCGAGGGCAGTTTTGACGTGTGTGCGTGCAATCCGCCCTATTTCACGGATGGGCCCCAAAGCCAAAACACAGCCCACGCCCTTGCCCGGCACGAGAACACCTGCACACTGGACGATGTGTGCCAGTGTGCGTTCCGCCTTTTGAAGGACGGCGGGCGCTTTGCGCTGTGCCACCGGCCGGAACGGCTGGCGGAGGTGCTGGCGGTGCTGCGGGCCAACCGGCTGGAGCCGAAGCGGCTGGCCTTTGTAAAGAACAAGGCGGACGGCGCGCCATGGCTCTTCCTTGTGGAAGCGCAGAAGAACCGCAAGACCGGCCTGCGGGTGGAGCCGGATGTGTTGATCAGCGCCGGTGCGGCGTTATATGGGAGGTAAACTATGGCAGGAACTCTTTATATCGTGGCAACGCCCATCGGCAACCTGGACGATATGCCGCCGCGCGTAGCGGCCACCTTTGGCGCGGCAGACTTTATTGCCGCCGAGGACACCCGTGTGACCATGAAGCTGCTGAACTTTCTGGGCCTGAAAAAGCCCATGGTCAGCTACTATGAGCACGCCCTGCAGAAGGGTGAGGGCATCCTGCGCCGCATCGAGGCGGGCGAGAGCTGCGCCCTGTGCAGTGATGCGGGCATGCCTTGCGTCTCCGACCCGGGCGAGGTGATCGTGCGGGACGCACTGGCCCGGGGCATCAAGGTAGTGCCAGTACCGGCGGCTTCCGCCTGCGTCACAGCGCTGGCCGTGTCCGGGCAGGACACCTCCCGCTGGGTGTTCGAGGGCTTTCTGCCCGTGAACCGCAAGCAGAAAAAGGAACGCCTTGCTGAGCTTTTGCAGGAAAAGCGCACCACCATCTTTTACGAAGCGCCCCACAAGCTGCGCACCACGCTGGACGATCTGGCCAATGCCTTCGGTGCCGACCGCAGCATCACCCTGTGCCGGGAGCTGACAAAGCTGCACGAGGATATCTGGAAGACTACCCTCGGCGAGGCGGTGGAGCACTACAAGACCAACGAGCCGCGCGGCGAGTATGTGCTGGTGATGGCCGGTGCGCCGGAGACCGCCGACCCGGAGCAGGAGCTGACGCTGGAGCAGGCAGCGCATCGGGCGCTGGAGCTGACCGGGCAGGGCTTTGGCCCCACCGCCGCAGCCAAGGCGGCGGCACAGGGCACACCTTATTCTAAAAGCGAAGTGTACAAGCAGCTGCTGGTATTGCAACAGGGCCAGCAGGCAGCGGAATGATACGTAACTGGTAAACAGAGGAGGACCCTTTTTGTGACAAAGCTTCTGGTTTTGAGCGACAGCCACGGCGGACGTGCCGCCATTGAGCGCGTGCTGATGAAAGAGAGCAAAAGCATCGATGCCCTGATCTTTCTGGGCGACGGCCTGCGGGATCTGGAACTGGCTCTGACGCTGTACCCCAAGCTGCGGGCATACTCGGTGGCGGGCAACTGCGATTACGGTGCACTGGAACCCACCGACGGCCTTGCCGCCTTTGACGGCGTGGTGATCTTTTACACTCACGGTCATATGTACGGTGTGAAATACGATCTGGATACGCTGGCAGATGCCGCATCTGCCCGGGGTGCCGAGGTGGCGCTGTTCGGCCACACCCACATCCCCCATGCAGAGACCCGCAGCGGGGTGTTCCTGTTCAACCCCGGCTCCTGCGGCCGGTGCTACACCGGGCCGGACACCTACGGCATCCTGACGCTGGACGAAGGCAAAGTGACCGCCTATGAACATAAAGAGGTACCCAGACAATGAGCATCAATGAGGTGCGCTATCTGCCGGAATGCGGCAGCACCAACGCTTACGTGAAGGAGCATTTTGAAGAGTTCGGCCCGGTGGGTGCGGTGTATACCGAGAACCAGACCGCAGGCCGGGGCCGCCTTGGCCGCAGCTGGGTGAACGCCGAGGGCAAGGCCCTGTATTATACAGCAGCCATCCGGGAACCGCTGGCCCAGCCTGCCACCCTGCCGCTGCTGGCAAGCCTTGCCGTGCGCACCCAGCTCAAGCTGCGCTACGGCGTGGACTGCCAGATCAAGTGGCCCAACGACCTTCTGCTCAACGGCAAAAAGGTCGTGGGCATCCTGTGCGAGGGCGTGAGCTACGGCTACCAGCAGCAGGGCCGGGGCATTTTGTGCGGCATCGGCATCAATCTGGCCCAGCCGCAGAGCTACTTTGATGCCGCCGGTCTGCCCAACGGCACCTCGCTGGCGCTGCAGGGCGCAAAGGTGGATCTTTCCACCGACCCCGCATGGCTGGCCGAGGGCCTGACCGACTTTGGCTTTGACCGCAACATGTATGTGTTTGCCCGCGATGGCTTTGCACCCTTCCGGGAGGAATACAAGGCCGCCTGCGTCAATCTGGGCCGCCGGGTCACTTTTGACCTGCCGGACGGCGGGCAGGGTGCAGGCGAAGCCGTCGATGTGGACGAAGAGGGCCGTCTGGTGGTGCGCACCGACAGCGGCGAAGTGCACGTTTTTACCGGCGAAGTATCGGTGCACGGCATCTACGGTGCCGTCTGAGTTTATAAAGTTGTATGCTCCATGCGGACAGTTTTAAGCCTGCATGGAGTTTTTTTGCACATTTTTGCTCGATTTTTCCGCAAAACGCTTGAATTCACGAACTTTTTGTGAATTTGTTGTGTACATTTCCAGTTGTCAATTCAGTCACACTTTAGTATAATGGAGTATGTGCCAGCGTATCCTTTGTTGGACAGGATGCGCGTGTTTTAGGAAATAGGAAAACAGACAGCACAAGCGCCCTGCCCCAAAGACAAGGCGCTTGTGCTGTCGCAAGGAGAGCAAACATGAAAGATCAAGAATCCTTCAAGCCGTATATTCCTGCGGAAAAGATCACCGCAGAAATGACGGCGACCTCTGTGATCATGGGCATTATCCTGTCCGTGGTCTTCGGCGCTGCAAATGCCTATCTGGGCCTGCGCGTCGGCATGACTGTTTCTGCCTCTATCCCGGCAGCAGTCATTTCTATGGGCGTGATCCGCGTCCTGCTCAAGAAGAACTCCATTCTGGAGAGCAACATGGTGCAGACCATCGGTTCCGCAGGCGAGAGCCTGGCCGCCGGTGCCATCTTCACCATGCCCGCACTGTTCCTGTGGGCAAAAGAGGGCCTGTGCGACAAGCCCAGCATCCTGGAGATCACCCTGATCGCCCTGTGCGGCGGCATTCTGGGCGTTCTGTTCATGGTGCCCCTGCGCAACGCCCTGATCGTCAAGGAACACGCCACCCTGCTGTACCCGGAAGGCACCGCCTGTGCAGACGTTCTGCTGGCCGGTGAAGAGGGCGGTGCAAACGCCTCTACCGTGTTCTCCGGCATGGGTCTGGCAGCCATCTTCAAGTTCATCGTCGATGGCCTGAAGATGATCCCCGCCGACATTGCCGTGGCCTTCAGCTCCTTCAAGGGTGCTCTGGGCATGGAAGTGTACCCCGCTCTGCTGGGCGTGGGCTACATCGTCGGCCCCAAGACCGCTTCCTACATGTTCACCGGTTCTCTGGTGGGCTGGATGGTCATTATCCCGCTGATCTGCCTGTTCGGCGCAAACATCTCCCTGTACCCGGCAGCAGCCGGCACCACCATTGCTGATCTGTATGCAGCAGGCGGTGCAGACGCTATCTGGTCCAACTACGTCAAGTATATCGGCGCAGGCGCCATTGCTACCGGCGGTATCATCTCGCTGATCAAGAGCCTGCCTCTGATCGCATCCACCTTCCGTGATGCCATGAAGAGCATGAAGGGCGGCAGTGCTTCCGGCACCTCCCGTACCGAGAAGGACCTGCCCATGCCCTTTATTCTGGGCGGCATCCTGCTCATCATCCTCATCATCTGGCTGGCTCCGGCAATCCCCGTCAGCCCGCTGGGTGCTCTGCTGATCGTCATCTTCGGCTTCTTCTTCTCCACCGTCTCTGCACGTATGGTGGGTATGATCGGTAGCTCCAACAACCCGGTCTCCGGCATGACCATTGCCACCCTGCTGATCGCCACCATGATCCTGAAGGCCACCGGCAACGTTGGCATCGAGGGCATGATCGGCTCCATGGCAATCGCATCTGTCATCTGCATCTGCGCTGCCATTGCTGCAGATACCTCTCAGGACCTGAAGACCGGCTACCTGCTGGGCGCGACCCCGGTCAAGCAGCAGATCGGCGAGCTGATCGGCGTTGTTGCCGCCGGTCTGGCCATCGGCGGTGTGCTGTACCTGCTGGACAGCGCATGGGGCTACGGTGGTGCTGAGGTCCCCGCACCGCAGGCTACCCTGATGAAGATGATCGTTGAGGGTATCATGGGCGGCAACCTGCCCTGGAACCTGGTGTTCACCGGTGTGTTCCTTGCCATTGCCCTGGAGATCCTGCGCATCCCTGTGATGCCGTTCGCCATCGGCCTGTATCTGCCCATCTACCTGAACACCTCCATCATGATCGGTGGTGCTGTGCGCTGGTTCATGGACAGCCGCAAGAACGTTGACGCTGCCACCAAGGAAGAGCAGACCACCAACGGCACCCTGTTCTGCGCCGGTATGATCGCAGGCGAGGGCCTTGTGGGCATCCTGCTGGCTGTGTTTGCCGTGTTCGGCATCAGCACTGCCCTGAGCATTGATCTGGGCAACATTGGCGGCGTGGTTCTGATGATCGTCATGATCGCATGCCTGCTGGCCTTCTCCATGAAGAAAAAGAAGAACTGATGAGTAAGAAAAAGCAGTCCATCAACTATCTGGACCTCATTCCGCAGCGGGCGGAAACCCTGCGCTGGCACACAGACGAAGCCACCGGCCTTATCACCCTTGAGGTGGAGAACACCGGTGTGTTCAATACGATCGCGCAAAAAGTGTTTCATAAACCGCGCACCACACAGGTGCATCTGGACGAGACCGGCAGCTATCTCTGGCCGCTGATCGACGGCCAGAAGACCGTTGCAGACCTTGCTGAATGCATGAAGCAGCAGTTCGGCGAAAAGGCCGAACCCCTGTACCCGCGCATCATCAAGTATTTCCAGATCGTGGAATCTTACCACTTCATCCAGTTTCTGAACAAGTAAGCAAAAGCGGCACATCGGGCCTTTGTGCAAGGCTCCGAGTGCCGCTTTTTTGCTGTTCTTTATTGTTTTTTGCAGTTTGCTGTGATATTCTGTAATTGCCGCATTTGCGGTACGAAGGCGCTGTGTCCCAAAACGCAGCACGGGTTGCGGCTCCCAGCATTCGCATCGTACCTTGAACGGTACTCGCGCCTCGCTGGCCGCGGCCCCAACAATTCCTCCCTGTTTCTGCCGCAGGCAGCGGTCGTCATTGTTGCAGCTCGTCTTACCGGCACCTAGGCGCGCCGGGCAAGGCGATTTTTTCTTTGGATCTTTCGCACCCCCGGTTTTGCCCAAGGGCAGAAAGGGGGGATGCACCATGACGTTTGAACAGGTCGTGCTTCTGCTCACGCTTCTTGGCGGAGCGATCTACGTTACGTTTGAAATTACATGGACTGTTTCTCACAGTGATGATAAAAAGAAAAAATGACCGCCTCTTGTTCCCCAACACGACCGGTCATTTTTCTTTTTGACTAGTATGGTAAGGAACTAGCCGTTTGTGGGCCAGCGCCTTTGTATTTTCAGTATAACTTATTTTCCAAAATTGTCAAGCCCATGCACTTTATCTGCGGCGCTTTCTCCTTTTGAGGCTCAGCGAGCCACCGCCCGCTGCAAGAGTGACCGCCGTTAATGCAGCGAGGATGAACAGCAGTGCACACAGCAGAAGCGCTGTGGCTTTTGTGTCGGTGCGGAAGTCCGAGACATACTCCTTGTGGGTCACAAGGTCTACCGTGCCCACCTCATCGCCGTCCAGATACACGGTGGCTGTACCCACCACACTGCCGCTCTTGACGGTGGCCGCAATGCTCTCCGGCAGGTCGAAGAAGTAGGTAACGATATCGTCCGCGTGGCCGTAGCCGCTGACCGGCGCAGCGGCATACAGCGCCACCGTCGGTTCGGTGCGGCACTTGGTCAGGTCTACGGTGGTCAGCACGGTCTGGGTGTCCACCAGCAGACGGTCCGCAAAGCTGGCAAAGGCCCAGTCGAATAGATCATCGCACTCGGCAAAGAGGTGGTCCGGCGTATCGCAGCCAAGGATCACCAACCCGTAGGTGTGGCCGTCCTTTTCCGCAAAGGCCACGATGCAGCGGCCTGCCAGCGTGGTAAAGCCGCCCTTGACCCACCGGACATACTCCCGGTAGTTGGCGCTCTCGCTGTTCATCAGGCTGTTGGAGCTGCTGATGGTGTGCTCAGCCTTGCGGAGGTTCGTGGCCGGCAGGACATAGCTGGCGGTGCCCGCCACCTGTGCAAAGGTCTGGTTTGCCGCACAGGCGGCGGCGATCTTTGCCAGATCCTGCGCGGTGGACACGTTGCCGTAGTCAAACAGGCCGTGGGCACAGGTAAAGTTCGTGCCGGTGCAGCCCAGCTCCTGGGCACGGGCGTTCATCTGCTTGACGAAATCCAGCACGCTGCCGCCCACATCGTAGGCAATGACGCTGGCGGCGTCGTTGGCGCTGACGATGAGCATGGCGTTCAGCAGGTCGATGCGGCGCACCGTCTCGCCGATGCGCAGGCCCATAGTGGTGCCGTTGGCGTTCTGGATATCCCGGAACTCCTGGGTCAGCGCGGTGGGCACGGTCACTTCACCGTTCAGATCCTTGCCGCTTTCCAGCAGCAGCAGGGCCGTCATGAGCTTGGTCAGGCTGGCAACATACTGCTGCTGGTCAGCGTTCTGGTTCAGGATGGTCTTGCCGGTGTCGGCGTTGAACAGGTACACCGCCTCGGTCTCGCTGGCGGTCTGGATGGGCATGGGATATACCGCAAGGCCCGGCAGTGCAGCAGCAGCGGCCAGTGCCAGCGTGAGCACCAGCGCCGTCATGCGGCGGAAGATGGTGTTTTTGAACATGAGCGTGCCCCCTTGTATCTGCTTGCCGACGCACGGCAAAAATTTTTGTTTTGAAACAGCTCCTACTTGCCGGAAAGGCTCTGGCTTGCTATACTACTTTAAAGAATACCATAAACCAGCCAAAAGAGAAAGAGAGAAAGGCGGTTTTTAACAATGTTTCTGTCCTTTTGTGGAAAAGTTCCCCGCAATGAGGGGGCTGCTTTTGTAGCGCCCAACGCCACCGTGCAGGGCGATGTGATCCTGAAAGCCGGTTCCACGGTGTGGTACGGGGCCGTGCTGCGCGGCGACGACGGCACTTTGACCATTGGCGAAAACTCCAACGTGCAGGATAACGCCGTGCTGCACTGTGATGTGGGCGGTGCTGTAATGCTGGGCAAAAGCGTCACCGTGGGCCACAGTGCGCTGGTGCACGGGTGCACGGTAGGGGATGGCAGCCTCATCGGAATGCACGCCACCCTGCTCAACCACTGCGTCGTGGGCAAAAACTGCATCATCGGCGCGGGTGCGCTGGTGCCGGAGGGCATGGTGATCCCGGATAACTCGGTGGCTGTGGGCGTGCCCGCAAGGGTCATCAAGCAGGTAAGCGCGGCCCAGATCGAGGCCAACCTGCACAACGCCGCCCACTACGTAGAGCACGGCAAGCTTCACGCCGCCGAGCTTACCAAGGGCTGACCCTGTGCCGATTTTACAGTTTTTTACCATATTTTTTCGTCTTTCCGCCAAAAAGCCGACATTTTAATTGACACCTGCGGTCTTGTCTGCTATAGTGAAATTGGCAGTTTATGTCATTCTGGAATACCAGAATTTTTGTACACCGCGCTGTTTGGTTTTTTCATTGGGGGAATTTTGTAAAAAGTTCATTGTGGGATGTTTTTTCACAAAAATGTAATGACTTTTCACTTAAAATCGGGTATACTATACCTTGCGGGGAGGCGGGGCCGCAACCGTCTTTCCGCACATGATTCCTCCTCACACCAAAGCAATACCCCAAACAGAAACTCCCTCCGGTGTACCGCAAGCGCCGGAGGGAGTTTCTGTTTGCATCAGCTTTTGTATTTTATGATTTCCTGCAATCAAAGGAGAGATTTTTATGTCTGAACTGATCACACGCCGTACTTTTTTAAAGGCCACTGGTGCAGCTGCACTGGTCGCTGCCGCCGGCAGTATGCTGGTTGGCTGCGGAGATGGAGCGTATGCTTCCACTCCCGAAAATCTGGTTGCTCCTCCCATCGATAATAGCGATTTCGCTAATTTTGGCTCTTTTACCGCAGATATCGGCCCCTTGAGCGGGCAGTGGACTTCCAGCTCCATCTATGAATCTGATACCCGCCACAACTATTTCTACACCGGCTTCAAACTGGATAATGAAAGCAGCCGCAGTGATGTCACCGTCAGCACCAGCAACTTTGCTTTCAGCCATACCGATGGCGGCACTGGTAAGGTATGTGGTCTTGGATACAAAGGTCTGAACAGCAGCAAAACCGCCTATGTATTCAACCAGTCTCTTACTGTTCCTGCAGGCTACTCCAAAAACGTTATTCTTTTCATCGACATCGGCCCCGTCACTACCTCTTCTTTCGATAAATTCTATAGAGGAACCATAACCATCACGCTGAGTAAACTTAATAATCAAACGGCCACCTTTACTTTTAACGGCCTGATCAGCGACCCTTCCTCTACCGTTTCCTGACAGCAAAACTCCCCTGAAATGCCGTAAAAAGCCTTTCGGGGGAGTCTTTGTTTACAGCGCGCGGAACTTTGCCGCAAACACGCTGAGCACGATTTTAGGGTTCACCTGCGCGCCAAGGCGCTGGATGGCAGCATCTGCCAGCCGCAGGGCACGCTGGGCGGCAATGCCCTGCACCAGTGCGTGGGGGCTTTGCCGCAGGCCCGCAGCGGCCACCGCGCGGAAGTCCGTCAGCAGGGCGGCGGCACCGGCCTTGTCCTTTTCGTAGGCGGCCAGCAGGCAGGCTGCGGCATAGCTGTCACGGTCGGCAGCGGCCTTTGCCAGCTGCAGGGCCTTTTCCACCTGTGCGGTGCGGGCTTCGTCCTGTGCGGCGGCAAGCACCGTGCCAATGTGACCGTCGAACAGTTCGCTGTACAGCGCGGCCGTCTTTTTGTCCACCCCCTGTGCGGCGCAGTAGCGGGCGCACTGCTCCGGCGGGACCGGCGCCACTGCAAAGCTGACGCAGCGGCTGCGGATGGTGGGCAGCACGCCTGCCAGCGAATCCGCCGTAAGCAGGAACAGCACTCCCTCCGGCGGCTCTTCCATCACCTTCAGCAGGGCATTGGCGGATTCCTCGTTCATCTTTTCCACATGGTAGAGCAGCACGGCACGGCCCTCGGCCGAAAGGCTGGTGTTGAAGATCTCGCTGCGCATGGCCTTGACCTGACTGACCAGATATTTGCCGCCTGCGCCCATACCGGCAACGCTGATCGCTTCACGCACGATGCCGGTCTCCACATGGCCGCTGTCGCGGTCGCCGGGCTTACCCACAGCACGGCAGCATTCGCCCCGCAGAAGGGCCTCAGCGGGCGCTCCGCCTGCAGGGTAAAGATAATCTGCCGCAATGCAGCGGGCCGCAAAACCGGCTCCAAGGCCCTCTTCGCCCACCAGCAGCACGCTGTGGGTCAGGCGGCGGGCTGCCAGCATCAGCTGCACGCTGCTTTTCAGTTCTGCATTGCCCTCCATGCGGTCCAGCATCATGATGTTTCTCCTTACCTTCTGTTTCTCCGCTTCCACTGCTCGCGGCGTACCCACGCGCGGACGGAACGATAAGCCATCGGGCCAAAGAACAGCCAGACGTTCGCCATGCTGAGCAGCAGGCTCAGCTTTTGCGGCAGCGGCGCGCCCAGAAAGCTGAGCACCCACAGTGCTGCCGCAAAAAAGCCAAAGTATTTCACCCGGACGGGGATGACAAAGAACAGCAGCACCTGCACCTCCGGGTACAGCATGGCAAAGGCCAGCAGCAGCGAAAGGGACAGGCAGTAGGTGCTGCCGGTCACGCCGGTGAGCAGGCAGGCCAGCACGGTGCCCAGCATCCCGGAGAGCAGATACACCGTATAGCGGAAATCGCCCCACTCCTGTTCCAGCGCTGTGCCGATGAACCATGTGAAATAGATGCCCAGCACCGCGCTGAGGATGCTGCCGCCGTAAGAGGGGATGAACGCAAAGGTGATGATGCGCCAGATCTGGCCGCGCAGCAGAAAATAGCGGCTGAGTGCCAGCCAGACACTGACGGTCTGGTTGACAAACAGCTCGATGGCCAGCACAAGGATCTGCCCGCCCACCAGAATGTTGGTCAGATTCGGGATGCCGAAGCGGCCGTATTTGCGCTCCAGCTGGTTGAGCCAATTGTTCATATAGGGTGCCTCCAACGCATTGTATTCCGATATCGGTGAGTTTTGCCGCATTTTTCTGCTGTTATTGTACCATGATTGGCCGGGGCATTCAAGGCAATGCCCCAGTGTGGAAAACTGCCGCATCTTCCGCCCAAAAATACAGCTGTCAAGCGGATTTTGCGGCACAAAAGCACAACCGGAAAGTGTATGGATTTTCCTGTCTGGAATGAACTTTTCACTTTTTCCACCGGGTTTTCCACCGTTTTTGTGAAGAAAAGGGCAAGTTTTCCATGAGGTTTTCCACTTTTTCCACCGGGTTTTCCACAACAAAAGGGCATCAGCCCTATACACACCGTAATTCAGGCCGCAGCTTTCTGGTAAGTTTTGGGCAAAAATGCGGGCATTCTGCCTTTTATAAAAAAGAAAGTCGAAGGATTTTCTTTGCATTCTACAAACCGTTCCTGAGCGGCGATTTATTTTTCTCCAATCTGGAATGAACCGGTCACAAGTTTTCAACACCGGGCCGCTGCCGTTTTTCCGTGTGGAAAAGGCGGGGAAACATGCAGTTTTCCACACCGGGTCTTGCCCCTTCAGGTTCCAGCACGCCGACCCTCTCAGTCACCTTCGGTGCCAGCTCCCCCGAGGGGGGAGCTTATTTGCTGTAAACCGTCAGATGCTTAAAGGCTCCCCCTTCGGGGGAGCTGGCTGCGACCAACGGGAGCAGGCTGAGAGGGTTAGGACGCTTCCAGTTTCGCCAGAGGCTCCCTCTTTGAGGGAGCTGGCAAAACCGTCAGGTTTTGACTGAGGGAGTTGGCATCGCGCAGCGATGACTGAGAGGGTTCGTCCTATAAAAATGCCGGGCAGTCACTTCAAGACTGTCCGGCATTGCTCTATTCTTTACATCATATTGTGGAATACCAGCTGTGCGATCTGGAAATACAGGATCAGGCTGCAGGCATCCACGATGGTGGTGATGAAGGGGGTAGCCATGATGGCCGGGTCGGCACCCAGCTTCTTGGCGGCCAGCGGCAGCATACCGCCCACCAGCTTTGCCAGAATGACGCTGAAGAACAGCGAAACGCTGACCACGATGGCATAGCCCATCACGTTGGCGTACTGGCCGGGGAACAGGAAGGTGTACATCAGGTAGATGCGCAGGCCGTTCACGATGCCCAGCACCGCGCCCACGATGGCAGACACCCGCAGCTCCTTGCCCAGCACCCGCATAAAGTCGGCAGGCTCTACCTCGCCCAGAGCCAGACCGCGCACCATCAGGGTGCTGATCTGGTTGCCGCAGTTGCCGGCGGTATCCATCAGCATGGGCATGAAGGAAACCAGCAGCGGCAGGCTGACAAAGGCCTCCTCATAGTGGGTGGTGACCATGCCGGTAAAGGTGGCGGAAAGCATCAGGATCAACAGCCATGGAATGCGCTGCTTTGCGTGGGTCCAGACGCTGGTGCCGAAGTAGGTGGTGGCATCGTCGTCCGGCAGAATAGCAGCCATCTTCTGCATATCCTCGGTGCTCTCGTCGGTCAGAACGTCGATTGCATCGTCGATGGTGATGATACCCACGAACATGCCCTCGTTGTCCAGAACAGGCATGGCGGTAAAGTCGTAGCGCTGCATCTCACGGGCCACGTACTCCTGATCGTCGGTCACTTTCACAGTGACCACGTTATCATCCATGATTTCGTTGATGGGAGTATGCGGCTCTGACAGCAGCAGGCTTCGGGCAGAAACAACACCCTTCAGGCGGTTGCGCTCCACCACGTAGCAGGTGTACACGGTCTCTGCGTTTTCGCCCTGCTTGCGGATGGCTTCAAAGGCCTGCGCCACGGTCATATCCTCGCGCAGACGGACATATTCGGGGGTCATCAGGCTGCCGGCAGAGCTTTCGGGGTAGTTCAGCAGCTTGTTCAGGCTCTCACGGGTCTGCTTGGAGGATTTTTCCAGAACCCGCTTCACCACGCCTGCCGGCATATCCTCCAGCAGGTCGGCGGCATCGTCCAGACTCATTTCCTCGATGGCGCTCACCAGCTCCACGTCCGAAAAGGCGTTCACCAGATCATCGCGGGCCTCGTCGGACATATAGGCAAAGGCCTCGGTGGCCACTTCCTTTTTGAGCAGGCGGAACACCACAAGGCGGTTGTTTTCGTCCAGCTCTTCCAGCAGCTCGGCAAGGTCGGCAGGCTGCTCTTCCTCGGTCACTTCGCGCAGCTTGACATACTGCTTCTTGATGAGCAGCTTGAGCAGGCGGCTCTTGGTGAGCATCTCAGGGTTGGCCTTGACCTCTTCGTCGTTGGCTTCCTCTTTCTCGGCCTCACGCATGTCCTGCTTGAGGTCCTCGGTAGCTTCCTCGTTCAGATCTTCAGCCAGCTTCTGGCGGACCTCGGCGGGGATATCGGCAGGCAGCTCCTGCACCGGCAGCGCCTGTTCCGCAGCATCAGCCGTCAGCTTTTTTTCTTCCATATCCATTGGGCGTACCTCCTCAGTTTTTACGGAACAGGAGCAGCTCCTGTATCCGGAGGACGCAGCAGATCGGGAAACAAAAAACGCGCCGCCTTGCCTGCCGGAATGCCGCAAACGCCGCATTCTGCGCACACAAAGCCGCGCCTTCCTCTGCTCTGTTTTGCGGAAAGATGCACCGTTGAAGCGGTGCTTTTCCGCAAGGCTCAGCGAAGGAGGCGAACGGTTGGGGAAAACGCAGTTGTTTTTGTTTTCTGATCCACCGCGCCGGTGGTTCTACTTCGACTATGATCCGGGTCCATTTTCCTGCGTTCACCTCCAAGTTTTCATATTCATTTTTATTATAGCGCCGCAAAAAAACGGGGTCAACCCTAAACCACCGATTTACCAGAATTTTGCAAAACAAAACACCCTCTTCCGTGTTGCGGCACACGAAAAAGGGTGTTTTGCTTGGATATTGCCTTGGTGTGAGGAGGAATCATGTTACTTGGGTAAGCGGTTGCGGCCCCGCTTCCCATGGCAAAAGTATAACAGCTTTCACAATTGAATTCGTTAAGAAGCTATGAAAAAACTGTAAAAAGGGAATGGTATCTTTTGGAAGATTTTGTGATAACATTTTTTGATTGACCTTCGTTTTTTCACATGCTAAAATGAAACTGTAAAAGCAGCTGTAAGGGAGGGCATCTTATGAGCGACTGTGCTTTTTTGAACAACAGCGGCAATTTTACCTCGTTCACCTACGCTGGAAGAACGATTCGGTTCCGCACACCTTCTTCTCTGGAGCGTTACACGGATATTCTGGAATGGGACAAGGGCTATCTTGTGGTCATGGCAAAATACAAAGGTGCCCCTGCAGAAGAAGAATACATTGATCTGATTCCCATCCTGAACAATTTGTATATTGATGCTGATGCTTTTTTAAAGCCGATCCGAAAGGTAGAGTTGCAGTATGCCTGATATTTTAAGCATTGCTGACCATGCAGATATGATCGTAAATGGTTATGCTTTTTCAAAAAGCAATGGTGACACCGTAATACAAAACCGCGGGGTCCTGACCGACAGGGAACTAAGCAAAATTCAAAGCTTCATCAAAGACAACTATAAAGAAATGTACCTCAAGTGGGCATCCATGAGTGAAAACGGCTTCTTTGGAGAGAACTGACGCAAAATAATATTTTATAATTCAGCAGAGGCTGCTGCATCGGACAACGTGCAGCAGTCCCTGCTGTTTTTTTGCACAAAAAAATACGCCCCGGTCACCTTGCGGTGAGCGGGGCGCTAAAACGAAGTTCGTTTTTACTGCGGCAAGATCCCTGCATAGCAGGTCTTATGCAGCAGGCGGAGCAAGGTATCTGCAAGCAGACCTTATGCTCCTGACACACGCGGGGTGTGCTTTCAAGGACCCTCGCGGGCGCTTTGGT
>ENA-UEQB01001379-UEQB01001379.1-human-gut-metagenome-genome-assembly--contig:-NODE-1379-length-20605-cov-6.051247_pt1 | contig 20605 bp, 9 predicted proteins | sample MGYA00242901_ERZ507918 | MGnify/ENA primary metagenome ERZ507918 (study PRJEB26167, sample SAMN06115405) | human gut metagenome | host: Homo sapiens | place: China:Sichuan | collected 2016-04-06... | reverse complement strand
GGTATATTATTTTTTAGACGCGGATGACACGGATAACGCGGATTTAAAAGGCTGCGCTATAAAAGTGGATAAAAAAAAGATCCGCGTCATCCGTGTCATCCGCGTCTAAAAGATTATTTATCATTTAACTCATAACCGAAAAGAAAGGAATGAAACCGGTCCCAGCAGTCCCGCCGGAAGCAGTGTTTTTTCCTGTCTCCTATATTTGGCATTCGTCCAGATTCCGCTGAATGGTGCTTTTCCTTCATCAGCTCCTTTGAGAGCATTCGCCCAAGTATTGGTCACCTCTATTTCGAGTTCATTTGTACCCTCCTTTAAAGCTGCCGTAATATTAGTCCGGTAAGGAGCAGTCCAGATTGTTCCACAGTCCACACCATTCACGCGGACAGTTGCCAGGTTGCAGACCTTTCCCAAATTCAGATAAACAGTTGTTTCCGGTTTGTCTTTCCAATGGAATGCAGTCCTGTAGACGGCTGTTCCCGAATAGTACCGGATCTTCTCATCCTGCTCCCGGCTCCAATCGAAAAGTTCTTTCCGATTTACGGTCCTGCCATTAGTTATGAAATTCACTGTATACTCTCCCAATTCTACTGCAACCTCCGAAAACTCTTTCGCAGAATAACTCCCCTCCTTCTGTTGCTTCTGTAAACTCTTCTCATCACCGAAACAGTTCTTTTCTGTCGGATATACGATAAATACGGATTCATTCGGCGCCAACGTCAGTGTAACTTCCGTTCGATTATTCTTCTGTTCATACGAAGGCCGGAAGTCTATTTCTCCTGTCAATGGATTCCAACATTCGGGCTTTCTGCCGTAGATACGCATACTTGCAGTGAAAGTACGTGTCTCTTCCCGTTGGTTAGCAATAAAATAAATATCCCCCTGTTCTCCCCGACGATGCGTCCAAGCAACATCTTCCGGCACAATCAGATCACGTTCCAATCCGTATGCCGAGAAGTCATCTCCGGTATAAGGAAGGTCAGGAATCAATATGCCCGCTTTCTTCAATTCATTAATCTTCTTCTCCACTTCAGGAGACAACTCTGCCTGTTCCGGATTCATCGGTCGAGGAAGCGGTACGACCAACACTTTATAACTGACTCCACCCGGCAATGTCATCCTGCCATCTTCCACTTTCGCCAACCGGAGCAATGCATCCTTGTTGAAACTATCATAGGCATAACCACGAAGCGGATTCACCCATTTCTCCGGATCAACCATATTGGCAGAATGCGTAACGCCCACAGGACGCACACGCAAAGGTTGTCCTTCATTCGTCCGACGAATACGCTCACTTTCCACACGCTCCGCCCCGAAAATACCCGGAAGAGAAGGAACCAATCGGTCCGGCAGTACTGCACGCCTTGGAATCTCTTCTCCTGTGAAAACGGCAATATCTACTACCGGATGTCCATACTGTAGCAATGCTTGACAACGTGTGGCATAATCAGAAAGTGCCTTTGCCCCTTTATTCCACCAGGTCTGATCTCTCTGAAAGAAAAGGCCGATGCCATCCAATGTCATACCGGGTTTGCGATCCAGCCATGGATTGTGGACATACACATGATAAAAAAGGCGGTTAATCCCCAGTGCATAATTCCGGTCGAGCAACGCCTTCAACATTCCGGGATGTTCATCCCATGTACCGCGCACCTCCGTAAATCCTTCTGCCTGGATAATGCTCTTTCCATAAATATGTGCCCCACTGACAGCATCCAGCATATCATTCAGTTTGTCATGGGTAGGACTATTCAGCCAGAATTCTCCCATGGGAAGGTCCACCATTTGGTAATGCAACAACCCATCGCTCACCATCGTGGGAGCTACACATTCTGCCGAGAACTGACAATCATATTCTTTAGCACAATCCGCCAATACTTTATAAAAGACATCAACAACAAGCTCGGATATAGTAGTACGAACATCCCTCAGAATCTCTTCACTCCGTTCTACACTTTCCATCGGAATACCCGCCAGTAACGGTAAATAAGGCATCAGGTCGTATCCGCGACGTTTCCGGAATTCAGCTGCAAACGTATCACTCCAATTCTGACTGCCACATTCCCAGCTATCCACATGCATGTACTTCAATACACAGCGTGCAACGTCTGAATCTGTCTTTAGAAATGCCTGTGCAAACCAGTTGTCGAACTGTTTACGCACTGTTTTCGCACTGAACTTATCACATTCCAACCCCTTTCCCCCTCCGGCAGTGGCATTGGTATGTCCGGTGGCAGTATGCCCCATACGCAATAATTTCCATTTTCCCTTGGGAAGAGTAGTTGTCAATATACCCGCTTTACATTGATCGGTCAGATTGATAATCTGTGAAAGAGAATAGCAATCTTTCTTTCCGACTTCCGCTTCTTTCGTAGCCGAGGCAACACGCCATACCAGTCCAGCTTTCCCTTCCCACTGATTCAACCGGGCTTCCCGGTGCAGTCGCAACTGCTTTATCTTCAAATTAGGTTTCCACTTGGCTGCATCCATATCCTCACTTCCCGGCTCACTCCCTTCAGGAGTCCAATAGAAGCGGAAATAGCGAGCGGTAGTTGCAGGAATGGCATGCGTTGAATTCTCATCCGTATTCTGCCATCCCTGACGGGCAGGTACCAACTGTTTCACCAAATGAAAATTCACTCCGTCATCACTTGCCATCACTTTCAGTCGATGCGCCTGATAGTTATTACCACTCAGAATCACTTCAACGTTACGACAGGTAAAAGGACGCTCGTATTCATACTGGATATAACAAGGATATGAAGAACGGATAACACCGGCAGCATCCATATTCACCGCTTTGGGAGAATCAGCATACTCTTCCATAGCTATATTGACACATGTTATTCGGGCCGGCATCTCATCCGGTACTTCCTTTATGGGCAAAGCAAACAGAGAGATATCTTCATAAAAACCCTCATAGGCCTCGGGCTGTGGCAGACGGAGCGCCTTATGTTTACCCCCCTCAACGATTGTGTCACTCCATACCACCTTCTGCATAGATTCCTCCGGACTGATCCAAGGGCCACCGGCTAATGCAAAACCATCACAGATATGCATACCCAACTTTAATCCCAAACGATTGGCTTCTTCCATACTGAAACGCACCATCTCCCACCATTCAGGTGTCAATTGTTGTGCTTTTCCATTATATTGCGCTCCTTCATTAATTCCCTTAATCGGCATCAGATACGTACCTCCCAGCCCAGCTTGCTTCATAGCCTCCAAATCGGCAGTAATCCCTTCTTTTGATACGGCACCATACATCCAATACCAAAAGGTCCAGGGTTTTGCTTCATCGGAAGGGTTTAGAAATTGATCGCGAAGTGAGCGTGTTTGTTGTGCATTGGCAGGACATACAACTGTCCATGCCAATAGGGAAAGTGCAAATATTCGTTGTTTCAATCGGCTTTTCATTCCAGTCTATATTTTTACTAAAATAAAGACGAAAGAACGATAACTTTGTACTCATAACCAGCGCACAAACTTCTTAATATACCAATTCTTCACGATCTGCGTCAAAATGCAATAAGAGAGCAAAATCCCAACCAGCCAGGGGAAATAGCTCAAAGGAAGAGCTGTCAATCCGATGGAACGCCCGAAAGCGGTGAAAGGAATAAGAATACCTATTGCCATGATTAAGAAGGTCAGTCCCATTACAGGCCATGTGGCACGGCTTTGTATGAACGGTATCTTGCGGGTACGTATCATGTGGACAATCAATGTCTGTGATAACAAACCTTCCACAAACCATCCGGTCTGAAACAGTGTCTGGTGTTCGGGGCTGTTGCAGCTAAATACGTACCACATGACCAGATACGTGATAATATCAAAGATAGAACTGATGGGACCTACATAAATCATAAAACGACTTAGATCGGACGCATCCCATTTACGGGGTTTCTTCAGGAACTCCGGGTCCATACGGTCAAAAGGAATGGTGGTTTGCGATATGTCATACAACAAGTTCTGGATTAATAGATGTATCGGCATCATGGGTAGAAACGGCAGGAATGCACTGGCAAACATCACACTGAACATATTACCAAAATTGGAACTGGCAGTCATCTTGATGTACTTATTGATATTGCCGAATGTCTTTCTTCCTTCAAGCACTCCATCTTCCAATACCATCAAATCTTTTTCCAACAAGATAATATCTGCGCTTTCTTTGGCTATATCCACAGCAGAATCGACTGATATACCAATGTCCGACTGACGCAATGCACCTGCATCATTGATTCCATCTCCCAGGAATCCCACCGTATTCCCTTGTTCCTGCAACAGAGAGATGATTTGCGTCTTTTGTAATGGAGTCAGTTTTGAAAATAAAGTGGTATCCTTTACCGCTTCTTTCAATGCTGTTTCGTCCATATTCTCTATTTCTATCCCGGTAAGAAAATGACTGGTATCAATTCCTACCTGCCGGGCAATCGCTTTCACTACGACATCATTATCTCCCGATAGAATTTTCACTGCTACTCCATGCGCATATAATTGTTCGATGGCTTCGGCAGCAGAAGGTTTCGGAGGATCAAGAAAAGCAAGATACCCGATCAGTACCATTTCTTTTTCATCTTCAATGGCAAAATTACAATCTTTCTCGATAAAACTTTTCTGGGAAACTGCCAATACTCTCATTCCCTGCTGATTCATTTCTTCACTAATCATCTGTGCTTTGATTTTCAAGGCATCAGTCAAGGGATGAATCTGCCCGTTGAACTCGGCATAGGAACAGACATCGAGAACCTCTTCTACCGCTCCTTTGGTGATGATTTGCCGCTTTCCCTGCCTGTCTTCTATTACAACAGACATTCTTCTGCGCGTAAAGTCGAAAGGTATTTCATCCACTTTAGTGTAGTCATCCTTCAAATGTTCCAGACTCAAATCTCTTACATGAGAAAGAATCGCTTTATCCATCAGGTTCCTTAAACCGGTTTGGAAATAACTGTTAAAGTAAGCATGACGAAGAATACGTTTACTGTTGTCGTCACTGCCATCTGCATTGATATATTTCTCCAATACGATTTTATCGCAGGTCAATGTACCGGTTTTGTCAGTGCAGAGTATGTCCATCGCTCCAAAGTTCTGAATGGCATTGAGATTCTTTACGATTGTTTTCTTTTTGGACATGGCTATCGCTCCTTTGGAAAGGTTGGCAGTCACAATCATTGGTAACATTTCCGGAGTAAGACCAACCGCAACGGATATGGCGAATATGAAAGCCTCGAACCAGTCTCCTTTCGTAAAGCCATTTACGAAAAATACAAATGGAACCATAACCAACATGAAACGAATCAACAAAAAGCTAACCTTGCTAATGCCTTTGTCAAAAGCTGTAGTGGCACGATGTCCGACCAGGCTTTTTGCAATAGTACCCAGATAGGTTTTGTTCCCCGTTTCAAAAACGATTCCTTTTGCCGCACCACTTATCACATTGGAACCCATATAGCAAATATTGTCCAATTCAATGACACTTCCTTTCCGAAACTGCTGTCCCTGTATCTCCGGAAACTTTTCTATCGGTTCGGACTCTCCTGTTAATGAAGCCTGGCTGATAAACAAGTCTTTAGAATCGATGATCCGAATATCAGCGGGAACCATGTCCCCAGCTGCCAAATACACGATATCCCCCGGGACGAGTTCCGTAATCTCGATCTCTTCTTCCTGTTCACCGGCACGTTTGGCAAGACATGTGTTTTTTACCATTTTCATTAAAGAATCCGTAGCCTCACTTGCTCGCCATTCCTGCCAAAAACGCAGGATAGCACTGAACAGCACCATGGATGAGATGATAATGACTCCCGTCCATTCCTGCTCTCCGGGATCGGCCATCAATACATCCAAAAATAAGGATATAATGGCGAGCCCGGTCAGAACACCAATGAAAGGATTGATAAACGTTTTGATAAACAGGATAAACGGATTCTTTTTCTGTTCATGCACCACTTTGTTTCTTCCATAAACGGATTGTCGCTCCTGCACTTCTCCCAACGTTAATCCAAGCTTTGTTGTCTGTAAGTATGAATAGATTGACTTACCGGGTTGTGTGGCAACCAAAAATACTTTCTCTGAATTGAATATGTACTGTGATGAACGCAGTTTTTTCTTCCATACCATACTCTCTAATTTTTTTTAAGTTACTAACTGCATTTGTTAATTCGATGCAAAAGTAAGGAAGACTTCACCGGGAAGCTGTTAGAGAATGATTAGAGTGGTATTAGAAAACGATTAGAATTTCTTAGATATGCGGGAGCTTCACCACAAAGGTAGTGCCCTCATCCTTATGGGAAGATACGGTAAGTTCGCCTTTGTGAAGGTGGATAATCTTCTGTGTCAAGGCCATGCCTATACCATTTCCAGGAGCAATATGTTTGTTCTCTCCACGATAAAACAGTTTAAACAGGTTTTCTTTATCCGTATCAGACATACCTACACCGTTATCAGACAAACGAATGATTGCCCATTGCTCCCAATAGGCGATCAGGACTGATGAAGCCCGGTTGGAAGAGTACTTGCAGTTATTTTCTATCAGATTCACAAAAGCGGTGGTCATTAAATAGCTGTTTCCGATTATTGTCAGCACATTATCTTCTTCGGCTTCTTGCTCAAATACTAATTCGATGTGATAATCCGGATGGGCTTTTAATACCAGCTCTCTGGCGTCCAGCAACAGTTCGTCTAAACGGACCTCTTCCATTGTGATCTGTTCCGATTGATAGTCGGCTTTTGCCAAATTCAATAATCCGTCGATCAGGTTTACAATCCTGTGAGAATCCTGCAGTGCATTGCCGATAGCCATCTGATATTGTTCGGAACTCCGTTCTTTCAATAAAGCTAAATCCAGTTCAGCTGTAAGGGCTGCCATAGGAGTACGTAATTCATGAGATACATTACTGACGAACATCTTTTGTGAATTGAAAGACTTTTCCAGGCGTTCCAGTAAAGCATTAAATGTCGTACTCAATTCTCCCAGTTCATCCTGTTCATTTTTTACAGGCAATCTTTTATCAATATGCGATGCTGTGATTTTTTCCGCTTCTTTCACTATATTACGTATCGGTTTTAAAGTGCTTCGAGACAGGATATACCCCACAACCACCAATACGCTCAATCCACCGATAAATAAGAGAATGAGCATATTTCTTAGCGCATCCCGGTTAGCGTATCCGTAACCGTCATAGGCTGCGGCAGTAACCACATAGTCTTTGCCCTCAAACGGATACACCAGTCCTATAGCCTGATATTCATCTACATAGAAATTGATGTTCTTCCGCTGTAAAATACGCTTTATCATCTCCGGTGTTTCTTTGACAATATCGTTTTGCAAAGCATCATGATATAATATTTTAAAATCTGTTGTATAGACGGCAACCTCTACTTCATCAATAAACTTCTGATTATTCAGGTATATGGACTGCATGGTTTTGGCATCTACTTGATTTTTAAGGAATAAATGCGCTTTGGTTATAGCTTCACTTTGAAGATTACGAAAGAAAGCATTACTACGCGAGTGTTCACTTACATAGTAGACAGCCATCACAAATACGAAGAATACCGCAGCTGTAAGCCCTGCATATTGTAGAGTCAACGTTGTCCTGATCTTCATAATTTATCAGTCAGTATGAAACCCATTCCGGCTTTGGTATGAATAAGTTTCGGTTCAAAGTCCCTGTCTATCTTTTTGCGGAGATAGTTGATATATACATCTATGAAATTCGTTCCTGTATCAAAATGGGTGTTCCATACTTTTTCTGCTATTTCAACCCTGCTCAATACTCTTTCGGCATTTTCTACCATATATAACAGTAAGTTGTATTCCTTAGGAGAAAGTTTTATGGATATGCTGTTTCGTTCTACGTCTTTACGTTGAAGGTCAATACGCAAATCTGCATAGACAAGTTCCTGCGGCAATTCCTGTGCATTACCCGCTACACGTTTCAACAACACTTTGATTCTGGCATTTAACTCTCTGAAATCAAAAGGTTTCACCATGTAATCGTCTGCACCGGCATCGAAACCGTCCAGTTTATCGTTTGTTGATCCTAATGCCGTCAACATCAATATAGGGATATTGGGATTGGTTTTGCGAATTTCTTTCGCCAGTTCAAATCCGTCCATCTTAGGCAAAACAATGTCGGATATGACCAAATCGAATGTATGGGCTTGAAAAAGCCGTAACCCCATTAGTCCGTCATAAGCCACCATTGTCTGATAGCCATTTTCCTCCAGTCCGTTCATCAGCAAACTTGCAACCCGGGGTTCATCTTCTATAATTAGTATTGTGTACATAGGAAAGAATTCATTAATCTGAATGTATAAAACGAAACAAAAATAATGATTATTCCCCACTTATAGCCTTTTTCCTTGAAAAATCGGTGAGAAGGCCAAATAAAAAAGGTACCCAACGCAATGTGGATACCTTTATATGATTCATTTACATAAACCGGAAAATGACTCGTCCGGTTTGTGGCCCATTTACCCATTTGGGTTGTGAAGAGGGACCACACAAATCGGTGGAGTTTACTTTATTACGTACCGGAGGAATCACGTTCAGGACAGAGATTCCGCTTTCGGGGAGAGTATAAAGCAAACGGTCGCGGCCATCACGAGGCTGATATACTCCTATATACGTGTCGGGAGTTTCGTTTGTTAGACTGATAGTGCCTTCTTTCGTTTGGATATTCATCCAGGAAACATTACCAAAGTATCCTTTGAATTCGGGATATGTGAAAGTCTCACCCGGAATAGGATCGTTATAGTCGTTTTCCCATATATCGTATTGTGTACCGTGAATACGGTTTTGCCATACACGGTAAGGTCCGGCACCCAGCCAGCGTTTGCTGATTACCTGATCTTCAGGATAGTCGAAACGAATACCCATCAAGTCTACGACACCGGAGAAATTGTAGGTGTAATCCAAAGCCAAATCCCCACTCGGGTTGATTGTCCATTGAGCTTTATCCAAATTACCCAGTTTATAATTGGCGGTAACAATCAGATCACCTCCATCTTGTTTTACGTCCAGTTTCGTAAATACGGCAGCATCAGGGAATTCGCTGTATGTACGGTCTTTTTCTTTTGCTTTCTCATCATCATGGTTATAGAACTGATCCAATGAGCGGTCTGCGCGACGGGCTCCAATAAAACGGGGGCCATTGGCGAAACTAATCTTACGATTATCTACAGATACTCCTTTTAGTTGTCCGTCTTTCTTTGAAAAGATGAACGTACGCTTATTCGCTTTCACGATAAGATCATTTTCTGTCTCCGTATAAGTAGGGCGGATTGATAAGAAGGAGATCGGTTCAGATTGCTGATTCAGTTTCTCAACCGGGAAAGTCCAGCGCCAAAGTTCATGACCGTATTTATCAATAGCTGTCAGGTAAAGAGCATCTGTATCAGCGAGGATATTTGTTCTTATATCTAAGACACCTGCCGAATGAGCAGCCACATCACTACCCTGCACCTCTCCTTCTTTCAGTACTTGAACAGCGGCATTGGAAGCATCTGCTGCCAGCGGGAATTTTACTTGCTTCCAAAGGAAACGGCAAGTATTCAGATTCAGATAATCGTAACGGTTTTCTACGGAGAATTTGCCATCAAATTGCTTGTCGATAGAAGTATTCATGATTTGCACCGGACTCCATAACTGCTTGATAGTGTAGTAGCTACCCTCCTTTTCGTGATGTGGTCCTACAATACCGTCTGCTCCAAAGTTTCCTTGGTTATCAATGAATCCGTCCATATCTACACGCTTCACACCTTCGTCTGCCAATACCCAAAGGAAGCCACCGATACAACGGGGATGCTTGCGCATCATTTCCCAATAATCATATAATCCGGCACCATGACCGCCATCGTACAAACCATGCAAGAATTCCGTAGGCATAAAGATTTCCGGTAAGCGCATGTAGTTCTGGCTTTCTCCGTAAGAGCGGTAATGCATGGTTTCAAAACCGGAGAAGTTACCTTGCGGGTGAATAACCGGACGTTTCTGCGGATCGTATTTATGAAACTCTCCATCCAGTTCGGTATTCCATCCTTTTTCATTACCATTACTCCACCAAATAATAGACGGATGATTCACGTCACGTTCTATCATGCCTTCAATCAGACGTACTCCGGTGGGGGTATCATACTTACCATGCCATCCTCCCAATTCGTCCATCACATAAAGTCCGAGAGAATCACAAGCTTCCAAAAATTCCGGGTCTGCCGGATAATGGCTCAAACGGACAGAATTCATATTCATGCTTTTCATCAAAAGAACGTCTTCGATATTCTTCGCTTTACTTAATGTACGGCCACTTTCAGGACGGAAGCTATGACGATTGACACCACGTACATTGATACGCACTCCGTTTATATAAAGTCCGTCGCTTTCACGTACTTCAATCGTGCGGAAACCAAAATTTTCCGTTTCACTATGCAAAACCTTACCGGCCTTATCCAATAGAGAGAATTGCGCTTTATAAAGATTCGGAGTTTCCGCTGTCCATAATGCGGGGTTAGATACATTCAGTTGCAGGGAAGTCCAGTCACCTCCAGCTTTTACGGGTACGGTGGTTTCCGTTATCTTTTTCCCTTTTTTATCTAAAATCTGTGTACGGATGCTCATTCCGTCATTAGAGATATTTGTGTAGCAGTTGGCACGGAAAGTTCCATCCATCTTTGCGTCAATGGCAATGTGCCGCAGGTTTACGGCTGGTTTCACCTCCAGGAACACCGGACGGAAGATACCGCCAAAATTCCAATAATCAGCACGACGTTCGGCAAGGTTCACACTAGCATTTTCACTCTCTTTGGCAACAGTGACTTCCAGTAAATTCTTTTTGCCATATTTCAGGAAATCCGTGACGTTGTATGAAAAACGATAGAAGGCTCCCTGATGTTTGGAACCCACTTTGCGTCCGTTCACTTTTACTTCCGTATCTGTCATTGAAGCTTCGAATACAAGATTGACCTGTTTGCCGCGAAACTTTTCCGGAACTTCAAACTCGTACTTATACATACCTTTTTCATTGGCAACGCCTTCAGGGAATGGTTTACCATAGAAAGTGATTCCATACTGATAGGTGCCGAATCCTTGCAGCTCCCAACAGGAAGGTACACCGATTTTCGTCCATTTGCCGGAATTGCGCCCGTCGGTACAAAAGAAGTCCCATTCAACCATATCGTCGCATCCGTGACCGGAAAGATATTGCCTTTCCGTTTGTGGAAGGTTTTGAGCAGCCAGGGTAGTTGCCAACGCTAAGGTCGATAATAAAGTGGTTACTTTTTTCATTGTTACTTTTATAATTGTGTTAGTTATTTATTGCTATCATTGTTTACTACTGATGCGGATATGCAGCGTATGTTCTTTTTTCTCTATGGCATATTTCTTCAATACACCCGGTCCGCAACTACTGTTTCCTAATCCAAGTACGGCAGCATCCATACTAAGAATAATTTCTGCACGTGGTTTTAAATCGCAATCGTGAGTTTCTTCATAGATGTCCTGTACGGTGTAATGCAGGGCAGATGCAGAAAATACGTTTTCTACCGCGTCAACACGAATACCTTTATTCTGTTTGTCGGTCAGGGTCAGATAATGCACTTCCTCTTTGTTCCCACTATCCTGCGGACGTGGATAATGTACGTACTGTTCTGCAACGCTTCCTTTCCAAAGCCCTATCATAGCAGATGTTTTGCGGTCAGGATAGTTATCCTGTGCCCCTCTGCCATACCAGGTAAATGTATCATAAGCAGGCGCCAGACAGAATGCGATACCTAAACGGGGAATTTCAGGAAGAACTCCTTGTGGCAAGAAAGTTGTTTTCAGATCAATCGTTCCATCTGAAAAGACTGTATAGACAGAAGTAGTCACCACTTTTCCTTCTTTATATAAATTACTAGTTTGAATCCGGACAATGGCCGCCCCGTCTGCACGTTTTTCATGGTGGAAAGATTCTAGATTTATCTGCGGATGATCCATTCCATGCAATTTCCAGTCTTTAGCCAACCAGTTTCCGAAGCTCTTGTCATTATCTGTCGGAGCACGGAAAACTTGAGTGACAGGCTGAACCGGAAAATCATTGGAGTGAGCCAGCATTTCTTTGTTCTTATATATAAGGGAGGTCATACTTCCGTTCACTTTCTTTTCCCACTGAACAGAAAAACCACGTCCGCTAATCAATAAAGAATTATCATCCTCTTTCACCTGAAGCGCTCCTTTATTAATTAAATCAGCAGAAGCTAAATCTCCTTTCTGCAAACAGAATTGTTCCCAGGCCACTTCATGTCCTGCCTTTGCCCAAAGAGCATCCGATTTCAAAACAATGCTTACTTTCAGTTGGCAATCGGAAAGAGTTTTCTCCGTTTTTTTATTTGTCTTACTAATTTCCTCACTTTTATTACTTAAAGAATAAGCGCCTTTTAATGATCGGAAAGCCGGCAAATCAATTGTTTTACTTTCGCCTGGGGTTATTTCCGGCAATGTTATTTCTCCCCGTTCTTTCTCCTTACCATCCACTGATAATGTCCACAGGCAACGATAAAGTGATAAATCAATATGATGATTCCGGTTGGTTACTCTCAACTCTCCATTCTCAACTCTCAACTCAACCGGTGCATATACCTTCTTTACCTCCCAATATTTAGGCGTAGTTTCACGGTCACTCATCAGTAATCCATTAAAGCAGAAAGCTTTTAAATTCGGCTTATCGCCAAAGTCACCGCCGTAAGCCACCATGGTACGGCCATCGGGTAATGTCTTGTAGATTCCCTGATCTACCCAATCCCATATAAAACCACCCAGCATACGGGGATTACTATATATCTCATCCCAATATTCCTTGAAATTTCCTAATGCATTCCCCATGGAATGTGCATATTCACTCGTCATCACCGGACGGTCGTCATTGGTACGCTCCGCAATCTCCAGCAACCGTTCCCAACGTGCATTTTCAGCGCGTTCTTTATCCTCTCCTTCTGCAATACCGGGATTTAAATATTCCTGTTTCACCCGGGTATAAAAGCGGCTGATAACATCTACCGTCTTCGGGTCAGGATTTCCGTCCACTCCCTGTGCCCCCTCATAGTGTACAGGGCGAGTGGGATCGAAATCATGCAGCCATGCCGAAATAGCAGCGAAGTTCGGTCCGTAACCGCTTTCGTTTCCCATGCTCCACATTACAATACATGGATAATTCTTATCACGTTCCGCCATACGGACCGCACGGTCCATAAATGCCGCATGCCAGTCGGAGGTACTTGCGAGTGTTCCACGCAATCCGTGTTCTTCTATATCCGCTTCGTCCATCACGTACAATCCCAAGCTGTCGCATAGCTCGTACCAACGACTGACATTGGGGTAATGGCTGGTGCGTACGGCATTTATATTCGCCTGTTTCATTAAAAGAATATCCTGAAGCATCCGTTCTTCGCTCATGACACGTGCCGTCCGTGGATCATGTTCGTGACGGTTCACTCCACGAAAACGAACCGGATTACCATTCACTAACAGTTGTCCTTTTTTGATTTCTACAGAGCGGAAGCCCACGGCCTGTTCTATCTGTTCTACGACTCTTCTTTCTTCATTTTGGAGAGTTAAGTGTAATTTATAGAGATAGGGCGTTTCTGCCGTCCATCTTTCCGGTGATTTTATAATAGCTGACAAGCGTCCCATCTTACGCGGGCCACGCTGCGGATACCATTCATTCATCCGGCTTGCTTTATGCTCCAAATCAAGAATATCTTCCACATCGCCTTTCAATGTGGCAACTTCTTTGCCTGAAGCATCCTTTAATACTCCCTGTAAGACATACCCTTTTCCGGTCATCCCTCGATATACACTGAATTGCGGATCAATCTGCAAAATAAAGTCTTTATAATCACCCACAGATGCGGGAAGAGTGCGTACCGCATAATCACGGACATGAATATCCGGTGTATGTATCAGATGAATACTACGATGAATACCACCAAAACGCCAGAAATCCTGATCTTCCAGATAAGAACCGTCACTATATCGGTAGACTTCCAGTGAAATCTGATTTTCTCCGGATTTCAGATACTTCGTGACATTAAATTCGCTCGGTTCCATACTGCCTTGGCTATACCCTACCCGTTCGCCGTTGATCCAAACATAAAACGCACTCATTACACCTTCAAAGCGTAGAAAAGTCTGTCCATCCGCTTCCCATCCGGTCGGCAAAACAAAGGTGCGGCGATATTGCCCTACCGGGTTCCGTTCTTTATACGTGGTATAGTCAGTTTTCGGTTCTCCCATCACCCGTGGAGGATCTATTTTAAACGGATAGCCTGCTGAAACATAGATAGGCGTGCCATATCCGTTCACTTCCCAGTTGGCGGGAACAGGAAAATCCGTCCAATCTTTATCATCAAAATTTATCTGATAGAAGTTCACGACTCTTTCATTGGGAACGGGAGTCCAACGGAATTTCCAGGTTCCGTCTAAAGAGATTGAGCCGTCTCCTTTCTGTACAGAGAAAGGGGTAAAAGCAGCTCTTGCCGGTTCACGGTTGATCTGGAGAACATGATGATTCTCCCAATCATGCATTGTTTGTGCCTGTGTAGGACTTACAAACAATGCGCCAAGCAGTAAAGTATATATTTTCATTCGTTCTTTTTTCTTCATATCAAGTAGACGAACGAAAGGGCATTTTGTACCCCTTTCTTTTACAGAAATATTAAAGAACAATAAAAGGAGTAACACTCTATAAAGAAAAGCTTTACCTTGTGGCGTATAATTACTTCTAATATTATGATGATGAAAAAACGACTATTTAGCAGCCTCTTTTTATTTGGCAGTCTCGTTTCACAAGCACAGCACGAGTATACGATTGAAGGTAAAGTGGAAGGTGTAAAGGATGGAACTCTTGTTTCTCTTTTTCTACTTGACGGAAATGTAGGAAGTACAGTAGCCATGGATACCATACAAAACGGTACTTTCTTCTTCAAACGAAATGCCGGAGAAGATGGTTTAGACAAATTATCTCTAATGTGTACCCGTAATGATAATTTTCCTTCCATGTCGCTGGAGATTTATGCGACTCCTAATGCAAGAATCAAAGTAACCGGAACGAATACCTTGATACATACGTGGACAGTAGACAGCCCTGTAAAGGAACAAATAGAATATAATAGGTTTATTGAAGATTCACACGATTTATGGGATGAGTATCAACGTTTGTCTATCAAAGCAAGAAGCCTGCGTTCTGCCCCGGAAGCCGAACGGAAGGCTCTACGTGCGAAAGAAGACAGTATTTCAGCTTTAATCAGCAAACGTGAAATGAAACTGATGCAGGAACTTCCTGTATCAAACATTTGGATGGACAGGCTATATAAATTGAGCATGTCGGTGAAGTACAATCCAAATTTCTCTTATAAAGATGAAACACTGGCTTTGTATAATAGAATGAATGAAGCACAAAAAACTTCTATAACAGGACAGGAAATTACAGTTAATCTTTTCCCGCCTACAGTTGTGAAAGAGGGAGATAAAATGGCAGATACCGAACTTTTCGATTTGGATGGAAAGATTCATCATCTGACTGATTTCAATGGAAAATATATATTGCTTGATTTCTGGAGTAGCGGTTGCGGTCCTTGCATTATGGCTTTACCAGAGATGAAAGAGATTCAAGAACAATATAAAGAGCGTCTTACTATCATTAGTCTAAGCTCCGATACGAAAAGCAGGTGGAAGGCAGCTTCGGCAAAACATGAAATGACCTGGCAGAATTTAAGTGACTTAAAACAAACAGCCGGATTATACGCTAAATATGGAGTTCGAGGTATTCCCAATTATGTCCTTATCTCTCCCGAAGGCAAAATCATGAAAATGTGGTCGGGTTATGGCAAAGGTAGTTTGAAACTAAAAATGCGCAGGTATCTGGATGCTGTCAAACATGAAATGAGTATTACATGGCAAGGAAATACAAAAGTCGTTAACTATCCAGTGTCGGAATCAACCAATACTGATATTCTTGAAGTCAAGCAAGTGGTACTGACAGACACCGCTACCATCGTACATTTCAACGCTTATTATATTCCCAAATACTGGATACGAGTCAGCCCGAATTGTAGATTGGTAGATGAGAAAGGTGAAATGTATACCTTAAAGAAAGCAGATGGGATTAAACCCGGTGAGCACTTTTATTTGCCTGAAAGCGGCGAAGCAGAATTTTCACTCACATTCGAACCGTTATCTTCTTCTGTGCAATCATTCAATTTCACTGAAGGAACAGAAAAAAATGACTGGCAAATAAACAGAGTGAGGCTTAATAAATGAGTATCGAATCTTAAAAAAGGAATATCGTATTAACATTCAATGTGTTGCAATTTAAAATAGCTGTATAAACAGGTACAAAAGGTTTGTTGAAATAATGTTTTCTTCAGTAAAATGGCTTTCTTTGTTATGAATTTAATTATTATCTTGTACATTGAACGAAAAATAACAAAATATGGAAGCGAACGGACAAACACTCTACAATGATGATTTGCTGAATATCCTACCTGACGGAGTTATCATATTGGATATAAATAGAGAAGTCATACAACTGAATCAGCAAGCTTTTACGGAACTTCATGTACATTCGTCAGTCAATGCGATGATGCCTCTTCCGACCAACAAAATATTCAAGCTGTTAAATAAGAAAGAAGATATACTCTCGACCATTTTGGAAGAAATCCGTCAGGGCAAAAAAGTATACTCGCTGCCTGAACATACATTTATGCAGGAACAAGTTGACTATACACAATTCCCGATAAGAGGAGAATTTGCTACAATGGAAAATGAAGAGGGCGAAAAAAATATCTTATTCTTTTTCCGCAATATTACAGTAGAGCTTACACAGGAATATATTCTGAATACTGCTTTGCAAAGAACCAGAATCTATCCATGGTATTATGATATAAGTCGGAGTGAATTTACTCTTGACGATCGTTATTTTGAACATTTAGGTATTCCGGCAGGAGAAAATAATACTTTGACAATGGAGGAATATGTGAATATGATTCATCCGGACGATCGGCAACCTATGGCTGATGCCTTTGTTGTACAACTTAGTGGTAATACAACTTTTGACAAAACAGTTCCATTCCGTTTGCGCCGGGGGGATGGTACTTGGGAATGGTTTGAAGGGCAGTCAACTTATATTGCAAACATATCCGGCCATCCCTATCGGTTAGTGGGAATCTGCTTGAGTATTCAGGAATATAAAGACATAGAAAACACCTTAATCGAGGCACGTAAAAAAGCAGAAGAAAGCGATCGTCTTAAAATGGCATTTTTAGCCAATATGAGTCATGAAATCCGTACGCCGCTGAATGCAATCGTCGGCTTTTCTGATGTTATAGGTTCCACTTATGATGAGTTAAGTGAAGAGGAACGTGCCGATTTCGTGCGACTAATCAGCATCAATAGCGAACATTTAGTACGATTGATTGACGATATACTTGATTTGTCCAAGATTGAATCAAACACTATCAAGTTTACTTATTCCAATTATTCCCTCAAATCCATAATGAAGGATATAGAGAAAGAGCAGGTCGTGAAAAATGTGCCGGAAATCGAAATAAAAGCAATCTTGCCGGATGATGATATTTACATAACTACTGACGCTACACGCTTGAAACAAGTAATATGCAATTTCATAAATAATGCCCGGAAATTTACAGAAGAAGGATATATTCATTTCGGTTTTATGGTTAATCCGGAAAATGACGATTCAGTTTGTCTGTTTGTGGAGGACACGGGGGAAGGTATTCCCCAAGAATGCCAGAAAGAAATATTCGACCGTTTTTATAAAGTCAATACTTTCAAGCAGGGTACGGGGTTGGGACTCTCTATCTGCAAAACGATTGTAGAACATCTGCAAGGGAGTATTTCTGTTGTATCGGAAGTAGGAAGAGGCAGCCGTTTTACCGTTACATTACCACTCGAAAAACAGCCGGTGGAAGCTTAATGTCCTCTGTATTCCTGTGGGGTAACACCCGTATGTTGCTTAAAAAACTTATTGAAGAAAGAGATATTATTAAATCCCAAAGATAAGGCTATATTCTTCACCGGTTCATTGGTTGACTTCAGCCGGGATTTGGCATCCATCAGAATGATGGAAGCTATGACTTCTAAAGGAGTGTTTCCTGCAACTTTTTTTATTGTTGAACAGAAATGCGGCAAGCTAAGTCCTAGATGTTCGGCATAAAAAGAGGTTCCGTGATGAATAGTATAATATTTCATGACCAATTGCAAAAATTCCTGATAAATCTCGTACTTTCTTGACTGGGAAGATAAATACAAGTTATTTTGCATTTTATAAATTTCAGTGGCTCCCTGAAGGAACATGGTAAGAACCGCCTTTACTATTTCCTTGTTTGCCAATGTTTTTGGAGAAGCATACGAAAGAATTGACGATTCATAGAACATTTTATAACTGCAAGCCTGCAATGGAGATAATCTTATTATCGGATTTTCCATAATTATAGGGAGAAGATGTTCTGTAGACTTCATTAGATTTATACCCTCTATGAATTCGGATGAGAACCCGGCATAATAGATATGAATATCCGGTGAAAAATCAAGAATTTCCATAAAATATCCGGGCGGTAAGGTTATCAAATCATTTTCACCAATATTTTGAAGATTCCCATTGATTGTCGCTTGCATTATCCCTTTTACACAAAGAATGAAAAAACCGGCTTTTACCCTGCAAGGAAAGTTTTTATACCTTTTTAATAAATTTATCCCATACCCTTCTCCAACAATATAATCAGACGGCAAATCAAAATTAGGTAAATCGCTCTCCATTGTGTTATTTTGTTTTTGATTTCAAATATAGGGATTATTTGAAGTTTCTCCCTCGAATAATTAAAATCAGAACATCGAATCTTAAAAAAATAACATTTATATTCTATTTATAAGAAAAGGACAAAATAAGAAACGGGATACAGAAAGCTATATAAAACTTCTTTGTATCCCGTTACTTTTAGTGTTGTAAATTAGTGGAATTACTGAATATCCAACGCATCAAACGCCAAACCATCCATATTCTCTGCTGAAAGCAGTACCTTATAATGTCCGGCATTAATAAATGTACCGGTAGTGGTACTCATCATCTTCCATTTGTCCGGTGTTTCGGGGAAGGTAAGTACATCCTCTTTCAATACCACTCCTTTCGAATCAATGAACTTCATTAATACAGGCATCGGTTTTTCGGTAGTATTCATATATTTAAAACGAAGTGCATAGACTTGTGCCAATCCTGTAGAAACATTCCATTCAATACTGTTACCTTTTCCTTTACCAAAGAAAACACCCATCTGTTTGCGGTGTTCTTTCTTCTGGAATTTTCCTTTCAGTACAGCAGCTTCCGCTTCGTAAGCTACGCTGACACGAGCATTTTTGTCTTCGGGAAGCAATTCTTTCGGAGTTTTCTCCATCACTTCTTTACTTGCCTTCTCCCAATTCCAGTCTGATGTGGGAAATAGAGTCGGTTTCAAATCCGAATTGGCAGAAGCAATAGCAATACCCGAAATCAAAGCCTGCCCCGCTTTCACTTCCGGAAAATGTATTTTCAATAATCCGCCTTTTACAATAGCGTATACTACTTTTTTACAAGCTCCATCGTGACCACTTTCAGCCCAAATGTCAAGGTCATCCAATACCACAGAGTCATTCACTGCAACATCAAAAATGCGCAATCCTTCACAATCGGTAGAAGCACTGCCTCCTGTTCCATGCCAAGGTTCTGTGAAGTAAAATTCGATTCGATACATTCCATCAGCTACCGGGAAATTGTATTCCAGTTGATGGCGGCCAAAACGGAAATGCTGAAACAATTTCCAGTCACGACTTCCCCGAATCGGATCATTCGTAGTGCGCTGACTTGCAAGGTATGGATTCAACTCGTTGAAGCTTGCTGCCCATGAACGGGAGTAATTGGTATTATCCTGCATCCATAACTGACCAAAACTATCTGTAAAATCATCTCCCCCACAGTTGATGCGATACAGGTAATTATATCCGTCCTCACCTTTCAATAGAGGTTTTGTGTCCTGATACAATATCCCGAAATGAGGAGCTTGTTCCAGACCGTTGAGTACAAGAATGTCTTCGGCAACTGCTTTTCCTTTATAATATCCTACAGCACGAAGTACATTATAACGAATATCCCGATTCTCCCACATAAAGTGAGTACCTGTGCCATTATTCTTTTTACGTCCCAGATAAGTCACTTTTTCATTGGACATATCATTATAAAGCAATACGGAATCACAATTACTGTATGCTTCGATCGTAGCCCGACGGCGCCCTTCCTCAAAACGGTCCGCCCAAGTATGTGATACCAGATATACCATCGGGTCCTTAGCTGCCGAAACATAGTTGGCACGATACATATAATATACGTCCAATGGTTCTTCCCACGGAGTCACCAGTCCTTTATAGTTGAACGGACCTACTTTATCTATTTTCCGGAATGCTTCATCCGGCTGGCGACGTCCGGGATTGTCGTGGCTGCTGAAAATCCATTCGAACTGTCCGCAAACACTGTCTTTGGCCTGTTCTGCCAGACGAATCTTTGTTTCCATCAACTGGCAC
>ENA-UEQB01001376-UEQB01001376.1-human-gut-metagenome-genome-assembly--contig:-NODE-1376-length-20630-cov-7.552571_pt1 | contig 20630 bp, 7 predicted proteins | sample MGYA00242901_ERZ507918 | MGnify/ENA primary metagenome ERZ507918 (study PRJEB26167, sample SAMN06115405) | human gut metagenome | host: Homo sapiens | place: China:Sichuan | collected 2016-04-06... | reverse complement strand
AGAAATTCGGAAATCTTATGCGATTATCGGTGAAGGAATCACAGAGTTTTTCTATTTTGATGGATTTCGTAATGTTGAAAAGGACTTATTGAAGAAGTTCAATGTTACCCTAAAACCTGATAAACCCAAACATCCTGACTACAGTGATATCATAACGAAAGCTCAATCGCTATTAGCGAAAGAATTTGATGTCGTTTTTTGCTTGATTGATATGGATTATATCAATGCTGATAATGTACGTAAACAAGCCTATGATAAAGAGAAGTCATCATGCATCAAGGCATACAAAAATGAGATTTATTTCATAGAAAGTAATCCTGCCTTTGAATTTTGGCTATTATTACACTTTGTCTTTACCGACCGGCAGTTTCGTAACTGTGACGAAGTAATTACAGAGTTGAAAAAGAATGGTCGTCTTGAAAAGTACGAAAAAAGCATTGAGTATTTTTCAAAGAACAACTTATATCTCCAACTCAAAGAAAAGCTAGAATCTGCCATAAATCATGCACGTAGCATCTCCATTGATATAAACAATCCGCACACTTCATATTCAAGGGTATTTGAAGTGTTTGAAGAACTATTACAGAAGAGATAGATAAACTATCGTTTCAATTCTATCAGACAAATTAAATAGCTTAATTTAATTTGAGTCAGGAAAATACAGTGAGTACAAAACAGAATGTTTTTCGTCTTATCTATAAGTAAAAATATAGACTGGAATGAAAAGCCGACTGAAACAACGAATATTTGCACTTTCTCTATTAGCATGGACAGCCGTATGCCCTGCCGATGCACAGCAAACACGCTCGCTTCGCGATCAATTCTTAAGTCCTTCCGATGAAGCAAAACCCTGGACTTTTTGGTATTGGATGTATGGTGCCGTGTCTAAAGAAGGCATTACAGCCGATTTGGAGGCAATGAAACATGCCGGATTAGGAGGTACTTATCTGATGCCGATTAAAGGTATTCATGAAGGTGCCCAATACGATGGCAAGGCGCAGCAGCTAACTCCCGAATGGTGGGAGATGGTACGTTTCAGCATGGAAGAAGCAGATCGTTTGGGGCTGAAATTGGGGATGCACATTTGTGATGGTTTCGCATTGGCGGGAGGCCCCTGGATTACTCCCGAAGAATCTATGCAGAAAGTGGTTTGGAGCGATACGATTGTAAACGGAGGAAAGCTGATGGCTATCCGCTTGCCACAACCAGAGGCTTATGAAAACTACTATGAAGACATCGCATTATTCGCTTTGCCGGTAGAAGACGCAGCGGATGAAATGCCGGCAAAAATTACCTGTGTCAATCTAGCCACAACAGGAAATGTAAAAGCTGCTCAAACAGTGAATATGGATGCGGCAGGAGTGATCCGTTCTTCGTATCCTTGTTATATCCAGTATGAATACGAACAACCCTTCACTTGTCGGAATATTGAAATTGTTTTAAATGGTAATAATTATCAGGCACACCGCTTGAAAGTAATGGCCAGTGATGATGGAGTGAATTATCGTTTGGTTAAGCAGTTGGTCCCTGCCCGTCAGGGATGGCAGAATACGGATGAGAATTCAACTCATAGTATTCCTCCAACTACCGCCCGTTTCTTCCGTTTCTACTGGACTCCTGAAGGAAGCGAACCGGGAAGTGAAGATATGGATGCTGCCAAATGGAAGCCCAATCTGAAAATAAAAGAATTACGCCTGCATCGGGAAGCCCGTCTGAACCAGTGGGAAGGAAAAGCCGGACTGGTATGGCGTGTTGCTCAAGCTACTAAAGAAGAGGAAGTTGGGAAACAGGACTGCTATTCACTTTCACAAGTCATCAATCTGACAGAGCAATATACTAGTCATTCGAATGGAAAAACATTGACCGCCACTCTCCCCAAAGGAAAATGGAAATTACTCCGCATGGGACATACAGCTACCGGACATACCAATGCGACAGCGGGAGGCGGAAAAGGATTGGAATGTGATAAGTTTAACCCGAAAACGGTACGGAAGCAATTCGATAACTGGTTTGCGCAGGCATTTGCAAAGACCAATCCCGAAGTAGCTCGTCGCGTACTGAAATATATGCATGTCGACAGTTGGGAATGTGGCAGCCAAAACTGGAATAAACGTTTCGCTATTGAATTTCAGAAACGTCGTGGCTACGATTTGATGCCTTATCTACCTCTATTGGCAGGTATTCCGATGGAAAGTGTCGAACAAAGTGAAAAGATTCTGCGAGACGTACGTACTACCATATCAGAACTCGTCGTAGATGTGTTTTATCAGGTATTGGCGGACTGTGCGAGAGAATATGATTGCCAGTTTTCGGCAGAATGTGTAGCTCCGACGATGGTAAGCGATGGTCTACTACATTATCAAAAAGTAGATCTTCCGATGGGTGAATTTTGGTTGAACAGTCCCACACATGACAAACCGAATGATATGCTCGATGCTATTAGCGGAGCGCATATCTACGGAAAGAATATTATTCAGGCTGAAGGATTCACCGAAGTGCGTGGCACGTGGGATGAATACCCCGGAATGTTGAAAGCCTTGTTGGATCGTAATTACGCATTAGGAATCAACCGCCTTTTCTACCATGTATATGTACACAATCCCTGGCTGGACCGCAAGCCCGGCATGACATTGGATGGCATCGGACTATTCTTCCAAAGGGATCAGACCTGGTGGGATAAAGGGGCAAAAGCCTTTTCCGAATATGCTACCCGTTGCCAGTCGTTATTGCAATATGGGCATCCGGTAACAGACATCGCAGTCTTTACAGGCGAAGAAGTGCCGAGGCGTTCGATATTACCGGAACGATTGGTTCCCTCTCTACCGGGAATCTTCGGTGCAGAACGAGTGGAAAATGAACGCATCCGTCTGGCTAATGAGGGACAGCCTTTACGTGTACGTCCGGTAGGTGTTACTCATTCAGCTAACATGGCTGATCCGGAGAAATGGGTGAATCCGCTTCGTGGATATGCATACGATAGCTTTAATAAAGATGCAATCCTTCGTTTGGCGAAAGCAGAAAACGGACGAATAACGTTGCCGGGTGGAGCAAGTTATAAAGTGTTGGTACTACCTCTTTCGCGTCCTATGAATCCCGAACCTGTATTGTCATCGGAAGTGCAGAAGAAAATCAATGAACTAAAAGAAGCTGGCATTTTGGTGCCTTCTTTACCTTATACAGAAGAAGATTTTTCCGTGTATGGCTTGGAACGTGACATGATTGTGCCGGAAGATATTGCCTGGACGCATCGTCGTGGCGAACTTGGCGAACTCTATTTCGTAGCCAACCAAAAGAACGAAACACGCACGTTTACTGCAAGTATGCGTATTAACGGTAAGAAACCGGAATGTTGGAACCCGGTGACGGGTGAGATGAATATTCATCCTTCCTATCGTATCAATGGAAACCGGACGGAAGTTACTCTCACATTGGCTCCTAACGAGTCCGTATTCATCGTATATCCTGCGGAGGGAGTACATGAAGGCTATGGAGAATCCTCTCTCCAACTGCAAAAGGAGAAAAAAGACACCGCCAAAGCCCCTTTAAACATAGCTTTGGAGGCAAAGGAATATACTATAACTTTTGCAGCTAACAAAAAAACGCTCATACGGAAAGAGCTTTTCGACTGGAGCCAAGAATCGGACGAACAGATACGTTACTATTCGGGGACAGCGACCTATAAAACCACTTTCCGCTGGAAAAATAAACCGAATAAAGACCAACAGATTTATCTGAATCTGGGAACAGTTTATAATTTGGCAACTGTTCGTGTGAATGGCGTAGATTGTGGCACAATCTGGACAGCTCCTTATCGTGCAGATATTACAGGTGCCTTGAAAAAAGGAATTAATGAGCTTGAAATAGAGGTTACAAATACTTGGGCGAATGCACTGACAGGAGTTGATGAAGGAAAAGCACCGTTTGATGGCATTTGGACTAATGCAAAATATCGCAGGGCAGAGAAAACGTTGCTTCCGGCAGGATTGCTCGGACCTTTGAGTTTTTCTACCACAGAATAAAATAGATTTTTAAGGCACGGATTACGCGGATTACACGGTTTATGAGAATCGTATTACATAAAGTAACAGCGCAATCCATGTAATCCGTGCCCAATTCATTATAATATAGCTAAAGTATGAAAAGTTCAATTATTAAAACAGGTACAATGTTGGCAGGTTTTCTGCTTGCTGCCTGCCTGTCAACACACGCAGAAGTAAAGCTACCGGCTATTTTTTCTGATGGCATGGTGATGCAGCAACAGACCAATGCAAACCTTTGGGGGACGGCGACTCCTCATAAAAAAGTAACAGTGACTACTAGTTGGAATGGAAAACAATATGCAGCAACAGCAGATAAAAATGGGGCATGGAAACTGACAGTAGCTACTCCCGAAGCTGGAGGCCCTTATACTGTGACTTTTGATGATGGAACCCAAAAGACACTGAATAATATTCTGATAGGCGAACTTTGGCTTTGTTCCGGACAAAGTAATATGGAAATGCCGATGAAAGGCTTCAAAAACCAACCGGTAGAAAATGCCAATATGGACATTCTTCACAGCAAGAATCCGCAAATCCGTCTGTTTACGGTGAAACGTACTTCTACATTCACTCCGCAGAATGACGTTATCGGTTCCTGGAAAGAAGCCAATCCGGTTAGTGTCCGTGATTTCAGTGCAACAGCCTATTATTTCGGGAGACTGGTAAATGAAATATTAGATGTTCCGGTTGGATTAGTTGTAGCAGCCTGGGGTGGTTCCGCCTGTGAAGCATGGATGACAGCGGACTGGCTGAAAGCCTTCCCGGAAGCGAAGATTCCTCAAACGGAAGCCGACATAAAATCCAAGAACCGTACTCCGACCGTGCTTTATAACGGTATGTTGCATCCGTTAATCGGTATGACAATGAAAGGAGTGATTTGGTATCAGGGCGAAGATAACTGGAATCGTGCCCATACGTATGCTGATATGTTTACCCGATTGATTAATGGTTGGCGTGCCGAATGGAAACAGGGTGATTTTCCCTTTTATTATTGCCAGATAGCTCCGTATGATTACGGGATTATTACCGAAAAAGGAAAGGAAGTGATAAATTCGGCATATCTCCGGGAGGCACAGGCAAAAGTAGAGCATCGTGTAGCTAACAGTGGTATGGCTGTATTACTGGATGCAGGAATGGAAAAAGGTATTCATCCCGCAAAGAAACAGATTGCAGGCGAACGCCTGGCACTTCTGGCTTTAACTAAAACGTATGGAGTGGAAGGCGTGAATGGCGAAAGTCCTTATTATAAAAGCATTGAAATAAAGAACGACACCGTAGTTGTCAGCTTCGAACGTGCCAATATGTGGATCAGCGGCAAGAACTGTTTCGAATCGAAAAACTTTCAGGTAGCCGGCGAAGATAAAGTTTTTTACCCGGCCAAAGCATGGATAGAACGTAGTAAGATGCTGGTGAAAAGCGATAAAGTACCGCACCCGGTAGCTGTTCGATATTGTTTTGAAAACTATGTGGAAGGAGATGTATATTGCGACGGATTGCCTTTAGGGTCTTTTCGTTCGGATGATTGGTAATCACAAATAGACAAGGTAAAATATGAAAAATATATGAAGAGACTTTATCTGATTATAACCATACTGTTTGTTGGCGTGTCGGCTCTTTGGAGTCAGCATGCCAATGTCATTTGGAATACTCCCAGTCGTAATTCTTCTGAATCTATGCCCTGTGGCGGTGGAGATATTGGGATGAATATATGGGTAGAAGACGGTGATGTTATGTTCTATGTGAGCCGTAGCGGTACATTCGACGAAAACAACTGCCAGTTAAAGCAAGGGCGTGTACGTCTCCGCCTGTCGCCTAATCCTTTCAAAGACGCTAAAGATTTTCGTCAGGAGTTGAAGCTAAAAGACGGATATGTAGAAATCGCGGCAGGAAACACACAGATACAATTTTGGGTAGATGTTTTTCATCCGATTATACATGTAGAGGTAACAAATGCACAACCGTTGCAGACTGAAGTCTTTTATGAAAATTGGCGCTATCAGGAACGGCCTGTCAGAAAAGGAGAGGGGCAACAGTGTTCCTACAAATGGGCTCCCCCGAAAGGTACTGTGACGGAGTCCGACTGTGTTTCCGTAAATACAAATCAACTTCTGTTCTATCATCGCAATCCTGAACAGACCGTTTTTGATGTAGTTGTAGCTCAACAAGGAATGAACGAAGTAAAATCTCAAATGATGAATCCTTTGAAAAACTTAACTTTCGGAGGAACTCTTTTTGGTGAAAACTTAGAATTTGTCGGTACCACAGATGATGTATATGCCGGAACAGACTACCGTGCCTGGAAATTCCGTTCTTCCAAAGCAGCTCGGAAAGAACATTTCTGCATTGTGTTACATACAGACCAGACAGAAACAATAGAAGAGTGGGAGCAGGGAATACAAACAGCTTTGCATAGAATAGCCCCCAAAGGCAAAGTTTCATCGAAGACTATCATACAGGATAAAAAACAGACCCGTTCGTGGTGGAATTCCTTTTGGCAACGCAGTTTTATCGAAGCAGATGGTGAAGCCAAAGAAATAACTAGAAACTACACCCTTTTCCGTTATATGCTGGGATGTAATGCTTATGGCAGCGTACCGACTAAATTTAATGGCGGACTATTTACCTTTGATCCTTGCCATGTCGATGAAAAACAATCTTTTACTCCCGACTACCGGAAATGGGGAGGTGGTACGATGACTGCACAGAATCAACGTTTAGTATACTGGCCGATGCTGAAAAGCGGAGACTTTGATATGATGCCTTCCCAGTTTGATTTTTATAACCGCATGTTGAAAAATGCAGAACTGCGAAGCCGTGTATATTGGCAACATGATGGAGCCTGCTTTAGCGAGCAGATCGAAAATTTCGGTTTACCGAACCCCGCAGAATATGGTTTCAAACGACCAGACTGGTTCGACAAAGGATTGGAATATAATGCCTGGCTGGAATATGAATGGGATACGGTTCTTGAGTTCTGCCAAATGATATTGGAAACAAAGAACTATGCAAATGCTGATATTACCCCTTATTTACCTCTGATCGAGAGTTCGCTGACATTCTTCGACGAACATTACCGGCAACTAGCTTCTCGCCGGGGACGGAAAGCGTTGGATGGCAACGGACATCTGATTCTTTTCCCGGGTTCTGCCTGTGAGACATATAAAATGACCAATAATGCCAGTAGCACCATCGCTGCTCTAAAAACAGTATTGGAAACTTATGGAAAGAAAGAAGAGATGCTAAAGACAATCCCTCCAATTCCATTGCGGTACATAGAAATAAAAGATACGTTGAATCCGACTATTGCTCCGGTCTTGAAGCAAACAATTTCGCCCGCTGTAAGTTGGGAACGAATTAATAATGTTGAAACGCCACAACTTTATCCAGTGTTTCCATGGCGTATTTACGGAGTAGGCAAAGCAAAGCTGGATATAGCACGTAATACCTACTTTTATGACCCGGATGCCATCAAGTTCCGTTCGCATACCGGATGGAAACAAGATAATATATGGGCTGCCTGTTTAGGCCTGACCGAAGAAGCAAAGAAACTATCTTTAGCCAAATTATCGAATGGACCGCATCGTTTCCCCGCATTTTGGGGACCGGGATATGACTGGACACCCGATCACAACTGGGGAGGTAGCGGCATGATAGGACTTCAGGAAATGCTATTGCAAACCAATGGAGAACAAATACTCCTTTTCCCGGCATGGCCGAAAGAATGGAACGTACATTTCAAACTTCATGCTCCAGGCGAAACAACAGTAGAAGCCACTCTGAAAGATGGAAAAGTGACAGACTTGAAAGTTTTACCGGAAAGTAGAAAAAAGGATATTGTTATAATGATTGAAAATGATATTTCACCACAGAGGACACGGAGGACACAGAGTTCTTCTCTCTCTTTCCGCAAGTAAAACAGAGCGATAAATACGATTATAAATACGTGAGACTCTATGTTACTCTAAGTGAATAAAAAAGATTAAACCTCTGTGTCCTCCGTGTCCTCTGTGGTGAACGAATGAAATATATAAATAAAGAATTATGAATAAAAGACCATTTTTCATCTTATCAGCTTTTCTGTTGCTATTCTCCTTGATAGAAAAAGGGCAGGCTACAGAAACTTACCGTCCCGAGACATCGGTTGCCGGATTCATCCAGCTTCCCGGTAGCGGGCGACAAGTCTATAATTTCAATCCGGGATGGCGCTTTTTCAGAGGCGATGTCCAGGGAGCAGAAGCGGTAAACTTTGATGACCGTTCCTGGAATGTCGTTTCCACCCCTCATACCGTAGAGTTGATGCCGGCCGAAGGAAGCGGATGCCGCAATTATCAGGGACCGGCCTGGTACCGTAAACACTTTGTCCTCCCCGCTGAAACAAAAGGGCAACGGGTAGTGCTTCATTTTGAAGCAGCTATGGGCAAACAGATTCTTTATCTGAATGGTAAACGCATCCAGGAACATCTGGGAGGTTATCTACCTTTTACTTTAGACTTGACTGCCAATGGCGTACAGGCCGGAGACTCCTGTCTGCTCGCTGTTTTCACGGACAACAGTGATGACAAATCCTATCCTCCCGGAAAACGTCAATATACATTAGACTTTGCTTATCATGGGGGCATTTACCGTGATGTATGGATGATTGCCAAATCTCCGGTAGCTATTACCGACGCTATTGATTCACAAACCGTTGGCGGTGGAGGTGTATTCGTTCATTTTGATAAGATCAGTGAAAAGAGTGCGCAGGTATATGTAAACACCGAAGTTCAGAATGACGACGCCCGTTTCGAGTCAGTCACTGTAGAAACGACTTTGACAGATGCGGATGGAAAAGTAATCAAACGCAGTTCAGGAAAACTCTCTTTAAAGCCGGGAGAGAAGAAATCCATCCGTCAACAGATGGAAGTAAAGAATCCTACTCTTTGGTCTCCGGACACTCCTTATTTATATAGGGTACAATCACGCATTAAAAAAGGAAATAAATCCATTGACGGAGGCATTACCCGTGTCGGTATTCGTCTGGCAGAATTCCGTGGTAAAGACGGATTCTGGCTGAATGGCAAACCTTTCGGACAACTGGTAGGAGCCAATCGCCATCAGGATTTTGCATACGTAGGCAATGCTTTGCCGAACTCACAGCAATGGCGTGACGCCAAACGTCTGCGTGATGCCGGATGCACCATTATTAGGGTAGCCCACTATCCCCAAGACCCTGCCTTTATGGATGCCTGTGACGAGCTCGGCCTGTTCGTGATTGTCGCTACTCCGGGATGGCAGTACTGGAACAAAGACCCGAAATTCGGGGAGCTGGTTCATCAGAATACCCGCGAAATGATTCGTCGTGACCGTAATCACCCTTCCGTATTGATGTGGGAACCCATCTTGAATGAAACCCGCTATCCGCTCGATTTTGCCTTGAAAGCTCTTGAGATTACCAAAGAAGAATATCCCTATCCGGGACGTCCGGTAGCTGCTGCCGATGTCCATTCGGCCGGAGTGAAAGAGCATTATGACGTTGTTTATGGCTGGCCGGGTGATGATGAAAAGGAAGACAAGCCGGAGCAATGTATCTTTACCCGTGAATTCGGGGAGAATGTAGACGACTGGTATGCTCACAACAATAATAACCGTGCCAGCCGCAGTTGGGGAGAACGCCCGTTACTGGTACAGGCTATGTCCTTGGCAAAGAGCTATGACGAGATGTACCGCACGACCGGTTTATTTATCGGTGGCGCCCAATGGCATCCGTTCGACCATCAGCGTGGTTATCATCCGGACCCTTATTGGGGCGGCATTTATGATGCTTTCCGTCAGAAGAAATATGCGTATGAAGTATTTCGCAGCCAGTCGCCGGCCAGCCTCCAACACCCATTGGCAGAATGTGGACCGATGATATTCATTGCTCATGAAATGTCACAGTTCTCCGATAAGGACGTAGTTGTATTCACAAACTGTGATTCAGTCCGTCTTTCTATTTATGATGGAACGAAAACCTGGACGAAACCGGTGGTTCATGCCAAAGGACACATGCCGAATGCTCCCGTTATATTCGAGAATGGCTGGAACTTTTGGGAAGCACGCGGATATAGCTATACCCAAAAGAACTGGCAAAAAGTGAACATGGTTGCCGAAGGAATCATCGACGGAAAAGTAGTATGCACTCAAAAGAAAATGCCTTCCCGACGTTCCACCAAACTACGCCTTTACATAGATACCCAAAAAGTGAACCTGGTAGCTGACGGCTCCGACTTTATCGTCGTAGTTGCTGAAGTAACCGATGATAGTGGAAATGTGCGCCGTCTGGCAAAAGAGAATATCATTTTCACGGTAGAAGGTGAAGGAGAAATCATCGGAGATGCTACTATTGGCGCTAATCCCCGTGCGGTGGAGTTCGGCTCCGCTCCGGTGTTGATTCGTTCTACCCGGAAAGCCGGAAAAATAAAGGTGAAAGCCCGCGTACAGTTTGAGGGCACTCAAGCTCCGACAGCTACTGAAATTGAACTGGAAAGCGTTCCTGCAGAACTTCCTTTCTGCTATGAGGAACAGACTTATGAAATACAAAGGACAACACCGTCCACTCTCAATGTAAACCCGGGCAAAGAATCATCTGAAGGAAAAGTGCAACTGACAGAGGAAGAACGCCAACGGGTGTTAGATGAAGTAGAACGTCAACAGACTGAATTTGGAACTGAAAAATAGTACGATAAAAGTGATTAGCAGGTTAGTGATAAGTGATTAGCAGGGTGATCTGCCAACTTGTTTTTTATATGTTACTAAAGCACTATTCAAAAAAAAAGACTATCTTTGAGTACATTTAATTCCAATTATAGCTATCAATGAGAAAACGGAATATTCTAATACTATTACTATCCATGATAGGCATGTATGCTTTTGCCTATCCAAATATGATTGTAGAACACTACACGGCTGAACGTGGTTTGCCTAATAATATCGTAAACTGTACATTAAAAGGACAAGACGGATTTATCTGGTTCGGTACCTGGTATGGACTATGTAGCTTTGACGGAAGTAAATTCCGTTCCTACGATAACCATGACGGCTTTTATTCCACAGACATTCCGCCGCGTAAAATTCAGCGTATCGTAGAAGATAAGAATGGTTTTCTGTGGATTAAGACTATCGACCGTAAACTCTATCTGTTCGATAAACGGCATGAGAGCTTTCATGCCGTCTACGATGATGTGAAAGAATATTCCGAGAACATTCAGATTATCAAGATTCAGACGACCGAAGACGGCGACGTATTGTTGCTGACAAAAGATAAAAGCCTTTTGCGTGCGTACACCGACAAGGAAGGTAAAATAACGATGAAACAATTGCATGATTCGCGTCCTAACGTGAACGTGTACGACATGCGTCTGAAACACAACATATTCTGCGAAACAGCCGAATTTATCAATTGGATCGGTATGGATTATCAGATTCTGTCCCTACGGAAAGGGGAAGCGCTGAAAGACAAACCTGCCGACTTTATACTGAAAAAAGTATCTGCTAACCCGGATCAGTTTACTTGTGCCTCCTATAATTCTAAATTCTTATGGTTGGGAGACAAGAAAGGGCATATTTATAGCATTGATCCGCAAAACGGAGTTGTCAACCGTTACGAGATACCGGAAATCAAACAGCCGGTTTCTAATTTGCTGGTAACGGAATCCGGTCTGATGTACATTACCACCAACGAAGGAGCATACGAGTACAATATCGGTTACAAACAGTTGACCAAACTCCCCTTTACCATCCCCGAAAAAGACAATGGAATTATATTCTATGATAAATACGATAAGGTATGGTTTCAGGAAGGCAACCAGGCATTGACCTATTATGATCCCCTGAACAGGAGCCACCACCGCTTTACATTCCCCAATCAGAACGCAATCGGCAATTTTGAAATGCAGGATGCCGGCGAACAAGGCATGTTCTTTATGACTCCGGGAGGAGAAATTCTTCTATTCGACAGGGAGAAACTGGAAATGACCCGTATCAACCAATTGAAGCCTTTCTCCGACGATCTTCCCAATCAGCTTTTCTTCCATCTTCTGCTGGATAAAGATGGTATCCTTTGGTTGGCATCTACAAGCAGCGGAGTATATAGGCTTAACTTCCCCAAGAAGCAATTCCAACTGCTGACAGAAGTTTCTCCATCTCCGGTAGTGCCCGAAAGATCGACTTCCTGGAATCAGGGAATACGTGCTCTCTTCCAAGCGCAAAATGGGGATATTTGGGTAGGAACCCGCTGGCAAGCCTTGTATCGCCTGGATCGTAACGGACAAGTGAAACAAATCTTCTCGGATAAGAACTATCTGTTAGGAGCCGTATATCATATTATGGAAGACAAAGACGGTAATCTTTGGTTTTCCACCAAAGGAAACGGGCTTGTCAAAGCCGAACCGGACATGAATTCACCGCACGGGTTGCGTTTTACCCGTTATATCAATGACCCCAAGAATCCGAATTCGATCAGTAACAACGATGTGTACTTTACCTATCAAGACAGCCAGGGGCGCATTTGGGTAGGATTACTGGGAGGAGGTCTGAATCTAATTTCCGAAGAGAACGGAGCAATTACCTTTATCCATAAATACAATGGCTTGAAACAATATCCTGCATACGGTCTTTATATGGAGGTGCGTACCATGACGGAAGATGAAGACGGACGTATTTGGGTAGGAACAATGGATGGTCTGATGTCTTTCGACGGACATTTCACTACCCCCGAACAGATCCAGTTTGAAACGTACCGCCAGGTCAGCGAAAATTCAAACGTAGCGGATAACGATATTTATGTACTCTACAAAGATACTGATTCGCAAATCTGGGTAAGTGTATTCGGAGGCGGTTTGAATAAATTAGTCCGCTATGATAAAGAAAAGCGTGAACCGATCTTCAAATCATACGGCATACGCGAAGGAATGAATAACGATGTAGTCAAGTCCATCGTAGAAGATAAAAACGGTAACTTGTGGTTTACAACGGAAATTGGCTTGTCTTGCTTCAATAAGTCTACCGAACAGTTTCGCAACTACGACAAATACGACGGTTTCCTGAATGTGGAATTGGAAGAGGGTAGTGCCCTCCGTACCTTGAATGGAGATTTGTGGATTGGTACCCGGCAGGGAATCCTGACATTCTCTCCCGACAAACTGGAAACATTGCATACGAACTACGATACACGTATTGTTGACTTTAAAGTTTCCAACCGCGATCTGCGTAGTTTCCGCGAATGTCCGATCCTGAAAGAATCCATCACATACGCCAAAGCAATCCGGCTGAACTACAATCAATCCATGTTCACGATTGAATTTGCCGCATTGAATTTCTATAATCAGAACCGGGTATCTTACCGATATATACTCGAAGGATATGAAAAAGAATGGCACTATAACGGAAAGAATCGTATCGCTTCTTATACCAACGTACCTCCCGGAGACTATACATTCCGTGTAGAAACCGTAGATGAAGCCAATCCGGAGCTGGTTTCCAACTGTACATTGGCTATTACTATCCTTCCACCGTGGTGGTTGAGCTGGTGGGCAACCCTTATTTATGTAATTCTAGGTTTGGCAGCTCTCTATTTCAGCCTGCGCCTGGCTTTCTTCATGCTCAAAATGAAGAATGATATTTATATCGAGCAGAAAGTATCGGAGATGAAAATCAAGTTCTTTACCAATATCTCCCATGAATTGCGCACTCCTTTGACATTGATAAAAGGCCCGATACAGGAACTAAGAGAACGCGAAAAACTCTCTCCGAAAGGATTGCAATATGTGGATCTGATGGAGAAGAACACCAATCAAATGCTGCAATTAGTGAATCAGATCCTTGATTTCCGGAAGATTCAGAACGGCAAGATGCGTTTGCATGTGTCATTAATTGATTTTAATGAAATGATAGCTTCTTTCCAGAAAGAATTCCGGGTACTTTCCGAAGAAAACGAAATCAGTTTTACTTTCCAGTTGCCGGATGAACCGATTATGGTATGGGCGGACAAGGAAAAAATGAGCATTGTTATCCGCAACATCATATCCAACGCATTCAAATTCACTCATTCCGGAGGAAGTATTTATATAACTACCGGATTGACAGACGACGGTAAACGTTGTTATGTACGGGTGGAAGATAACGGAGTAGGTATTCCACAAAATAAACTGACCGAGATTTTCGAACGCTTCTCGCAAGGAGAGAACGCGAAAAACTCCTATTATCAGGGCACGGGTATCGGATTGGCACTTTCAAAAGAGATCGTCAATCTGCATCACGGACAGATTCGTGCCGAAAGTCCCGAAGGACAAGGAGCGGTGTTTATTGTAGAACTCCTGATGGATAAGGAACATTACCGCCCGTCGGAAGTAGACTTCTATGTGGGAGATACAGAGACAGCCCCTGTTTCGGTAGAACAAGATCCTGTTGCAAATGCCATATCCGAAGACGGTACGGAAGAAGAACCGGAAATCGACGCTTCATTACCGACCCTTCTGTTGGTGGAAGATAACAAAGACCTTTGCCAGTTGATAAAGCTTCAGCTGGAAGACAAGTTCAATATCCATATTGCCAATAACGGAGTGGAAGGTTTGAAGAAAGTACATCTGTATCATCCGGATATTGTGGTGACCGATCAGATGATGCCCGAAATGGATGGGCTTGAAATGTTGCAATCCATCCGCAAAGATTTCCAGATCAGCCATATCCCTGTCATTATCCTGACTGCGAAGAATGATGAAGGCGCCAAGACCAAAGCGATCACTTTAGGGGCGAACGCCTACATTACCAAACCTTTCAGTAAGGAATATCTGTTGGCACGTATCGACCAGTTGCTTGCAGAACGGAAACTGTTCCGTGAACGAATCCGTCAGCAAATGGAAAACCAGACAACGACCGAAGAAGACAGCTACGAACAATTTTTGGTAAAGAAAGACGTACAGTTCCTCGAAAAGATACATCAGGTCATTGAAGAAAATATGGACGACAGTGACTTTAACATTGACACCATAGCATCCGGTATCGGATTGAGCCGTTCGGCATTCTTCAAGAAACTGAAGAGTCTTACCGGCCTGGCGCCCGTTGACCTGGTAAAAGAGATTCGTTTGAATAAATCTATCGAGCTGATTAAAAATACGGATTTAAGTGTTTCCGAAATTGCTTTTGCTGTCGGATTCAAGGATTCGGGATATTATAGCAAGTGTTTCCGGAAAAAATATAATCAGTCCCCTCGCGAATATATGAATGAATGGCGGAAAGGAGAGAGATAACCGATTACAAAATGCTTTCTTAATCGTCCTTTTAGAAACCTAATTAAGATTCGAAAGAATGAACAACATTAAGAAAGTATTATCAGCGTGGATGCTGGTTGCCTGTGTACTACCTGTGGCAGCCCAGTATCCTGTAATTCCGGACTCGGTAAAAGCAAGAGGAGCAAAACAAGAAGCGGAGTTTGAACGGAAATCGGATGCGGCATGGGAAAAAGCTTTGCCGACAGTGTTAGAAGAAGCAAAGAAAGGTCGTCCCTATAAGCCTTGGGCCTCCAAACCCGAAGATTTGATAAAAAGTAATATCCCGGCTTTCCCCGGCGCGGAAGGCGGAGGCATGTATACTCCCGGTGGTCGTGGAGGTAAAGTGATCGTAGTCACTTCGCTGGAAGATTCCGGCCCCGGAACATTACGCGAAGCCTGCGAAACGGGAGGTGCACGTATTATTGTATTCAATGTAGCGGGAGTGATTCGTTTGAAAAGCCCGATTAGCGTACGTGCCCCTTATGTAACAATTGCCGGACAAACAGCTCCCGGAGATGGTATTTGCGTCACCGGACAATCTTTCCTGATCGATACACACGATGTCGTGATTCGCCACATGCGCTTCCGTCGCGGTGCGCAGGACGTAGCTTTCCGCGATGATGCAGTAGGAGGGAATGCAGTGGGAAATATCATGATTGACCATTGTTCCGCCTGTTGGGGATTGGATGAAAATATGTCTATCTACCGTCATGTATACAACAGAGGGGCAGACGGACACGGACTGAAACTTCCGACAGTAAACATTACCATTCAGAATTCTGTTTTCTCTGAAGCATTAGATACCTACAATCATGCTTTCGGTGCAACCATCGGTGGGCATAACAGCATGTTCTGCCGTAATCTCTTTGCTTCCAACATCAGCCGGAATAGTTCGGTAGGTATGGACGGCGACTTTAACTTCGTCAATAATGTTGTTTTCAACTGGTGGAACCGTTCCGTAGACGGAGGCGATCACAACAGTTTCTACAATATGATAAACAACTACTTCAAACCCGGTCCGATCACTCCGATAGGTAAACCGATTTCTTATCGTATTCTCAAACCGGAAGCGGGACGTGACAAAAACAGACCGCTTTCATTCGGAAAAGCATACGTAAACGGAAATATTATCCATGGCAATGCTAAAGTTACAAAAGATAACTGGGACGGAGGCGTACAACTTAAAGAAGAGGTGGACGCCGCAAAGTTTTTGCCGCTAATTAAATCGGACGAGGCTTTCAAAATGCCACCGGTAACTGTAATGGATACCAAAAAAGCTTATACCTTTGTATTAGATAATGTAGGAGCTAATTTTCCGAAACGTGACGCAGTAGATGCACGTGTCATTAAGACCGTACAAACAGGAAAGGCCATTTATGCGAAAGATGCACCGGAGTTTGTCTCTCCTTACGTGAAGAGACGGTTACCGGCTGATTCTTACAAACAAGGTATCATCACAGATATTCGTCAGGTAGGCGGACTGCCCGAATATAAAGGTGAAGCGGTAGTAGACTCGGACGGCGACGGTATGCCGGATGCCTGGGAAACGGCCAACGGATTGAATCCGAACGACCCGGCTGACGCAAACATGGACTGCAACGGTGACGGATATACCAATATTGAAAAATACATCAATGGCATAGACACCAAGAAGAAGGTAGACTGGACAGACTTGAAGAACAATTACGATACATTGTCTAAACGGAAAAGTCTGTTGTAACCGGATGAAAAGAGATTAAAGTTTATTGTAATGAATATACAAGTAAGAACGATCCTTTTAGGATTATTGAGCATTGGGTTTGTGCAAAGTTATGCGCAAACCTTTGCTTTACAGGTTAAGAATGACCAGATCACTTACCTGAATGATGATCGGGGAAACCGGATTCTCGATTTCTCTACATGCGGATATAAATCCTCCGAACAGGATATTCCTTCTGTCCGTAATGTGGTATTTGTACCCTGGAAAGCCGGAGATAATACTGCGCGTATTCAACGTGCCATTGATTATGTAGCTTCGCTGGCCCCTGACGCTTCCGGTTTTCGGGGAGCCGTATTACTCGATCAGGGAGAATTTTCCCTGTCCGGCAGTATTCGTATCTCCGCATCCGGAATTGTATTGCGGGGAACAGATAAAGAAAAAACAATACTGCTGAAAAAGGGCGTAGACAGAGGTGCGCTTATCTATATGGAAGGAGTGGACGACCTGAATGTACAAGACACATTGAAGGTGCTTTCCCACTATGTTCCGGTAAACGCGAGAACATTGGAAGTCGCTTCGGGTGTTTCTCTGAAAAAAGGAGACCGTGTCATGGTTGCCCGTCCTTCCGGCAAAGAATGGATTGCCTCTTTGGGTTGTGATATCTTTGGAGGAGGTATCAGCGCTTTGGGATGGAAAGAAGGTGACATGGATCTGACTTGGGACAGAACAGTCTGCGAAGTAAATGGCAACCAGGTAACACTGGATGCTCCGCTGACCGTAGCTTTGGATGCTAACTATGGAACTTCTTCCCTGTTGACTTATCAATGGAACGGACGTATTCACGATTGTGGCGTAGAAAATATGACACTGATTTCTGATTACGACAAACGTTATCCTAAAGACGAGGATCATTGCTGGACAGGTATTTCCATTGAAGATGCGGAAAACTGTTGGGTGAGACTGGTTAATTTCAAGCATTTTGCAGGAAGTGCTGTAATTGTTCAGCGTACAGGTTCCAAAATTACCGTTGAAGACTGTATCTCGAAAGAACCCGTTTCAGAAATCGGAGGGATGCGTCGTTGCACTTTCCATACGCTGGGACAACAAACTTTATTTCAACGCTGCTATTCGGAACAGGGTATTCATGACTTTGCTGCCGGATATTGCGCAGCCGGTCCCAATGCTTTTGTACAATGTGATTCGTATGAATCTTTGGGATTCAGCGGTTCTATTGATGCCTGGGCGTGCGGACTGTTGTTTGACGTAGTAAATATCGACGGTCATAACCTGACTTTCAAGAATTTGGGACAAGATAAAAACGGAGCCGGTTGGAATACGGCAAACAGCTTGTTTTGGCAATGTACCGCAGCGGAAATCGAATGTTATGCTCCGGCAAAAGATGCGATGAACCGTGCATACGGTTGTTGGGCACAATTCTCCGGTGACGGTGAATGGGCACAATCCAATAATCATGTACAACCTCGCAGTATTTTTTATGCTCAATTGGGAGAACGGTTGAATAAAGAATGTGCAGAACGTGCACGTATTCTGCCCAGAAATACAAGTGCAACCAGCAGTCCCACAGTGGAAGTAGCTATGGAACTCGCTAAAGAAGCATATAAACCACGGTTGACGTTGGAACATTGGATCGGCGATAACAAGTTTGCTCCTTCGGTGGCATCAACCGGAGTAAAATCAATCGATGATATTAAAGAGAAAAAGAGCGCTGCACTTGCAAATTCTTCTTCTACTGCTGCTAAATTATTAACTCAACCGGAAGTAACTGTAACCAATGGACGTATTCAGATGAACGGTGCTCTATTGGTTGGAGGCAGTCATACCACCCCTTGGTGGAACGGAAAGCTCAAAACCAATTATCTGAAAAAGACAAGTCCGGCCATCACCCGCTTTGTGCCGGGACGCGAGGGATTGGGATTAACCGACCGCATTGATTCTGTAGTCGACTTTATGAAACAGAAAAACATTCTTGTTTTCGATCAGAATTATGGTCTTTGGTATGACCGTCGCCGGGATGACCACGAACGGATTCGCCGTCGCGATGGTGATGTATGGGGACCTTTCTATGAACAGCCATTTGGTCGTAGCAGTCAGGGAACAGCATGGGAAGGATTGAGCAAATATGATTTGAAACGCCCTAATGCATGGTACTGGAGCCGCTTAAAAGAATTTGCGGAAAAAGGAAATAAAGATGGATTACTTTTATTCCATGAAAACTATTTCCAGCACAATATATTGGAAGCCGGTGCTCATTGGGTAGATTCTCCATGGAGAAGCAGCAATAACATCAATCAGACCGGATTTCCTGAACCGGCTCCATTTGCCGGAGACAAACGAATCTTTGTGGCGGATATGTTCTATGACATTACTCATCCTGTCCGTCGTGAATTGCACAGACAATATATCCGCCAATGCCTGAATAACTTCGCGGACAATTCGAATGTTATTCAGTTGACAAGTGCCGAATTTACAGGCCCGTTGCACTTCGTACAATTTTGGTTGGACGTGATAGCTGAATGGGAAACTGAAACCGGGAAGAAAGCAAAAGTGGCATTGAGTACAACGAAAGATGTACAGGATGCAATCCTTGCAGATCCTAAACGCGCTGCCGTAGTAGATATTATTGATATTCGATACTGGCATTATAAGACGGACGGAATCTTTGCGCCGGAAGGTGGAAAGAATATGGCGCCACGTCAGCACATGCGGAAGATGAAAGTGGGAAAGGTAACTTTCACAGAAGCATATAAAGCTGTCAATGAGTATCGTCAGAAATTTCCTCAAAAGGCAGTGACATTCTACGCACAGAATTATCCGGCTATGGGATGGGCTGTATTTATGGCAGGAGGTTCATGTCCTGTAATTCCGTGTACAGATAAAGCGTTCCTGAAGGATGCAGCAGCAATGGAAGTGGAAGAAACAAATACGGATGAGTACAAGAAAATGGTAAAATCTGATATTGGAAGTATCATTTATTCCAAGTCCGGGACAGAAATTCCTGTTCAATTATCGTCCGGAAAGTATGTATTAAAGTACATTCACCCTGCTTCCGGAAAGATTGAAATAATAAATAAGTCATTGAAAATAAATAGCTTATATAATCTAAAGGTACCTGATAAGAAAGAAGGTATTTATTGGTTCCATAAGTTATAAAGTAGAGAATCCCGTTGAAGACCATTCAGCGGGATTTTTGCTTTTTATTGGTAATTTCTAGTAAAAGAGTGTTATAAAACATGATACTTGTTTTTTCAATCCACAAACCAGATTTTACCCAAGGTTGCGGTCGATACTGCTTAGCTTTGCAACATCAAATCAATCGAATTAATGCTATGATGGAACAGACTAATAATTCAACCGACACTTTACTCGCTTCTTTTCAAGCGGGAAATATGGCAGCTTTTTCGCAGCTATATGATTTGCACATCAACATTCTTTTTAATTACGGATTGAAGTTGACCATTGATAAAGAGTTACTAAAAGATTGTATTCATGACATCTTCGTGAAACTCTATACAAAGAAAGATGAATTAGGAACAATCGATAATTTGAGATCTTATTTATTCATCTCCTTAAAGAATAAGTTGTGTG
>ENA-UEQB01001368-UEQB01001368.1-human-gut-metagenome-genome-assembly--contig:-NODE-1368-length-20744-cov-4.074321_pt1 | contig 20744 bp, 24 predicted proteins | sample MGYA00242901_ERZ507918 | MGnify/ENA primary metagenome ERZ507918 (study PRJEB26167, sample SAMN06115405) | human gut metagenome | host: Homo sapiens | place: China:Sichuan | collected 2016-04-06... | reverse complement strand
CCCCCCCCCCGCCGCAAAAGCCGATTTTCCGTGCCGCGTCGGTCCATTCTTTTAATGTTCTGACCGCATCCGTCATAAAAATACCCCTCCAGTCTGTATAATAAGGAAGTTATCTATGAACATTCAGATCTTCGGCTCCTCCAAATCCTTCGATACGAAGAAGGCGGAGCGCTGGTTCAAGGAGCGCCGCATCAAGTATCAGTATATCGACGTTCCCTCAAAGGGATTATCCCCCCGGGAGTACCAATCCGTCAAGCAGAAAGTTGGCTTTGAGGCGCTGGTGAATACAAAATGCCGGGCGTACGAGGAGCTTTACATGGCCTATATCACCCCGGACGCCCAAGAGGAAAAGCTGCTTGAATATCCGGAGCTGTTCAACACCCCCATCGTCCGCAACGGCAAGGAGGCCACTGTGGGCTACTGCCCGGACGTCTGGGCCAAATGGGAGTAAAATCTTCCCGGAGGGAGACACTGCTATGTGGGACAACACCCTGCCGAAAAACCGATTTCTCCGCTTCTGTGTACTGATGGCCCATCGCTGCGGGCGGCATAACGTGGCCATGCAGAGTGCGGCGCTGGCCTTTTACCTGCTGTTCATGATCTTTCCCTTCCTCATTTTCATCAGCGCCCTGCTGGGTCTGCTGGATCTGAACATCACCGGCATGATGACCGTCCTCTCGGATTTTCTGCCGGAGGAAGTGGGGGACCTGCTCCGGATGTACTTCACTTACGTCACCGACAATCCCAGCCCCCAACTCATGGTATTCGGTCTGGTCTTTTCCATCTACTTCCCCATGCGGGCCACCAACTCTCTGATGGCCGCCGTGCGGACAGCCTACCATTTAGGCCCGCCCAAGGGCTTTATCACCCAATGGATCAAGGTGCTGCTCTATACCGTGACCCTCATTGTCACCATCGCCCTGACCTTGTCTCTGATGACCTTCGGAGAGCGGGCGCTGTGGTACACCGTGGAGCATTTTCACCTGCCGGAATTTCTGGCGAAGCTGTGGGTAACGCTGCGGTTCCCCGTAGCCGGGGCCGTCAGCTTTCTGGCACTGTTCCTGCTCTACGCGCTGGCGCAGGATACCATCCAACCCCTGAAAAATATCTGTCCCGGCGTTCTGTTCTCTCTGGCAGCGTGGATGGCGTTCAGCTGGCTCTATTCCTACTACGTCAACCACTTCTCCCACTACTCTGTGCTCTATGGCTCCATCGGCGCCGTCATTGTGGTGCTGATCTGGCTGAACCTCTCGGCATTCACATTGATTCTGGGTGCGGAGATGAACGGTGTGCTCATCAGTATGCGGAAGGACCGTCTGGAGCAGGGCGTCAACATACCCAAGACATAAATCGTCTGTCAAATCTCAGCCGCGGCCTCGCTGCGGGAAAGGAAGCTGTTTTATGGATACAAAATTGCAGGAATATGCAAAATTACTGATTGAAGTAGGCCTGAATGTTCAAAAGGGCCAGACTCTCATCATTTCATCGCCGGTGGAATGCGCCTCCTTCGCCCGGCTGTGTGCTGACGCGGCCTATGACGCAGGCTGCCGGGAGGTCATCATGAACTGGAGCGACGACTATCTTAGTCGTCAGAAGTTCCTCCGGGCGGACGCCTCCGTTTTCGATGACACGCCGGAGTGGCGCGAAAAGTTTTTCACCAGCTATGCGGAAATGGGAGCCGCCTATCTGGCCATTGCCGCCAGCGATCCGGAAACGCTGAAGGGCGTGGACCCCGACCGGCTGGTCCGGTCTCAGAAGTCCGGTTCCGTGCTCCGCAAGACCTTTGACCGGCTCCAGATGAGCAACGGCTTCCCCTGGTGCATCGCCTCGGTGCCTATTCCCTCCTGGGCCGCCACCGTGTTCCCGGAGCTGCCGGAGGATCGGGCCATGGAAAAGCTGTGGGATGCCATTCTCCGCTCTGTCCGCATTCAGGGAGACGGCACCGCCGTTTCCGCCTGGCGTCAGCATCTGGATACCCTGGGCCGCCGGAAGGACCTGCTGAACAAATATCACTTCAAGTATCTCCACTACACCAATTCTCTGGGCACTGACCTCACCATCCAGCTGCCGGAGGACCATCTCTGGGCCGCCGGCAACTCCGTGATGAAAAACGGGGTGGAGTTCGTGGCCAACATGCCCACGGAGGAAATCTTCACCGCCCCTTTGAAAACCGGCATCAACGGCGTGGTCTATTCCGCCATGCCTCTGGTGGACAGCGGCAACATCATCGACAAGTTCTACTTCATCATCCGGGACGGCAAGATCGTGGAAGCCCACGCCGAAAAGGGTGAGGAATTCCTGAAAGCCGCCATCAGTGTGGACGAAGGCGCCAGCTACTTCGGAGAAGTGGCCCTGGTCCCCTATGACAGCCCCATTTCCAATCAGAAGATCCTGTTCTACAACACCCTGTTTGACGAAAACGCTTCCTGCCATCTGGCCTTCGGCGAGGCATATCCCGAGTGCATTGAAGGCGGCGAGTCCATGACCCGGGAGGAGGTACAGGCCCACGGCCTGAACTATTCGCTGACCCATGTGGACTTCATGATTGGCACCGCCGACCTCTCCATCGTGGGCACCACCCATGACGGCCGGGAGATTCCCGTCTTTATCAACGGAAACTTTGCCATCTGATGCAGCAGACCTAACAAGAAAGAGAGAATTATATGATCATAAAACCGAAATTTGACGAATCCGTTTTTGTCTGTCCCGGTGCCGCCATCGTGGGAGACGTGACCCTGGGAAAGAATGTCAACGTGTGGTACAATGCCGTCCTCCGCGGAGATGACGGTGCCATCAAAGTGGGCGACAACACCAACATTCAGGACTGCGCAGTGCTGCACGAGGAGACCACGGTCGGTTCCGGCTGCACCATCGGCCACGGGGCCACTGTCCACGGCTGCACCGTGGGCAACAACGTGCTCATCGGCATGGGCGCCACCGTTCTCAACGGTGCAAAGATCGGCGATAACTGCATCGTAGGCGCCGGGGCGCTGGTCACCGGCAAAATGGACGCTCCCGCCGGCTCCATGATCCTGGGCAGCCCCGCCAAGGTGGTCCGTCCCCTGACGGAGGCCGAGATCGAGAGCAACCGGGAATCCGCCCGGGAATACTGTCATCAGGCAGACCGGTACCGCGAGGACTGATTTGCGCCAAAAATAGGGAAAATGCTGAAAGAAGCCCGGAATTTCACACTTCTTTCGGCGCTTTGCCGCTTGCAACCAAACCGTTGTACGCATATACTTGCTCCGATATTAAACGATTACTTCTCAAGCAAGGAGCTATTTATATGACATTGCAGTTTTCACCTCAAACCCGACGGGTCTTTCACCTCTCGCTGCCCATCTTCGCAGAGCTTCTCTTGCAGCTTCTGGTGGGCAATATGGACCAATTCATGATCTCCCACTTCGGCTCCGCCGCCGTGGCCGCCATCGGCAACGGCAATCAGGTGATGAACGTGGTCATCATCGTGCTCACCACCATGAGCACCGCCGCCACCATTCTCCTGACCCAGCACATCGGCGCGGGCCGGGTCGGTGAGGAATGCAGCGAGATCGTCACCGTGGCCGTTACGGTCAGCGCCGTATTCAGCTTTCTGGTGGGCCTGTTTTTGCTTTTAGAGCCGGAACTGGTCTTCCAGCTCTTGCGGACGCCGGAGGACGCCTTTGACGGTGCCTGCCTTTACACCCGCATCGTAGGCGGTACGGTACTGCTTCAGGGGCTGTATATCCAGCTTTGCGCCGTACTGCGGAGCTACACCCTGCTGAAAGAGGTGGTGGTGCTCTCCGTTTCCATGAACCTTCTGAATGTGGTAGGCAACGCCATTCTGATCAACGGCTTCTTCGGCTTCCCGCAAATGGGCGTGGCAGGCGCCGCCGTATCCACCGTGATCTCCAAGGCTGTGGGCCTGACGCTGGCCTGCATCACTCTGAAACGCAAATGCACCGTCCGTTTTTCCCTGCAATATCTGCGTCCCTTCCCCGCAAAGACCTTCCGCGCCCTGCTGGGCATCGCCCTGCCCTCCGGTACGGAGGCCCTGTCCTATAACGTATCCCAGACCTTCATCCTCCGCTTCATCAATCTGATGGGTGCGGCGGTGGTCAGCGCCAAGGTCTATGGCAGTATGCTGGCCAACGTGGCCTATGTGTACTCCATCGCCGTGGGGCAGGCCACCCAGATCATTCTGGGCTACATGATCGGCAGCCGGAAGCTGGACGAGGTCAGCGGCCGTGTCTGGTCCACCATCCGCATCGCTCTGGCGGCCTCCGAGCTGCTGACACTGCTGATTCTCATTTTCTGCGATCCCATTTACAACATCTTCACCGATGATCCTGTGATCCACGCGCTGGGCCGGCAGATCCTTTATGTAGAGTTCGGTCTGGAGATCGGGCGGTCCATCAATATCGTCATGACCCGCTGCCTCACCACCGCCGGCGACGTCTGGTACCCTGTGGGCGTGGGCATTTTCAGCATGTGGATCGTGGCCGTAGGCGGAAGCTGGCTGCTGGGACACGCGCTGAACTGGGGTCTTGTGGGCATCTGGATCGCCATGGCCTGCGACGAATGTCTCCGGGGCGCGCTGTTTACGATCCGTTTCCGGAGCGGCAAGTGGAAGGAGACCCGACTGGTGTCTGATTCAACGAAAGGAACCTGACTTATGGAATTCAACAAGCAGACCGTAAAGGCCCTGTTGGGCGTTGTCTGCGGCGGCATCGCCTTCGCCGCGGCGCTGCTGCATCTGGATGTGGTGGCAGGTGCCGCCGGGTGGCTGCTGGGCATTTTGTCCCCGCTGCTGCTGGGCTGTGCCATCGCCTTTATTCTCAATGTCCCCATGCGGGCGATGGAGCGCTGCCTGTTTCCCCACGCAAAAAAAGCCAATAAGCTCCGCCGCCCGCTGGCGCTGCTGCTCACCGTTGCGGCAGTCTCCGCAGTGCTGGCGCTGGCGGGAATGGTGATCGTCCCCGGCGTGAGGGACGCTGTCACCTCTATCGCGGCGCAGGTACCGGAAGCCTTTGAGCGCTTGCAGGAAAGCGCCGCCCGCTTTCAGGAATACCTGCCCCTTCTGGCAAACCAGATCGAAGGGCTGTCTATCGACTGGGCCAGTCTTTCCCAGAAGGCCGTGGGGCTGGTCCAGAACTGGGGCAAGGGCCTTCTGATCTCCGGCGGCGGACTGGTCAGCGGCATCGTCAGCGGCGTCACAACCTTTTTCATCGGCCTGATCTTTTCTCTGTACATCCTGCTGCAAAAGGAAAAACTGGCCCGGCAGGGCCGTCAGCTTTGCTACGCCTTTCTGCCGGAGGCCGCCGCGGATCAGCTTCTGAATATTCTGCGGCTCAGTGAACGGACCTTTTCCAGCTTTCTCTCCGGTCAATGTCTGGAGGCCGTGATCCTGGGCACCATGTTTTTTGTGTCCATGACCCTGCTCCATTTTCCCTACGCGCTGCTGGTGGGCGTTCTGATCGCACTGACCGCCCTGATCCCCATTGTAGGGGCGTTCATCGGCTGCGCCGTGGGTGCGCTTTTGATGCTGGTGAACGATCCCTGGCAGGCGCTGTGGTTCATCGTCCTGTTTCTGGTGCTCCAGCAGATCGAGGGAAACCTCATCTATCCCCATGTGGTGGGCTCTTCCGTGGGACTGCCCTCCATCTGGGTGCTGGCAGCCGTGACAGTGGGCGGCAGTCTCATGGGCATTCTGGGAATGCTGGTGTTTATTCCCCTGTGCAGCGTGCTGTACGCCCTGCTGCGGCAGCTCACGGTCCACCGGCTGAAGCAGCGGCGCGTCCCCGCCGAAAAGTGGCGGGAACCGCCCAAGAAATAAGAAAGCAGTTCCATATAACTGGCAAAAAAGCCAAGCCGCGGAACGCGGCTTGGCTTTTTGCGGTCTTTTTGATTTTGTGGCAAGAGGCGGATACCACGCGGGAGGGGACGCCCTCGCTCCGTCAATTTCCCTCATCTATGATCGCTTTCCACTGGCGATACTCCGGGGTTTCATCCCACTCCAGCGCCCTGTCGATATAGAACTCCGCAAGCTCAAAAGACGCGGGCGGCGTCAATGCGATAAAAAGATAATACGCCATCAAAAACGCACAGTAGGCAGCGGTTTTCATGCGTTCTTTCCCTTGAAACCTATGCAGTGACGCCTCCAAAACGAAGAACAGGTAGAGCCGGTCTACTTCACTTGCGTCCCCGTAAAAGCAATTCAGGTCATCCGGTGTGAGCCCCAATAAGACGTTCTCCTCAAAATACGGATGTCCGAAATCGATCGTTATCTTCACAGAATTCGCCTCCACGGGGCCGTTCCGCCAGCTTTCCCGCTATTTCAACTGGTCCAGCGTGAGAGAAAAGCTGGGCATGAAGGTCTCCAGAAAATACGTCACCTCCGGCAGCTCGTATTCCTCCAGCGCCGCGCGGGTCTGTACGGCGGCGTCCCGAAACTCGCTGTTCCCGGCCTTCAATTCCTCCACGCATTTGATGTAGGCGGACAGCTTGTCCGCCGCCTTCACCAGCCGCTCCGTCTCCGGGTCCGTCACCGTGAGGATGGGGGCGTACACCGGCTGAAATTCCTCCGGCAGCATATGCAGCAGCTTTTCCTCCGCCACCGCTTCCACCGCCTTGTAGGCTTTGCGGATGGCGGGGTTGTCGTACTTGATGGGCGTAGGCATATCGCCGGTCAGGATCTCGCTGGCGTCATGATACAGCGCCGCCACCGCCACCGCTCCGGCGTCCGCATGGCCGCCGAACTTCTCATTGCGGATCACCGCCAGAGCGTGGGCCAGCACCGCCACCTGATGGCTGTGCTCCTGCACGTTTTCCGGGGCCGTGTTCCGCATCAACGCCCAGCGCTGGATGAAGCGCATCCGGGAAAGATAAGCGAAAAAGTGACTGCCGATCCTCATGCTTCCGCCTCCTGTTCCACGATTTCTCCCAACAGGGCCTCGCCGTCCACATCGGTGATCCGCACGGTCCGCAGTGCATTATGCAATTCCGCACCGTCCACCAAAACTTCCATATAGTTCGGGGCATGGCCGAAGAACTTCCCGTTTTTCGGCTGCTCAAACAGCACCGGATACGTCCGGCCCACGCAGCCCTCCAAATAGCTCCTGTGCATTTCCTCCGCCACCGCCGCCGCCCGGCGGGCCCGCTCCTCCTTGACAGCCTTGGGTACCTGTTCCATCTTGGCCGCTGGGGTGCCGGGACGGATGGAGTAGGGGAAAATGTGCATCTGGGCAAAGCGGCACTTCCGGATGAAGTCTAAGGTCTGAGCGAACTCCTCCTCTGTTTCCTCCGGGAAGCCGGTGATGAGGTCCGTGGTAACGGCGGGGCGGTCAAACCAGCGGTTCAGCAGTTCCACGGATTCCAGATACCGGGCGGTATCGTACTTCCGGTTCATCCGCTTCAAGGTGGCATCGCACCCGCTCTGCATAGACAGGTGGAACTGGGGGCACAAGTTCGGCAGCGCCGCCGCCCGGCGGCAGAAGTCCTCCGTCACAGTGCGGGGCTCCAGACTGCCCAGCCGCAGGCGCACCTCCGGCGCCGCGGCGGACAGGGCCTCCAGCAGGTCGATAAGACTTTGGCCGTTTTTGAAGTCATGGCCCCAGGAGGAGATCTCGATGCCTGTCAGCACGATCTCCCGGTAGCCCTCCGCTGCCAGCTGCCGCGTCTGCTCCACCGCCTGTTCCAGCGAAAGGGAGCGCACCGGTCCCCGGGCGTAGGGGATGATACAGTAGGTGCAGAAGTTCACGCAGCCGTCCTCGATTTTCAGCATGGCGCGGGTGCGGCCCTCCATGCCGCCGGCAGGCAGCACCTCAAACACCCGCCGCTCAAAGGACTTGTCAATGGCCTCCAGATTCTTCTTTCCGGCGGCAGCCTCCTCAAGCAGGGAAATGAACCCCTCCCGGTCGCCGGTACCGGCGATGAGATCCGCCCCCAGCTTCCGCACATCCTCCGGATGGGTCTGGGGATAGCAGCCGCACACCGCCACCACCGCCGCCGGGTGCTGCTTCTGTACCCGGTGGATCACCTGCCGGGACTTCTGGTCGCTGACGGCGGTGACAGAGCAGGTATTCACCACATAGGCGTCGGCCTCGTCGGAAAATTCCACCACCTGATGTCCTTTTGCCCGGAGGGTCTGCTCCATAGCCTGCGTCTCATATTGATTCACCTTGCAGCCAAGGGTGTAAATGGCAACTTTCATAGGTTCTCCTTGCGTTTTCAGAATCGTTCTTATATAATGAATAATTACGCTATTGAAAGAGATTTCCGGGGGGATTCCCGTGATTTCCCTCCCATTATACGTTTATTTTCGGAATAGGGCAAGAGGAGGATTTTTTATGATCTATCTGGACCACGCCGCCACCACGCCGGTCCCCAAGGCTGTGGCGGACGCCATGTACACCGTGCTGACAGAACAGTACGCCAACCCCAACGCACAATATCCCTTCGGACAGGAAATGCGCCGCAGCGTGGAGGATTGGCGGGCTGTGATTGCCAAAGCCGTAGACTGCGAAGCAAACCAGCTTTTCTTTACCTCCTGCGGCACCGAGGGTGACAACTGGGCCATCCGGGCCGCCTGCTGGCAGAACCGCCATGTGGGCCGCCACATCGTCACCACCGCCGTGGAGCACCACGCCGTCCTCAACTGCTGCCAGCAGCTGGAGCAGGAGGGCTGGGAGGTCACGACCATCCTGCCGGATCAAAACGGCGACATTTCCGCCGAATCCGTTCTGGCGGCGGTGCGGCCGGACACGGCGCTGGTGTCCGTGATGATGGTGAACAACGAGCTGGGCAGCATCTATCCCATTGCAGACATCGCCAAGGGTTTGAAGGCCGTCAACGAAAAAACCCTGCTCCACACCGACGCGGTCCAAGGCTTTTTGAAAGTCCCCTTCTCTGCCAAAGCTTTGGGAGCAGACTTCATCGCCATCTCCGGTCACAAGGTCGGCGCCCCCAAGGGCATCGGCGCTCTTTATATCGGCCCCCGGGTTCGGAATCCCCGGCCCTTGCTGCCCGGCGGCGGTCAGGAAATGGGCCTGCGCTCCGGTACGGAGGCCACTGCCCAGATCGCGGGTTTCGCCAAAGCGGTGGAGCTCCGCTGGGATCATCTGGAGGACAAGCTCCGGCACATGGCAGAGGTCAAGGCCTACGCCGTGGAAAAGCTGACGGCCATTCCGGACCTCCAGATTATCGGGGACGGCAAGGCCCCCCATGTCCTGTCCGCTTCCATGGCGGGCTGGCCCAGTCAGAACGTGGTGAACGATCTGGGCAGTCAGGGCATCTGCGTCTCCGCCGGCTCCGCCTGTCATCATGGCAAGTCCAGCCAGGTGGTGGCGGCGCTGCATCTGCCCAAGCGGGTGGCCGCCGGTGTCATCCGGCTGAGCTTCGGCCCGGAGACTACTTTTGCGGACATCGACGCCTGCGCGGAGGCTCTCCGGAATCATCACAATCACCGGATGCCCATGCTATAAAGCTATAAAATATCAAGGGGGAGCAGACTCCCCCTTGAGAATTCCTCACACGGTTCACTGCTATGCAGAAGGTGAATTGCCGCAAAGCTGCAAGAGACGCCCCTCTGGAGAGCTCGCTACGCTCGCACACTTGTGAACCGCAAAGTATGTTTTGTCAGGTACACGCCCTGACAAAACATGGATTCCATTTATTATTCTGAATAAGGAATTTCATTTTATGAATTTCAGCTATCTTCGCCGGGAGCCCGGCTTCTACCGCCGGGTCTTTACACTGGCTCTGCCAGTGGTCCTTCAGAACCTCATCACCACCTCTCTTGGCTTCATGGACACCTTCATGGTGGGTCTGGTCGGTCAGGAGCAGATGTCCGCCGTCACCGTGGCCAATGTACCCATCTATATCATCCAGCTCATCGTTTTCGGTCTGCAAAGCGGCTCCCGCGTGCTCATCAGCCAGTTCTGGGGTCGGGGAGATCGGGAATCCATCAACCGGGTCATGGGTATCGGCTTCTTTGTGGCAGGAGGCATTTCCACCCTCTGCGCTCTGACCATGGGGCTGTTCCCCCGGCAGGTGCTGATGCTCATTACCGACAATGCCCGTCTGGTGGAGCTGGGCACCTCCTACATCCGCATCGTGGGCTTCTCCTATATTCTCAACTCCCTCTCCTCCATCTACATCGGTATGCAGCAGAGCATTGAGAATCCCCGCTTCGGCATGACGGTATTCGCCATTTCCACCGTCTGCAACACCGTAGGCAACTACATCCTGATCTTCGGCAAGCTGGGCCTGCCCGCACTGGGGATCACCGGCGCCGCCATCGCCACCTTCTCCTCCCGTGTGGTGGAATTTGTCATTTCCCTTGTCTACGCCCTGCGCTGCAAGCAGATGCCCCTGATGCCCGCCTGTATTCTCCGGCCCGGCAAGGCCACCTTCCGCAGCTTTGTGAAGTTCTCCACGCCGGTGCTGCTGAACGAGACTCTCTGGGGTACCGGCACCTCACTCTACACCGTCATCATGGGCCACATGGCGGGCAGCACAGACCTGATCTCCGCCTACACCGTGGCGGGCAACATCGATAAGATGGTGACGGTAGCCATCTTCGGCGTGGCAGCGGCGGCCGCCGTGATCGTCGGCAAGGAGGTTGGCATGGGCGGCAAAAACGCCTATCCCATTGGTCAGGCCCTGACCTTTGTGGCCTTTTGCACCGGCTTTGGTGTCGCAATAGCGGAGCAGCTGCTGTTCTGGCTCGTGCTGAAGCCCCACGTGCTGCCTCTGTTCTCCATGACCGCCGCCTCAGCGTCTCTCTGCGTGACCATGATGATCTGCTACTCCATCTCTGCCCCGCTCCACGCCTTTGCCACCACCGGCATCGTGGGCGTTCTCCGGGGAGGCGGCGATGTGCGGATTGCCATGCTGATCGACGTTCTCCCCCTGTGGTGCTTCACCCTGCCGCTGCTGGTGCTGCTGGGGCTGGTACTCCACGCTCCCATCGCCATCTTCTGCTTCATCATGGCCACGGAATCCGCTTTGAAGGTTCCCTTCGGCCTGCACCGGATCCGCAGCGGCAAGTGGATCCATGACGTGACCCAAGATCTGAACGCATAGGAGGGATCGTATGAAATCTCTGTTCCGCTGTCCTGTCTGCGGCGGTCCGCTGGACCGGGAGGAACGGGTCTACCGCTGCGCTGACCGACACAGCTATGACATCGCCAAGGAGGGCTACACCTATCTGCTGCCCCCCAATCAGAAGCACTCCGCCGATCCCGGCGATGACAAGGCTATGTCGGCAGCTCGCCGGGATTTCCTATCCAAAGAGTATTATATGCCGCTCTTAAATACGCTTTGTAGCCAGATTTTGCCGCTTGTGGGCGAGCATCCGGTGATTTTGGATGCCGGCTGCGGAGAGGGGTACTACACTGCCGGCATCCGGGCAGCACTGAATGCCGCCGGGAAAACGCCCGCTATAGCCGGTATCGACATCTCCAAATCTATCCTCCGGCTGGCCGCCAAACGGGAAAAGCAGGTGGAATTCGCAGTGGCCTCCTGCTATCATCTTCCCTTTGCGGATGAAACGGCAGACCTGCTGCTGGACTGCTTCTCCCCCCTGGCCATTGACGAATTCCGCCGGGTCCTGAAGCCCGGAGGCCATTTTCTCTATGTGGTACCCGGCGCCGACCATCTGTGGGAGCTGAAGCGGGTCCTCTACGATGCGCCCTACCCCAACGAGGAAAAAGAAACTCCCTACGAGGGCTTCACCTATGAGGCCATCGTTCCGGTGGACTTCACCCTCCATCTGGCAAATCAGGCGGATATCCAATCCCTCTTCCGTATGACGCCCTACTGCTGGAAAACCCCCAAGCCGCGCGTAGAGCGGATGGAAGCGTTGGAAAATCTGGACTGTCAGGCATCCTTCCGCATCCACATCTTCAAAAAGCTGTAAAAAATACGGGTCGGTTTTCAAAACCGACCCGTATTTTTGTCCTTCTGTCAGACGGTCTGACCGGCCAGCCGCAGCCCCCGGCCAAAATCCTGAAACGCCTTTGTGATCAAGCCCTGACCGACGGTGTTGGGGTGGGTACCATCGGCGCAGAGGGTCTGCTCCAGATGGCCGTAGTCCAAAAAGGCTCCACGGACATCCACCAGCGGCACATTTTCCTCCCGGGCCAGACGCTCCACCGCACGGGAATACCGCTCCTGCCAGACGTAGATGTTGCCCACGTCTCCCAGCCAGCGCATCACAGCCTCTTTATCCAGATCTCCGCACCACCAGTTGAAAAAGCGCTCGCTGTCCAGCGGCGGCAGGTTGGTAAGGATGGGCCGGATACCGTGGCTCCGTACCCGCCGGATCATCTCCCGGTACAGCTCCACAAACTCTGGCAGCGGCACGTTGGGCTGATGGTCTCCCGTGGGGTCCTCCGCGATCTCCTTCCAGCGGAAATCGCAGTCATTGCCGCCGAAGTCCATCACCATCATGTCGCAGGGCAGCTTCCGGGCCAGCATCCGGTCCAGCAAGCGGCTGCCCTTGCGGACCGTGGCTCCAAAGTGCGCGTCATTATGAATGGAAAGCTGAAATTCCGATTCCAAAGCCTCCATATTGATCTCATTATGAGTACGATAGCGCCGGTCACCCAGATCTACCTGAATTCCCTTTAAGATGGAATCCCCTAACAGGGTCACCTGTCTGTTCTGTACCATACGATCACCTCATTGCCATGTAATATAGTTTTCAAAACTATATTACATAGTATTCATCGTTTTGTCAAGAGCTATTCTTCAAAACGAAGGAACCATGACCCCGGCAGTCTGCTCGGTCAGCTCAAACGCCGCTCCTTGCAGGTGGTGGACCGCCTCCGCGGGCCACAGCTCCAGAAACGGCTCCACGCTGTCCACCTCCGTCAGGCCGTAGGGCGCGTGGTGGTAGTGCATGGGCACCACGCAGCGAGGATGCAGCGCATCGCACACTGCCTTTGCTCCGGCGGCATCCACTGTGTAAACACCCCCGACCGGCACCAGTACGGCGTCCACCGGGCCGATGGCCGCCGCCTGCTCCGCCGTCAGCTGGTGCCCCAGATCGCCCAGATGGGCCACAGACAGGCCGCCGGCTGTAAAAATCCGGACCGTGTTGGTCCCCCGCAGCGCGCCGCCCCGGTCATCATGAAAGGTCTCTACCTCCCGGACCGTAAACGGGCTTTCCCGCTCCGGCAGCAGCTCCACACAGTCTGTGGCGTGATGGTCAAAATGGCCGTGGCTGCAAAAAACGGCGTGAGCCTGTATGTGCAAAGGCGGATACCCCGCCACGCCGGTATACGGGTCCAGTACAATGCGATAGCCGTCCTCCTCCAAAAGAAAACAGGCGTGTCCCAGCCAGGTCAGCTTCATAACGATCCCTCCTAAAATATCAGAAAAGGCAGCGGTCTCCCGCTGCCTTTAGTCTATCAGGTATCACCGGACTTGTCATCCGGTTTTACATCGTTTTTCTTCTTGAACAGCGGTTTTTTCATTCCGCTCCGCCGCCGGATCTTCCGCAGGATGACCACCGCCGCTGCGATGATGACCGCCCACAGGATCAGCCACATCCAGCTGTACGCCAGCGCCACGGCGAAGTCCTCCATGCCGTTCACAAAGGAATGCCAGCCCCGGCTCATAGCGCTGCTCAGGCGATCTCCGAAATTCTCCGGCAGTTCCTCCGTGTCGGAATACTTATAGACCTCCGACACATGGACGTTGATGGTGGCGAAGTCCACCAGCGCGTCATAGTGCCGCAGGGTACCGGAAAGGTCCTCGATATTCCACTCTGTTTCGGAAATGGCGGACTCAATGGTGATGATGTCCTCCATGTTTTCCGCCTGGGACAGCAGCTTTTGCAGCCGCTCCAGCTTGATCTGCTGGGTCTTCAGGCGGCCTGCCGTGTCATAATAGGTCTCTGTGATATTTTCCAAATTGGTGTTCCGCCACGTCACATGGGCAAGCTCCCCGGCCTGATCCAGAAAGCTCTGAAACTGAGCGGAGGGCACCCGGACGGTATAATCCGCCCACCGGTAGCCCCGGCTCCCGCCGCCTACGGTGCTGCTCTCCAGGTAGCCGCCCTTGGCCTCCGCCAGCGATGCCAGCGCCTTGACGGCCTCGTCAAACTCCGTGGTCTCCAGATTGATGTCCCCGGTGTAGATGATCTTCTGGTTTTCCAGAACACCTCCGCCGCTGTCCCGACCCTCGTCATCATAGCCGTTGGTGTCAGCGTCTCCCTTCTCCTCTGTCACGGCGGGGCTTTCCGCAGGGTGGTCGTTGGCGCTGGAATCAACGGAAGCCGCAGTTTTGCTGCTGGCTCCGCAGGCAGTCAGACTCAGGAGCATAATCATTGCGAGAAAACAGACAAATAACTTTCTTTTCATGGCGCCTCCTCCTTTTTCAGCGGTCGTGCCGCTCTTCTACTTATATAGACGAAATTCCCGCCAAAAAGTTCCGCCGCTCTCAACATTTTACCGACTTGTATTTTTCTGCCGCCTGCTGTAAAATGAGGCCAATCGGGAATATGTTTGATCTTTAACGGGATTTTTACAAAGCTATACGATTCAGGAGGAAACTGCAATGACTTATCAGGAAGTTTTGGAGCAGGCCCGGACCTGCATGGGCAAATGCCATGCCTGCCCTGTGTGCAACGGCCTCGCCTGCAAAAACACGGTCCCCGGTCCCGGCGCCAAGGGTCTGGGCACCGGCGCCATCCGCAACTACCAGAAATGGCAGGAACTGTGCGTCAATATGGACACCATCTGCGAAAACGGTGATGTGGACACCTCTTATGATTTCTTCGGCCACAAGCTGACGATCCCCGTAATGGCCGGCCCCGTTGGTGCCGTGGCTATGCATTACAGCGACAAATATGACGACCTGCGCTATAACAATGTACTGGTTGAGGGCTGCGCCAAAGCCGGTATCCTCGCCTTCACCGGTGACGGCACCAATCCCGCCGTCATGGAAGGCGCTGCGGATGCCCTGAAAGCCAACGGCGGCTGCGGTGTTCCCACTGTGAAGCCCTGGAATCTGGAAACCGTCCGGCAGAAGATGGACCTGGTAAAGGCCGCTGATCCCTGCGCCATCGCCATGGACATTGACGCCGCCGGTCTGCCCTTCCTGAAGGGGATGACTCCCCCCGCCGGCAGCAAGACCATGGATCAGCTGAAGGAGATCGCTGCCATGGCAGGCAAGCCCTTTATCCTCAAGGGCATCATGACGGTGAAGGGTGCGGAAAAGGCACTGGAAGCCGGTGCCGCTGGTATCATCGTCTCCAACCACGGCGGCCGTGTGCTGGATCAGTGCCCCGCCACCGCCGAGGTCCTGCCCGCCATTGTGGACGCTGTGGGCGGCAAGATGAAGGTCTTTGTGGACGGCGGCATCCGCTCCGGCATGGACGTGTTCAAGGCTCTGGCTCTGGGTGCCGATGCGGTGCTCATTGCCCGCCCCTTCGTCACCGCGGTCTACGGCGGCGCTCAGGAAGGCGTGCAGGCCTATGTGGACAAGCTTCAGGCAGAGCTTGCGGACACCATGGCCATGTGCGGTGCTCACAGCCTGGCCGACATTGATCGCTCTATGCTCTTCGGCTTTTAAGTGACGTGAACGCAGATAAGATCCCTGTCCCGGCGCAGCCGGAGGTCCTGCTGCACTGTCTCATGGACATTGCGGAAGCGCTTTTGGCCGTAGGGGCAGAGGTAAACCGGGTGGAGGACACTCTGACCCGTATGGGCACGGCCTACGGGGCTGTTCGGATGAACGCCTTTGTCATCACCTCCAGCATCGTGGTAACCATGACGCTGCCCAGCGGGCGGGACATCACCCAGACCCGCCGGATCCTGACTCCCGGCGGCACGGATTTCACCGTTCTGGAAGCGCTGAACGATCTGAGCCGCCGGTGCTGCGCCGATCCTATTCCGCTGGATGAGCTGCGCCGGGAAGTAGCCCAGATCACGGCAGAAGCCCCCAAGCCGCTGCTGGTCTACCTGGGCAGTGCGCTGGCCGCAGGAAGCTGCGCCCTGTTTTTCGGCGGTTCCATGACGGATGGTCTGGTGGCTGCCCTGTTTGGCTTGGTGATCTGCCGCCTCCAGCGGCACTTTGGCCCTCAGTGCCCCAACCGCTTGGTATTCAATCTGCTCTCCGCTCTGGCTGTTGGCATCAGCATTACCCTGTGCGCCTTTTTCCTGCCGGAGCTCCACGCCGACAAAATCCTGATCGGTGACATCATGCTGCTGATCCCCGGTCTGGCCATGACCAACGCCGTCCGGGACACCATGGTAGGCTCCCCGATCTCCGGCGCCATGCGGCTCATCGAAACGCTGCTGTGGGCCGGGGCGCTGGCTATGGGCTTCATGAGCGCCTTTTTACTGATGGGAGGGATCGGACTGTGATCGTGCAGCTTCTCACATCTTTTACCGGGGCGCTGGGTTTTTGTCTAGTGTTCCACCTGCGTCGGCGGTATATGTTCGCCGCTTCTCTGGGGGGTCTGCTGACCTGCGGTGTCTATCTGGCGGCCGCCTCGATCTGGTCCGGTATCCTGCTCCCCACCCTGACCGCCGCCGCCTTTGCCGCGTTGTATGCGGAGTTTCTGGCTTGGTTTATGGGTGCGCCCGCCACGCTGTTTCTGATCCCCGCGCTGCTGATCCCGCTGGTGCCGGGACGACCGCTCTATTATGCCATGTACTATGCCGTTCAGCAGGACATGGATCTGTCGGCGGACTTTGCCCGCCAGACCGCTCTTTATGCCCTTGGGATCGCACTGGGCGCCAGTCTGGTGTGGGCCCTTGCCGATATGCGCCGCCACCTTAAGCAAAACGGTTTTGGAAATTGAATCCAGCAAAAACCCGCCGCTGACAAAAGTCAGCGGCGGGTTTCTTACTTATAGATTTACAATATTCGCCCGCAGGAGGTTCAGCTCCGTCCGGTCATGGGTCACCAGCAGCACCGGCTTTGTTTCCGCCACCCGGCGGATGGCCCGGATGGCCCGCTGCCGGTTTTCATCATCCAGTCCCGTAAATGGCTCGTCCAGGGCAATAGCCTCCGACGGGGCCAGCAGCGCCCGGGCCAAGGCCAGACGGCGCTTCATGCCTCCGGACCACGCCCCCACCGGCTTGCCCGTCTCCCAGGTCAGGCCCAGCGCCGTGAGCATGGCCGCCGCTTTCGCTTCCTCGTAGTCCGTCCCCAGCGCAAACCGGAGATTTCCCAAGGCGTCCAGCCCCTCTAACAGGCGGTCCTCCTGAAAAACGGCGCTCCAACGGACGGCCGTTCCCATCAGTTCGCCGCTGTCTGGCTTTTCCAGGCCCAACAGGATCCGCAGCAGGGTGGTCTTTCCCACGCCTGACGGCCCCCACAGGGCCGTGACTCCCACACCGACGGTAAAAGACACGTTTTCCAGCACCGGAAGGTCTCCGTAGGCTTTGCATAGGTTTTTGACTTCCATCACAGCCCCGCCTTTCCCATCAGTCGGTCCACCAGCGCCAAAAACAGTCTCTCAAACGCCACTGACACCGCCACAATGGTAACGGTCCACGCAAACAGATCCGCCGTCTGGAAGTAGACCTTGGCGGTGTATAGCCGCTCTCCCATGGACCCGGCGGGCAAGCCGATGATCTCCGCCGCTGCCCCGGCTTTCCAGCAAAGCCCCAGGCCCAAAGATACCGCCGTGCGGAAATAGGGCATCACCTGCGGCAGATAGATGCCCCGGAGCCGCCGCCCAAGGGGGACCCGGAACACCCGGGCCATTTCCAGAAGCCGACGGTCCGTGCGGCAGATGCCCTCCAGCACATTCAGGTACACCGGCGGGAACACCATCAGCGCCGAGATGAACAGGGACAGGCTCCGGCTGTTGAGCCACACCTGCGCCAGAATGATGAAGGACGCCACCGGCACCGCCTTGACCGCCGCCACCAGCGGGGCCATCAGCCCCCGGAGCCACTGTTTCCACGCCGCCAGTGCCGCCAGCACCACCGCCAACACCGTGGCGAGCAGAAATCCGCCGAAGATGCGGATGGCGGACCAGGCCACCGTCCGCCAGAAAGCGGCGGTAACGGCCAGCTGCCCCAGCCGCAGCAGCACATTCACCGGAGACGCCAGCAGCAGCTCTCCATGGGGGTATGCCGCCCTCAGGGCCATGGCCGCCAGCTGCCACACCACCAGCCAGAAAAGCACCGCCCACAGGCGGAGGTCTGTTTTCCTGTCCATAGGCGGCGCTCCTTTCTATCGTAAATTCAGATATAGGCCAAGTGTAGCTCTGCCTGCGCGGATTTTTCGGTTTTATCCGCCATAGTAAAAATCATCCCCGGGCAGGGCGCCGCCCACGGAGGAGGGCTCCGCGTCGGCCAGAACCTGCAGATAGCCGGAGAGCTTGTCCTTCATCTCACCGCCGGTGAGACAGACGATGTTGCAATAGGGCAGAGCCTTTTCCGCCACAGCGGCATCTACAATGCCGTACTCGCCGACAAGGGCGGCAGCCTCAGCAGTGTTGCCGTTCACCCACTCCACGCTGGCGGCGTAATTCTGGAGGAAGCTGTCCACCGCGCCGGGATTGGCCTCCACCACATCCCGCCGGGCCACGATGACGCCGGTGATGAGTGCGGAGCCGTTGTCCAGCTTGTCCCACTCCGCTGTCAGATCCAGCGCCATGCGAAGGCCCTCAATTTTTGTCTGAGCCACGGTGACAAAGGGCTGCGGCAGCAGGGCGATGGCCGCCTGGCCGGAGGCCAGTGCCGCCACACACTCGCTGTGCTCGCTCTTCCAGTCGATGGTCACATCCTTGTCCGGGTCAATGCCGTTTTCCGTCAGCAGATACCGCAGGGCATATTCCGGGGTGCTGCCCTTACCGGCGGCCACGATGGTCTGGCCCTTCAAGTCCGCCATAGACTGCACCGTTTCTCCGTTTTCCACGATATACAGCACACCAAGGGTGTTCACCGCCAGCACTTCCACGGCGCCGCCGGTCTTGCCGTACAGCACGGCGGCCAGATTGGCGGGGACGCAGGCCATGTCCAGGTCCCCCTTGATGAGGGCCGGGGTCACCTCGTCGGCAGAGCCGGCCAGCGTGAAGGTGTAAAGATTGCCCACCTCACCCTCGTAGGGTTTGGCAGAGCTCAGCAGGGCGCCGATCGTTTCATCATTGTCCTTCATCAGCTTCACAAGGCCCATAGCAGTCGGGCCTTTCAGTGCGGCAATTCTGAAATGGGCAGTGTCTGCCTCTGTACCATCCGGCGCTTCGACCGCCGGTTCTTCCGTTTGGGCAGGTTCCTCCGGCTGCTCCGATTCGGCGGCCTTCTGGCCGCAGGCAGTCAGGGACAGGGTCAGGGCCAGAGACAGGCCCAGCGCCAACAGTTTTTTCTTCCAGTTCATGTTTTTTCTTCCTTTCATACGCTCCCCGCCGGGGCATAGACGGTCTTGGCGGTGACACCCTCCAAGCGGCCCAGCTTTCCAGACAGGGCGGAGATGACGTCACCGGGGGCATCCATGGCCACGCTGATGATGTTCACGCCCTTCTCCCGGTAGGGTACGCCCATGCGGCCCACGATATACGGCCCGTACTGGTGCAGCAGGTCATTCAGTGCCGCGACCTGCGTGCCCTCCCGGACAATGATGGCAATGACAGCCACCCGCGTTTCCACAGCTTCCACAGCGGTCTCTCCTTCTCAATAAAGTAATACATCCCCCCTGCCGTTCAGCAGAGGGGATGACAAATGTACAGCGATCTTGTCCTTCCTCATCTTTCGGTTCGGAGCATCCTCACCGGCAGAACGGTATGCGGGCATGGTGTCGCCGGTCAGAAGCACTTTCCGGAGACGTTCCAACCATAACATACCCGTATGGTCCTGTCAAGACAAAGCCCCGCCCCGGAATGATCCGGGACGGGGCATAAACGTTTTTCTTATTACATGCCGCAGGGCTGATAGGTAGAAGTCAGCACCTGTTCAAAGGCAGGGGCATCCGGCGTCTCGATCCGCTGGAGGATCAGTTCACCGGCAGTCTCACCCAGCTTTTCCACCGGCTGGATGATGCAATCCATCTGGTTGGAATACAGGTAATTGATGTCCGAATCATAATCCACAAAGGTGACCAGGTCGATGTCCTCTCCCAGCTTGAAGCCCTTCTTGTGGAGGTAGATCACCGTCTCCGAGGCCATCAGGCCCTGGGCCACCACCAGCGCGTCACACTTCTGCTCCAGCAGCTCATCCAGACAGGACTGGGCGCTGTTTTCCATAGAGTTGCCGTAGCGAATCAGCAGGTCATCCTGAGGCAGACCGCAGTCCGCCACAGCCTCCTGATAGGCAGCGATCCGCTCCTTGGTAGAGGACAGCCGGGGCAGGCCGCCGATCATGCCGATCCGCTGCGGTAGATTGGTTGGAAATTGGACACGCTCACCGACGGGAACCGCTTTGTATCAAAGGTTCGGTCCACCAGCACCACAGGAAATCCGGCGGGGATCAGGGACTCGAACCGGCCGAAGTCCTCCATGGTGCTGGCGATGAGCAGACCGTCCACCAGTCCTGCGGAAAGCAGGCGGATATTGGTCTCCTCCCGCTCTGGGTTCTCCTTTGTATTGGCAATGATCAGATGGTATCCGTGGGCGGAGAGATAATTCTCCACGACCTTGATGTTCTCTTCGTTGCCGCGTGCAAAACAGGAACTTCCGAGACAGATCACAATTTTAGATTTCGCCATTTTCCCGCCCTGGTTTCAATTCGCAAATATCGTAGTCAATGTACAGTTTTCCGGAGCGAATTTCAAGGTTCCCGGCAGAAAAAATAGGGATAAAT
>ENA-UEQB01001349-UEQB01001349.1-human-gut-metagenome-genome-assembly--contig:-NODE-1349-length-20950-cov-4.780626_pt1 | contig 20950 bp, 15 predicted proteins | sample MGYA00242901_ERZ507918 | MGnify/ENA primary metagenome ERZ507918 (study PRJEB26167, sample SAMN06115405) | human gut metagenome | host: Homo sapiens | place: China:Sichuan | collected 2016-04-06... | reverse complement strand
GCCTGCTACACGCTTCAAGGTTACACGACGTGGTTTTTTTGCATATAAAAGGAATTTTTTTATCAAGAAGCAATATGATTTTAGAACACGATAATAAATAAGGTGTTCATATCCATATTGAATCATCGATTCATCGTGCCAAAGGATGCAACGGAACATAAAGAATAAAGGCTCTGCCATAAATAGGGCTGATACGGTTTTACAGGATGGCAAATATACAATGTTTTTTAATTCTTTTTGTTGGTCGACCCCCCTCAGCAAAGGGATGGACTTTGTAGTATACATATGAAATTTCATGAAATGAAATTTCAATCGCTTACTGTGACAGATCCTGAATAAAAAAACAATGGAACTATCTGGTGTTATATATAGAAAACTTTTTTTAAAAAAGGAAAGATATGGATAGCGGTTTTTGGGGTGCCGGGAGAAGCCCTTTGGAAGGCTGGTTCTTTCATTATCTCAAAATGAAATGGTTCAAAGTGAAACGCGTCGAACTGAAATGAAAGATGCCGCACGCTGGGCTTTCGGCGGGGCGATCAGTGATGCTTGCGACTTTTCCAGAGGATTGGCGAGGCCTGGCTGAAGGTTTTTCGGCAGAAAGGGGATGTTGGCAAACCTTTTGCACAAAGTGCTGGAAAAGAGAAATCGAAAAACCGATCCGCTCTCTATACACTCAACGAAAAGGTTGCCTAATGGAACACGTTATTATGATGCACGCCAAAGATAACATTGCCATTGTCATGGCCCCTTCCTTGGCTGTGGGAAGCGAATTTACGGTGGGAGGCAAGATGGTTTGTGCCAAAGACGAGCTTCCCTTTGCCCATAAGGTCGCCATCAAGGCTATCCCCAAGGGTGGCCAGATCGTTAAATATGGAGAGCCCGTGGGGATAGCGACCGCCGATATCGCCCCCGGCGAGCACGTTCACGTGCATAACGTCGTCAGCGGTCGCCACACCGTAAAAGAATAAGGAACGCTGTCATGCTGCCAGAAATCATGGGTTACAGGCGTCCCGATGGCCGTTTCGGCATCCGCAACCATATCGCCGTCATCGCTACGATGGACAACGCCAATCCTACGGTGCGGCGCATATGCTCTCTGGTGAAGGGTTGCGTGCCTTTTTGCCCCGGGTTCGGCCGCGGCGAAATGAACGAAGACCTTGCCCTGCACAACCTCCTCTCCATCAATACCGCTCTGCATCCCAACGTGTACGGCGTCATCGTCGTGGCTTTGGAAGATCAGACCGCCGAATATATTTCCGGCGAGATCGCGAAGGGCGGCAAGCCCGTGGTGGGCTTCTCCATCGAAGATCAGGGCGGCACCGTGGAAGTGGCGTATCGCGCCGCTCAGGCCGCCATCCAGATGCTTCACGATGCGGGCCGCCTGCGCCCCGAACCCATGCCTTGGAGCGAATTCGTCCTCGGCGTGGAATGCGGCGGCTCCGACGGTTCTTCCGGCATCGTCTCCAATCCGGTGACCGGACGTTTGGCCGACCGCGTCATCGACGCTGGCGGCACCGTCATCATGTCGGAAACGCTGGAACTGCTGGGCGGCGAGGAGATGCTCGGCCGCCGCGCCGTCACCCCCGAAGTGGCCGCCAAGGTGAAGGGCATCATCCAGCGCACCCTCGATTATGCCGCCGAGCACAATCTCGACATCATGGGCGCCAACCCCGCTCCCGACAACATCGCCGGCGGCCTGACCACCATTGAGGAAAAGGCCCTCGGCGCCATCAAGAAGGGCGGCACCAGGCCTCTGGTCGAAGTCCTCGAAGAGGGCGAACGTCCCACGAAGAAGGGCTTCGTCATCATGGACGCTCCCGCCCCCGGCGTGGAGAACCTCACCGCCATCGTGTCGGGCGGCTGCCACGCCGTCATCTTCTCCACCGGCAAGGGCAACTGCATCGGCCATCCCGTGGCCCCCGTCATCAAGATCTCCGGCAATCCCATGACCGTGAAGTCCATGCGCGACAATATCGACGTCGACGTGTCCGGCGTCATCAATCAGGGGCTCACCCTCGATCAGGCCACCGATATCGTGCAGGACAAGCTGGTGGACGTGTGCTGGGGCGCCATGACCAGCTCCGACATGCTGGGCGAGATCGAAACGGCCGCCAGCCGCCTTTTGAGAACCCTGTAAGCCAGAGGATGCCATGAAGGTCTGTTTTCTGGGGCTTGGAAGCATGGGGAGCGGCGTGTGCCGTAACCTGTTGAACAAGGGATACGCCCTGCAGGTATGGAACCGCAGCCCTGAAAAGGCGGCCAAGGTCGCCGGATGGGGCGCGGAAGCCTTTGCCACGCCTCAGGAGGCTGCCCGCGGCGCCGGCGTGGTGATGAGCTGCCTGTCTTCCGTGGCTGCGCTCAAGGCCGTGGCGGGCGGCGAAGACGGCGTGTTCTCCTGCATGGGGGAGGGCATGGCCTTCTACGACATGGGCACGTGGGACATCGAGTCCGTCCTCGCTCTGGAGGCGGAAGCCGAGAGGCACGGCGTCCGCTACGTGTACATGCCCATGGGCAAGGGGCCCGAAGCGGCCGAGGCCGGGGAGTCCCCCTTGTTCTTCGGTGGCTCAAAGGATGTGTATGAGCGGGATAAGGCGTTCCTCTCCGATATAGGGGAAGTGTTTTATCTAGGCGACGTGAAGGCGGCCTGCGCCTTCAAGCTCATCACCAACCTCATCGGGCTTTCCAACAACGTCATCCTTACCGAAGGCGTGTTCCTCGCGAAGAGGATGGGCCTCTCCGAAGAGGCCTTCCTCAATGGGGCGAAGTCCACCGGCGCCTGGTCCTACCAGATGCGGAACTCGGGGCACAAGGTGTTCGCCGAAGCCTTCCTGCCCATGCGCGGTACGCTCGACAACGCCTGGAAAGATATGAAGTTCGGCGTGGAGATGGCGGAAGAGGCGGGAGTTTCCTGCCCGGCCTTCGCCATGCTCAGGGATCGCTACAAGGCCGCATCGGAAGCCGGCTACGGAGAGGAAGACTACATCTCCGTGTACCGCCTTCTCATGGATGCGGAAAATGAAGGCGCAACTGCTGCGGAACCATGTAATTGACTAGGAGTTTGCCATGAAAGTTGGTTTTATCGGCCTCGGCAAGATGGGTGCCGGCATCTGTTCCAACATCGTCAAGAACGGCATCGACGTGGTGGTGTACGACATCAACCCCGCCAACATGCAGAAGTTCGTGGACATGGGTGCCTCTTCCGCCGCCACCGTGAAGGAACTGGCCGCCCAGGTTGACGTGTGCATCACCTGTGTGCCCATGCCCAAAGACGCCAAGGGCGTTCTGCTTGGACCCGACGGCGTGTTTGAAAACCTCCCCGAAGGCGGCGTGCATTTCGACCTGTCCACCTTGGACATCGAAACGGTGGTGATGCTCGAAGCCGAAGCCGCCAAGCTGGGCAAGAAGTACCTCGTCATCCCCATGGGCAAGGGTCCCGCCTTTGCCGCGGACGGCACCTGCCCCCTGTTCGGCGGCGGCGACAAGGCCACCTACGACAAGTATGAGGAATGTCTGCTCAAGAAGATGGGCAAGCCCGCCTACATCGGCGACGTGAAGGCCGGCTGCGCGCTGAAGCTCATCCAGAACCTCATGGGCATGAGCATCAACGCCGTCTGCTCCGAAAGCATCAAGCTCGCCAAGCTCGCCAACATCTCCAAGGAACAGTTCATCGAACAGATCTCCAATTCCGGGGCCTTCTCCTTCCAGTTCAAGAACACCGCTTCCGGCACCTTCGACGAAGACTTCGAGCATCCGGTGTTCACCGTGAATCTGGCCTTCAAGGACGTGCGCCTCGGCATCGAGATGTGCGAATCCTTCGGCCAGCGCGTGCCCATGATGTCCCGCGCCCGCGAAGTGTTCGCGGCCACCGCTGAAAAGTACGGCGAAGAAAACTTCACCGCGACCTTCAAGATGCTGTAGCCCCCCTTCCTCCATCCCCGGAAGCCGCAGCCGTCCGGGGCGGCTTCCGGGGCCCCTCCCCAATGTCGCAGCATACCCACTTCTAACCTTTCCGAGGAGTCAGACATGTCCAAGAAAATCATCTTCATCACCGGCGTCACCTCCGGTGTCGGCCGCGAAACCGCCCGCCGCTTCATCAAGGAAGGCTGGAAGGTCATCGGCACCGGCCGCCGCCAGTCCCGCCTCGACGAACTCGCCGCCGAACTGGGCGGAGATTTCCTCCCCCTCTGTTTCGACGTCGCCAAGCGTGACGTCGTGGTGGAAATGTTCGCCAACCTTCCCGAAGGGTTCAAGGACATCGACGTGCTGCTGAACAACGCGGGCAGCTCCATCGGCCAGAACCCCGCTCAGGCGGGCAACATGGACGACTGGGACGAAATGATCGCCACCAACATCAACGGATTGCTGTACTGCACCCGCTGCGTCCTGCCCGGCATGATAGAACGCGGCTCCGGCCACATCGTCAACATCGGCTCCGTCGCCGGCAACCGCGCCTTCAAGTGCGGCACCGTGTACGGTGCCACCAAGGCTTTCGTGAACCACTTCAGCCGGATGCTCCGCTGCGACCTTCTGGGCACTCCCGTCCGCGTGACCAACATCAAGCCAGGCCATCTGCACACCGAATTTCTGGCCGTGCGTTTCAAGGGTGACCTGAAGACTTCGGAAGCCGCTTACGAAAACTTGGATCCCCTGACCCCTGAAAACATCGCCGAATCCGTGTGGTGGTCTGTGAACCTGCCCGCCCATATGGACGTGTGCGACATGGAACTCATGCCCATGTGCCAGTCCGACGGCGGCTGGAGCTTCTGCCATAAGAGCTGACCGAGCGTGTGCGGGCTCCTGTCGCGGGGGCCCGTTTTCATAGACCTGCCGCCGCTGTTCCGAAAGCGGTCGCGAAGACCATCAGGATATGCGTTATGATGACCGCCGAGGAGTACATCCAGTCCCTCCGTGATCTGCGCCCCCGCAGAGTTTATGCCTTTGGCGAGAAGATCGAGGATTGCGTCGGCCACCCCTTGATCCGCCCTTCCATCAACTGCTGCGCCATGACCTACAAGCTGGCCGAGATGCCCGAATACCGCGAGCTGATGGTGACGTCCTCCAGCTTTACCGGCAAGCCCGTGAACCGCTTCTGCCATCTGCACCAGTCCACGGCCGATCTGGTGAACAAGGTGAAGATGCAGCGGCTTTGCGGGAGCATGACCGGTGCCTGCTTCCAGCGCTGCGTGGGCATGGACGCCCTCAACGCCGTGTTCAGCACTACCTACGAGATCGATGCCCGCCACGGCACCGAATATCACCGACGTTTCGTGGAATTCGTCAAAGAATGGCAGGAAAAGGACTGGACTGTGGACGGCGCCATGACCGACCCCAAGGGCAACCGGGGCCTCGCCCCCTACGCCCAGAAGGATCCCGACATGTTCCTGCGCGTGGTGGAACGCCGCGAGGACGGCATCGTGGTGCGCGGCGCCAAGATGCACCAGACCGGCGCCCTCAACTCCCATCAGATCCTCGTCATGCCCACGCAGACCATGCGCGAGGAAGACCGGGACTATGCCGTGGCCTTCTCCGTCCCCGCCGATGACCCCAGCATCCTTTACATCTATGGCCGTCAGGCCAGCGACACCCGCAAGCTGGAAGCCAGCAAGGTGGACGTGGGCAACGCGAATTACGGCGGCCAGGAAGTCATCATCATTTTTGAAGATACCTTCGTTCCTTATAAGAACGTGTACATGTTGGGCGAGATCGATTTCACCGGCATGTTGGTGGAACGTTTCGCCGGCTATCACCGCCAGTCCTACGGCGGCTGCAAGGTCGGAAACGGCGACGTGCTCATCGGCGCGTCCCAGACGGCCGCCGAATGCAACGGCTGCGCCAAGGCGTCCCACATCAAGGACAAGATCATCGAGATGATCCATCTGAACGAGACGCTGTTCTCCTGCGGCATCGCCTGTTCCTGCGAAGGCTCCCCCACGCGGGCCGGCAACTACCAGATCGACATGCTCCTCGCCAACGTGTGCAAGCAGAACGTCACCCGCCTGCCTTACGAGATCGCCCGCCTCGCGCAGGACATCGCCGGGGGGCTCATGGTGACCATGCCTTCCGATGCCGATTTCACGTCCGACGAAGTGGGCGAATGGTGCCGCAAGCTCATGGTGGGCGATGCCCGGTATTCCGTGGAAGACCGCCAGCGCATCCTCCGCCTCATCGAGGCCATGACCATCGGTTCCGTGGCGGTGGGCTACCTCACCGAATCCATGCACGGCGCAGGTTCGCCGCAGGCCCAGCGCATCATGATCGGCCGTCAGGCCAACATGGAAGCGAAGAAGGCCCTTGCACGCCGCCTGTGCGGCATCGATCCCGACGGCCTGTTCTGATTTGAAAACGCCTGCCGCGGCTTTTCGGGCCTTGGCAGGCCACTGCTTGAAGCGAGGGAAGGGGGTTATGTACGAGAACATCCTTTTTGAGAAAAAGGACGGCGTGGCTTACCTCACGCTGAACCGTCCCGATCGGCTGAACGCGCTGAACAGCGCCGTACTGAAGGAACTTGACGACGCCCTTGCCGCGATCGACGGCGATGCCGAGATCCGCGTCCTCGTCGTCAGGGGGGCCGGAGAGAAGGCCCTTGCCGCCGGAGCGGACATCACGGAGATGCAGTCCATGGAAGCGGAAGCCGGTATGGCCTTCGGTGCCTTTGGGCAAAAGGTATTCGCCAAGATAGAGGCCCTGCGCCAGCCCTCCATCGCCATGATCCCGGGCTTTGCCCTTGGCGGCGGCTGTGAACTGGCCCTTGCCTGCGATATCCGCATCGCATCCGAAAAGGCCCGCTTCGGCCAGCCCGAAGTCGGCCTCGGCATCACGGCCGGATTCGGCGGCACCCAGCGCCTGCCCCGTCTGGTGGGCAGGGGCGCGGCCTCCCTGCTGCTCTTCTCGGGCAACATGATCGATGCCGCAGAGGCCCTGCGCATCGGCCTCGTCGACAAGATCGTCCCTCACGATGCCCTTGCCGCTGAAGTTTCCGCGCTGGCGGAAGGCATCGCCCGTCAGGCTCGCTGTGCCGTCCAGCAGACCAAACGCTGCATACGTCATGGCCTCGAATCCGGCCTCGAATCCGGCCTCTCGTACGAAGCGCAGGCGTTTGGCCTCTGTTTCTCCACAAAGGATCAGAAGGACAGGATGCGCGCCTTCGTCAATCGCCGCCGCTGATCGGGTTCCGCTGCGCAACCCTCGGAGGATGGACTGAATGGAAGCAACGCTCTGGCAACGCCTTGATGAGATCATTACGAGGACCGTGAGGCCTATGGCCGAGCGCTGTGATGAGGAAAGCCTTTTCTGCGGGGAGTCTGTCCGAGCCTTGGCCGACGCCGGATTCATGGGGCTTCCTTATCCTCCCGAGCAGGGCGGGCGCGGTTCCAGCTATGAATCGTATGTCCGTTGTGTGGAACGCCTGTCCAAGGCCTGCCCTTCCGTGGGCGTCACCTATGCGACGCATGTGGGCCTTGCCTGCCATCCGCTCCATGCCTTCGGCTCGCCCATGCAGAAGGAAAGCTTCCTTCGTCCCATGCTCCGCGGCGACAAGCTGGGGGCCTTCGCGCTCACTGAGCCCGAGGCCGGGTCGGACGTGGGGGCCATCGCCACCACGGCGGAGCTGGACGGCGGCTTCTACGTCATCAACGGACACAAGATATTCATCACCAATGCCGGCAGGGCCGATATCTATATCCTCTTCGCCCGTACCGGCGGGCAGGGCACGGAAGGCCTGAGCGCCTTCGTGGTGTGCAGTGACGACGCCGGCCTGCTCATCTCCGCCCCTCAGCGCAAGATGGGCATCCGCGGCGCCCAGACCTGCGAACTCTTTTTGCGCAACCTCTGCATCCCCGCCGACCGCCTCATCGGCAGGCCTGGCGACGGGTTCCGCATCGCCATGGAAACGCTGGACGGCGGGCGGCTGGGCATCGCCGCGCAGGCGGTGGGCATAGCGGATGCCGCGTTCGACGAGGCGTGCGTGCGGCTCAAGGAACGCCGCCAATTCGGCCGCACTTTGGAGCATTTCCAAGGGCTGCGCTGGAAGGCCGCGGACATGTGGGCGAAGGTGGAAGCCGCCCGCCAGCTCACCCTGCATGCGGCCCGCCTGCGCGACGGGGGGAAAAGGTTCCGCGCGGAAGCTTCGGCGGCCAAGCTCGTGGCATCGGAAGCGGCCGTGTGGTGCGCTTCGGAAGCCGTGCAGATATGCGGCGGCAGCGGCTATTTACAAGGATCTGTTGCGGAACGCTTGTACCGCGATGCCAAGATCACCCAGATCTATGAGGGAACGAGCGAAGTCCAGCGCATGGTCATCGCGTCCGGCGTCCTCGGGTGATGGAAACGGGACAGGTCAACGAACGGTTTCATGCCGAAAAGGAGATGGTTATGGAGACCCTTTTTGTGATAGGTGCAGGGACCATGGGCGGCGGCATCGCTCAGGTGGCCGCGCTGAACGGTTTCACCGTGTATCTCTACGATATAAAGCAGGAATTCGTCGACAAAGGTCTGAAGGGCATCGTCGGCGCCTGGGACAAGCTCGTGGCCCGGGGCAAGATGGCCGCCGAAGACCGCGATGCGGCCCTCCCCCGCATCGTCGGCACGTTGGACATGCAGGATGCCGCCAAGGCCGACGTGGTCATCGAGGCCGCCGTGGAGGATCTGGACGTCAAGCGTTCCATTTTCTCGAAGCTGGACGGCATCGTTTCCCCCGGCTGCATCCTCGCCACCAATACGTCCAGCCTGAGCGTCACCGCCGTGGCCTCCGCCGTGGGCAGCCCCGACAAGGTGGTGGGCCTGCATTTCTTCAATCCTGTGCCCCGCATGGCCCTCATCGAGATCATCCGCGGCGCCGCCACTTCCGACGAAACCTACGAAGCCGCCAAGGCGCTTTCCGAACGGCTGGGCAAAACGGCGGTCACCGTGAATGAATACCCCGGCTTCGTGGTCAACCGCATCCTCATCCCCATGATCAACGAAGCGGTCTTCATGCTGCAGGAAGGCGTGGCCTCCGCTGAGGACATCGATACCGCCATGAAGCTCGGAGCCAATCACCCTATGGGCCCGCTGGCTCTGGCCGACCTCATCGGCCTCGACGTGTGCCTCGCCATCATGGAGCTGCTCCGCGACGAGATGGGCGAGGGCAAGTACCGCCCCGCGCCCCTGCTCCGCAAGATGGTCCGGGCGGGCAAGCTGGGCCGCAAAAGCGGTGAAGGGTTCTTCCGCTACTAAGCCGTCGGGAACATATCGCTCGCAAAGAGCGCAGCATCATCGGGCGAAAGCCCTTGGAGAGCCGGCACTGTGCCGGACAGGAGTCATTATGCGTGAAGTGGTCATCGTAAGCGCGGCCCGTACCGCGTTGGGCAGTTTCGGCGGTTCTCTCGCCTCCGTCCCTGCCGTCGAGCTGGGGGCCGTGGCCATCCGCGCGGCCCTTTCCCGGGGTGGCGTGGATGCCGGCATGGTGGAAGAAGTCGTCATGGGCAACGTCCTTCAAGCGGGGCTGGGCCAGAACCCCGCGCGTCAGGCCGCCGTCAAGGCCGGTATCCCCGTGGAGATCCCGGCGTGGACGGTGAACAAGGTCTGCGGTTCCGGCCTCAAGGCCGTGGCGGAAGCCGCGCTGGCCATCCGCGCCGGAGAGGCCCGCTGTGTGGTGGCAGGCGGCATGGAGAACATGTCTCAGGCTTCCTATGTCCTGCCCTCCGCACGCTGGGGGGGGCGCATGGGCGATGTCAAACTTGTGGACGAGATGGTCAGGGACGGCCTCTGGGACGCTTTCAACGACTATCACATGGGCATCACCGCCGAGAACGTGGCGGCCCGCTACCATCTTTCCCGTGAAGAACTGGACGCCCATGCCGTGCTTTCCCAGCAGAGGGCCGCAGCCGCGCTGGAATCGGGCGTGTTCGATGAAGAAATCGTGCCCGTACACGTGGAGCAGAAGAAAAAATCCTTCGACTTCGCTCGTGATGAGTTCCCCCGTCCCGGCACCACCATGGACGTGCTCGGCAAGTTGCGCCCCGCCTTCAAGAAGGACGGCGTGGTGACGGCGGGCAACGCTTCCGGCGTGAACGACGGCGCGGCGGCTCTGGTGCTCATGGATGCCGGACTGGCCGCTGAACGGGGCCTTTCGCCTCTCGCCCGCATTGTGGGCTGGGCCAGTGCCGGTGTGGAACCCGACGTGATGGGCCTTGGCCCCATCCCCGCCACCCGCAAGGCTTTGGAAAAGGCTGGTTGGACAGTGGCCGATCTCGATCAGATCGAAGCCAACGAAGCCTTTGCCGCCCAGTTCCTCGCCGTGGGCCGCGAGCTGGGCTTCAGCCTTGATAACGTGAACGTCAACGGTGGTGCCATTGCCCTTGGGCATCCTATCGGTGCCTCCGGTGCGCGTATCCTCGTTACGCTTTTGCATACGCTGAAGCGGAAGGGGCAGAGCAGGGGATTGGCAACGCTGTGCATCGGCGGCGGGCAGGGGATCGCCATGTTGGTGGAAAGGGGCTGACGGGTCATGCCTTCCCTCCATGTGAAGTATTGCGGGGGATGCCGCTCCGGATACGATCGCGCGGCATGGTTCAGGGGGGTGCTGTCCGCCATGCGCGCTCTCGATGGGAGCATTGTGCTCACGGACAACGAGGCCGGAGCCGATATCCGGGTGGCTGTGTGCGGCTGCCCCGCACAGTGCGTTTCCGTTCTGCCGGGGACGCACATGCTCCATGCCCCGTACATGGATGGGGAGCGTATGGAACCCTGCGATATGGCCGCATATTTGCTGGACATGGCCTCCCAGCGGAACGGGAGGGACGAATAGCATTGCTTATCAACTTGTTACAAAGGAGATGAGCGTTAAGGAGCGCAGAGGTGCTATGGCGTCAGCGATATCCCCCAGCCTCAGCGCTGTCATCTTATGCTAGCACGGTTTCCGATGTGCCTGCGGTGATTCGCCGGGATCTTGTCCTGCCTGCGCGGCATGGTGTACCTTACACACGCAAACGTAACTTCCTCATCAGCCACGCCGAGAACATAACCTTATGTGGAAGAATAGGATGTGGAAGAATGGGGCCGGCGTTATGATGGAAAGCGCCACTGTTTCCGCCGTGGTGTTCCCCTCCATCGGTGCTTCCATGATCCTGCGGCGCGTCATCGGTAAGGAACATCCGGCTCCCGCATCTGCCGTGTTGAATAAGCATTTCCGCCATCCTGCGTGAAGGAACCGTACATCATGACGGCGTCCGCACATCATGACGGCGTCCGCCTCGGCTTTTCCCTGGCGGTGCGGATCTGCTTTTCCTGCTCAGCATAGGGCTTCCTTCCGTGAAGCCTATGGATCGAGTTTCCCAATCGGCTTGGGCTTCAAACGTAGGTGATGCGGTCCCGGCCTTCGGCTTTGGAGCGGTACATGCCGTCGTCCACGCGCATGAGTATGGCGTCCATGTCGTCTTCGGGGTTGATGCGGGTCGCGCCGATGCTGATGGTGACGTGGTTATCGAGATCGCGCACGCTTTCCAGAAGGCATCTCAAGGTTTCCTCGGCGTCGCCCGGCGCATCGATGAAGCCGATGAATTCGTCCCCGCCCCAGCGGGCCACGCAACCGGCCTTACCGACGATTTCCTCAGCCTTATGCCCCACACGGGCAAGGACTTCATTGCCCCAAAGGTGGCCGCGGGTATCGTTGATGTGTTTGAAGTGGTCCACGTCGAACATGAATACGAGAGGCCGCTCCCAGAGTTTCCGGCTCAGGATGGCATTGAAGCGTTCCCGGTTCATGAGCCCGGTGAGTTTGTCCGTGGTGGCAAACAGGGTCATGAATTTGTCGTAGCGCGATACGGTCCCTGAAACCAGCAGCAGGATCAGGATGATGATGCACGCCACGACGAGGATGTCCTTCCAAAGCTGCGAAAGAAGTGATTCCTTAATGATGGCGGTATCTTTTTCCACGATGAGATACCAGTCGAGATCGTCGATGTAACGGGTGACGAGGCAGGTTTCCTGCCCGTTGTACTTGTACCTTGGTGAAGATCTTTTTGCGGTATTCGGATACGGGCAACAGATCGTCGATGGTGGCGTTGGCAATCATGGCGTCGGACGTGTGGACCTGTACCACACCCTCGCGGTTGACGAGGAACGCCGTCAGATCGAAATCGAGCTCGAACGAGGCGAGGATCTGCTGCAATTCACGCATTTTGACCCCGACGCCCACCACGCCCATGAGTTCGCCGTGATCGTCTTCGATACGGCAATCCACGAACACGGTCAGCTCATTGCGGGCCATTTCGTCGGTGTCGACCTCAAGCCGGTGGGGGATCCCGGAAGCGACGAAGTTGTAGTACCAGACGTCGTGGGAGTCATCCCTGCTGACAACCTTATTTATCCCATTATAATGATAATAAATATTCGTCTTTGCCGAAACAAGGAACACCGAACTGTAGTCGTATTTCTTCTTCAGGCCGTTGAGGTAGTCTTGCAGTTCCGCAATTTGTTCCGGTGAATCATTCTCTCCCCGGAGCCAGCTCTTGAGGAAGCTGTCGTTGGCCATTGTCAGGGAGACGAAAATCGGCTTGGTCAGTTCGTTACTGATGGAAGAAAAGATGTTCAGGGAGGTAAGGCGGGAGATATTCCTGATGTCATCCCTGATGACGACGCTGTATGTGCAGTAGTTAATGATTGTTATACAAATGAACCCAATAAGCACGATACCCGTGATGAAGGCGTGGGTCCTGAAGAGTTTCTTTTTCATAGGAGGCCTGATTACGGGTAGCGGGCGAGGAATGGCGGAAACCGACGTTCTGTCGGTGGGATATTATGACACTGTTCGTCCAACCGATAGATTCTAATGGGATCCTATGGCTCTGGCAACAGAAAAATGGCGGTACTCTGATAGGGTTGCGCTATGGGCTTAGGCCTCCTCCGGAGGTATGTTTCCGCAGGAGGCATTCCATCATGCGCTGCCTTTTTCCAGTTTTTCGGCAAGGGCTTTGATGCTCGGGGCGACGGGGAAAGGATGTTCTGTCCCAAAGGCCAACGCCTCAAACTGCGGGATGGGCAGGGGGCGCGAATAGAAATAGCCCTGCGCATAGGCGCATCCGGCCTGAAGCAGGAAAGCGGCCTGTTCCTCGGTTTCCACGCCTTCGGCAATGACCTTGATGCTCATTTCTCGGGCGAGGGAAATGCTGAACCGGATGACCGTCTTGCCGCGTTCGGTCGTGACGACCTCGTTGAGGAATCCCCGGTCGATCTTGATGAAATCCACGGGCATACTCTTGAGCATGTTCAGGGACGAGTAGCCTGATCCGAAATCGTCCATGGAGAACTGGAACCCGAAGGCCTGCAAGGCCTTCATGGATTCGAAGAGTCCGCTTTCGTTCTCGAGGAAGGCGCTTTCGGTGAGTTCCAGTTCGAGGAGATGCGGCGGCAGCTCGTAGCGGCGCATCAGGTCGAGCAGCTTTTCACGCAGGCGCGGATCGTGGATATGCATACGCGACATGTTCACGGAGATGGGCGTGGGCGTGAGGCCGTGGTCAATCCAGCGGCGCAAGGTGATGCAGGCCTGCTCCCAGATGTATTCATCCAGCCGGATGATGAAGCCGTTCTTCTCGAACAAGGGGATGAAACGGTCCGGCGGCATCAGCCCCTCGGTGGGGTGTATCCAGCGCACCAGCCCTTCCGAGCCGATGATGCGCGATGTCGGGATGTGCACCTTGGGCTGAAGGTACAGAACGAATTGCCCCTGCAGAAGGGCGTCGTGCATCTGGTTTTCGATCTTCTTTTCCTCAAGGATCCTCTCGCGCAGCTTGCCGTCGTAGAAGGCGTAGCTGTTCAGGTAATTCCCCTTGATCGTCTTGAGGGCGAGGTTGGCCCAGTCGCAGAGCACGTTGATGGGCGTGTCTATGTTGTCGACCTCGCAGATGCCGAACGAAGGCACGACCTTGTACGGCAAGGGGTAGTCGGCGAGCCTGTCCGTCAATTCCTTGATGAGGGCGAGGATACGCTCACGGGAGTAGTCCACGCACAGGCAGAACACATCCCCGCCGAGGCGCCCGTAGACGCTGTGGGTCCCGGCCATCTTTTCCCGCAGCAGATCCGCGATGGCGATGAGGAGCTTGTCGCCTTCCTTAAGGCCGTACAGGTCGTTGATGACCTTGAAGCGGTCTATGTCCATGCGGACGATGCTGTAGCGGCGCTCGGGGTAGGCGTGCACGGCCTGTGCCGCCTGCGAGTAGAAGGTGTGCATGTTGTACAGATCGGTCAGGAGATCGAACTCGGCCCGGTACTTGAGCGCGAGCACGGAACGGGTCGCGCTGTCGACGTCGTTGAGCGTGCCGATATAGCGCTTGGGATTGCCCTTGTCGTCGTGCAGGCAGGTGAGGGCCGCCTTGCACCAGATGTACACGCCGTCGCGCTTGCGGAAGCGGGCGGTCATCTCGGTATAGCGCTGGATGCGCGAATCCTTGAGGAAGGCGGTGAGCAGGGGCAGATCGTCAGGATGGATCACGAGGTCTTCCCGCCAGACGTGCATCAGATCACGGTGGTCGTAGTTCCCGGCGAAACGGGCGACGATCTCCGGCGAGATGTAACGGGTATCGGTTTCGAGGTTCCACTCGAAGACGAGGGTGTCCGTCTGCTCCACGATGGTCCGGTAGCGTTCGTCGTCGAGGCGCTGGCGCTCAAGGAGGATGTTCTGCTGAGCGACTTCCTCCGCCTGCTTCTTGTCCCCGATATCCATGATGAAGGCGAGATAGATCTCGTCGCCGCCGTCGGGCTGGGCCACGGGGAACATGGTGATCGACGCCCAGTGGTACTCCTGGTCGTGCCAGAGCTTGCGGAATTCGCCGATAAGGTATTCCCGGCCCGCCGCGAAGTTCTGCCGCAGCGCATCGAGATTAAAGAATTCGAGGAAGCGGGTGCGGTCTTCAGGAAAGAGCATGTTGCGCGATACGAGATCGATGCACTCGCTGAGGCGGCCCTGCTCGGGCGGGGTCACATACTTGCCCTTCACGTGGTACACGATACGGTAGCTGTCCTGCGTGATGTTCAGTTCGTACAGCTCGTCGTAGATGTTGCGCAAGGCGTGATCGTACTGCTCGCTGATGCGGCGGCGCTGTTCCTCTTCACGCTGTTCGGAGATGTCGCGGACGAGGAGTATCCCCTTGTCGGTACGGCAGGAGTCGTGCCCGCACAGCGGAACGATGAAGGCGGAAACCCAGTACCATTTGCCGTCGCTGCCAAGGCGGCGGTATTCGGCGGGGACTTCCATGCGGCCTTCGCTGAACTCCTTGCGGATGTTGCTCCCGATGAAAGCGGTGAGGAAGCGTTCCCGGTCCTCAGGGTGGATGAGGGTTGCGGCTATGGTGTGGATATTGCCGTTCTTGTCGTGATCCACGGGGATCATGGGCGTGTCGGCGGCGTAGACAAGGTGGGGCGTATCGGCGCTGAGGTCGATTTCGTAGATTTCGGTATACGTGTTGCGCAGGGCGATGTTGTAGCGCTCTTCCTCAAGGGCGCGTTCCTCTTCGACGCGCTTCTGCTCCGTGATGTCCCGGATGATGAAAAAGGCGGTCATATCGTCGCCTTCTTCAAGGAAAAACACGCGGTTTTCGAGCCACAACTGTTCGTTTTCGCCAAAGAGCACCCGATACTGATCGACGAGGGTGCGGGAATGCGCGCGGCAGGCCTCGAGCAGGGCTTTGGGCGTGGTGGTGCGGTTGATGCGTTCGCGGTCGGCGGGATGGACCATCGCTATTGTTTCGGCGTGGAATGTGCGGTAGTCGCCGGAACGGGGTTCGCTGGGCAGGCTCGGCGCGGAGGCGTTGCGGTGGAACTGCCACGTGCGCAGGTTGATTTCGATGATGCAGTCCCCGGACTGGCGGAACACGGCGCTTTGACGGCGTTCGAGCCGGGCGGCGGTTTCCTCCATCCTTTTGCGTTCGTTGATGTCCTGCCAGAGGAGGAGCAGGCGCCCCGACGATCCGGGCATGGGCAGCACCAGTATCGAGATCCAGTGATAGGTCCCGTCGACGGCAAGGACGCGGTATTCTGTGGACAGCCGGGGATCGTCGGCCACTTTCCTGCTGACGTTCTCCGGGGAGAAAAGCTCAAGGAAGGACTCCCGGTCATCGGGGTGGATGTACCGGTTGGCGATGGTGCGGGTGTCCCGCGAATACGAATGGGTCAGCTCGGGTTTCGCCAACGTGGAATCTTCGTCCCGGTGCACGATGCGCATGGAATCCGTATCGAGCATGACCTCGTAGATTTCGGAATAGCTGTGCTGGAGGGCCTTGTAGAAATCGGCTTCCTCGTTGAGCCGTTCGGTGATGTCGCTCAGCAGGAGCAGGGCATGGTGGTACGCTCCGGGGATGGCCCGGATGGTGGCGTTGACCCACCGGTAGGGTTTTCCGGCGTCCTGCCGTTTGCGGTATTCGAGCTGTGGGGCCTCGCCCAGGTCGAGCCGGGCCATGATGTTCGGCACGTCGTAAAAGGTGCGGACGCTTTTGAGGTTTTCTGGGTGCACGCGGTTTTTGCCACGATCGAGGACGAATTCCTCGATGGGCATCAGGGTCGGCGAAATGGTGACTTGTTCGCTGTTGTAATAGAGGGGAGCGATAAGCCCGGCTTCAAGATCGAGGCGGAAAATTTCCGTATAGTTGCTTTGCAGGGCGAGGAGGTAGTTGTTTTCCTCTTCTTTCTTCTTGGTGACGTCGCGCAGCAGGATAAGGGCGTGCCCCTCGTTGCCGGGGACAGGCTGCGCCGAGGCCGCGATCCAGCGGTAAGGGCCGTTTTCCGACGAACGCTTGCGGTATTCACATTCCGGGCGGCCGCCGCGTTCCAGTTCCCCGAAAAGGCGGCGCTCGTAGAAATCGAGCACGCTTTCGAGGGATTCTGGGGCCACGCGGTCGACGGCGCGCCGCTTGACGAACGCGGAAAAATTGGCTTCCTCCTTGACGATGGGCACCTGCTCGCTGTTGTAGAACAGCGGCGTGACCGTGCGGCTCCTGACGTCGAGGGAGAAGATCTCGGAATAATTGTTTTGCAGGGCGAGGAGGTAGTTGTTTTCCTCTTCCTTCTTCTCGGTGACGTCGCGCACGAGGAGGACGGTCTCTCCCCGGTTGCCGGTCGGCAAGGGCACGATGAGCGCCAGCATCCAGTGATAGGTCCCGTCAAGGCCGAGCTTGCGGTATTCGACGGAAAGCTCTTCCCCGGCGTCGAGTTTCCTGAGGATGGTTTCGGCGGTGAAGAAATTCCGGAAGACCACCCGATCCCGCGGATGGACGCGGGTTTTCATGACCGTGATGATGTCCTTGTCGAATTCGCCGCTGACATCGATGGGCGCGAGCAGCTTGGTGTTGCAGAACAGGCAGGTCAGCTGGTTGGCGGCGAGGTTCATCCGGTAGATCTTGGCGTAGCTGTTCTGAAGGGCTACTTGAAGGTTTTCTTCGTCCCGCCTGTGGGTGAATTCCGCGCATTTCTGCTCGTTGATATCCCGGATGCATTGGAGGACGTGGCACGAGCCGTCGTCCTGCGTATAGGCGAAGGCGATGCGGGTACGCCAGCGGGGCCCGGCCTCCTCGGCAAACTGGTATTCGAGATGGATATTCCTGTCGTTTACGCCTGCCGCGAAGGCTGCCCGCAGCCCTTCGAGGGAGAAGTGTTCGCGGAAGGCGTCACGGTACTGTGGGAGGATATGACCGAAGAACAGCTCGAAATGGGCGGCGTAATCGCCCGAAGTGTCGGTGGCGAGGTCATTGCGGTTGGCCAGAAGCTCAAAATGGCCGGTGCCGAGATCCACGTCCACGACATAATGATAGCTCTCGCAGAGGGCGCGGGCGAAGGAATCGCGCTTGGCCTTGGCCTTGCGCTCCTCGGGCGTCAGAAGGCGCTCTGAAATGAGCACGACGTGTGCGGGCTCCTTGTTTTCCCAAAGGATACCGGAAACCGAAATTTCACAGATGCCCTTGAAGGGCGGGTGCTCATGCAGGGTGGTGAACGCCTCCCCGCCGCCGTGTTTTGTCACGGGACAGAAGGAGCAGATATTGGATTTGCCCCAAAACACCTCGAAGCAGGTCACCCCGAGCTTGACATTGGGATACGCGCGGGCGACCGTATCGTTGAAGTAGACGATGCGGTGGTTGGCGTCGATGACGTAGACCGCCGTATTGGGCAGGCTGTTGAGGATGTTGCGGGTGGATTCGTAACTTTCGCGCAAAAGGCTGGCGGAGCGGCGCTGCCGGATGTACTCCCCGATGATTTTGGACATGAGGATGAGGGCGTCCACTTCCTGCTGCGTCCATATGCGGCGGTTGCCGCGCTCCTCGAAGCCGATATGGCCGACCACGTGCCCGTCGCGCACGATGTCGCACTGGAGGAGCGAGGAGATGGTGTCGTCGAGGATGAACGTTTTTTCTTCCGGGGGGACTTCCGAAAAATCGCTGCAATAATAGATGCCGCTGGAGTCCCGTGTTTTGGGCAGCTCGATTTTGTCGATGGGGACGTTTTGGAGCTGCTCCTTGGTGCTCCATTTCGGATCGGAGCACCATTCATGCGCGATGCTGACGGCCTTCCCGTCGAGCGAGTATTCAAAGATGAGAATCTTGTCCACGCGCAAGGCGTTTCCGATGAAATGCAACGCCTTGTCGATCCCTTCGTGCATGTCGTACATGCTGAAGAGGATATCAATGATGTCCACCATGATGCTGTTGCGGACGGTGTTGACGGCGAGGGGCGCGGATGTCTGGACGCCGTCGGCGTCTCCGCCGGAGGACTGGCCGAAGAATTCGTAACGGTTTTTGCCGTTCCCTTTGGCGTGGTACAGGGCGACGTCGGCCTGCCGGAACAGATCCTCATAGGCGATGGGACGCTCGGTAACGGCGATGCCCACGCTGACGGAGACGGCGTTGTCGATATTGCTGTTTTTAAACAGGTTGCGGATGGAGGAGCAGAGGGACTGCGCGCGTGTGCGGATACCCGCGATTTCAGAAACGTCGCGCATGTAGACGTGGAATTCGTCGCCGCCCACGCGCCCGATGATGTCGTCCTGCCGGAAGGTGCGCCGAAGCTGGCGGGCGATTTCCATGATGATGGAGTCCCCGGCGAGGTGCCCCATGCTGTCGTTGACGTCCTTGAAATTGTCGATGTCGATCATGAACAGCACGCCGGAACTGCCGGGCCTTGCGTCGCGCAGGGCGATGCGGATTTCCTCTTCGGTCGTGACCTTGTTGTAAAGCCCGGTCATGGAGTCGGTGCGGCTCTTATCAAGGAGCCTGAGCTGTTCGCGCTTCTGCCGGTCGATGTCGCGCAACGCGCCCACGGATTTGACGGGCTTGCCGAGGGTGTCCAGGATGTTGGTGCTGTAGAGGGCGAACCAGCGCTTGCGGCCTGAGTGGGTGGGCAGGAACCGTTCGGGTGCGGCCTCGGTGGAGGCTTTTTCGGCGTCGAGGGCGAGAAAAGGTTCACGGAACCCCTCGCTTACGGGATCGATGGCCTCGCCTCTGCCCAGCCGTTCGCGGAAACGGGGAATAACGGGTTCGTGCCCGAAGACCTTATGGTACTTTTGGGTGTAGGCGATGGTATCCGTCTCAAAGTCGTATTCAAAGGGCAGATCTTCGGAAATGTCGGCGATGAGGGCGTATTTACGGCGCTCGTATTCGGCGCTGCGCAGCATCTCCTCCACGCAGGCGAGATCGGTAAAGGCGGAAAGGTAAACGGGGTACTGGCCTTTGTGGAGGACGCCTTCCATGCGCGTGCCGGAGAGGCGGATGCGGACGGAGGTGGCGTCTTTGCGGACGAGCACCCCTTCCCAGTCGAAAAGAGGAGGGTGCCCGGCGAGGAGCCCGATGAGGCGCACGGCGGAAGATTGTTCGATCCAAGGAAGGAGGGAGTTGCCCTGTTGGCGGCACGACTCGGCGGTTTCCCCGACAAGCGTATAGAGGGCCTTGTTCGCCGCGATCAAGGTAAGTTGCGGATCTGCGGCAACGGTGGCAGTTCCGGTGATTATGTGCGGGTTGTCGAGGAATTCCTGGAGCCTGTTCATTCCACTGTTCTCTTGGATAGGGTGTGGAGACACTCCGGGGGATGCCCCCCCCCGCATGTCGGAAAAAGTCCGGCACGCATCGTATCAAAGAATATAAAAGCCGGCAAAACATCCGATAGCATAGAGTATAGGCTTACGGGTGCCATTCATCAAGCGGAAATGCCGCTTGATGCCGGAAGTTATTCCACAACCGTTCCCGTTGCGGAGGGATACGGTTCTTGGGCGGAGGCAGCAGGGCGGTATCCTCAAGATGCCGCCCGCTTGTTGTGGTCAAGAGACGCTTGGCTTGCTGATGTGCCCGCTCTGTGCGGTAGAGCCGGGTGCTCTGGGGGTATGATCGGCCCGATTGAAAAGGTTTCTCCGCCGGGCGAAACAGGGTGGCGGGTTTCCGCGTATGGGGTGGCGTCGGGAGCTGCACAATGCATCCAGCCGAAAGAGGTGTCCCCTTCGGGGGGGCGGGCCGCCCTTTCCGCTTCCCGATTCTGAATAACATACCATCATCTCCGCAAGTTGTTTCGTTCTTTTGCCATGTGAAGAAAAGATCCTTGCTGAATGACTCCATTCCACTCAAAACCTTTGTGGCTCAAGGGTTTTCGGCCAATCGGAGCGTTCATTTTTTTTATCATAAAAAAGCTAATAAACATATAGTATTATACTTTATAAACGGCCCTGTTCCGGCTTCTCGATTCCTCCGGAGCTTTCGTGAAAAAAATCGGAAAAGGTGAAAAGTGTCTCTTGGGAGACAGAAAATGTCCCTGAAATCCGTATTGTGAATGCAAGAACAAGGTCGCACAGCGACCCTCCAACCCTCTCTACGGAAGGAACCGCCATGAAAGAAGACCGCAAGATCAAGAACGTCGTGCTGATCATGCTCGACACGCTCCAGTTCAACTATCTTGGCTGCTACGGCAACAAGGTTGTGAAGACCCCCAATATCGATCGCCTCGCCCGTCA
>ENA-UEQB01001338-UEQB01001338.1-human-gut-metagenome-genome-assembly--contig:-NODE-1338-length-21063-cov-26.585676_pt1 | contig 21063 bp, 18 predicted proteins | sample MGYA00242901_ERZ507918 | MGnify/ENA primary metagenome ERZ507918 (study PRJEB26167, sample SAMN06115405) | human gut metagenome | host: Homo sapiens | place: China:Sichuan | collected 2016-04-06... | reverse complement strand
GGCCACGATCTGAGGTACGCCATCGACTCGCGCAAGCTCAAGCGCGAACTGGGCTGGGAGCCCAGCCTGCAGTTCGAGGAAGGAATCGAAAAAACTGTCCGCTGGTACCTCCAAAACCAAAAATGGATGGACGACATAACTTCTGGCGAATACCAAGAGTACTACCAGAGCATGTATAAGGACAGGTAATCCCAACCGCATGAAAATCGCAGGCAAAAATCCACACACATCCATCAGATTAACATGGGGGAAACCATGTCAGTGAAATCCGAGAACAACAAACGGATCGCAAAAAACACTTTTTTGCTGTACTTCCGGATGTTATTCACCATGGGGGTATCGTTATATACATCCCGCGTGGTATTGAATACATTGGGTGTAGAGGATTTCGGCATCTACAACGTGGTCGGGGGCGTAGTGGTCATGTTCTCCTTCCTAAACAGTTCCCTGGCCACCGCAACGCAACGCTTCCTGAATTACGAAATGGGGCAAGGCAATGCCCTAAAGCTGGAGAAGGTTTTTTCGATTGCGTTGACCGGGCACTACCTGATCGCACTGTCCGTCATTCTGTTGGCCGAGACGATCGGACTATGGTTCGTCAACACCCAATTGGAAATCCCGGCAGAACGCATACACGCAGCATTGTGGGTTTACCAATTTTCGATCCTGACTCTGGCCGTTTCGATCATCAGCGTCCCGTATAATGCAGTGATCATCGCCCACGAGCGAATGAAAGTCTTCGCCTACGTTTCGATCGCGGAAGTTTCGCTCAAGCTGACGGTCGTTTTCCTGCTCGTATACCTGTCTTTTGACAAATTGATCCTCTACGCATTCCTGCTGTTTGCCGTAGCAGTCATTGTCCGAATGATCTATGCCACCTATTGCAAACGGAATTTCACAGAGTGCAGGTACCGCTTCATTTTCGAGAAAGACCTTTTTGCCCAGATGTTCTGCTTCTCGGGGTGGATGTTTACCGGAACCCTCTCCAACCTCTTCAGCAGCCAGGGTGTGAATATCCTGATCAACATGTTCTTCGGGCCCATCCAGAATGCGGCCCGGGGAATAGCCTACCAAATACAGGGGTCGGTGAATGCTTTCGTCGCAAATTTCATGGTAGCCGTACAACCTCAGATCGTAAAATCCTATTCACAGGGGAGTTACGGTTATATGTACAAGCTGGTCTTCATGGCATCCAGATACTCTTTTTACCTGCTGTTCCTGCTGTCACTGCCGGTTTTGCTGCAAACACAGTATCTATTGCAACTATGGCTAAAAAACGTGCCCGACTATTCCGTGCTGTTCACGCAACTGGTTGTTATCGACCTGCTGATCAACTCTTCGTTCACCCCGATCGCTTCGGTAGCCTTCGCATCCGGAAAAATACGCAATTACCAGCTCGTCGTCTCTGCAGGATACCTACTCACTTTTGCATTGACCCTGCTGTTTTACCAGCTCGGATTCCCGTCCTACGCAGCCTTCGTCGTAGCGATAATCATATCGTTCATCGGATTATTCGCCCGTTTGTACGTATTGAGACATTCCGTCCATTTCCCCTCGAAAAAATACATCCGTGAGGTTTTCCTCGTGCAGGCGAAAGTTGGGATCATCGCCATCGTCATCCCGGCCGTATTCGTATACTACGCCTCCCCCTCTCTCTTTCATTTCGCAATTACCGTTCTGATCTCGTCCCTCTCCATTGCAGGCACGACATGGTGCTGGGGGCTCGGCCCTGAAGAACGGCTGTATATACAAAACAAGACACGCAGTTATTTTCACAGAAAAATATGATTACTATCCATCGCCCTGAATTCTCCCAGCAAGGAGAATATGCCCGGATACAGTCGCTGGTCGACATCGACGGTAGCCGGAATGTCGTCTGGTTTGAAGTCCGCAGGGAATACGGGAAATATCTCTGCTGGGAACGTTCGGATGCTTTCGTCATAGGTCTCCTGAGCTATGCGATGCGCAATGGGCACGACATCACGTGCGAGGCCCCGTTAGGCGAAGACCTGCATTACCAAATAACGACCTACTTGGTCAAGGCCATTGCCAAAGGCGACGCCCGCATGTACCACACCCGCATTATGGCAGCAGTTGACCACAACGAACTGCCTTGTGGCAATGCCGTGGGGACAGGCATCTCATGCGGTATAGATTCCTTTCACGCCTTGGCCGGGAATAACGATGCAAAATACCTGAAGCACCGGATCACACACCTCACGTTCAATAACGTGGGATCACACGGGGAAGGAGCGCGTGCCCGTCGGCTGTTTGCTGAAAGGAAAGAGCATTCGCGGAAATTCTGTGAGGAATTCGGGTTCAAGTTCGTCGAATCGAACTCCAATATCATGGATGTAATTCCGCAGAATCACTACCGAACCCATACTTATACCAGTTCCTTTGCAATCTACTGCCTCCAGAAATTGTATTCGGTATACTATTATGCTTCAGGCCAGCCATTTGCCAACTTTTCTCTTTCAGACTGTTACGATCGGGATTGTGCCTATTACGACCTGCTTTTGACCGAAGCGTTTTCGACTCGGAATCTGAGGATCTATTCGGAAGGCGGAGCACTGACCCGACTGGAGAAGACAAAACGAGTGGTCGCTTATGTTCCATCATACAATTACCTGAATGTATGCACGATCACTGCCGCAAATTGCGGCAAATGCGAGAAATGTTCTCGCACACTCCTGTCTCTGGACGCACTGGAGAAACTGGAGTTATATAAAAATGTATTCGATATTGGCTATTACCGGTCACACAAAAAGGATTATTTGATATTCCTATACGGACAATGTTGGTTGAAAAACCATACCTATATCGAACTCTATCCCTATTTCAAGGAACAGATCACTCCGACAATACGGATTGCCGCCTATATAAAATTCTCCAAAGACTTTTTCGTATCCTGCGTACGAGGTACCCGTCTCGAACGAATGCTAAGAAGGCTGAAAAAGAAAACAACCAAATGCAACGCATAATTTATTTCGACTTTCTGAGGGGCATCGCCATCATTATGGTCGTATGCCTGCATTGCATCGACTTTTCCGCCATGGACGGGCCCGTCCTGAATTTTTTCGGCGTGGAGTTCAGGAATCTGCTCAACGCGGCTGTCCCGCTGTTTCTGGCGATCTCGGGTTATTTCATGGCGAATAAAAAAGTGGATTCCCCGGCGGCATATAGGAGCTTCCTGAAAAAACAGGCGGCCAAGGTATATGTTCCCATGCTGGTATGGTCGGTTCCCTATCTGGTATTATCCTATCTTCACCGGGAAAGCCCGGTAATTACATGGCTGTTGTTTTTTTTCGGAGGGTTCTCGATTTATTACTTTATCATCCTGATCGTCCAGTACTACGCATTACTGCCTGTATTGCAGAAAATGGGACGATCCTTAAGGGGGGGGGAAATTGCGGTCGCCATCAGCATCATATGTATATGCATGCTGGAAATCCTGTTTTACGGCTACCGGCTGGAAATCCCGCTGATCGTATATGCCGGGCCATTCCCCTTGTGGATCATGTTCTTCGTGACGGGGATCTACCTGCGCAACCATACGTTCGACACGAAATACGTCTATCTGCCGGTCATCCTGTTTTACGTGCTGTCGGTCGCTGAAAGCTTCATTATCATGCATTGCACGGGGCAGGTCACGGGATTGGGCATAAAGGTTTTTTCCTTCCTGTTTTCCCTTTATTTCATCATTATGATGTTCGTAAGTCCGCTGAAAACTCATGTGGCGGCGCATAAAGACCACCTTGTCATTCGCTGCATCATCCGGATCGGAGAAATATCCTTCGGCATTTATCTGATCCACATGCTGGTCAACATGGCCCTGAATAAATTCGCAGGTTACCACAATTTCAATTTCATATTGGTGCTGGCCATAAGTATTGCAGTCATCGTCATTACCATGAAACTGGCACCTGCCTCCATCCGAAAATATATAGGTTTTTCATAACATGATCGAAATCCGGGATAAACGGGATTGCTGCGGTTGCAACGCATGCGTACAGAAATGCCCGAGGCAATGCATAGAGCAGTTCGAAGATGCGGAAGGGTTCATTTACCCCCGGGTGGATAAAGCCCGGTGTATCGGCTGCGGCCTGTGCGAAAAAGTGTGCCCGGTCATCGACCAAAATCCGGAAAGCAAGCCCCTGCAAGTCCTGGCCGGTTGGAACGGGAATGAAGAAATCCGGATGCAGAGTTCCTCGGGCGGGATTTTCACATTACTGGCCGAACAGATCATCGGACGGGGCGGAGTGATCTTCGGAGCCCGGTTCGACGAAAATTGGGAGGTCGTGCACGGCTACACGGAAAGCATGGACGGACTGGCTGCATTCCGGGGCAGCAAATACGTGCAAAGCAGGATCGGGGAGGCATTCAGGCAGGCAGGGGCATTCCTGCAACAGGGCCGCGAAGTATTATTCACCGGGACACCCTGCCAGATTGCGGGATTGCACCGGTTCCTCGGGAAAGAATACGGCAATCTGTTCACCATGGACATCGTATGCCACGGGGTACCCAGCCCGGGCGTATGGAAAAAATACGTGGAGAGGCTGGTTGCAGATTTACCTCCGGAGGGCAGGCTCGACGGGATTTACTTCCGGGATAAATGCACCGGATGGAAAGAGTACAGTTTCTCCGCCCACCTTTCATCTCCTGAAAAAACGGCCCTGTATACTGAAAAATTTTACAGGAACATGTACATGCGCGGATTCCTCGCCAATTTATATCTGCGTCCATCCTGCTATCGGTGTCCGTCAAAATCGGGCAAATCCGGGGCTGATATTACCTTGGCGGATTTTTGGGGGATCGAACGTATAATGCCAAGGCTGGATGACGACAAAGGAACCGGATTGGTATTGGTCAATACGGCCAAGGGGAAATGCCTGTACGACAAATTGCCAATTATTTCGCAAGAGGTTAAATACGAACAAGCTCTTAAGGGAAATCATGTGATCGAAACCTCTGTTCCCGTCCCTCCGCAAAGGGAAATATTTTTCAACAGCTTCGGGAAAGAAGATTTTTTCCGGCTGACAGACCGGCTTACAAGAGTACCTCTCAGGACACGGTTACGCCGGGCAGCGGGCCGGCTCATTAAACTATTACGATGAAAATAGGCATATTGACCCAACCGCTGCTGAGGAATTACGGCGGGATACTCCAGTGTTATGCGCTGTGCGAAATATTGAAGGGGCTGGGGCACGAGGTGTGCGTGCTGGACAGGCACCACCATACCCCATTCCTTCGAAAAGTGCTCCGCACCGCAAAACGGACGCTACGCTATTGCCTCGGCAAAGAAAAAAAAGAAAACATCCTGTCCATATGGATGACTGCCGGGCAAATACGGACAATCAGCCGGCATACCTCGGCGTTCATCGACAGGAATATCCCGCACACCCGGCAGCTCATGGGGACAAAAGAACTCCGACAGGCTGCCGGCAACGAGCATATCGATACATATGTCGTGGGAAGCGACCAGGTCTGGCGTCCGGTCTACTCGCCCTGCATCACCAACTATTTCATCGACTTCGACCGGCGGGACAATATCGTCCGGGTCGCCTACGCGGCATCGTTCGGGGTCGACACCTGGGAATACGACCGGCAAGCGCAACGGGTGTGCGCCGGTTATGCAAAAAAATTCGACGCCGTATCCGTGCGTGAGGACTCCGGCGTGACACTGTGCCGGGATTATCTGGGAGTCGCGGCGGAACATGTCCTCGACCCGACGATGCTGCTCTCGCGGGAACAGTACGAGAAACTGGTAAAGGATCGGAACACACCCCTGAGCACGGGGAACCTGCTGACCTATATCCTCGACCCCTCACCGGAGAAATCGGCGATCGTCGGCCGCGTATCCCGGAAATTGGGGCTCGCCCCGTTCAGCGTGATGCCTTCCCGGGAAGCGGACGTCCTGAACTGTGCGATGTATCCGGCAGCGTGTACGTCCCCTGCGGTAGAGCAATGGCTGCGCGGGTTCATGGACGCCCGGTACGTGGTCGTCGACTCTTTCCACGGCTGCGTGTTCTCCATCCTGTTCAACAAACCGTTCATCGCCATAGCCAACTGCGGCCGGGGTGAAGCCCGTTTTACTTCCCTGTTGAAAACATTCGGCCTTTCAAGCAGGTTGATACACGGCGCCGAGGAGCTGACCGACAGCCTGATATCGGATCCGGTCGATTGGGAGCGGTGTAATGTAATCTTGCAATCGGAGCGGGAGAAATCCCTTCTTTTCCTCCGCACAAACCTCAACAAATAGACATGGAGTTTTACATTTACCTGGCTTTGATCGTGCTCCTTTTATCGCTCGTAAAAGGAACCGACAACAAAGTCGTATACATAGGGGTCGCCTTCGCCCTGTTTTTTCTGGCCGCCTACCGCAGTCTGGGCGTAGGAACGGATTCCGAAGCGTATTACACGATATATTATCAATACGCCAACAACGACGCCTACGTAGCAGCCAGCGACAATTATAAAACCGCGGAGTTTATCTGGCTGGCGATGTTAAGGTATTTCCGCAACGCGGACAATTACAGGGGCCTGCTGGTCATGTTGGCTGCCCTGAACGCCATACCGCTGTTCTATGCGCTCAAAAAGCAAAGCAAATGGCCGCTGTTCTCGGTCTTCCTTTATATCGCCCTGTACTTTTACGGCAACTCCCTGAATACCATGAGACAGTATGCTGCAATGTCGTTCCTGCTGCTGGCCATCCCCTTTCTGAAAAAAGGCAAAAACAAATACTACCTGCTGCTGATGCTATTGGCAACGGCCATACATATGTCCGCTTTATTTGTCTTTATTCTTGTCTGGTCAATTTATAAAGCGAATTTAAATTTCGACAATAAACTTAGATATTCACTCATAATAGCCGTCAGTTTTATTATCGGCATGTTCTTTACGGCCAAGTTCAAGGAGGCGCTCGAACCCATTGCCAATTTATTTGCCTCAAGTAATTATGAATATTATTTGAGCGGGGATACCGTAAACGAATCGAGGAACCTGCTCTCCAACCTGGGTTTCAACCTGATTGCCATATTTATGTTGTATATCAATAAGGATGCGAACAATATCTATTTCAAATTATATATCCTCGGGGTAATCATGGTCAACTTACTTGCCGGACTGGGTGCATTTTCAGGCCGTGTAGCCAGTTACTTCAGCCTGATGCAGATCGTGGCCATCCCGAACCTTTTATATCTGATCAAAAAATCATTACAAAAATATTTGTATATCGTGATATTCATTGTATATGGGCTTTCCATTTATATTTATTATCTGTCCAAAAATCTCAGCGAGATCGTACCCTATTCCAATATATTCTTCAATTAACCATTCCCAATGTTCTCCGTTGTAATCCCCCTGTATAATAAACAAGACTGTATCCGCGATACCGTACAGTCCGTATTGGATCAAACATTCCCCGATTTTGAAATAAATATCGTCGACGACGGATCGACGGATCGCAGCCTGGAGATCGCACGCCAATTCGACGATCCCCGGATCAGGGTCTTTTCGAAGCCGAACGGCGGCGTATCCTCAGCCCGCAACTACGGGATAAAGCAATCCCGGGAAAAATATATCGCTCTTCTCGACGCTGACGACCTTTGGCGCACAAATTATCTTAGCGAAATAGCAAATCTGATACATAAGTATCCCGGATGCGGACTCTATTCGACAGGATATATATTGAATAAAAAACACCGAAAAATTAAATATTTCTATCCGGTAGAAGGAGTTATAAAAGATTACTTCAAAGAATATTATAAAAATAAAACCCCGTTTTGCCATACATCATGTGTTGTCATACCATCAACGGTTTTTGCAGAGGTCGGGTGCTTCCCGGAGGATTCCCATACAGGGGAAGACCTGTATATGTGGATGAAGATCGCCAGTCGGTACGAAGTCTGCGTCACGCCGAATATCCTGATGAGTTACGAGTATCAGGAATCGACATTCCGGGATCGGCTAAACAGGAACATACATATTCAGGCCGACTTGTTCAAAAGCCTCTACGATCCCCGAAAGCCCTATTTGAACGAGGTCATTGCATATTGGGCCATTACGGATGCTGTCACACAGGCACTGAGAAACAATAAAAGTGTATCGAAGTCCGTGGAGAAAGAGTTTGCCTACACCCGGCTCAACAACAGGAAAATGTTGTTCCTTCGGATTCTGAACAGAACCCCGTCATGGGGTAACCGTCTCATTCAAAGCATCTGGCGATTCAGTTCAATCGCAAAAACCCGCTTGTTCGGATTGATCGAAAAATAGAGGCTACAAATGCGAATCCTGATACTCAACCAGATACTCTTTACGGCAGAAAAAGACACCATCCCGGCCGTAACTTCAATCAAGGACACGATGATTTACAACCTCTGCCTCGGATTCAAGCATTTGGGACACGCGATAACATTGGCTGCTGCCGCTGAATACCGACCGCAAGAGAGTGAAGCGTATGATTTCGAGATCCTGTTTTTCGAATCCAAACACATAAAAATATTTCCCCCTTCGGTACTACCCTATTCTACTGAATTATATTCTTATATAAAACAGCATCACACTTCGTACGATTTGCTGATATCGAGTGAAATTTTTTCGTTCCAATCTCTGTTTGCAGCCGGTATTTGCCCTGAGAAAACCGTCATTTGGCAAGAATTGACGGCACATCAAAACAAATTCCACAGGATTCCGTCGAAAATATGGCATAACGTAATAGCACGTTTATTCATGCAAAAGGTGTCGACCGTAATACCCCGATCCGCACAGGCCTATGATTTCATCTGCAAATATATGCACCAAACGAGCACTCGCTGCGTAGAACACGGCATAAATGTCGACAAATTCACCTGCTCGACCATAAAAAAACGGCAGATTATCAGCTCCTCCCAGTTGATTCGCAGAAAGAATATCGACGGTATAATCCGGATATACGACCAATTACACAAGATCGACCGTTACAGGGACATCAAATTATTAATCGCAGGACGCGGGGAGGAAGAGACAAATTTAAGAAAATTAGTATCCGACCTGAACCTGACTGACTACGTCGATTTTCTGGGTTTTTTGCCCCAACAGGAATTGAACCTGTATATCAAGGAATCCCTCTGTTTTCTTATCAATACGCGGAAGGATCTGAATGTGGTTTCCATCCCGGAATCTATCGTTTCCGGAACTCCGGTTCTGACGAACACACGGCCAGCCTCCGCAAGCTATATCAAAACGCATAAATTAGGAGTCGTGCAGAATCAATGGGGTATCCCCGAACTGGAGGAAATTATCGACAACAACGGTTTCTATGTGAAGAACTGCATTGCATACCGGGACAAACTGTCCAACACCCACATTGCCCAGACATTTCTGGACATATTCAGGAACGAAAAATCGTAAACCCACTGTCCGCCCGTCATCGGGAAAAATCTCCGGGAGCGCTGGCCCCTCCCTACCACCGAACAGCAGCGGCTACCGGATGACAAAAGGCCGAACCATTAAAGGAAAAACAGATGTCTATAAGCAGAATAAACTGGCTCTCCGTGCTCCAGGGATGGAGCATGTTACTGGTCGTCATCGGGCATGTGACATTGACAAATGTGTTCCAAAATCCCGAGCCCCCCGTAAGCGCGGAGATCGAACGGATCATATACAGTTTCCACATGCCGTTGTTCATGTTCATTTCCGGATTTCTGTTTTACCTGACCAAAATAGGACGGAACAAGGGTTGCGCGGAGACTATCGGGGACAAGGCCAAGCGGTTGCTGATCCCCTATGCCGCATTCACATGCGTGACGTTTTCCCTTAAATATGCCTTCAATCCGCTGATGAGACGGCCGGTAGACTTTTCCTGGTCGGAAATCCTCGACATAATCACGTTCAAATCCAACCCGCTGGCGGAGATGTGGTTCGTATCGACCCTTTTCGTCCTGTTCCTGTTTTTCCCCGTGTACAAATGGTCGCTGGGCAGCAGGCTGAGGAGCGGAGTGGTGTTCTGTGCCGCCCTGCTCATCTATTTCTTTTTCCCGAAGGACATCGAGCTGTTCTGCATTTCATATGCGTCCAGTTACCTGCTCTTTTTTTATACGGGGATATTGGTCTCCAAATACAGGGGGGGGGAAATTCTTGGACAACCCTGCGTTCCTTTCGTGCTGCACGGCATTGATGGTGTTCTGTTCGCTGTTCCCCGGCATTCCGCTACTGAATATTTTCGTCGGGATATTTTTCTCGCTGACCCTTTGCATGTTTTTATCCCGGCGCTTCCCCGGACTTTTCAGAAGTTTCAGGGAATATACGTTTCAGATATTCCTGATGGGAATATTCTTCCAGATGGCGATCCGGTTCGCCTATGCCCGGCTCGGGATGGATTGCCTCTACTGGCCCCTGTACGTCGTGAGCATCCTGCTGGCTCTGTATATGCCTGTGCAGATCTCCATAGTAATCCGTAAAACAGGCAGCAAAGCACTGGCCAGATGCTTCGGTTTATAAAGCCACATCGGCGTTTTCAGCAGGCCGGATCGCCAGGTACAATTGCGTCGACCATATCCATGATCCATGAAAATACTGTTAGCCAATAAGTTTTATTATCCCCGGGGCGGGGATTGCACCTACATCCTGAACCTCGGGGAGCTCCTGGAGTCGCACGGGCACGAAACGGCCGTTTTCGCCATGCAGTATCCGGAAAACATACCATCCCCCTGGAGCACCTATTTCCCGAGCGAAATAAAATTCACGCCCGGATTGAAAATGCTGGAAGCCTTCTTCCGGCCATTCGGCACGGGGGAGGTCAAGCGCAAATTCACCAGACTGCTGGACGACTTCCGCCCCGACATCGTACACCTGGGCAATATCCACACGCAGCTCTCCCCCATCCTTGCGAAGATCGCGCACGAAAAGGGGGTGAAGGTCGTCTGGACACTGCATGACTACAAACTCCTGTGCCCCCGTTACGATTGCCTGCGCAACGGTGCAATCCCCTGCGAGGCATGTTTCTCGGACAAGCACAAGGTGATCGAGTACAAGTGCATGAAAAATTCGCGCATGGCCAGTTACATCGCTTATCGGGAAGCCCTGAAATGGCCGCGTGAAAAACTGGAGAATTACACCGATACCTTCATTTCCCCGAGCCGGTTCCTGAAGGACAAAATGGTGCAGGGCGGATTCGCAGCGGAGAAGATACATACATGCTGCAATTTCATAGACACTGCGAAGGTGCGGCGGGATAACTTTGACAAGGGCGATTATTACTGTTATGTCGGGCGCCTGTCGCACGAAAAGGGGATCGGAACGTTGATCGAGGCTGCCAAAGAATTACCCTGCAAATTAAAAATCATCGGCGGCGGCCCGCTGCAGGAGACAGCGGCGGAACAGGCCGCGGGAGCAAACATCGAAATACTCGGGCACAGGCAATGGCCCGAGATAAAGGAAATCGTCGGCAAGGCGCGGTTCTGCGTGCTCCCCTCGGAATGGTATGAAAACAACCCGTTTTCCGTCATCGAATCGCAGTGCCTGGGCACGCCTGTCCTGGGCGCCCGGATCGGCGGCATTCCCGAACTGATCGATGAAGGCAAGACCGGAATGCTGTTCGAATCCGGAAATGCAAAAGAACTGAAGGCCCGAATCGGACAAATGTTCGCCACCCCGTTCGAATACCGGCAGATCGCACTCGGCGCCCAGAAAAGATATTCGGCAGAAAGGTACTATGCAAAACTCCTGAAAATATACACTTCTTTATAATACGGCAGAAACGCTCTGTTTTTCTCCAAAACGGCATAGACAAGTATGAATCGTTTGATCTCAATCGACATTGCCAAAGCAATATGCATTATCCTGGTTGTCATCGGTCATTACAATCCGGATAACGCCCCCGAATGGTATCATACAATCAATCTGTTCATCTACACGTTTCATATGCCTTTGTTCATGTTTGCCAGTGGATATGTGTACGCAGCGACAATCGGGAATCTGAGGGGGGGGGAGTTTCTTTATAAAAAATTCAAACGGTTGATGATACCCTATTTCAGCACCAGTATCATCATAATCAGCATAAAACTTTTGACACAACAAAGGATGCTGGTGGAGAATCCGGTGACGTATTTGTCCTATTTCAAGATGTTTTACCTGCCGGAAGCCGGTTTTTTCCTTTGGTTTATCTGGGCGCTTTGGCTGATTTTTTTGCTCGTCGCCGCGGTAAGATCAAAAGCAGGACAAGTCGTATTGTTCGCAATAAGTTTGTGCGTTACATTTCTGCCCATCGAATGGCCCGAAATATTCTGCATAAATTTCGCCATACGAATGCTGAAATATTTTATGCTGGGCATAATCCTCAATGAATATCCGCGCTGGACTGAGATCGGGAAAAAAGTGCCGGGAATTATTCCGGTCTGCGCATTGCCTGCATTGTTCATCTTTAATAGAGTTACCCAAAATACTATATTAACCACCATTCTGGATTATATACTGCCGTTCATCGGAATTTATGCAATATGCGTCCTGTCGAGAGGAATAAAACATTGGAATTACGCGACACAAAAATTACTGGTAATATCGGCATCGTCCTACATAATATATTTGTTCCACACGACATTCGAAGGATTCGTAAAATCGCTCATCCATAAAGTCCCCACATTGGCAAACGGGAACAATTCACTGTATTTCACCATCGGGGCGGCACTTATTGTGGGAGCAGGAGTTATTCTCCCTATCGTCCTTCACCGCCGCATCCTTTCCCAAAACAGAGTTCTCCGCTTTTTATTCGGGTTGAAGCCGGTAAAACAACCGGCGAAAAGCCTGCGGTGATCCAATACATACAATACTTTTTAAAACGATATTTTATAATGAAAACAGTAGTACAAGGTAGTCTTATTACGACATTTCGCTGTAATGCCAAGTGCAACATGTGTAATATCTGGCAGCACCAAACCAAACCGGAAGAGGAAATAGATTACCACTATTATGAAAAGCTCCCGGCCGGGCTCCGGATCAACATTACAGGCGGAGAGTCGACGATCCGCAAAGACATCGACGACATATTCCGGATATTATATCCCAAGGCTTCCCTGCTGGAGCTGAGCACGAACGGATACAATACGGAAACGATCGTCGCGCTGGCAAATAAATACCCCAACATCCTGATCCGCGTCAGCCTTGAGGGACTTCCTAAACTGAACGACTCCAAACGGGGTACCGTCAACGGCTTCGACCACGCGTTGCGAACAATGCTCGAACTGAAAAAGACCAAATGCAAGAATATCGGATTCTCGGTGGTCATTTCCCCGGACAACTACAAAGACCTGATCTATCTGTACGACCTTTGCGTTGCGCTGGATGTCGAACTGGGCAACTCTGTCGTCCATAATTCGTGGTACTTCCACAAAGAGGACAATAATCTGACAAGCGACAAGGCCCTGCACGAGCACGAAAAATTCGTCAAAGCGCTTTTGACATCCAAGCGCCGGGGATTCAAGAACAAACTGAAAGATTACGGCCGTGCTTATTTCAACCGCAGCATCCATCGCCGACTGCGCGGCGACGAACCCGGTTACAGACCCCCTTGCGGCGCATTGAACGACTTTTTCTTCATCGACCCCTGGGGAAATGTCTCGCCCTGCAACGGTTCTTCGGAAGAGTGGATCATCGGCAATATCAAGGATGATTCGTTCGAGAACATCATGAAGTCGGAGAAAGCCAAAGAGGTCGCGGAAAAGGTAAAAGCCTGCGACCGGAACTGCGCTTTCATCGTAACCGAGCGGCATGACATGATCCGCAAGCCATGGAAGCCGATCATGTGGATATTGAAAAACAAGATACGCATAGCAAAGGGGAAGGATATTTGCTGGTAAGGTCGTATTTATGAAAATCTGCGTACTGGGAACCAGGGGGTTCCCTCTGATCCAGGGCGGGGTCGAAAAACACTGCGAATCCCTGTATACGGAATTTCCTGCAGAATATCGCTTTGTTATTTTCAGGCGGAAACCGTATGTCCGCGTCACTCCGTCCTATCCCAACATAACTTTCATAGACCTGCCGTCCACGAAAATAAAAGGTTTCGAGGCCGTATACCATTCATTCCTGTCCACCTGCCGTGCGGTTCTCAGCCGACCGGACATCGTACATATCCACAACATAGGCCCCGCTCTGTTCTCTCCGCTATTGAAGCTGTGCGGCATAAAAGTCGTGCTTACGTACCATAGTCCCAATTACGAACACAAAAAATGGGGATGGGGTGCCCGAACGCTGTTGAAATGGAGCGAAAAGATAGCATTGCGAATGTCCGACGCAGTCATCTTCGTCAATAAATTTCAACTGGAAAAATACGATGAGCGAACCAGGAGCAAATCGTATTATATCCCGAACGGGATTCCGCGCATCACTCCTGCGACACAGCAGAATTATATCCGGGAATTAGGCCTGACTCCGGGAAAATATGTACTGGGTGTTGGACGCATTACTCCGGAAAAAGGCTTCGATTGTCTGGCAAAAGCTTTTTCCGGAGTGGATACCGATTACAAACTGGTCATTGCAGGGGGCGTGGAGACGGAATCCGCCTATCTGGACGAATTGAAATCAATATTGCCACCGGAAAAGATCGTCTTCACGGGCTATGTGTACGGCGAGAAACTGAACCAGTTGTACACACACGCCGGATTGTACGTATTATCGTCCTACAACGAAGGATTTCCCCTGGTATTGCTGGAAGCGATGAGTTACGGCCTCGATGTGCTGGTAAGCGACATTCCGGCCAGCCATTTGGTAGATTTGCCTGCAGACGACTATTTCAGCAAAGGAGACTATGAGGAACTGGCCCGGAAAATAGAGCGGAAACTCAAATACCCCCGGCAACAAAAATATGAGTTGGAAGCATACGATTGGACGGCCATCGTTAAAAGGCTTGCCGCCGTATATGATAAATTAAACGGGCGGAAACAAGTTCCCTGAACCCGAAACTCATTCCGGCACTACCCTCCCCGGCTGATTTCCGCCATGGTCGCCCCGACGAAAGCTATGAGCTCCGCCGGGGCGATTTTCAGTTGGAGGCCGCGGACGCCGGCGCTGATGTAGATGGCCGGAAGCGACGCGGCCGAGGAGTGGATATAGGTCGGAAACTGTTTTTTCATGCCGATCGGCGAGCAGCCGCCACGGATGTAACCCGTCACCGGCAGCAGCTCCTTCATCGGGATCAGGTCGGCCTTCTTGTTGCCCGATACGCGTGCGGCGGCCTTGAGGTCGACCTCGTGGTCGGCGGGCACCACGCATACGAAATGCCCCGTGCGGTCGCCCCGCAGCACGAGGGTCTTGAATACGCTTCCGACATCTTCTCCCAGCTCTTCGGCCACGTGTGTCGCCGCAAGGTGTTCTTCGTCGACCCGGTAAGGGACGAGTTCATAGGTTATCTTAGCGCGGTCGAGCAAGCGGGCCGCATTGGTCTTTTCGACTTTTCCGTGTGCCATTTCTGCTTTTGGTGTTCGATTTTTCGACTTAAATTATGCAAAAGTAATTTATTTTGACCAAACAGGTTCTTTTTAATTATTTTTGCAAAATGCTCCGTGGCAAAATTACATACAGGCTGCTCGCCTCACTGCTCGCAGCCTTGTCCGTGTGCACGACCCTGTCGGCACAGAGCACCCGTGTCCGCGGCCGTGTGACGGATGCCGCCAGCGGTGCCCCGATGCAGTTCGTGAGCGTCGTGTTCCCCGGCACCACGACCGGCATCACGACCGATGAGGAGGGTATCTATACGCTCGAGACCCGCGATACGGTGGGGCGCGTACAGGCCTCGATGGTCGGCTACGCCACGCAGACCAAGCCGCTCACGCGGGGCGGCTTCAACCAGGTAGACTTCGCCCTGGAAGCGGTCGAATTCGGCATCGGCAGCGTCGTCATCACCCCGGGCGAGAACCCCGCACACCCGATCCTGAAAGGGGTCGTGCGCCGCAAGCCGCAGAACAACCCCGACGAGTACGAACGCTACCACTGCGCCACGTACACCAAGATGGAGCTCGACCTGACGAACGTCAAGCCGCGCTTCCGCAACAAGCGGCTGCAACGCAACTTCGGCTTCATCTTCGAATACATCGACACGTCGGCGCTCACCGGGCAGGCCTACCTGCCGGCCATGATCTCCGAGACCACGGCCGACTTTTACCACAGCAAGCGCAACCCCTCGCTGTCGCGCGAGATCATCCGCGCCAACCGCGTATCGGGGGTGGAGGACAGCTTCGCCATCGCCCAGTTCACGGGGCAGATGCACGGCAACGTCAACTTCTACGCCAACTTCATCGACATTTTCAACGTCCGTTTTGCCAGCCCGCTCTCCGACGGGGGACTCTTCTATTACGACTATTTCCTGGTGGACAGCATGCAGGTCGACGGCCGCAAGACCTACAAAATCCGGTTCCACCCCAAACGGCTCACCTCCCCGGTGCTCGACGGCGAGGTGAACATCGACTCGGCGTCGTATGCCCTGCAATCGGCCTCGGCGCGCATGCCCAAGGGCGTCAACGTAAACTGGATCAAACACCTGCGGCTCGAAAACGAGAACCGCATCGTGCGCGACAGCACGTGGTTCCGAAGCCGCGACCGCGTATCGGCCGAATTCTCGGTCACCACGGCCGACTCATCGAAACTGACCTCGTTCATCGGCACGCGCGAGGTGGTCTACACCGACGTGCGGATCGGCGAACCGATCCCCGCCGAGGTCATACGCATGGACAACAACGTCGTGATCGGCGACCAGGGGCCGGAGAGCAGCAAGGACGAAGCCTTCTGGGAGAGCGTCCGCCCCTACCGGCTGAGCGACAAGGAGAAAGGCATCTATTCGATGGTCGACTCGGTGCAGAACGTCCCGCTGTACCGCAATATCTACACCCTGATCAACACGGTCATCGTCGGTTACTGGAACACCAAATACATCGGCATCGGCCCCTACTATAAACTGGCGAGCTTCAACAAGCTCGAAGGGTTCCGCATGCAGCCGGGATTCCGCACCACCACGGCCGTCAGCCGCCGCATACGCCTCTCGGGGTATGCGGCATACGGCACGCGCGACGGGATGTTCAAAGGCGGCGGCAGCGTCGAGCTGGCTTTCAACCGCCGGCTGACGCGCAAGCTGACCGTCTCGGGCCGCCACGACGTGATGCAGCTGGGCGCGGGGCAGAACGCCCTCACGGAGAGTAACATCCTCAGCTCGCTCCTCTCGCGCGGCGACTCGCGGCTCTCGATGGTCAACCGCGGCGAGGCCGTCTACGAGCACGAATGGCGGCACGGGATCAGCAACTTCCTCGGCGCCCGCATCCAGAAGATCTACGGCAATAGGTACGTCCCGCTGGTGCGCCCCGACGGCACGGTCATGAACTCGGTATCGGACGCCGCCGTACACGTCGGGATGCGCATCTCGAAGAACGAAAGCATCTACCGCATGCCGTTCGACAAGCAGTACATGGGGACGAAATACCCCGTCCTGACCCTTGGGTTCACGGCCGGGATACCCCGGGTGCTGAGCGGCAGCTATGAATATTACCGCCTCGAGGGCGGCATCCACTACAAGCCCGAGCTGCCGCCGCTGGGCTACTCGGACATCACCGTGCAGGGCGGCAAGATCTTCGGCAAGGTACCCTACCCGCTGCTGAAGCTCCACGAGGGGAACGGCACCTATTTCTACGACCCGATGGCGTTCTCGTGCATGAACTTCTACGAGTTCGCTTCGGACACCTGGGTGGCGCTGTTTTTCGAACACCACTTCAACGGCATCCTGCTGGGGCGCATCCCGCTCATCAAAAAACTCAAATGGCGCGAGGTGCTGGTATGCAAGGGCGTGTGGGGCACGCTGTCGAAGGAGAACGACGGCAGCCTCGCCGCAACGCAGGCACCGCTGCTCTTCCCGCCCGGCATGACATCGGTGTCCGACCCTTATGTCGAGGTGGGATTCGGCGTCGAAAACATCTTCCGGCTGCTGCGCGTGGACTTCATCTGGCGCGTCACGCACCGCGACCCGAAACCCGGACAGGAGATCCAGAATTTCGCCGTCAACCTGGGCATAAAACTCAAATTCTGATGCACGGAGGCCGGGAACCCGGGGATTTTGACTACCTTTGGGCTGGAAAAAAGGGGACAACTATGATAAAAGGTGCAATATTCGACATGGACGGGACACTCGTGGACAACACGCCCGTCCACATCCGTGCGTTCGAAATCTTCTGCGAACGATACGGCATCCGCGACTGGAAGGAGAAACTCGGCCAGGCATACGGCATGGGCAACGACGACATCATGAGGCTCATCATGCCCGCGGAGGTGATCCGCGAAAAGGGGCTCGCGGCACTCGCCGAAGAGAAGGAATCCATCTACCGAGAGATCTACGCCCCCGAGATCGTGCCGATGCCCGGGCTCACCGACCTCTTGCAAAGGCTCCGCGACGCAGGCATACGCTGCGCCGTAGGTTCGTCGGGCTACAAGCCCAATGTGGATTTCGTGCTGGAAAAATGCCGTATCGAGCCTTATTTCGACGCCAGGATCAGCGGCGACATGGTCTCGCGCTGCAAACCCGACCCGGAAATTTACCTTACGGCCGCCGCGGCCCTGGGGCTGCCTGCGGCGGAATGCGTCGTCTTCGAAGACGCCCCGGCGGGGATCGAAGCAGCACGCAGGGCCGGGGCCGGACATATCGTGGCGCTGGCCACGACGCTCGACCGCGCAGCGCTGGCGCAAACCGATGCGGACAGGGTCATCGACGATTTCCGCGACATCACCGACCTTGCCGCTTTGCTGAAATAACCCGGGCACAGAGGCCGGACAGGCCGTCCGCAATTTCCGCGGCTCCTCCGCCCCGGCGACAATTCCAAGGCAGGTGGAAGCAGGAACCGGCAGGTTTCGCGGCCGCCCCCGGCAACGATCGGGCGGCAGGCAGGGGGCCGTCGGCGGATCGGCAGCATCGCAGATCGCAAGGCATACGGACGCTACCTGCCGCAGGCCGTACCCAAACGCACCGTACACCCGATACCCTATCGCCATCCCGATGAAAAACGTTGCGGATGGCATTTTTTTGCAGGACGTGCATATCATACGGAAAAAATTGATACTTTTGCGCGGTTTTAATCCCGTACGGCATATGTTCAAAGGAATCGCCACCGTCGCCCTGCTCGTCCTGTCGAACGCCTTCATGACGCTCGCCTGGTACGGCCACATCGCATTCAAATCCAAGCTCGAACGCTTCGGCATACTGGCCATCGTACTGCTCAGCTGGGGCATCGCCCTGTTCGAATACTGCTTCCAGGTTCCGGCCAACCGCATCGGGTCGTCGCAATTCGGCGGGCCGTTCTCGATCTGGGAGCTAAAAGTCATCCAGGAGGTAGTCTCGCTCTCGGTCTTCACGCTGTTCGCGCTGGTTTTCATGAAGTCGGACTCCCTGCGCTGGAACCACCTCGCAGGTTTCCTCTGCCTGATACTGGCGGTCTACTTCATCTTCCGGAAATAGCCGCGCCCGCAGCCAGGCGCGCGGCAGTACCCGACAGGCGATGCCTGCCGATAAAATCCATACGTATCCTCCCGGGCCCGAGTTTCCCGGTTAGGCCTGCTCTTCCCGCCGGTCATGGCGGTAAATCTGATAGGAGTTCACAAAGTTCTGCCACATATTATATATTATAAAGTATATAATATTGATTATCAATATATAAAATCGTCATCACGCAGCGTTGAGTAACAAAATAGTAACAAAAATCACTCTATACAAAGGTAACAAAACTTGAATAATATAGAAATTAAATAATTATCCATTTTCTAATTTCCCCAACCGCATAACGATGGAAGTTTGGCTACGTCCCATTTTCTCTGCAATATATTTTAGATTTTTCTCGGTTTGACTTAACCGATTGAGAAATAAACTTTTAGCGAATTATTTGAGAAATAGAAGTAACGATTTAGCAACTGTGCGAATTTCAGCGTTTTGCGTTGCTATGCTGTCAAATAACTCTTTCATTTGCAAATATAACATCTTTTTCCGAAAGTACGAACTTTCGGTGGCAATTTTATAAAATCAACTTGCGAAAAAAGAAAATCATTCATCCCATTCATGGGTTGTGTCATCGGTGGCGTTGTACTGTTTCCAACGTCCCGATTTCTCGCCGTCGGTGTATTGCCCCTCGATGGTTATATAGGGTTTTCCGTCCCGTGTCGATTCCACACGATAAAAGCCGTCAAGTTTTCCGTTACGGTAGTGTCGTGTAGTCCTGCTGCGAAGCGTGCGCCCATCCTCGAATATTTCCCATTCCTCACCCTCTTTTTTGCCGTCTATATAATGAGATTCAAAAATCTGCTCACCCGTCTTGCTGTCAAAGCGGCGTTCCCGTCCGCTCTCCACACTCTGCCTATACTCCTTTTCGATTTCTATTTTGCCGTTACGAAAATAGGTCTTTACAGTTCCGTCTATCTTGCCTTGCTGCATGGGTGTTTCTTTTCGGGGAGTAACGCCATCTTGGTAATACTCCGTGAATATGCCGTTGCGCTTTCCTTTGGCATATATGCCCGATTCACGCAGTACCCCATCACGATAGCGGAGATAATCACCGTTTATTATGCCGTCGGAAAGTTTAACACGCTCCTCGTCAAGCCCTCGTATAATGCGATATTCTCCCTGCAACGGCTGTTTACTGCCTTTTTCATAATAGACCGTGCGCCGTGCGTTATCCGTTATAGTCTGTAAATCGTCCCATTTTACTATTTGTTGTGCGGAAGCCGTGCCACACAATAGCAAAAAGAGGTATAGTGTTAATATTCTATTCATTGTATTTTTGCTTTTCGAGGTTGATAACGGTTCTCAGCTATACGCAGGCAGGGATTTTAACCACTGAACTTCCTACGAAGAACTGAACTTTAAATTTACCACTTAACTGTCCTACGAAGCACGAAACCCCTGCTTGCGTATAGGTGATGTTATGCGGTCGGTTTTCATTTTCTCTTCTTTCTCGTTAATTTCTGCTGCAAAGTTACTAAATTTGCAGTCAAGTATTCACCTGTAAGAAGTTACTAATGACAAAAAAGAAATTGCCCGTTCGTTTTACGGGTCAGCACTTTACTATT
>ENA-UEQB01001336-UEQB01001336.1-human-gut-metagenome-genome-assembly--contig:-NODE-1336-length-21094-cov-15.797021_pt1 | contig 21094 bp, 19 predicted proteins | sample MGYA00242901_ERZ507918 | MGnify/ENA primary metagenome ERZ507918 (study PRJEB26167, sample SAMN06115405) | human gut metagenome | host: Homo sapiens | place: China:Sichuan | collected 2016-04-06... | reverse complement strand
TATATCATCAGCTTTGACCCCAGAGATGCAGCCGACAACGGCTTGACCATGGAAAAGGCACAGGCACTTGGCCTGAAATTCTGCGAAGAAAACTTCCCCGGTCACCCTGCCATCGTCTGCACTCACCCGGATGGGCGCAACCATTCGGGAAACATCCATGTCCACATCGTGATTGGCAGCGTCCGAACACGAGAAGTGGAGCGTAAGGCCTATATGCAGAAGCCCCGCGACTGGCGTGAGGGCATGAAGCACTCCAGCACAGCCCAGACCATGCGGCACTTGCGTGTTGAGGTCATGGAGCTGTGCGAGGGTGCCGGACTGTACCAGATCGACCTGCTCAACGGCTCGAAGGAGCGCGTGAGCGAAGCGGAGTATTGGGCGCGCAGGCGCGGCCAGTTGAAACTTGACCGTGAAAACGCAGCCCTCACCGCAGCCGGACAGTCGCCCAAGCAGAAGAAGTTTGAAACCGTAAAGGACACTTTGCGGAAGCAGATTTCTTCGGTGCTGTATCGCGCTGTGAGTTTTGAGGATTTTTCCGATAGGCTCATGCAGCAGTATGGTATTGCCGTCAAGGAAAGCCGTGGGCAGCTCAGCTATCTGCCTACTGGCAGAACGAAGTTCATCCGAGCGAAACATCTCGGTGACAAGTTCGACAAGGCAGAAGTGCTTGCTGCCCTGAACGCAAACGCCGAACGAAAACCCAAGGCGCAGTTCAAGCAGGATACCATCGGGAAACTGATCGACATCCAGTCGAGGATGACCGAGGGCAAAGGCATTGGCTATAAGCGTTGGCTCACGAAACACAATCTCAAAGTTATGGCACAGACCGTGAAGCTTCTGCAGGAAAAGAACTTGACCGACGAGGACGCCCTGAACCAGCGCATCACCGAACTGGAAACCAAGTATCACGACTCGCTGGCGGTGGTGAAAGACCTCGAAGGTCGCATGAAGGCCAACAAAGAGCTGCGCTATCAGGTCGCAGCCTACACCAGCACCAAGAACATCACACAGCAGTTAAAGACCGCCAAGCGACCCGCAGCCTTTGAGGAGCAGCACCGTGCAGAGCTGACAGCATACCGGGTGGCAGCAGCCTATTTCAAGGCAAACGACATCACAAAACTGCCCAGCCCGAAAAAGCTGGAAGCCGAGTATGCGCAGCTGGCATCCGAAAAGGCAAAATTCTACGAGCAGTACAAGGAAGCCAAAGAAGAACTGCTCAAACTGAAAACCGCAAAGCAAAATGTTGCGTCCTACTTCCGGGAGGAAGAACCAGCGCAGCAGGAGAGATAAAGGAGTGTGCGTATGATCAATCTGAAAATCGACCCGGAGTTCCAGAATCAGATTCCGCCGCTGACGGACGATGAGTACAAGCAGCTTGAAGAAAATATCCTCAAGGAAGGCAAGCTGCTTTCTCCTTTGATCATTTGGAATAACATCCTTGTTGACGGCCACAATCGTTATGAAATCGTTCAGGAACATCCCGAAATCTCTTTCTCCACCATGCCGCTCCCGTTTGAAAGCAGAGAAGAAGTCCTCGCTTGGATTTGTAAGAACCAGTTGGGGCGGCGCAATTTAACCCCGGAGCAGAAGTACTACCTGATGGGCAAACAGTATGAAGCCGAAAAAGCCGCGCACGGCGGTGATCGCAAGAGCAGCGATGCAAAATCAAGTTCGCTAAATGCGAACTTGATCGACAGCACCAAAACCTGCGACCGAATCGCAGAAGAAAACGGTGTGAGCAAGGACACCGTTTTCCGCGCCTCGAAGTATATGAAAGGCGTGGAGATCGCAGAAGAACTGATGCCGGGGCTAAAGCAGAGCATTTTGTCCGGACAGACGAAAGTGTCCAAAGCGGATATGCACCGCCTTGCCAGAGCGGCCTACAATGACCGTGCACAAACTTTGCAGGATATTCTGCACCCGGAACTGAAGGTGGAGCCGACGCCTGACGCTGACGGTGTGATCCGCGTTCCGGGCAAAGCGCCTGTCATGCCATTCCGAAAGTTTGAATCGGTTTACGACAGCGATGCTTACCCGGAGGATGTACGGTACGAATATGTGGCGTTGGAAGAACTCACTACTCGTTTCCGTATTTCATTCAACTACCAGTTGGAGCAGATGCCCGATAATGCGCAGCGTGATGTGATTCTGGAGATCATTCACAAGCATAAGGACTATCTTACTTCTCTGGAAGCCGCACTCGCAGATGTTAAAGACCAGACAGCATAACAACAGGCACATGGTATGCTGTTCACAGATGTCCAAAGGAGCGTGCGTTTGAACAAAAAGAAAAAATCCACAAACACTTCCCCTTACCCCGATGAAGTCATCGACCGTCTGGCACGGGCGTTCTACCCGGCCATCCTTGCCTGCTGGAACAGCGAGGAAGGCCAGCGGGAGTTTGCCGCGTGGCAGGCGGAACAGGCTCATCACACCGCCAACAAAGAGAAACAGAGCGTTCCCGACGGGGAACGCCCTGTTGTACATATCGTTATCGTCTGTGGTCTTTGGCAGGGTGCGTCCATTCAGGGCGCACCCTGTTTTTGTTTTATTCCCAGTTACAATTCAGCGCCGTTCGTCTCAATAACCCGCTTATACCAGTAGAAGCTATCTTTACGCTCACGGCTCAGGTCGCCGGTGCCATCATCGAACTTGTTAACGTAGATGAAACCGTAACGCTTTGCCATCTCGCCGGTGGAGGCGGAGACCAGATCAATGCAGCCCCACGGGGTATAGCCCATCAGATCCACACCGTCCTTGACCGCCTCAGCCATCTGCTCGATGTGCCGGCGCAGGTAGTCAATGCGATAGCTGTCGTGGATCTTGCCGTCCTCGCTCTTCACATCGTAAGCACCCAGACCGTTCTCCACCACCATCATAGGCAGGTGGTAACGGTCGTAGATTTCGTTGAGGGTGTAGCGCAGACCAATGGGGTCGATCTGCCAGCCCCAGTCGGAAGCCTTCAGGTAGGGGTTCTTCTTTCCGGCAACGATGTTGCCGCCCACATCTTCGGTATCCTTATGAGTGGTGATGCAGTTGGACATATAATAGCTGAAGGTGTAGAAGTCCACCGTACCTTCTTTCAGGATGTCAGCGTCCTCGGGCTGCTGCAGGATGGTGATGCCGTTCTCGGCGAACCAGCGCTTCATATAGCTGGGATACTCGCCGCGCACCTGCACATCGGAGCAGAACCAGTTGGTAATCTGCATCTTCTGCTGGTTGGCGATCACATCGGCAGGGTCACAGGTCAGCGGATAGCTGGTGATGAAGCAGATCATGTTGCCCATCTTGAACTGGGGATAGTTGTCGTGGGCGTACTTGACCGCCTTGGCGCTGGCCACGAACTGGTGATGAAGTGCCTGAAAACGCTCCTGCTTGTTGTCGGGCACATCGGCGGTGGAGCCTTCAAAGCCTTTGATCGTGCCGGTCTCGAGGATCGCGCCCATGGGCATGGTGCCGCAGTTGATCTCGTTGAAGGTCAGCCAGTACTTTACTTTGTCCTTGTAGCGCTCAAAGATTGCCTTGCAGTAGTTCATGTAGAACTCGATCAGTTCCCGGGAAGCCCAGCCGTTGTACTTTTCCACCAGAGCATAGGGCAGCTCGTAATGGCTGATGGTGACCAGCGGCTCGATGCCGTGCTTCTTGCAGCAGTCGAACACGCGGTCGTAGAATTCCAGACCCTTCTCATTGGGTTCCTTTTCCCAGCCGTTAGGGAAGATGCGGGTCCAGTTGATGGAGGTGCGGAAGGTCTTGAAGCCCATCTCAGCAAAGAGGGCGATATCCTCTTCGTAGTGATGATAGAAATCAATGGCCTCGTGGCTGGGGTACAGACGGTCGGGTCGGATGCCGGTGGTCACCCATTTCGGGCTGGTGTGGGAACCGTTGGTACACATATCCGGCACGCTGGGGCCTTTGCCGTCCACATCCCATGCACCCTCGAACTGATTGGCAGCGCAGGCACCGCCCCACAGAAAATCATCACGGAAAACGCTCATTTTATTCTCCCTTATAATTCAGCGGCAGAGATTCCCAACGTTTTTTGAAGGTGAATGCTGCATCCTTGGGCTGACGCTGGCGCGTAAAGATGCCCTTCTTGTTTCCGTTGACGCGCATAACGCCCTCGGAAGTCTGGAAGTCTGCAAAGTTCCAGACCAGCTCGCCCTGCACAAAATCGTAGCTGTCAAACACGCTGAAATTCATTGCCAGATACTCATTCTGGTATTCCTGACTCCACATGATAGCGGGCAGCTTGTGCTCGGTGGCAAGGGTGTCCGTGCCGAATTCGGTAAAGACGAATGGAACGTTCAGCTTTTTTGCCGCCCACTTGTCCATTTCAGCACGGAACTTGACCTCCGCTTCCTCCATCTCTGCGCCGCCGCTGATGTACCAGCCATAATACCGGTTCAGACAGATGAAATCACACAGCTGATAACAGCGGCACTTGTCAGGCGCACTGTTCTTCTCGAACGCACCGGTCAGCGGACGGTTCTGCGGGTCCAGTGTACGGGCGGCCTCAAAGACTTTCGTGAAGTAATCCTTTGCATACTCGCTGGTGGTTTCCGGCTCATTGAACAGGCTCCACGCAAAAACGCTGGGGTGGTTCTTGTCGCGCGCCATCATTTCTTTGACCTGCTGAATGTGATTTTTCAGCAGCTCCGGAACGGTGGGGGTCTCAAAGAAATAGGTGTACTGTCCAGTGCCTGCCGCCGCAAAGTTATGGGTCGAACGCATCATGCCGACAGCGGGGACTTCATCAATAATAAGGAAGCCCTCTTCATCTGCCATCTGATACCACTCTTCTGCATAAGGGTAGTGGCTGGTGCGGAAGCAGTTGGCATTCGTCCATTTCATGCACTCAAAATCCCGCTTTGCGACGGCCCAGTTGAAGCCGCGCCCCAGAATATCAAAATCCTCGTGCTTGCCAAAGCCTTTCAGGTAGACAGGCTTTCCGTTGATGAGGATCTTTGTGCCGCGAATCTCCACCGTGCGGATACCGATGCGTTCCCGGTATTCATCCACAGGCAGGCCGTCTTTTTTCAGTGTGATGACGATGGTGTAAAGATAGGCGTTCCGCACCTGCCAGAGATGCGCGTTCTGCACGCAGAGCGCGCCTTCCACACCGTTTGCTTCCGCCACCAGCTTGTTTTCCGCATCCAGCAGCTGTACCGAAATTTCTCCGGCACCTTCACAGAAAACCTTGTAATCCACCTGTGCATCCGCACCGTTCAGCGTATAGCACACCTCATAGTCTTGAATGCTTTCTGCCGGAAGCATGACCAGATACACACTGCGCTGGATGCCGGAGTAGTTAAAGAAATCGAAATATGGCTTAACGATCTTTCTGCCGCTGGAAAGGATATTGTGTGTTCCGCAAGGCAGAGTGCTCTCGTTCAGGTCGTTGTTCACCCAGATACAGACCCGGTTCATCGCACCACGGCGGACAACGTCCGTGACATCGGCGACAACGGGGAGAAAGCCGCCTTCATGCCGGGCGACCTCAACACCGTTGCAGAACACAATTGCACGGTGGGTAATGCTTCCAAAACGAAGCTGCACCTTGCTCTGCACCGTTTCAGGCACAAAAAAATCCTTCTGATACCAGAAATCGCCGCAGTAGTCCCGGTCAGGACCGCTGGTGAAGAAATCAGAGAAGCTGGCAGGTACCGGCATGGAAATGGGAGACGGCAGACCGTTTTTCCAGTTCTCAGCGAGACCGCAGGACCTCGGGTCAAACTGGAACTGCCACATCCCGTCCAGCGACAAAGCCATGCGGTAACGGTTTGTAATGGGGTAAAGGACTGAGTTTTTCATCATAGAACGATGCTCCCGTTTTTGATTGTATTTATGGTCTGTTTACCAAAAATGCTCCGCAGCTGTTCATCCTTCAAGAAAAACATCTGCGAAGCACGGCGTTATTTTACTTGCTTTCTTTTTCCAGCATCTTATCGCTGTAACCAAACAGCCAGGTCAGGGCAAAGGAGCCGACAAAGGAAACCACGATGGCGACCACACCCCAAGGGCCATAGACCGCCCAGACTGCGGGGATCGTCAGCAGGTTGACCGACATCTGAACATTACGGGTAACATTGAAGATGCCGCAGATGGCACCACCGATGCCGTTGACGAGACAGACGATCATCATGGGCTTTTTGAATTTGAGCAGAATACCGTACACAGCAGGCTCGGTAACACCGCCGATCAGAGCGGAGATCACGTCAGGACCGGCAATCTCTTTGAGTTCCTTGTTCTTGGTCTTTAGGAAAACCGCAAGGCAGGCAGCCGCAATACCAAAGTTGCAGCCAACAGTCAAGGGCAGCAGATAATCATAGCCCAGCACTGCCAGATTGTTCAGAGCGATGGGGACAAATGCCCAGTGGATACCGAAGATGATCATAACCGGCCACAGAGCAGCCATCAGGAAACCACCCAGCGGCGGGCAAAGGTGCATACCTGCCTCGATAATGGTGGAAAGACCATTGCCCAGGATATCGGTAACAGGTCCTACAACGATAAAGGTCAGCGGAACAAGAATGAGCAGATCCAGCACCGGGATAAAAATGCCACGCAGCATCTTGGGAATGACCCGGTTCAGCAGTTTTTCAAGCTTAGCCTGCACGAAACAGGCGGCAATGATGGGGAGAACCGAGCTGGTATAGCTGATCATGTGGACGGGGATGCCAAAAAAATCAACTGCGATGGGGTCGGTTGCGCTGAACAGAGCGGTGATATTGGGGTATACCAGCGCAGAAGCGATTGCCATCGAGATAAAAGGCTTAGCACCAAACTTGCTGCCTGCGCAGTATGCAAGGAAGATCGGCAGGAAGTAGAACACACCGTCACCGGCTGCGTTCAGGATCGCATAAGTCGTAGTGGACTTGTCCAGCACACCCAGCGTGACGAACAGGACCATAAAGCCTTTCAACAGACCGGCACCGGTAAAGGCACCAAGGAACGGGGTGAAAATACCAGAGATCGTGTCAATCAGGACAGCAGACAGCTTCTGCTTTTCCGCCGGGGCGGTATCGGCAGCCGTTTCTGCTGCCGAAGCCTGTGCCACGCCTGCTGCGGTGATGTGGGTGGTTTTCAGGATAATATCATACACATCTCCTACATCGGTGCCAATGACGACCTGATACTGACCGGCGGCTTCCATGACCTTGAGTACGCCGTTCAGTTTTTTGATTTCTTCGGTCTTTGCCAGAGAAACATCTTTCAGTTTGAAACGCAGACGTGTAACGCAATGTGCCAACGAGACAACGTTTTCTTCACCGCCGACCAGCTCGACAATGCTTTTGGCAAGCACGTTGTAATCTTTTGCCATGGTTCTCCTCCTAATGCTTTTCTTGTTTTTTCATGTTTTCACAACGATCCTGCGGCAGGGGCCCACTGCTTTGAGATTCTGAAAATAGGATATCATTTTTTGAAAAGATATGGTAGAATAAAATATAATAAAATAGAATTATTCACCGTTCTCAATTAGAACAAAACAATTTAAAATAGGATAAAACTATGACTTTAAATGAATGTTGTGCTCTTGCGCAGGATATGACACGCATCCCCATCACCGTTTTGCAGACTTCTACGGACTGTATGCTCTTCTGCACACAGTATCAGTTTCATCCCCTGCAGGAATATCTTCTGCCGCGTACGATGGAGCTGTTTCTGGAAGGACTCTCGGAAAACGAAACGATTTGCTTGACCGATCCCTTCCATATAAAAACCCTGTTTTTTCGGATCGGTTCCGTTCCTCTTGTGCTTGGTCCGTTCTGTACCGAGTTCTATTCCTTAAATGACTGTGAAAGCCTGCTGCGACAGATCGAGCTAAAAAACTTTTCCCCGGAAGAACTGGCTGCACATCGGGGTAAGATCCCGGTGGCATCAAAATCCAGTCAGCAGCATATCATTCACTGCCTGTTCCGTGCCATGGAGGCCCCCATTCCGGAAGATTTCCGAGAAATCAATTACGACAAGGAGAACGTCCGTACTATTTTTCAGGATGTTGACTCTACTGTTCCCTATGCGGAGCTTGTTGCACAGCGCTATGCACTGGAGGCTGCGCTGATGACAGCTGTTGAAAACGGCAATGTCGTAAAAGCGCTGGAGAGTTGGAACGAACTCCACAATTCTGTTGCCTTCTTGAAACGGCTGGGACAAACACTGGAAGGTGCCCGGGTTTCAGCTGCCATTACCCGCACAGTTATCCGCATCGGTGCAATGCACGCTGGGATTCCTCCCATTGTCAACGACCAGCTGTCCTCTGCCAGTGCCTCCATCATCTGGGATGCCCACACCATCGACGAGATCAATCAGGAACATGAACGGCTGATCCGCGAATACTGTCAGACCATCCGGCGCAAAAAGACCACCAGCTACAGCAACCTGACCATCAGTGCGCTGTATTATCTGGAGCACTCCTATGCACAGGCAGTCACCGTGCAAAACATGGCAACAGAACTGGATGTTTCTCCAAATCATCTGATTTCGCTATTCAAAAAGGAAGTTGGTATCACGCCGCTCGCCTATCTGAATCGCATTAGAATGCAGCACGCTGCACACAGTTTGGCGCATAGCAGAGCACCAATACACGAAATTGCAGAATCCGTTGGCATCATGGATGCAAACTATTTTGTCAAACGCTTCAAAGCAGAATTTCAGGATACTCCGAGCCAATACCGTGCTAAATATTTTCGATAACTCCGTTGGATTTTTCTCCGTTTGAGCAGCAAGAAAAGTGGGCAGGCGCGTAGCACAGAAAATGTATAAAGATCACCCGCAACTGTTGTCGAGTTGCACTGAATGTTCTATCCGCACATAAAAACAGTTTCCATCTGTAATTTTGTCGTACAGATGGGAACTGTTTTTTTAGGGAATCTTTATAGCGTGGTCAATCTTCTAATCCATGGCTCCCAGCCATATTCTTCAAATATTCCTCCGGGTCACCATTCAGAATCAAGTCTGCATAGCCCAACGGGTCATTGTGGATAAGGTAATCCAACTCCGACCTCTGCGCCATGGTCACGTCCAGTGCATCCTCGATCCCGGTGCAGTCGATGGAAATTTTTCTCCCATCCCGGAGCAGTAGTTCCACACAGCCGGTGTCCATGTTGAAATGGCAAGCTCTTGCATCGTACTTCATGTTTGTGTCCTTTCCGCCTTACGGCACCTTTACAGTTGTGACCTTTGTGACGCGGTCTTTTTTCTGATAAGGTTTCGGACACACAGCCGTCAGGGAAGAGCCCTTGTTTTCGTTTCCGAAGAAAACAAAAAATCCGAACCCTTCTCCTATCGGAAAAAAATTCGGATTTTGTTGTTGTGGTGCACCTCCAGGGACTCGAACCCTGGGCCCACTGATTAAGAGAAACCAACGCGCAACAATCATCAATTTCCGGAATTACGCAAATTCGTCGTTTTTAGCGTTTTGTCGTAAATTAACATTTTGCATCCGCTGCATTCTTTGCACCTGTTGTTCCCTCTTGCATCCGTTATCCAGCCGTTTCGGTGTGCAAAAAGTGTGCAAAAATGTGCAGAGCCAAAATCAACCCCTTAAAACAGGGATCGGATTTTTATGCAAAGCCGGGAAATCGGTCGGGTTCGAGCCCAAAATGGCAGCTGCAATCTAGCCTGTTCAGACCGAGCATCAAATGTACATCCACAACTACGATTCATGGCAGGGATTTGGACAACTGCGATCTCTTATAAATCCAAAGCAGCTCTTTCTATGTGGACTTTTCTGGGTGGAAATACCCAGAGGGTTCACTTTTTTTATTTTATCGACAGCGCCTCCATCCGGGCTATACTGCTGTTTTGACATCTATTTGGCAGCAAAACCCTGAAGGATCACGACTCGTTATAAAGCGTGACGGATTTCAGACAAAAGCGCACAAGGCTTGAACAAAGCCGTAAGATCACTTTCTGGAGCGACAAAGACTTATACAATCTTTGTTTCGATTGCAGGACCCTTTTCCCCTCTTAATACTTTTAGCGGTATTATGGCCTTGCAAGAAAGAAATGAGGTGAACAATTATGAGCATTACAAATGCGGCGAGAAGATTTGAACAGAGATTTGACGCAAAAGCGGAGCGCTTTATTTGGCATCATCCGCTACTTGGCTCCATCTCCATCTTTGTTGGAATGCCATTACTGGTTTTGGCGTGTGTCTGTATCAGTACGATCGTTATCGCCTTTCCTATGGCATGGCTTTTGGGTTGGTTGTAATCTTTATTTCATCTTTAAACACACAAAAGATCACTAATGCCATTTTTAGAGGAAAGGGTTTATGATATTGGGGACAGCAAAAAAGGAGGATGAATCTTATGCAAATGCTAATTGCACTCATAGGTGTATGTGCGGCAGCAATGCTGCTGTGGTATGTCTATATTTTAATGAAGGGAGATGATCAGGCATGAGCACCATGATCCAGTATGTTTTATACCTTGCCATTCTGGTCGTTTTGGCAATTCCGCTGGGCGCATACATAAAAAACGTCATGAGCGGCGAGAAAACTTTTTTGTCCAAAGTTCTGACACCGTGCGAAAACCTGATTTACAAGGTTACGCGTGTAGACAGAGAAGAACAGATGACATGGAAAAAATATGCGGTAAGTGTATTGATCTTTTCCGGTGTCGGGCTTGTTTTTCTGTTCCTGCTTCAACTTGTGCAGGGAGTTCTTCCCGGAAACCCGCAGCATCTTTCCGGTGTGAAATGGGATTTGGCATTTAATACATCTGCAAGTTTCATTACCAATACAAACTGGCAGGCATATTCCGGTGAATCCACATTGAGTTATCTCACTCAGGCTTTAGGTCTGACTGTTCAGAACTTTGTTTCCGCAGCTACAGGTATCGCCGTTCTATTTGCATTGATCCGTGGCTTTATCAAGGTGAAATCCTCCGGGTTGGGAAGCTTTTGGGTGGACTTGACCCGCATCGTGGTTCACATCCTACTCCCGCTGAATCTGGTCATTTCTCTGTTGCTGGTAGGCGGCGGCGTGATCCAGAACCTGAAAAGTGCAGAAACAGTATCCCTTGTAGAACCGATTGCCGTCAGTGCAAAAGGCGAAATCCTTGAGGATGCGGTAATTGACTTAGACACCGAAACCGTCACTGTAGATGGCGAAATCGTTTCGGATGCACAGATCGTCACCGAGCAGTTCGTACCGATGGGTCCTGCGTCCAGCCAGGTCGCAATCAAACAGACCGGCACCAACGGCGGCGGTTATATGGGCGTCAACTCCGCACATCCTTTGGAAAATCCCAATGCCTTTACCAATCTGATTGAAATGATTTCCATTCTACTGATTCCGGCGGCACTGTGTTTCACATTCGGTTCTGCGGTAAAGAACAAGAGGCAGGGTATTGCAATCTTTATGGCAATGTTTCTCTGTCTGGTTGTTGCCTTGAGCTGTATCGCCGTCACTGAACAGGTTGGCACCCCCCAGCTTGCACAAAACGGCGCAGTCAATATGTCAATGGCCGAACAGGCAGGCGGCAATATGGAGGGCAAGGAGACTCGCTTTGGCATTGCAGGGTCCTCTACATGGGCAGCTTTCACCACAGCAGCCTCCAACGGCTCTGTAAACTCCATGCATGACAGCTACACGCCGCTTGCCGGTATGGTGACTATGCTGCTGATGCAGCTCGGCGAGGTTATTTTCGGCGGCGTGGGCTGCGGCCTTTACGGTATGCTTGCTTTTGCTATTCTGACGGTGTTCATTGCCGGTCTGATGGTAGGCCGTACACCGGAATTCCTTGGCAAGAAAATTGAGCCTTATGAGATGAAATGGTCGGTACTGGTTTGCCTTGCAACACCCATTGCAATTCTGGTCGGCAGTGGCCTTGCCGCCGTAGTACCCTCTGTCATGGATAGCCTGCATAACGGCGGTGCCCACGGTTTCTCTGAAATGCTGTATGCCTACTCATCCTGTGGCGGCAATAACGGCTCTGCCTTTGCCGGTTTCAATGGGAATACCGTATTTCTGAATGTAAGCCTGGGACTGGTGATGCTCTTTGCCCGGTTCCTGCCCATCATCGGCACACTTGCAATCGCAGGCAGCTTGGCTGGGAAAAAGAAAATTGCCACGACTGCGGGCACCTTGTCTACCACAAATGGAATGTTTGTTTTCCTGCTGATCGTTGTGGTATTGCTGATCGGTGCGCTGAGCTTCTTCCCGGCGCTTGCCCTTGGTCCGCTTGCTGAGTTCTTTGGCAGCATTGCGTAAAGGAGATTTACAGATATGCGTACAAAACAGAAAAGTGCTTTTGCCGACCAGAAAATGCTCGGCAGAGCAATTAAAGATTCTTTTGTGAAATTGAGCCCGAAAACACAGGCAAAAAATCCGGTCATGTTTCTGGTTTTTGCGTCTGCGATCTTGACCAGTATCCTTTGGGTGGTGTCCCTGTTCGGCTTAAAAGACGCTCCAAGCGGATATACGCTGGCGATTGCAGTGATTCTTTGGTTTACCGTGCTATTTGCCAATTTTGCCGAGGCCATTGCAGAAGGTCGTGGTAAAGCACAGGCAGATTCTCTCCGGGCATCCCGAAAGGATGTGGACGCACATAAAATTCCCTCTGTCTCGGAGAAGGACAGCGTGACCGTGGTTCCCTCCGCCCTGCTGAAAAAGGGGGAACTGGTGATCGTCAAAGCCGGAGAGCAGATTCCGGCAGACGGCGAAGTCGTAGAAGGGGCGGCATCTGTGGATGAAAGCGCCATCACCGGCGAATCCGCTCCTGTAATTCGTGAGGCAGGCGGCGACCGCAGCGCTGTGACCGGCGGCACCACTGTACTGTCGGACTGGATCGTTGTCAGAGTGACCAACGAAGCCGGAGAGAGCTTTCTGGACAAGATGATTGCGATGGTAGAAGGTGCTGCCCGGAAAAAGACGCCCAACGAAATTGCTTTGCAGATTTTTCTGGTAGCCTTGTCCATTATCTTTATCTTGGTGACAGTCTCTCTCTACACTTATTCCATTTTTTCTGCAAAGCTGGCAGGAATTGAGAATCCCACCTCTGTAACAACTCTGGTAGCGCTGTTGGTGTGCCTTGCGCCTACTACCATTGGTGCCTTGCTTTCCGCCATCGGTATTGCCGGTATGTCCCGACTGAACCAGGCAAATGTTCTGGCCATGAGTGGTCGTGCCATTGAAGCCGCCGGTGATGTAGACATTCTGATGCTTGACAAAACCGGAACAATCACCTTGGGCAATCGACAGGCATCGGAGTTCATTCCGGTAGATGGTGTTGATATTCAGGAACTGGCGGACGCCGCTCAGCTTTCTTCTCTGGCCGATGAAACCCCCGAGGGCAGAAGCGTTGTCGTGCTGGCCAAGGAACAGTTTGGAATTCGTGGCAGAAGCCTTCAGGACAAGAATATGCACTTTGTCCCATTTACTGCCGTGACTCGTATGAGCGGTGTCGACTTTGACGGCAACGAAATCCGAAAAGGCGCAGCAGATGCCATGCAGAGTTATGTGACCCATGCAGGCGGAATGTATTCTCCGGACTGTGATCGAGTTGTCAAGTCTATTGCGTCCAAGGGCGGCACACCTCTGGTCGTAGCTAAGAACCACAAGATCCTCGGCGTTATCTATTTGAAGGATATTATCAAGCAGGGTGTGAAGGAGAAATTCTCAGATCTGCGGAAAATGGGCATCAAGACCATTATGATCACCGGCGACAATCCGATTACTGCTGCGGCCATTGCTGCCGAGGCCGGTGTGGATGACTTCCTTGCGGAAGCAACGCCGGAAGGAAAGCTGGCAATGATTCGTGATTTTCAGGCCAAGGGTCATTTGGTCGCCATGACAGGCGACGGCACCAACGACGCTCCGGCTTTGGCACAAGCAGATGTTGCAGTTGCCATGAACAGCGGCACACAGGCAGCAAAAGAAGCAGGTAACATGGTGGATCTGGACTCTTCACCCACAAAACTGATCGACATTGTTCGCATCGGCAAACAGCTTTTGATGACACGAGGCAGCCTGACTACCTTCTCCATTGCCAACGATGTGGCAAAATACTTTGCCATTATTCCGGCGCTGTTTATGGGACTTTATCCGGGACTGTCTGCTCTGAATATTATGGGGCTGCATTCCCCGCAAAGCGCTGTCCTCTCTGCGATTATTTATAATGCACTCATCATTATCGCGCTCATTCCGTTGGCACTGAAAGGTGTGAAATACCGTGAGGTCTCTGCCGGAAAGCTGCTGTCACGGAACCTGTTGGTTTATGGTCTGGGCGGTCTGGCGGCTCCCTTTATCTTTGTGAAACTGATTGATGTTCTGCTGGTGTTTACCGGCCTGGTATAAGGAGGAGACAAAATATGAATGCGATAACAAAGAAAACAATCTCGTATTTTGAAGGAATTCTTGGCATGACCTTAGCCGTCCTATGTGTGATTACGCTGCGTTTCGCCATATGGGAACCGGAATTGCTTCAGAAAATTTTTCCCACAATCTTCGGATAAGGGGGTATATATTATGAAAACAATGAAAAGTGTACTGCCAAAGGCAGGTATGATCTTTTTAATCTTTACGCTGCTGTGCGGCGTAATCTATACGGGTGTTGTCACAGGAATTGCTCAGCTTATTTTCCCGGATAATGCAAACGGAAGCATCATTGAAGTAGATGGAAAAAAATACGGCTGTGCGTTGCTGGGGCAGCAATATACGGACGAGTCCCACATGTGGGGGCGCATTATGAATATTGATGTTTCCACCTATACCGATGAAAACGGAAAGGCACTGATGTACGCCGCCCCCTCCAACCTCTCTCCGGCAAGCGAGGAGTATGCACAGCTCGTGGCAGAGCGGGTAGAAAAGCTCCGGGCTGCCGATCCGGACATGGACGAAACGGCCATTCCGGTGGACCTGGTTACTTGTTCCGGCAGTGGGCTTGATCCCCATATTTCCCCGGCAGCAGCGGAATATCAGGTAGCGCGCATTGCAAAGGCAAATGATATGACCGAAGATGAAGTGCGTGAGATCATCCAAAACTGCACCGACGGACGATTCCTTGGCATCTTTGGTGAAGAGACCGTCAATGTGCTGGAAGTCAATCTGATGCTGGACGGTATTCTGGAGAAGTGAAATGAACATAGCTAAAATCATGATTCCCAAAATCTCCACTGTATTTCTTCATGAAAAGTATAGGATTGATGAATAACATTCGAGCCTGTGCCGATGAGATTGTATTGAATGATATTGTGTATTCCTAACGGATACCAACCGAAGAAGAACTGCTGTCAAACCGATGGCAGTTTTTCTTTTTCGGCAAGTATTCAAGAAGTCATTAAGTCGTGAGTATAATCGAAGTGGTAGAAAAGTTACCTATTATATCGGTTGTAACTTTTTTTATGAACTCTATTGACAAGAAAACTTGGTATGTGTATAATTAAAACATGCAAAGAAAACTTGGCATGGAGGCGTTTTTATGAAAAAGGACGAAATATTAAATGCAAGCAGAAAAGAACATCGCAATAAGGACTTGGCTGAAATGGAAGTGGTATATCAAGCCGGAAGTCACGCAAGCAGAGTTGGTGCTTTAGTGTGTTGTTTGCTTTCGCTGTTATCTTCTGTGCTTGCTCATACTATGATTTACAGTCCGTGGGTTATATACTTCAGCATTATTGCAACACAATGGTTAGTTCGTTTTATCAAAATGAAGCGAAAGAGCGATTTGGTCTTGACTGTTCTGTTTTTTGTGATTTCCATTTTGGCATTTGTTGGATTTGTTAGCCGCCTTTTAGAGGTGAGAATATGAAAGAACAATTACAACTGAAAAATCACTTAAAGGAAGTTCGCACAGAAGCAAATCTTTCTCAAGCTCAACTTGCAGAAATGGTGGGTGTATCAAGAAACACGATTAGTTCTATCGAAACAGGACAGTTTAATCCTACTGCAAAATTGGCTCTAATTCTTTGTATTGCATTGGACAAAAAATTTGAGGAAGTATTCTATTTTTAGGAGGTCATTATGGAAAATATTATAATGTTGATTTTGGGAGTGTTCATATCTGTTGTGGGAATTGTAAATATCAAAGGCAATATCAGCACAATTCATTCTTACAATAGGCGAAGAGTAAAGGAAGAAGATATACCAAAGTATGGAAAAACAGTCGGCACAGGAACGCTGATTATAGGAATATCTCTTGTATTAGGTTTTATTGTTTCGTTTTGGAGTGAAATAATTATAGATTATATCATTCTTCCAGCAGTTATTGTCGGATTAGGCTTTATATTGTATGGACAGTTCAAATACAATAAAGGAATTTTTTAAGAATCAGGGAGGTATAAAGATGGAATTGAACACAATATCAGGTCTGGCGATAGCGGGAGTTATCTGCTCCGTTGTCCTCTCGATGGGGGTACCGATTGCTTTGTTCATTGCAGGAAGGGTGAAGCTTAAGGCAAGGATTTCCTCGTTCTTTATCGGAGCAGGAACCTTTCTGCTGTTCGCCATGCTGTTGGAGCAGCAGCTGCATGTTCTTGTCATTCAGTTCTGCGGACTGAACGCACAGAGCAGGCCATGGCTTTACTATGTGTACGCGGCTTTGGCTGCAGCGGTTTTTGAAGAGACCGGAAGACTGATTGCCATGAAGTTCTGGATGAAGAAATGGCTGGATTTTCCAAATGCACTGATGTATGGAATCGGGCATGGCGGTGTGGAGGCCATTCTGCTCGGAGGACTCTCCGGAATCAGCAATCTTGTGTCCATGCTGATGATCAACAGCGGAGCCATGCAGAATACGCTGGCGGCACTTCCTGCTGAGTCTGCAAACCAGACCGTGTCACAGCTGTCGGCCCTATGGACAACACCGGCACCACTCTTTTTTGTAAGCGGAATCGAAAGAATCAGTGCCATCATTCTGCATATCGGGTTGTCACTGCTGATCTACCGGGCGGTAAAGGCAGGCAAATGCAGGACAGCGGCTTTTACAGCGGTTCTTGCTTATGGGATTCATTTTATCGTGGACTTCTTTGCCGTGGCAGGTCCGGCGCTTCTTCCCATCTATGTGATTGAAATTGGTGTCTTTGTGATGGCAGCCGGAACTCTTGTTATGGCGCTGAAGATGGGAAGGATGGAAGAACTGTGAATTCCAGTTTTCTGCTATCATAAAACAGAATATATCTGACAGAACGCACCGTAGAAATACGGTGTTTTTTGTTACCCAAAACCCATAATTCAATACATAACCACAGGTTAGTACAAATACCTTATGTGCTATTTTGAAAGGCTTAGAAAGGGATATTTACTCCGATTTTCGCCCCGAGAAATGACACAAATAAGGCTTAATGTATCTTCTCTGTGGTTTTTCTATTTTCGGCAGGAAAGGAGGATTGCTTGCTATGCCGAGAATGAGCAAGAAGCGGAAACAAGAGTGGGCGTTGTTTCTGAATGATCGAAACCGCATTACCTACAACGAACTTTGCAGAAAATGCAGTAGTGAATACGGCGAGCGAGGTGCCGCAGCCGCCGGAGCGGTGCTTAAGCCGTCAGGCGGGAATTGTGCGGTGTCGCCATAAGTCCTGCATCTTTAGACGGCCTTAATACAGATACGCATTCTCTTTTACCTTCTTTACTCCCTTTGATTTATAATTAAGGGCACATAAAGGGGTATAAAGGAGGATTGCAGGTATGGGGGTTATTACCATAGCCGCATCCTTTGCAATGATTTTCGGTCGGAAGATTTCTTTGATAGGAGGGTTAAAATGGAACTGCTAAGACAAGATCCGGATCAGCTTCTTCATGCGATCCGTAACGATGCATCCACGAAGAAAAGCGGAAAACTCAAAATCTTTTTCGGTTATGCCGCAGGTGTCGGAAAGACCTATGCCATGCTTCAGGCGGCGCATCAGGCTAAGGAGCGTGGCATCGATGTGGTTGCTGGATACATAGAACCCCATGCCCGACCCCAGACGATGGCACTTCTGGACGGCTTGGAGCAGCTTCCTGTGAAACAAGTTGCTTACGAAGGAATGACCCTTCGTGAATTTGATATTGATGCTGCGCTCAAGCGAAATCCCCAGCTCATACTGGTGGATGAGTTGGCCCATACCAACGCCGAAGGCAGCCGGCACACGAAGCGGTATCAGGATATTCAGGAACTGCTAAATACTGGAATTGATGTCTATACGACTGTAAATGTCCAACATATCGAGAGTCTCAACGATACAGTAGCCTCTATCACCGGAATTCTTGTGCGGGAACGCATTCCGGATTCCACCTTTGATCAAACAGATCAGGTAGAACTGGTGGATATTGAGCCTGCGGAGTTGCTGGAACGACTGGCAAGTGGAAATGTGTACCGGGAAGATCAGGCGCAGCGGGCAACAGTTAATTTTTTCACGCTGGAAAATCTCACCGCATTGCGGGAAATCGCTCTCCGTCGGTGCGCTGACCGGGTGAACTTGCTGACGGAAAGCGCCAGAGTACAGAGCCGAGGCGATTACCATACAGACGAGCGCATTCTGGCCTGTCTTTCCTCGTCGCCATCCAACGCAAAAATCATTCGGACTGCTGCAAGGATGGCAAGAGCCTTTCGGGGAACATTTACCGCTCTTTATGTGGAAACGCCAAATACAGCGGCGATGAGTGACGATGATAAAAAGCGTTTGCAGGATAATAAGCGTCTGGCCCAGCAACTTGGCGCTACGATTGAGACAAGTTATGGCGATGACGTGCCTTATCAGATTGCGGAATTTGCCCGTCTTTCCGGCATCTCAAAAATCGTAATTGGACGAAGTACCATTGCACGAAAGAATATTTTCAGCAAGCCCACCTTGACGGAACGCCTGATTTCCAGCGCACCTAATCTAGATATTCATGTGATACCGGATGCCAGCACAGGAACCAGCTATCAGGAAAAAAAGCGTAAGGCGCAGGCAGATGCGATGCCCCTGCGTGATGTTCTGAAAAGTATAGTCGTATTGCTGGTAGCTACACTGATTGGCTGTGGCTTTGACGCTTTTGGGTTCACGGAGAGTAATATTATAGCAGTTTACATATTAGGCGTACTTGTGGCCGCTGTAATCACAACCAACCGACTGTGCGGGATTCTGACCTCGGTTGTCAGTGTGCTGGTTTTCAATTTCTTTTTTACCACTCCGAGACTGACATTCCATTTTGACGATCCGAACTATATTGTTACCTTTACCATTATGTTTATAGTAACACTGCTTTCCGGATCTCTCGCTACCCGACTGAAAGAAAATGCGAAACAATCTGCCCATACAGCTTACCGTACAAAGATTCTTTTTGAAACCAACCAGCTTCTGCAAAAAGAGCAGGATGAGAATGCGGTAATCACCGCTACGGCAGGGCAGCTCATGAAGCTGCTGAAAAAAGATATTGTCGTCTACCTGTCTGATGGTAAAGAACTTGCCACCCCTAACGTTTTTCGTGCTGTTAATAGCATTCAGGAAGATTTAATTTCTGAGAACGAGAAAGCAGTCGCCGATTGGGTCTTCCGAAACAATAAACACGCCGGTGCCACAACAGATACAGTACCTTCTGATGTGGCACAGTAATCTGGTAAGTACCGGAAATCGGCACTTACCAGATTTCACCGTGGCTTGACAAAATGTCAGGTCGAGGTCAAACGTAACACAAACGGAGTCAATGTGGACAAATTGTCTACATTGATTCAAGCTGCGGCCAATTTGCCTCATGTGGTCAAAATGTCCACATGAGGTGAGCCGTAACGCAGAATGTTCTTCTGGTGAATGACGTTTTGCGTCATTCACCACATCAACTGGCCATTTTGACCAGTTGATATTGGGTGCGCCGTTCTCCCTGCATGGATTTCCTGCCCCCTTCCAGCGGCGTTTTCCGGCTCTCCCACTTGGGGGTCATGGCCGGGTATCACATGCAGACGGTCCTTCGGTTGTCAAGGTACGGTGCTGGATTTGGCAATAAAAAATCGCCACACAACAACCTGAACCTGACCATCCCTTCTGGGATGGCCTTGGTTCGGGTTTGCTATGTAGCGATAAGAAAGTCAAAAACTTGCTCCGGCTCCTTCAGGAGCCGAGCTGGAACTTTAAGTAAATATGTTATATTAAATTGTTGGAATAGATTACCACAAAAATCGAGCCGTGTCAACAAAAAGCTTTGAAAACACGACACTTTCGGCGGTTTGCAAGAAAACGCAAAAGTAACTTTGGTAAAAAGAGAGAACTGGACAGCTCGTTTTACTTATTTGTTTTTTACCAACAGCGCCTGATAGGGCTGCAGCTCCACATCGGCCAGCCAGACAGTCTTGCCGTCAGCGGTGGTATACTTTCCGCCCAGCGCGTCAAGGCTTGCACCGGCAGGGTATTCGGTAAAGTTGAACAGTCCCACCAGCGTTTCCTCGCCGCGCTTGCGCACCAGTGCCAGCACACCGGGGTTGTGGCTATCCCATGTTGTGACCCACGCATCCGGGCTGAAGCACTCGTCTGCACGCATTTTGCGCAGTTCTTCCATGCCCTGCCACAGCTGGTTCTGCAGCGTTCCTTTTTGGGTGCGCTGCTTGGCATCTTCCCAGTTGAATTTGCTGCGATGCAGATTGCGGCTGTCCTCCACACGGTCGGGGTCGTTTTTGTAGTCCCAGCCGTTGCGCTGGGCGATCTCATCGCCACAGTTCAGCATGGGGAAGCCCTGCAAAAACGCCATAGCAGTGTGCAGCAGCAGGTCGCGCTTCACGGCGTAGTCCAGTGCGGTTTTATCGTCCTTTTCCAGTGCCTGCTCCACGCCGCACAGGCTGGCAGTGGTGCCGCAGCTCCGGGCATCGCCGGTGGCAGGGTCGTAATTGTACAGCTCGCCCTTTGCCCAGCTGCCGGGGAAATTGCCCTCGTAGAAGTGGTAGAGATATTCCTTATGTTTCTGCGGGTCGATGCCGAGCCGGTTTTCCACCGCCTCGTCCAGACCCCAGCCGATATCATCGTGGCAGCGCAGATAGTTCACGAACCAGCAGTTATCCGGCAGGGCGTGCAGGGCATCCAGCTGCGCCTTCAGCAGCCGGGTGTCCCGGCTGGCAAGGGCACCCCACAGGTTGACCATGGTGGACACGTTGTAGAGCATGTGGCATTCCGGCTTTTCCGGGGTGCCGAAGTACGCCGC
>ENA-UEQB01001325-UEQB01001325.1-human-gut-metagenome-genome-assembly--contig:-NODE-1325-length-21199-cov-6.666982_pt1 | contig 21199 bp, 15 predicted proteins | sample MGYA00242901_ERZ507918 | MGnify/ENA primary metagenome ERZ507918 (study PRJEB26167, sample SAMN06115405) | human gut metagenome | host: Homo sapiens | place: China:Sichuan | collected 2016-04-06... | reverse complement strand
AATTCGATTCTAAACCAGTACATATCCGAAATTAGAAATGTAGAAGTTCAGAACGACCGCCTGCGTTTCCGCCGTAATATTGAACGGATCGGAGAAATCATGGCCTACGAAATGAGCAAAGAGTTCCGATACTCTGTAAAAAACATCCAGACACCACTGGGTATTGCTCCCGTCAGCACACCGGACAACCAGCTTGTCATCAGCACCATTCTCCGTGCCGGTCTTCCTTTTCACCAGGGTTTTCTAAGTTATTTCGACGGGGCGGAAAACGCATTCGTCTCTGCCTATCGTAAATATAAGGACACACTGAAGTTTGATATACACATAGAATATATCGCTTCTCCCCGTATTGACGACAAAACGCTGATTATCACCGACCCAATGCTGGCTACAGGCGGCAGTATGGAGCTAAGCTACCAGGCAATGCTCACCAAAGGTCATCCAGCCGAAATTCACGTAGCGTCCATCATTGCCAGCCAACACGCAATCGAACATATTATGAATGTATTTCCCGAGGACAAAACAACCATCTGGTGTGCAGCCATCGATCCTGAAATCAACGAACATTCCTACATTGTACCGGGATTAGGCGATGCCGGTGATCTGGCTTACGGAGAAAAAGAATAATAAGCAATTAAAGATTCCTTCGATATTGCTGCGGTGACATCCCCATTTGCTTCTTGAAAAAGGTACCAAAATAAGAAGCATTGGGGAAACCGAATTCATTAGAAATCTCCTGAATATTCTTTTGCGTATTCTTCAACAATGAAATACACTTCCGGATAATCGCTTTGAATACGAGTTCCTGTACCGTATATCCACAGATGCTTTTAGAAAGAGCCGAAAGATATTTCGGAGACAAACAAAGTTTATCCGCATAGAATTCCACACTTCTCTCCTGCATATAATATTGCTCTATCAACTGAATTAAACGCACGAATACCTCATTCTTCCGGCTACCCGTTTCCTCTCCGGCACTAATAAGCTTGCGATTATAAACGGAACAAATCCGGTAGGTAAGCGCCAGCAAGAGAAGTTTCTGTTCATAGAGGCTAAACGCACTCTCATCCATTTGCAGCACACTGTCTATCAAAGACATATATTTCATGATCTCCTCTTCTTCGCCGGTATTCCATACACACGAAAGTTCCGGAGTAAGCTTAGAATACATATACATGGAAACAACCAAGTTGCCGATAATATCACGTATAGGCTCTATCTGATAGACAAGGATCAGAATTTTCACATCTTTCGTCTCCTGAAGCACTTGAAACCAAGACTCTTCGTGAATAAACAAAGTATCACCTGCCTTGGCAGAAGCACACTTGTGATCCAAAGAGAACTGAAAACTTCCTTGCTGACAGACCACCAAGCCGAGTCCCTGCATCAGAAAAAGTTCTTTCAAAGAAGACGGAAAGCAAGCAAGCGTCCCTCCCGAAGTACATATATTTTTCCCGCTTTTCAGATCGCGGTCAAGCTGTAATAAACGTTCCTGCTGAGTATCCATAATAAAAATGACTAGTGAAAAACGATACTAAGTTAGCAATTTTCGTTTGGGATAAGGTACAACGAGCACAAAAATCATACAAATAACACCAGCATAAATAGTCCATCCCGCCATTTCTTTCACAGCAGAGAGTGTTGCCTGTACTTGTATCCGCCCCTTGACGGACATAGCAGCCATATGATGTGCTTCCGTTTCACTCTTTCCCTGATATTGCATTCCCTGCACAGTATTGATATAGGAAGCGGAAGCTTCCGGATTGACTAGATCTACATTTTGCGCATAACGGGTTATATAATGTTGCTGCCGCTCCTGCAATACATTCGAATAGATTGCCCCTCCAATGCCCGGACCCAGCACCATGCGCACGGTAAGCATAATGCAGATCCAGGTAGAAAGATATTTGAAAGGCATCCGCTGATTGGCATAAGCCGCTGTCAACGCATATAGAATCATCATCCCGATGGTACGGATAATCACAGGATATTTCATTCGCTCGTAAAGTCCGGCTGTCTGCACCTCAAAATACATAAATCCTGCCGATAACGCCAAAAAGAAAAAGCCAAGAGCAAAAAGATATTTCAGATGTACCCCTTTAGACCCCAACACAATAGAAATCAAGGCACCTATAAAATAACCAACCATACACCAGTTTGCCAATGATGCATTCTGCAAATTATCCAAGTGCATCCCAACCCCCGCATACACATTGACAAACATCGCGCTGGAATTAATAATCATCAGCAGTAAATAAAGCAAAGCTCCCATACGAATCGTACGTAGCCGCAACGCTCCCAATATAAAATAAGAGGATCGCCGGGTAGCATCCATATAAATAAAAATCCCGGCAAAAAGAATACTGACTGCCGTTGCCCAACAAATAGACTGATCATCATACCAGTCCAGCACCTTGCCATAAACCAACACATAAGTGATGCACGTCAATGATATACAAAAGGCAGTTACATTGCCGAACTTACGGAAATTGATCGGAAAGCGTCCGGTAAAGCCATGATTAGGCATCGTAATAAACAGGATCAGAATGGAAAGCAGCAGAATACCCATCATAAAATAGTATACATATTTCCATTCGTATTCGAAAGCCAGCCAAGCCGTCAGCGCTGTGCCCATTTGCCCCAGAATCATAAAAAACAGATAAACTACCGGCTGGCTGACACATTTCTCTATATCCAGTTTATCCCATCCCGCCGCATCTTTCGGCTCCATGCCGGGAGTGATATTACGCGTTGCCTCCATACCAAAAGCATATTTGATCAATGTAAACAGATTGACCATCATCAGCACCATACGCAGGAACCCTGTCAGCAGACTACAAAGCGCCAGCAAAAAGATACTGTCAGTTTTGGCACACACATAACTGAAAACATACATAAGTGCAAAGCCACCTATGCACATCAGCTTCTCCCGGCGTATGCAAACCAGCTCATACAAAAAAGGAGCAAACGCTGCCATACCGATAGAGGTCACAAAATTAGCAAACTGAATATGCTCGGAAATAATGCCTAAGCCGCTCATCATCTCGGTACTGTTCACAGAGTAAACCCCGCCTACCGAAAGAATGGGCAGGAAAAAGAACAATAGGATGATAATACCTACCGGTTTGGGCACCCAATTGTAAAAAGGATAATTTCTAGGACATGAAGGCATGATCATCAGAGTTTAGCTTTTACTACTACCATCATACCTGCCGCCAACTTATCATTATCTTCTTTCGACAAATCCGTGAAATCAATACGGACAGGAATACGCTGCTGTATCTTTACGAAGTTTCCTGCTGAATTATCCGTTGGTACCAGTGAATATTTAGAGCCAGTTGCTCCGGAAATAGCGGTCACTTTGCCTGTAAACTCTTTCTTACTGATAGCATCTACCGTGATGGCAACTTCCTGTCCGATACGCAGATTCTCAATCTGCGTTTCTTTATAATTAGCAATAATCCATTTTTGGGTATCCGGAAGGATATACGTAATGCATTGTCCTGCTGTAATAAACTGTCCCTCCTCTAACGAACGCCGGCCCAGCTTGCCATCACAAGGAGCCAATACAACTGTATATGAAAGATTGAGCCGTGCCATTTCAAGCGCAGCCGTCGCACGCTGAATAGCAGCTTCCGTATTCTCACGACGATGAGAAACTTCATTCACTCCTGAAAGGGCTGCTTCCCGTTGACGCTTTGTCGCTTCCAACTTCTTGAAGGTAGCTTCATATTCGGTCGCAATCTGTTCCAACTGGATAGGTGTGGCCGCATTTCGTTTGACCAGATTTTCATAGCGTTGCCGGTCCTTCTCCAATTTTGCCAGCCGGATTTCTATTTCGGCAATAGAAGCATCATATACAGATGCAGTTGTTTGCGTAGTCTGCAAGGTCGCATTTATCACAGTGGCGCCTGCCTGCGCATCTTTCAATGCAGCTTCAGCTTCCATCACCCGGATTTTATATTCGCGGTCATCCAGCACCAACAATGTATCCCCTTTGTGCACCTGCTGATGTTCTGTGAAATAAATCTTATTAATATAGCCTGATGCACGCAGATTGACAGGCGACACATATTGCTCTATCTGTGCATCATTACTGGTCTCTGTCTGCTTATAGCCTAGAAAGAGAAAAGCAACTTCAATCACTCCCCAAACGATAATGGCGACTCCAAATAAACTTACTATTATTTGCCAACGACGTAATTTTCTCATCTTCTTAGCTTTCTCCTGATGTGTACCGGAGACTGTATTTTTTTCCATTGTTTCCATATGAATGATTCAATTTGTTATCTATTATTTGAACAGGGACGCTATCTGTCCGGTCAACTTCAACAACATCAGGTTAGTCACCCGATAGTTATAATGTGCGCTAATGTAATTATTCTGTGCTTCACTCATCCGCATTTCATCTTGTAGCACCTCAGTCATCGATGTGATTCCTTCCCTGTAACGGTCAGTAGTAACTGCATACACTTCTTCGGCAAGCAGATAATTGTCTTTCTGCTTTTTAAAGTTGCGTTGGTTGTTCATCAAATCATTGACTGCATTCAGATATTGTGTATGCAGGTTCTTCCGTATGTCCAGCTGCGAAAGTTTCATCGTTTCAATATCAATCATCGCTTTCCGGATCTTGTATTTCTTATCCAGACCGTCGAAGATAGGAATACGCAAAGTCAACCCCACTCCATAAGAACGGAACCAATGATTAGACGGACCGGAATGGAACCAATGATAAGCTTCATCCGTATAAGCAGCAAATCTCCAGTTCCCCGTCAGATTGAGAGAAGGAATATAACCATTACTTATCAACCGTTTCTGCTTCTCTGCCAGCTGTACCTGCGATTGAAGCAACTGAAGTTCATACAGATTTTCCGATAATCCGGTCAACGCTACCGTAGCAATACTATCCGTATTGACCGGTAATAATCCAATCTCCTTCTCTGCCGGATAATCCATGATATATTTCAGCATATTCAGCTGTTGTGTCATCATCGCCTGCGCATTGTCATACTGTACTTTCAAGTTTTCAAGATTGATATTCACCCGCTTCAGGTCAACTTCCATTGCCATTCCATTATCGAAGAAGGCCTGAGTGATATCTCTCAATTCCTCCAATCGGGTAATATTGGCTTTTATCAATGCGATCTGCTCTGCGGTGACTTGCCCCAGATAATACATTTTACTAATCTGTAAGATTAAATCTTCTCTTGCCTTTTCGTACGAAAGCCGGCTCATCTCATCCACAATCTCTGCAATAGAAATCGAAGTGTAAAGAGTCTGATTATAAAGTGGCATCTGCAATTCCAGTCCGGCATTGGCACCATATTGCAGTGTCCGGGTGATATTATATGGCACTCCATAAGAAGAACCGTCAGTCACGGAGACAGGCGGATCGATGTTATCATTGAAATTAGCAAAACCATTGATCTGCGGCAACAATTTCACCCGATTCTCTGAAACACCATACTTACTTTTTTGCATTGCTTTTCGTTTGCCCTGCAACGAGAGATTATTTTCAATCCCTATACGAAGGCAGTTCTCCAAAGTCAGAACATTCTGTGCACTCCCACCGATAACAGGCAGGCAAAAAAAGGAAAAAATGAACAATAGTCTTTTCATAATAATCGTTCTATAATCAGGCACAAATTTAATGGCTTAGGATAAAATGAGACTATCCATAAATCAACTGTTTATGTTCACATTTTCCTTTTTCAGCCTTCGTTTCTTTCTTGAAACAGGATGGTGTCACTATCCGGCACTCATAGTGACACCATCCGACAAGGATGCTTACACTATCATCATAGGATAGTGACACCATGTTTTATAGATAAAACTCCGTTCTTTGTCGATTTCATTTTCATCTGTTTCAACTTCTACTTAACTTTGGAATATGAAACCAATTAACAGCAAAAAGAATGAAAAGAAACATGAGACTAATAGGGCTTGCTGCCTGCCTGATAAGTTGCAGCAGTCTGGCTGTGGCACAAGACCATCCGGAACCACAGGAAAGACAGCAGCATGAGCAACGCCTTCCACGCGAAGTTCCGAATCCTGAAAAGATAGCAACTCAGATGACTGACAGGATGCAAGAGTCACTTCAACTGACAGAAAAGCAATACAAGAAAATCTATAAGCTAAATCTGAAAGAGCAGAAAGAACATTTCAAAGCTATGCAAAACTCCGGCGAACAACGTCCGCCAATGGGAGGTCCGGGCATGAGAGGCGGTCGCCCGCCAATGGGCGGTGGCGAACCGCCGATAATGGGCGAAGGAAACTTTCCCGACGATATGGGGGAACGTCCTATGATGAACAAAGAACAGAATGTTGAAGATACACAAAAGAAAGCCGCAGAAGCTAAAGAGAAAAAGATAAAAAAAATTCTGACTCCGGAACAATATGCAAAGTGGCAAACCGAACAGGCTACTGCCCGCCCAAAGAACCCTCAGATGAGGATGCATAAAGGCAATCATACGGATAAAATTTGAAATTTCTAACTATTTAAACATATAACAGCGTTTGTTTTTCATAATTTTTTAGTGAATGCATAAGCGGCTCTCTTCGGGATGAAGGGAGCCGCTTTAAATATATAGTATAAATATACAAGTCTTTGAGATCAGACAATAAAATTAAGACTTTTCAATCTCATCTTTCTTTTTGGGAACTAACTTCTTCTTGCTAAACCAAATCAACACCATCACTCCGATCAGCAATAACGCCAACGATGCATAAGCTATACTTTCCGTCACATGCAAACTCTGCGGATCAAACCACATTTCAATAGTATGCTTACCCGCAGGTACATTCATTACACGCAAAATATAGTCAGCGCGAGCAATATCTGCCGGCTGTCCGTCAATCTTTGCCTGCCAGCCCGGATAATATATCTCAGAAAAGACAACTACCCCATCTTTGGCAGAAGAAGTCTCATATACCAAGCGGTTCGGTTCGTAGCTGGTCAGACGAATAGCAGATAAGGAGTCTTTGTAACCTTCCGTTACACCCTTCAACTGATCCTTGAATTTCGCATCGACCACAACTGTTTCCGTCGGAAGAATATCATTCAGCGCATCAATCTCTTCATTCGCATTATTGACATACTGCACCTTATCCACAAACCAGGCATTGCCGTACGCATAAGGATTCTCCACAGGAATTGTCTGTCCTTGCTCACCGGCAGGGAAGATAAAGTACTTCGTGTTCAGCATATTCAGCACCCGGAATTTAGAAGCGTCCACACTATCCATCGCACCACCTGCGGCAGCAACCTCCTGATAGGCATCCTTCATTTCCGGAGTTATATGGTGATCAATCATTTCCTGATAACGACGCAACTTGGCTGCATGATAACCACCAACACTCTTATGCCAGTATGAAGTATTATTTTCATTGAAAGTATTATTGGGGAATCCTACGAAATTCAATACCCGATAATTCAAAGCCGTATCCTGAAGGATCATCTCATCTGTCTGAGTTTTAACAAATGCTCCTGTCTGTCTGGACTTCGGTACAAATTGTTCATCATTCAAATAGCGTTTATTGACAGTCCACATATCCACCAGACAAAGAATTGCAATACCGGCCACAGTCAGAGAAGCCTTCAACCTTTTCTGCTGATAGAGGAATAGCAAGAAACATCCTACGACTATAATAAAGAAACTACGCCATGCATCCGCTGTCAACATCGCCTTGCGCATTTCTGCCAAATTAGCAACGATCGGAGATAGATACTCAGCAGGCAGCCCTTGCTGTAGAGCGGACATTTCCTGTGCCGGAATATAGCTGGAGAAGAAAACTCCCGGAGCAACTGCCAAAATCAGCGAAACACCGGCCGTCAGCGCCAGAGTAATAATTACACCTGTCCGATTCTCTTTCCCCTTCAAGATTTCCGGTTTAGTCAAGACCTCTTTTAAAGCAAAGATCGCTAACAGTGGAATCGTAAATTCAGCAATAACCAAAATGGAAGATACGGCACGGAACTTATTATACATGGGTATATAGTCGATAAAAAAGTCCGTTAAACCCATAAAGTTCTTTCCCCACGAAAGCAAGATAGAAAAGATTGTAGCTCCCAGCAAGGCCCATTTCAACGGTCCTTTCACGATAAAACATCCCAGTATGAACAAAAACAGAACAAAAGCTCCCACATATACCGGACCGGAAGTCATAGGCTGATCGCCAAAATACTGTGTTAACTGCGAATAAATGCTGCTATACATCGGATTCGCTTTTGCCATCGCTGTCTCATTCTTTGCCAAAGGAACCGACGCTCCTCCCTTTACGTTCGGCACCAGCAAAGTAAGCGTTTCACCAATTCCATAACTCCAGTTCGTAATATAGTTACGGTCCAGCCCACTGCTAGTCTGATTGGCGGCAGGGCCTTCCTGTTTCAGTTCACTCTTACCCCGCATTGTCTCCTTACTATACTCATAAGTATGATATAGATTAGAAAGATTGGCACATACTCCTATTGCCGCAGCTAATATCAAAACAGCACTCGCTTTAAAAAAATGTGGAAGTTCCTTTTTCTTATAAGCATCCTCAAAGTAAGCTCCTACAAAAAACAGGATGACGAACATGAAGTAATAGCTCATCTGAATATGGTTCGACTGAATCTGAAGCGCGATGAACAGAGCCGTTATAATTCCTCCCAACAGATATTTTTTCCGATAAGCCAGCACAATACCGGCAATCGTAGGCGGAATATAAGCCAATGTGACAAATTTCCATATATGCCCTGCCGATATCAGGATAAAGAAATAAGAAGAGAAGGCCCAGATGATTCCTCCTAAAGCAGACAGCCAGGCAGATAGCCCAAATGCCCGCAAAAGGATATAGAACCCAAGCATCATAATGAAAGCCAACACCACATAGGGCGGAAGATACAAATGATAGATGTTTTCTATCCACTTCAGCGGTTTGGTAGAATCATAACTCGGAGACATCTGGTAGGTAGGCATACCTCCAAAAAGAGAATTTGTCCAGCGGGTACGTTCCCCTGTACGTTCAAGATATTCCTGAGCTTCTTGACCGGCTCCCACTCCAGCCACCGTATCGTGCTGAAACAAAATACGACCTTCAATATCAGCCGGAAAAAAATAAGCAAAAGAAAGAATGATAAAAGCTAAAATAGCAATTAAGTCGGGAAGGAACTTCTTCATAAAATTGACAATTGACAATTGACAATTGACAATTGAAGGTCAACAATAGCAGCCCGGCAGGTCACACCTCCTATATAGCTGCCCATTGTCATTTGTCAACTGTCAATTGTCAATTAAATTAGTATCTATAATGTTCAGCCTTATAAGGTCCGTCTACCGATACACCGATATAAGCGGCCTGTTCAGGAGTCAGTTTCGTCAGTTTCACACCGATCTTTTCGAGATGCAAGCGGGCTACTTCTTCATCCAGATGTTTCGGCAAGCGATATACATTTACTTCGTATTTCTTGTTGAACAACTCAATCTGAGCCAACGTCTGATTGGTAAATGAATTACTCATCACAAACGACGGATGTCCTGTTGCGCATCCCAGATTCACCAGACGACCGTCAGCCAGCAAAAGTATACTGTGACCATCCGGGAAATAATAGCGGTCTACCTGCGGCTTGATGTTTACACATTTGATACCCGGGTAATGTTTCAGAGCATCTACCTGAATTTCATTATCGAAGTGTCCGATGTTACATACGATTGCCTGATCTTTCATTTTCTCCATGTGGTCGATACGAATGATATCAATATTACCCGTAGTAGTCACAAAGATATTACCTTCGGCACAGGCATCTTCCATTGTCACAACTTCGAAACCTTCCATTGCAGCCTGTAGTGCACAGATCGGATCTACTTCCGTCACAAGTACGCGTGCTCCGTAAGAACGCATTGAATGTGAACATCCCTTACCCACATCACCATAGCCACATACGACAACTACCTTACCGGCAATCATCACATCGGTTGCTCTCTTGATACCGTCAGCCAATGATTCGCGACATCCGTACAGGTTATCAAACTTAGACTTTGTCACTGAATCGTTCACATTAAATGCCGGGAACAGCAGTTTGCCTTCTTCCTGCATCTGATACAAACGGTGTACACCGGTCGTCGTCTCCTCCGACACACCACGCATTTCTTCAGCTACACGATGCCAGCGGGTCTTATCTTCAGCCAGCACTTTTTTCAGAATGGCATTCAATTCTATTTCATCTTCTGCATGTACTTCCTTATCCAGCACGGCAGCATTCTTCTCAGCATCATAACCGACATGAATCATCATAGTAGCATCACCACCATCATCTACAATTACATTCGGACCTTTTCCACCAGGGAAGTTCAGGGCTTGCAGCGTACACCACCAATAGTCGGCGAGATTCTCACCTTTCCAGGCAAATACCGCAACCCCGGAAGCAGCAATCGCAGCAGCTGCATGATCCTGAGTTGAATATATATTACATGAGCACCAGCGCACTTCCGCGCCCAGCACAACCAATGTTTCAATCAGTACGGCGGTCTGGATGGTCATGTGCAATGATCCCATGATACGGGCACCTTTTAACGGTTTGGATTCTCCATACTTTTCGCGAAGAGCCATCAGGCCGGGCATTTCTTTTTCTGCCAAATCGATTTCCTTGCGTCCGAAGTCAGCAAGCGTAATATCTGCCACTTTATAAGGCAGCGCAGAGAATAATTCTGTAGACATATTGTAAATCATTTAAAATATAATTGGTGCAAAGATAGAACATTCTGATTAGTAGGACAAAAGCTATCCTTCTTTTTTATATTATAATAACTTGGGAGTTCGGTCGTTTCTTGAATTTTTATTCTATATTTGCAACATAAAAATGCATTTTTCACAACCATAAAACTGTTATTATTTATCTCCTATGGAGGATTACAACAACAAGACAAAAGCGGAGCTGTTAGAAATTATACAAAATCTCGAGAAAAAAGTAGAGCAACTCTCCTCCGAATCAGCCTCTGACAGAAAAGAACGTTTTCGAGACAGATATTCCAAACGTATATTAGACAATCTGCCTGATATGCTTACTGTTCTCGACCGCAATGCCAACATTGTGGAACTGGTATCCTCTCCATCCACCAATCACGTAGAAGGCACTACAGCAGACAGTATCACCCGATCCAATATAAAAGATATTCTTCCGGAAGATGCGTATAATAACATACGCAGAAATATGGAAAAAGTATTCAGCACCGGAAAGAGTGCTATCGCCCGGCATGACTTAATGCAGGATGGCGTATCACATCACTACGAACACTGGCTTTCTCTGCTCGACAAAGAATACCTGTTATGCATGTGCCGTGATGTTTCGCAACTCTGGGAAACAGAGCAAACCAATGCCGAACAACAAAATGAGATTATGCGGCTCAACTCACTAATGCAAGCCATCGTGAATAATGTTCCCGTATATCTGTTCGTCAAAGATTCCGGAAATGATTTCAGATACTTATACTGGAATAAAACTTTTGCCGACTACTCTGGAATCCCCATCGAGAAAGCTATCGGCAGAAATGATTTTGAGATTTTTAAACGGACGGAAGATATGGAGAGATTCCGCCTTGACGATATGAAGGTACTCAAAGAAGGGAAACTGGATTATTTTGAAGAATACATGGCTGCTACCGGGGAAATCCGTACAATAACCACCATGAAACGCCTTGTACCTTCCAATAACGAACATCCCTATATTATCGGTATCTCGTGGGATATCACAGAAATTAAGAAAACGGAGAAAGCACTGGACGCAGCCCGTATCAAGGCCGAAGAAGCAGACCGGTTAAAATCGGCTTTCCTGGCAAACATGAGCCACGAAATTCGTACACCACTGAATGCGATTGTAGGATTCTCTAAATTGATATCCAGCACAAACAATGAAAATGAAAAGATGCAGTATGCTGAAATCATTGAAAGAAATTCAGATATGCTGCTGAATCTTTTTAACGATATTCTCGATTTATCCAGCCTGGAAGCCGGCTCTCTTAAATTCAATATTCAGCCCATCAAAATACTGGACATCTGTCTGCAATTAGAACAACAATATGTCCATAAAGCCCAAACAGGCGTACAACTGATTCTGGATGGAGGAGATGCCGACACATTCATATCCGCTGACTGGAACCGAACGATACAAATCATAAGCAACCTGCTTAGCAATGCCGTTAAATTTACCCCGAAAGGAGAAATCCATTTCGGTTTTCTCAATAAAGAGAGTTTTGTAGAATTTTATGTGAAAGATACCGGCATCGGCATTCCGGCAGAAAGAGCTGCTACCATTTTCCAGCGTTTTGGCAAAGTGGACGACTTCGTCCAAGGTACCGGACTGGGACTCACACTCTGTAAGATGCTGGTAGAAAGGATGGGTGGACACATCCGGGTATATTCAAAAGAAAACGAAGGCACAACCTTCTATTTCACACTTCCGTTAGCCAACCAGTAAATACGTATATATGTTACAGAAAGCGGTGAGTATCTTTACAATACTCACCGCTTTCTGTATTTATCAAAAAATGATCGTTACTTCTTTTCTTCTTTCGCCACCGACACACTTAGCATTTCTTTATATTTCGCAGGATCATTCAGTATCTTTATCGCTTCCTGCAAATCATCATCGTCTTTCAGCTGCTCAATAATACCACCTCTCTGATAATAATAACGCTTGATTATTTCATTAGCAATCATTCTCTTGATATCCTTAGAGAAATAGTCCAAATCACGGTCGAGGTTATGATTCAATTTCTTTTCCAAAGCTTTAAACTCTTCAGCAGCATCTGTCATGTAGCCTTCAAACTCAGCAGCCTCTTTCAATGTTTTCAAAATCTTCTCACTTTGCTGATCATATTTGAAGTCTGCTTTTTTCACTAATGCCTTGAAATCATTATAATCAGCATCCGTCACTACAAATTTTTCAGGAGCAGCAACAGTAGGGTGCTTCAAACAGTATTGAGTCGCATAATCAAAAATCAGATTATCACGTACCAGATAGAACAGGATATTCGGTAATTTCTCCTGCTTGACAGTAATATCAGGCATCACACCACCTCCATCACGCACTTCACGACCGGCAGCCGTATAAAACACCTTGGTCAGGCTATCGGGAATGGTTCCCACACTTCCATCTTCATTCCGATGTTTATAGTCGATCGCCTGCACACAGCGTCCGCTTGGGATATAATATTTGGAAGTAGTTACTTTCATCATTCCTCCATATGGCAGAGAACGAGGAACCTGAACAAGCCCTTTTCCAAATGTACGATTACCAATGATAACAGCACGATCCAAGTCTTGCAAAGAACCCGACAGGATTTCAGAAGCAGAGGCCGTACCACTGTTTACCAATACAGCAATCGGAATATCCAGATCCAACGGTTCACGCAGGGTCTTATAGGTATTACTTGCCTGTTTGGTCTTTCCTTTGGTCGTTACAATTACTTTTCCACGGGGCAGAAAATAATTAGCTATTTCAACTGCTTCATCCAGCAGACCACCACCATTATTGCGAAGGTCGATAACCAAAGAAGTAGCTCCTTGCTTCTTCAGATCCAGCAGTGCCTTCTTAAAATCTTTCGAAGGATTACCGGAGAATGTGCTCAGACTGATATACCCCACCTTGTTATCCATCACAGCAGCATATGGAATGGCAGGCGTCTGAATAGACTCACGCACAATGGTGAACTCCATCGGTGTCTGGCCACCTTTCTCATTAGGACGCTCTATTTTCAGTTTAAAACTTGTACCCGCTTGTCCGCGCAACATCTGGCTAACCTCTGAGTTATTCTTTCCGGCAAGATCTTTTCCGTCTATTTCCATCAGGATATCTCCCGCTTTCAGTCCAGCTTTGGCTGCCGGAGTCCCTTCGAACGGTTCGGCAATCATAGAGCGTTTCAACTTCGTATTATAAGTAATGAGGGAGCCAATACCTCCAAAGCTTCCTTTCACCATCTGTTCCAGTTCGCTCTGATCTTCCTCCGGGTAATATTCTGTATAAGGGTCCAACGAGAAAAGCATATTGTCAATCCCTTCACGAATAGTCTTATTCGGATCAATGGTATCCACGTAGAACATATCCAGTTCTTTCACAATCGCATTAAATGTATCCAGATTCTTGGCTATCTGGAAATTGCGGTCGTCTCCACTCTTAAAACTAAAGAAAGCTACCGTAGCTATTACAGCCACTCCCACAAGAGCTATCCGCCTATTCAGCAATTTTTTCATATATCTTTCATTAAATTGAGACGTAAAAGTAACTCAAACCTTGGTTATTCCGCCAGAACCTTGTTAATATTTAACTTAATTTCATCCCAGCGCTCCGGAGAGATTGTTGTTCCAATCACCTGAATAACATTTCCCGAGAGAATAGAACCTATTTTTGCACATTTCTCAAGCGAGTATCCACACGTCAGACCATACAAAAATCCGGAAGCAAAATAATCGCCTGCACCGGTCGTATCCCTTACTTTCTCAACCGGAATAGCCGACACTTTTATTTCTTCGGTGCCTTTACGAATGTAAGACCCATTTGCTCCTACTTTCACAATAGCAATGCTACATTTCTTGGCAATCGCTCTCAATGCTTCTTCCGGTTCTTCACCAGTAAACGCTTTCGCTTCTTCCTCGTTTGCAAAAACGATATCGACATACTTATTTATTAATAAGGAAAAGAATTCCAGATCATTCGCCACAATATTGTAACTTGCCATGTCGAGACAAATTTGCAGTCCCGCTTCCTTGGCCAGCTCAATGGCATGAAGAATCATTTCGTGATCTTGAACCAAATAGCCCTCTATAAATAGATATGCATAACCTTTGAACATTTCCAATGTCAGATCTTCAGCTTTCAAAGAAGCAGCTGCTCCCAAGTAAGTGCCAAAAGTACGCTCTCCATCTGAAGAAATAAAAGTGGATGCCACTCCCGAAGGAAGATGTTCGGAGGTCAATAATTTGTCTTCAATATTATTTTTCTGCAGATTTTTCCGAAAAAAATCGCCATAATGATCATTTCCCACTTTTCCGATAAAGCCGGTTCCGGCACCCAGACAAGCGAGTCCAAGTATGGCATTTCCTGCCGATCCACCTGTTGCAAGATGCGTTTTCATTTGTGAAAATTTTGCGTTAATCTGCTGTAACTTAGCATCATCGATGAGTTGCATGCTTCCCTTAGGCAGTCCCATCTCGTCCAAGAGTATATCATCTTCCAGGGTTGCAAGTACGTCTACCAGGGCGTTGCCCAATCCTATTATTTTGTCCATTCTCGATATTTTTTTTGCAAAGATATTGCATATTTCAAAAAAACCTACTACTTTTGCATCGCAATTGAGAAAAACATTCTTCCTTAGCTCAGTCGGTTAGAGCATCTGACTGTTAATCAGAGGGTCCTTGGTTCAAGTCCAAGAGGAAGAGCAAAAAAGAGGTGTATCAAAAGATATGCCTCTTTTTTTGCTCTATCTAATTAAAGCAAGATGCTAATCCAGTAAACCCTTTCACTGTTTTAAAAGAAACAAATAGAAGAAAAACTCATAATGTGATATTTAAAAAGGATGCTCTTAGTTGCAAGAACATCCTTTTTATTTCAAATACAATATCCACCTATCTTATTCAATCACGGCAGCAAAGCCCCCATTCCTCACCATTTTAATAGTCAGCACATCTCCATTTTTCACTTGTGAAGACTTACAGCGGTAGTCCATTGCCTGACGCCCTGCATTGATACCATCTTCAAAAGACGTCATTTGGTAAGTACGGTCCTTCTTCAGAAAGTCCAATTTCACGGCGAATTCCCTCTCTGTTTGCCCGTTGTTGGTCATACCACCGATAAACCATTTATCTCCTTTCCGTTTAGCAATAATGGCATATTCACCGGCCTTCGCTTCCAAAGCCACCGTTTCATCCCAAGTGACAGGAACACTCGTAATGAAACGAGTACAATCTTCGTTCCGATAATAAAGAGTCGGATTATCTGCCAACATCTGCAAGCCACTTTCAAAAATTACAAAAAGTGCCAACTGGTAAGCACGGGTTCCGATACTTGCGGAATTGGGGCGTTCAGCCCTATATACATTAGGCTGCATACTTATCATCGCCCCGGGAGTATAATCCATCGGTCCGACAGCATTGCGCATAAATGGCAAATAAATGCTATTATCCGGATAACATCCGCCCATCTGCTCCATACCTCTGACACCTTCATAAGAAAGTATGTTCGGATACTTATATTCCAAACCTGCCGGTTTGAAAGAACCATGAAAATCGACAAACAAATGATGTTTGGCAGCTTCTTTCGCTACACGTTCGTAGTAATTGACCATCCATTGGTCACTTCTGTCCATAAAATCAATCTTAACTCCTTTTATTCCCCACTCATTGAACGTTTTGAATAAATCGAAGTTATTTTCAACCGTCAGCCATGTCAGCCAAAGAACAATACCGACATTCTTTTCTTTACCATAACGGATCAGTTCATGCAGGTCCACTTTCGGATTTGGAGTATAAGGATCACGTGTACTTTTAGCCCAGCCCTCGTCCATTATAATATAAGGTATACCAAATTTAGAGGCAAAGTCAATATAGTATTTGTAGGTTTCCAGATTATATCCGGATACAAAATTCACATCCGGCCCGTAAGGAGAAGCATCATTCCACCATTCCCAGCTTACTTGTCCCGGTTTGATCCATGATACATCCTGAAGTTGATTCTTACCGGCCAGTTTATAAGTCATCGTGTTCTCCAAAAGTTGGCGATCATCTTTTGTCAACACGAAATAACGCCAAGGATAATTTCTTGCCCCTGATGTTTTAGCGATATAATCCGCCTCTTGAGTTATCTTCAGGCTACGGTCACCGTCTTCACCAAAAGCAAGTGGAGCTTTAGGAAAAGCAGAGACTATTCCATTATCACCGGTTCCTTTCAAGAACATACAAGGATAGTCAGTCAAGTCAGATTCGCTGATTAATATTTTGTATTGCTTACGTGTATCTATTAAAACCGGTAAAACAGACATTTTATCCGAAGGTTTCCATTCATTACTGGAGACATGTGTATAAGGTTCTTCGTATGAGGTCTTAAAACCACCCGGTTGCTGCAAATGGAGTAGATAGTCATCCGGGAAGTTAACTGCAAACTCTTCACCCAAAACTTCCACTTCACCTTTCCGAGAAGTCACAAACCGATAAGCAACCCCATCATCATACGCACGAAACTCAACCGAATAATTTTTAAATGTCAATGTCAGTTGATTATACTGATTAGTAACCGTCGAAAATTTAAGAGGCATAACGGGAGTCAGCTGCTCATCCACACTTACATATTTCCGACGACGTAATCTGGGATTCTGTCCCAGCACTTCGTCCTTCAATGTCAATTGAAGAGAATTATCTTTCAATAATACATCCCCATCATAGGCAATGCTATAATAGATTTTATCTGTAATATTCAGTGTCACTTTAATTTCTCCATTAGGAGAGGATAATTCTGATTCCGTCTGGGCATGTAACAATATCCCCCAGCACAAGATCATTAATAATGATAGATGTCTTTTCATGGTCTCAATTTTGTTTTATGTCGTTAATAATACTTTCTTCAAATTTTGACTGACTATAATATTAGTTTATTCGGCAATTGCCAAAGTTAATATGCTAATATGTATTCCCTCAATCTCTGCCAGACAGGCAGCACAAGCTGCAGTGGTGGCTCCTGTAGTCAACACATCGTCCACAAGCAGAATATGTTTTCCGGCTAATGCACCAACATGGTGCAATTCAAAAATACCATCCACGTTTTCCCAGCGTTCAAAGACTGACTTGTGAGTCTGTGTTTCCGTGTTTTTTCTGCGTACGATCATTTCTGTGTCTACAGGGATTCCCGTTACAGCGGTAATTCCCCGTGCAATCCATTCACTTTGGTTATAGCCACGAATCTGCTGCTTTTTCTTATGCAGAGGGACAGGAATAATCACATCAATTCCCTGAAAGAACCCGGATACAAGCAGTTCGGACGCCATGTATCGTCCCATAATGGCACCGATTTCTTTTCGTCCTCCGTATTTAAGCTGATGGAGAATCTGGCGAAAGTCACTCCCTTTACGATAAAAGAAAAAAGAAGTAGCATGCCCTAAAGGAATTCTTCCCCAAAAAAGCCGTTCTACCGGATTATCTTCTCGAAGATGGTAATTTGTACGTGGTAAATTCAAATTGCACAGGGTACAAATACACTCCTCCCCTTTCACCAACGATCTGCCGCAAACGACGCAACAACGTGGGAATAGAAGAAACAAGAAAGAATAAAGCCAATCTTTAATGAGTAATGTGTGTTTCATAATATCAGTTATTTATAAGAGAACAAAGAAGTCCTACATATTCAATGGAGGAACTTCTGACAAGAGTTTCTCGAACAAAGGATGTAAATGTCCGTTGGTCGCTATGATATGGTGTCCTTCTATAAAATGATCGTCACCATAAAAATCGGTTACCCGCCCACCGGCTTCCAGCACAATCAACGCAGCTGCCGAATAATCCCATTTTCCGAGAAAAGCTTCTGCCCAGGCATCAAAACGTCCGGCAGCTACATAGCAGATAGCAGCCGCAGCCGAACCATTCATACGGATTCCCCCAACGACTCCATACAATCGGTCGATCAAATGGAGAGCAGTTTGTTTATATTGCTGATAGTTGTAAGGAAGCTCAGTTATAACAAAAGCATCTTGCGCCTGACTTACATCCGAAACATGAATTTCCTCGCCATTCATAAAGGCCTTTCCGCCTTTCCATGCATAGAAACATTCGTCCCGGCAAACTTCATAAACGACTCCTATTAACAATTCTGTCTGACTGCGCAAAGCAATACATACACAATAAGGAGCCTCATCGTGAATATAATTCGTCGTCCCATCCAATGGGTCAATTACCCAACAACAGGATTCGTTCTGATAGGTGGCAGAACCTTCTTCCGTAATAAACCCAGCCTCGGGCAACAAGGCAGAGAGAGCTTTGACCAGTCGTACCTCAGATTCCTTATCAACATAAGATACATAATCGTGCGCATGCTTCTCTATCACACGTTCACGACGGAAATTTTTACGCTCTTCCCTTAAAAAACTCCCCGCTTTGGTAGCAATACGACATACCTCAGCTGTTAGTTGTTTCAAATCCAACATATTACTATTATCTTAATCTTAAAAACTAATGCAATTACAAAGATACCTTATTTATCTTTCGGGGAATCAAATTTCACAGATATTATGCGAATATATTTCATTATTTTAAATTCATTGATCGTCAAAAGCCAAAGATAATTCTTGTACTTACGACCGATGAAAGTCTTGCTTCAACTAACTACAATTATCATCGTCAATATCCCCAAAAATCTGCTTTGTTTTTTATGGTGGTTCTTTTAAATTCTCAATGATTTGCTTTTTCCACGGAAATTCCCGAATATTGCATCCCAATACTAATGAAAGCCCCCATGAAAAGAGTAGATTCCGTTATATCTCTGATGTACTCCTTGTCAAAGTCAGAAAAGAAACACTTTTCCTTGCAAGTCATCAAGGATAAAGAAGAAAAAGATTATCTGGTAATCTATGATATTATTACGAAAAGCAAGCAACCGCATGGAAATACGGTAAAAGAAGAGTTCTATAAACGGAGACCAAAGGGCTCTTTTGAAGTATCCATCCAATATCTATATGAAAAACTAGTAGATACTTTGCTCACTCTGCGCAAAAAGAAAGATGTTTATTATGATCTGCTGAACGATTTGTGCAAGGCTCGTATGCTATATGAACGTTCATTATTTGAAGAATGCTTCGAAATCTTATCCGATACAATAAAACAGGCGCAATTTTACGAAAACAATGAAATATTGACAATTGCACAAAAGTTAGAATTAGAATATTTGCTTCGACTAAACTTCCCCAACATGACGGAGCAGGAACTTTTCCATAAACATTTCATCCAAAACGAAGCACTAAAAAAGATCCGGAAAATCACAGAACAAGCTTCTTTACACAATTTATTAAAATATCGTCTTTCGCACATTGGCGCCATCCGAACAGCTAAACAAAAACAAGACATGAATGACCTGATGGTCAACGAACTTTATATAGCAGCTTACTCCGAAGCGGAAGGGAACTTTGAATTGACACGAAATCATAAACTTTTTCAAGCAAATTATTTAATGGGAGCAGGGGACTATAGAGCTGCCCTGAACTCTTACAAAGAACTAAACCGTCTATTTGAACAGAACCAACAATTCTGGTCAAACCCACCCATTTATTATTTATCCGTACTTGAAGGAGTACTCGGAAGTCTACGATCAGTAGGCAACTATGATGAGATGCCCTACTTTATTAAAAAATTAAAAGAATTGATAGCAGAAGACTCGTCACTTGAGTTCAAAGTGAATGCTACCTGCCTGCTCTTTCAATACGAACTGTTTCCTTATCTGGATAAAGGTGACTTCCTTAATTGTACAGAACTCATGAACCACTATCAGGAATCGCTCTACGACAAAGAAGCATGGTTAAGTCCCATACGTAAAAGTGAATTATTACTTTATACAACCCTCGTACATATTGGTAACCAAAACTATAAAGCAGCAAAGAAATATATAAGTAACGCTATCATCGACCACAATATTAAATATCTACCACTGATGAGAACTATTCGCTTGGTTCGCCTTATCGCCTATTACGAAACACAAGAATACGAACTGATCAGACACGAATCACGCTCCATCACCAGAAGTCTCTCCTCTCCTAAAGAGCAAACATTTAAAACCGAACGAATTATTCTATGGTTCCTGAATAAAAGGAATCTCCCTATTCTGCTTAAAGACCGGGAAGCTTTTTGGGAAAAGCTATCTCCGGAAATACAAGAATTATATAATGATAAATACGAAAACCAACTTTTACGCCTCTTCGATTTTACAGCATGGATAGAATCGAAAATCCGGAAAGAAAAACTGTCAGAAGTCCTTAGATGGCATACAAATACTAAAGAAATTTAAAAGAACAAAGCCTACAATCCATATTCCCTATATAAAAAGCACTCATTCTATTTTCAGTTTTTCAATTTGAAATTATACAAAACTACACGATATTACAATTTATAATTCATTTATAGAAAAGAGAATCAAATACCATATACTCAATTTGTAATTATACAAATGAATTATTAATGTAAAAAACGAAGCATT
>ENA-UEQB01001316-UEQB01001316.1-human-gut-metagenome-genome-assembly--contig:-NODE-1316-length-21274-cov-5.216634_pt1 | contig 21274 bp, 20 predicted proteins | sample MGYA00242901_ERZ507918 | MGnify/ENA primary metagenome ERZ507918 (study PRJEB26167, sample SAMN06115405) | human gut metagenome | host: Homo sapiens | place: China:Sichuan | collected 2016-04-06... | reverse complement strand
AAACCAGAGGCATGAATGGAAAGCGGCTCTGATGCGCGGCTTTTCCATATAGCGTTGCCCCGAATGGACAACGGAAAGGGAAGGGCTCGTTGGGGTGGCGCGGGGTTATCGGTACTCGGGGATAGGGCGCTCCACTTTTTCAAGAAAGGCTCCTGTGACGAGGCCGAGCAGCTCCTCCGTTTTGTCTCGGGAATAGGCGTCCCCCGCGTGAAAGCGGATAATGGAGGCGAGCCAATCCTGCATGTCGCTGCGGGAATGCTCGGCGTTGAACATCCGGAGTTGATCCTCAAGCAGGAAGACCTGGTGAATGGTGATATCCTTGATGACTTCGGCATCGGACATTGTCTTGCCCGCCCATTCTTTGAAGAATGTTTTGTAGTCTTCCGCAAGGGTTGCCACGGATTCCTCGCGCATCATGCGGACGGCCCGGAGGTAGACCCGCAGGAAGGAAGCCACCTGACTGGGGTGGGCAGCGGCAAAATCTTTGTCCGCCATGAGCAGTACGGATTGCGGGGCGTTGACGGAGCGCGATGTGGCCGCGACTTTAAGCCCATGTTCGTCTCCGGTGTAACTGTAGGGGGCCCACAGCACGATGGCGTCGCCTTCCCCCTCAAAGAAAGCCTGAAGTCCCGGTACGGCATCCGTATTTTGGATCCGCACGTCCTCAGTCGTCAGGCCGTAGGCGGCAAGCCATTTGGTAAGGAGATATTGGGCCGATGACGAGGCGGGGCAAATGATGGTTTTGCCCCTTACGTCGTCGGCTTTGCCGTAGAGGTTCGGATACCCCTTGTTGGCGCCTTTGGTATTCAAAAGCGGACTGTCGGGCCGGACCATGACCGCATTGGCCAGAGATTCGTCATTGCCGACGCCGATGATGGTGAATTGTTCAGGATAGGGGCTGGTCAGGATGGGGAACGCGCCGCAAGCTCCGATGACCCACTTGTCCGCATTGCCGATCAGATCTTTGCCCGAGTCGAACCTGTTGAGGACGATGTCGAGCCCTTCCTGTTTGTCCCAGCCCTTTTGTTTGGCGTACCAGATGAGGAACGTCTCATGCTCGGGAAGCCAGCCCGTTTCGAGTTTGAATGGAGGTTCCTGATAAGCGGCGGAGAGATCCGCCGTCAGGGCGAGGAGAAGTGCAAAAAAGCCGAATAGTCCGAACAGCGTACTGCGCCGCATGGCTCCATCCTTATAATAATGGCCGTAAGAAAAAGTGGGGGGATTGGCGAAATGTATGAAAACGGTCTGGTTTGACAGAAAAATCACTTCTTCCGGTTCCTTTAGAGATTCATACCGTGTTTGCTCCGGATTGCCAAGAAGTTGTGTTTTTCACGTGTGTTTTGCCTTATTCACGTTCCGCGTGGGGGAGAGTGTGAGACGGTTTCTCTCTCAGACGGCCTCAACATATTGAGGCTGTTTGATGAATCAACCTATACGAATAAGGCGTACTCCAAAAGAGGAGGCTCTCGACGGGACAAAAATGTCCCGTGGGACAAAAATGCCCCATGAGGGTAGTTCTAGTTAACATGCTAAAAATACATAAAATACAGGAAAACATATTTTTTGCGGGACATTCGTGTCTCGTTGTGAGGAAAAGAACTTAGTGGTGGATTATTTTGAAAACAGAAAAAATATTATTTGTCATTACAGTCGATTAATATGAATAAAAGCCTCGTCGCAATGCCTGTTCAGATATTTTGGCTCGGCACTTGCTAAAGAGTTAGTGCCTTCGGGAACAATCCCGACGTTCCAATAGAGTTTTTGGATGATGCGTCCTTTTTCGTTCAAAGCCGGGATGCGGCGGTGAACGAAAAAGAGCGCGAAGAAACCACTCTTGAAACGCGAAGACAAAGAGGGACTTTTGGTCATGAGCAACGAACATGTTGAAAGCGGACGTGAAGAACTGAAGAAAACGATGAGCCCGGCTGAAGTTTGGGCTCTTGCCGTGGGCGCCATCATCGGTTGGGGCTGCTTCGTCCTTCCCGGGGCGCGCTTCCTCCCTGAGGCTGGGCCTATCGGTAGTGTGTTGGCTTTCATTGTCGGCGGCGGCCTCCTGTGTTTCGTCGCCCTTGCTTATAGCATCCTCGTCAAGGCCTATCCCGTGGCCGGCGGCGCGTTCACCTATGCCTACGTCGGTTTCGGCAAAGCATGGGCCTTTATTTGCGGATGGGCCCTCATCCTTGGCTATCTCTGCGTTATCGCCGCCAACGGCACCGCGCTGGCTCTTCTCAGCCGCGCCTTGCTGCCGGGTGTGTTCGACGTGGGGTATCTGTACAGCGTAGCCGGTTGGGACGTGTACGCCGGTGAACTGGCCATGATGACCTGCGCCTTCCTGTTCTTCGGGTACATGAACTTCCGCGGCATGGACTTCGCCAGCAGCATCCAGCTCATCCTTGCCTTTGCGCTGGTGGCCGGTGTGCTCATCCTGACGGTGGGTTCCTTCTCCACGTCCACCGCGTCGCTCGACAACCTGTTCCCCCTGTTCGCAGAAGGCCGTTCGCCGTGGGCTTGCGTCATCTCCATCGTGGCGATCACCCCCTGGTTGTTCGTCGGCTTCGATACCATTCCCCAGACCGCTGAAGAATTCGACTTCCCGCCTGAAAAGTCCCGCCGCCTGATGCTGAACTCCATCATATGCGGTGCGACGCTGTATGCCTTGGTCCTGATTTCCGTGGCCATCATCATTCCCTACACCGACCTGCTCGGCCAGAACCACACGTGGGCTACCGGCGCTGTGGCTGACATGGCCTTCGGACGCTTCGGCGGCATGATCCTCGCCATCCCCGTCCTCGCGGGCATCCTGACCGGCATGAACGGCTTCTTCATGGCCACCACGCGCCTGCTGTTCAGCATGGGCCGCGGCAAGTTCCTGCATCCTTGGTTCCTGAAGGTGCACCCCAAGTATGGCACCCCGACCAACGCCGTGCTGTTTACCCTCGGCCTGACCCTTATCGCGCCTTTCTTCGGCCGCTCCGCCCTCAACTGGATCGTCGACATGTCCGCTATGGGCACCGCGCTCGCCTACCTTTCCACCTGCCTCGTTGTTTACAAGTACGCCTCTCGCTTCGCGGACCAGACCCCGTGGTGGAGCAAGTCCGTGGCCGTGGTCGGTGCGCTGACCTCCATCGCCTGCTTCCTTATGCTGGCTGTGCCCGGCTCTCCGGCCGCCATTGGGTTCGAATCGTGGATTATGCTGCTCGCATGGGTAGCCATCGGTGCCTGCTTCTACTTTAGCCGTGCTTCCATACTGCGTTCCATCCCCGAAACGAGTATGCAGTATATGCTCCTCGGAACGGCTGACCGTCCGCTGCTTTTTACCCCGAAGGCCGCTGAAGAAGAGGTCTTCGAAGAGGACGACGCCAAGTCTGCTGTTGAACTGGGTTAGGCACTCCCTCCCCTAACCTGATATGAAAAGCCGGGGCCGTTTATGACGGTCCCGGCTTTTTTATGGTCTTACGCCTGGCGTTGGGATGGATGCTTACGGGAGGATCGCTTTCCAGAAGGTTTCGATGGCGGCGCGGTGGACGGTTTTGTTGCGATAGAGCTTGATGTCCACTTCCACGCTGAGATCCGGGCGGTCTTCCCATATGCGGCGGATGGTGCCCCGCTTCAATTGCTCGCTCACCAGCGTTTCCGGAACCCATGCCATGCCGATGCCTTTTTCCAGCATTTTGACGATGCCCTCGCTCAGGCTGCTCTCATAGACGGACTGGAGTTCGCAGGGCGTCTTTTCGTAAAGCGGAAGGATGATCCGGTTGGCGAAGGAGAAATTGCTGTAGGAAAGGTAGGGCAGGGGGGAGGCGCTCGGAAGGCGTTCCGCAAGGGCGCTCCCCACGACGGGGAGGAAGCGTTCCCGGCCGACGGTGGCGGATTCGATGTGCGACAGGAATTCGCTGTCCGATTCATACTCGTCCAGCCTGTAGGTGAGCAGCATGTCCACCTGATGTTCCATCAGGGCGCAGAAATGCTCTTCCACGCTTTGAGGAAAGGGATTGACCACAAAGCGGAGCTGATCGCACGTCTGCCGCACCCGGAAGAGAAGATCCGGGAGCACGTTGATGGAGAGGGTAGGCAGGCTGATGAGGCGGACGATGCCGTCGGAACGGTTCCCGGCCGCGAACTCCCGCCGGGCTTCGGCCATGCGGTCCACGATGTCGCGGGCCACGGGCAGGAACTGTTCGCCCTGCGCCGTGAGGCGGACGGGGAGGGCCGTCCGGTCGAACAGGACCACGCCGAGCCACTCCTCCAGTGCCCGGATGCGGCGGCTGAAGGCGGGCTGGGTGACGTTGCGCTCCTGCGCCGCATGTGAAAAGCTTCTGTGGCGGCACAGGCTGAGGAAATCTTCAAGGAGTTTCTGGTCCACGGGGGGCTCCATGCATTTTGATCATGACGCGATACGAAATCGGCAATTGCCAGTTCCGCTGGGTGTTTCTTATAGTCACAGCACGTTCAGTATTCGCACCAAACAGGAGAAACGTCCATGCCTCGTCTCGAACATGATTTTTTGGGTGAAATGCGCATCCCTTCCGATACATATTATGGAATCCAGACCTACCGGGCCGTCGAGAACTTCCCGATTTCCGGCGTGAGCATCGCCAGCTTCCCGGAACTTATCAAGGCGCTCGGTCTGGTCAAGAAGGCCTCGGCCATTGCGAACATGCAGTTCGGCGTGCTGCCCCGCGAGATCGGGGACGCCATTTGCGCGGCTTGCGACGAGATCATCGAGGGCAAGCTGCACGATCAGTTCCCCGTGGACTGCATTCAGGGCGGCGCGGGAACTTCGACCAACATGAACGCCAACGAGGTCATCGCCAACCGCGCCCTTGAGCTGTTGGGCCACAAGAAGGGCGAATACGAATATTGCCACCCCAACAACCATGTGAACTGCTCGCAGTCCACCAACGACATTTATCCCACGGCCCTGCGCATCGCCCTGTATACCATGCTCGGCCAGCTGACCGGCGATATGGCCTATCTCCAGCAGGGATTCGCGGCCAAGTCCGAAGAGTTTTCGGACGTCATCAAGATGGGCCGCACACAGTTGCAGGACGCGGTGCCCATGACGCTCGGTCAGGAATTCGGCGCGTACGCGACGACCATCGGCGAGGACATCCTGCGCGTCGAGGAATCCCGCAAGCTCCTGCTTGAGGTCAATCTGGGCGCGACCGCCATTGGGACAAGCATCAACGCGCCCAAGGGCTACGCAGAAGTCGCCTCGAAGGCCCTCGCCGAAGTCAGCGGCATTCCGGTGGTGCTGTCCACCAACCTCATCGAAGCGACATGGGACACCGGGGCCTATGTGCAGACCTCCGGCGTGCTCAAGCGCATCGCGGTCAAGCTGTCCAAGATCTGCAATGACCTGCGCCTGCTGTCCTCCGGCCCGCGCACGGGCATCAATGAGATCAACCTGCCCCGGTTGCAGCCCGGTTCCTCGATCATGCCGGGCAAGGTCAACCCGGTCATCCCCGAAGTGGTCTCGCAGGTGGCTTTCGACATCATCGGCAAGGACGTGACCATCACGATGGCGGCGGAAGCAGGGCAGCTTGAGCTGAACGTCATGGAGCCGATCATCGCCTTCTCGCTGTCGAACGGCATCCACCGTCTGCGCCAGGCCATGCGGACGTTGCAGGATCGCTGCGTGAGCGGCATTACGGCGAACAAGGAACGCTGCCGCAGCATGGTCGAGAACAGCATCGGCATCATCACGGCCTTGAATCCTTATCTTGGCTATGAAACCTCCGCGTCCATCGCCAAGGAAGCCCTCGAAACCGGCGGCTCGGTGATCGACATCGTGCTTGCCCGCAACCTCCTCAGCCGCGAGAAGCTCGACGACATCCTCGCCCCCGAGCACATGATCAACAGAAAGTAATGATCGGGGGAATCTCCCTGAAAAGGAAGGTGCCCCTGGCTTTTCCCAGCGACGTTCGACTGGATGGGATTGTACTGAAGGCGTTTCGATACGATTGAGAAACAGGGGTACGGCCCCCGAACTTCCTCCGGCTAGCTTGGCGGCCGCCGGTGAAAGGTACGTTCCCATCCGGAGCGTCAAAAAAAGCGCCCTGTTCCGTGATCCGGAAGAGGGCGCTTTTGTATTGGAGGCAAGCCGCGTTGCTGGCGAGGCAAAAAGATTCCGCGCTTTCACGAAAGCGTTACTGGCGCCGTCCCTCTCCCCGTATGGCGGCGAGAACGGCGCTCAGCAGGAACCAGCCGCAGGAGACGAGGACAACGGTCGCTCCGGTGGCTGTCCCGGCCCATTCCTGTGCGGAGAGCACCAGCCCGGCCACGGCGGAAGTGACGCTGACGAGGATCGACCACCAAAACATGCCCCCGGCCGTGCGGGCGAGGTTGCGGGCCGTGGCGGCGGGCACGATGAGCAGCGCCGTCACCAAAAGGACGCCCACGGCCCAGACGGAGAACATCACGACAAGCGCGAGCAGCCCGGCGAAAAGGTATTGCCAGAAAAAGACGTTGATGCGGTGGGCCTTGGCGACCACGGAGTTTAGGCCGATGTACAACAGGCGGTTGTAGCCCCATATCTGAAAGGCCGCCAGCGCGAAGAACAGGCCGATGAGCCAGCGGATATCGGTTTCCGTGATGGTCAGGATGTCGCCGTACAGAAACTGCTGCAGATCCCGGGCCACGGCGTTGTCCCGGCTGACCACGGCGAGGCCGAAAGCCATGACCGCCGAGAAGAATACGCCGATGATCGTATCCGAGGAGAGGGCACTGTTCCGCTGTACGGCCATGATGCCGAGCCCGACGAGGATGCCGAAAACCGGCATGGCGACATGCGGGTTGATGGAAAAGATCAGGCCGAGCGCCACGCCCGCGAAGGCTGAATGGCTGATGGCGTCGGAAAAGAAGGCCATGCGGAAGCTGACGACCTGCACGCCCATGGTCGCCGCCATCGGCGCGAGCAGGATCAGGGCGACGAGTGCCTGCTGCATGAACCCGGCCTGCAGGCACTCGAAGGGGAGCAGGGACACGAGGCGGTAGAGCGGCTCGAGATCAAGCATGGTGGTCCTTTGGCTGGTCCGCTGTGGGGGCATGGGGATTGATGAGGCCCATGTGCATACCGAACAGGGCCATGAGGTTTTCTTGCGTCAGCACCTCGTCGGGCGTGCCTTCCGCGAAGACATGCCGCTTGAGGCAGATGACGTGCGTGGCGTGGTGGAAGACCATGCCGAGATCATGGCTGACCATAAGCTGCGTGAATCCCTTGGCGGCGCGCAGTTCGTCCAGCAGTTCGCAGAACAGATGCTCTCCCTGAAAATCCACCCCGGCCGAGGGCTCGTCGAGCACGAGCAGTTCCGGTTCCTGTTGCAGGGCAAGCGCCAGCAGGACGCGCTGCATTTCGCCGCCGGACAAATCGCCAAGCCGCCGGGAAGCGAGGTGTTCCGCCTTGACCATTGAAAGGAGCTCCAGCGAATGCGCCTTCAGCGAGGGCCGGATGCCGAGCCAGAGCGGGCGCTTCTGGATGCCCATGACGAGGAATTCCACGACCGTGAGCGGCATCCCCCGATCAATGCTGATGCGTTGCGGCACATAGCCGAGCCGCAAGGGTTTTCCGCTCCGTCCCGTCATGACGTCGATGTCCCCGTCGTGGCGCATCTCGCCGATGAGGGCGAGGATGAGCGTGGTCTTGCCCGCGCCGTTGGGGCCCACGATGACGGTGCAGCTTCCCTGCGGGACCGTGGCGTTGACGTGCTCAAGGATGGCGAGCCCGCTCCGGCGCACGGATACGTCGCGGAAGACGACGGCGTTAGTTGGTTCCAAGGGTGCTCTCCAGCGTGTGCAGGTTGGCGCGCATGGTTTTTTCGTAATAGTCCAGCGGTGCGATGGCCGGCCCCGTGGCGACGGGGTCCAGCTTTGCCGTGGGGACCCCGGTTTCACGGGACAGGGTGGCGGCGACCTTGTCCGGATACTGCGGTTCCGTGAAGATGGCTCCGACATGCTGGCTGCGGATCGCCTTGATCAGCTTCATCATATCGGAGGCGGACGGCGCCTGCGTGTCGTCGGCCTGAATGACCGCGACCACATCAAGCCCCATGTCGCGCGCCAGGTAATCGAATACCCCGTGCTGCGTGATGATGCGGCTGTTTTTCAGTTTGCCGCCGAGCGCGGCGAATTCGTCCGCCAGCGCGTCGAGCGTCCGGGCGTAGTTCTCGGCATTGGCCCAGTATGTTGCGGCGTTGGCGGGATCGAGATCGGCAAGCTGCCCCGCGATGGAACGGGTCATCTGCGCGGCCATGCGCGGGCTGGCGAACAGGTGAGGGTTCATCCCCCCATGATGGTGCCCCTCATGCTCCTCGTGCGCCGCTTCCGCGTCCGTATACGGGAGCAGCCCGGAGATGCCCTTGGAGCTGTCGATGGTATGAAGTTCCTTTTGGGCGCGTGCCGAAGGGGAACCGAGGAAGGCTTCAAGGCCGAGCCCATTGAGTACGAGGATGTCGGCCTGTGCGAGCTTGCTCATGTCCTGCGGCGTGAGGGCGTAATCGTGGGGGCATCCGGCCTGCGCGGGGAGCATGAGCTGCACCTCCACATCCGGCACGTTTTGCGTGATGTTACGGACGATCTGGTAGACGGGGAAAGTGGTGGCGAGCACCCGGGTCTGAGCGAGGGCGGTACCGCACATCAGCGTGAGGATCATGAGGAATACGATTCCGGCGGTGGTTTTACGCATAGGGGCTCCTTGCGGGAAAAGCGCGGACGGCTTATTGCTATTGCGAAGGCATTTGCAATTACTGCTTGCCGCATGAGGTGTCAAGAGGTTTGCGGATTGCGGGAATGCGTGCAATACAGAGGCTGATACGCATATGAGGTTTGGGAATGAAACGGAAGACATCACAACGGGCGGCGATCGAACAGGTTTTTTGCCAACTGGATCGCCCGCTCGGCATTGAGGAAATATTGGAAACCGGGCGGATGGCGGTGGAATCGCTCAATCAGGCCACCGTATACCGCAATGTGAAGCTGCTGTTGGAAAACGGCTGGCTCAAACAGGTGTGCCATCCGTCCCTCGGCACGCTCTACGAACGCACGGGAAAGGGGCATCACCATCATTTCCACTGCCGGGTCTGCAACCGGGTGTATGATCTGCCCGGCTGTGCCCTGAACGAGCGGGAGGCCGCTCCCTCAGGGTTCCTCGTGGAGGATCACGAGTGTTTCCTGTTTGGGGTCTGCCCCGCCTGCCATGCTTGAGGGAAAGCCAAGGTGCCACGAGGCCAGTTCAACCCTCGTAACCTTGTCTCTTCTCCTTGCGCTTTTTTCAACGATTTTTTGATGGCGGAGTCCGGGCCTACTCTGTGCGGCGACTATGGTATTGCCTGTTCCGCTGAAGCCCGGACCGTTTGAGATCTGCTAGAGCCCGAGCAGCAAGCGGAGATAGATCAGGATGATGATCGTGTTGATGCCGATGGTCGGGAGCCATTCCTTATAGTGGAGACGTGAAACAAGCAGGCTGACGATCACCACGCCGAGGGTCCACAAGGCTATGGCGAACAGTTCGGCAAAGCCGGCGGCCATGGCCCGGCCCGCGCCATCGCTGCCCGTGACAACGTAGCAGTGTTCCATGTACAGGGGGACCACGACGTAAAGGCCGAAGGGATGTGCCGCCGCCGTCAGGAGGTAGAAGAGAGGTTTCATTGCTGCGCCTTTGAGAGGACGGTCTTAAATGAGCTGACAGAGCAGAGTGGTGAGCACAATGGCGAAGGCGTTGACCACAACCGATGTAAGGCATTCCCCATATTGTGCCTTTGAGCCGGTCAGGCTGACAATGAGGACACACAGCGTCCAGAACCCCATGAAGAAAAGGGCCGCGAAACCTCGGGAGAGGCCTCTGCCCATCGGATCGCCTACCGTGCCGACGCCCCGCGTTATTGCGGGAAGCAGGACATATGCGCCAAATGGGTACGCGGCCGCCGTCAGAGCGTGGAACAAGCCTTTTTTCATACGTTGCCTGTCTCGGAGGAAAAAGGAAAATCAGCGGCTGCCGGGAGCGGTGCGGCGGATTTTTTCGATGAGCGCCGTGGTCGAATAGCCTTGCAGCAAGGGGAGGCTTATGACTTCACCGCCGCGCCGTTGCACCGTTTCCCGGCCTACGATGCGATCCACGGACCAGTCCCCGCCTTTGACCAGCACGTCTGGCTGTACGGCTTCGATGAGCTTCGCTGGCGTATCCTCGTCGAACCGGACCACGAAATCCACGCTTTCCAGATGCGCCAGCACAAAGGCCCGCACAGGATACGGATTGACGGGCCGGTCGTCGCCCTTGCCCTGCCGTTTGACCGATTCGTCGCTGTTCAGCCCGAGCACCAGCACATCGCCCTGCGCCTTGCAGCGTTCCAGCAGATCCACATGCCCCGGATGCAAAATGTCGTAGCACCCGTTGGTGAAAACGATTTTTTTGCCTTCCTTGCGCAAGGCGTCCAGTTTTTCCAGCAACTCGGGCATATCGGCCATGCCGGGATGTTTCAGCATATCCATTGTTCGTCCTTGTGTCGGCGCGAAAGGCGTTTTCCGGAAGCGGCGGCTCTTTCGGTTCCACGGGATGTTTTCCGTTTTTCCCAAAGCCACATTGCCTGTTCCGGGCGAAACGTTTCTTGCCCATCAAAAGCAGAAAGGAGCCTCTTTTCAAAGGCCCCTCTCCGGTTAGTTCCTGTCAACTCAGTACAATCAGCGAGAAAACCGTGTTCACGGAGAACTGTATCAGCGGGTAGAGAACGTACCCGAGCGCCCCGGTCATGAGCAGCAGGATGAGCACCAGAAAACCGTAGCGCTCAAGCTGCATGTACTGGAATCCGAGCTTCGGCGGCAGGACGCCCCAGAGGATTTTGCTGCCGTCAAGGGGCGGGATGGGCATCAGGTTCAGCCAGCCGAGGCCGATATTCACGACTACGCCGGTCTGGAACATGAGGAAGAAGAAATCCCACACGGTGTTGCCCTGCCACTCGCCGAGCGGGAAGAATTCGATGAGCAGGCGCAGGAGCACGGCGAACCCGATCGACAGCAGGAAGTTGGTGGCGGGCCCCGCAAAGGACACCAGCATGGTGTCTTTCACGATGTTCCGGAAATTCCGGGGATTGATGGGCACCGGTTTGGCCCAGCCGAAGACGAAGGGGCCGGTCAGGCTGGTCAGTACGAAGACGAACAAGCCCATGGGGTCGATGTGAGGCACCGGGTTGAGCGTCAGCCGCCCGAGCATGGCGGCTGTGGGGTCACCCCGCTTGAGGGCCGCCCAGCCGTGGGCGACCTCATGCAGGATGATCCCGAGCATCAGCGGCACGAACGCCACCGACAAGCGTTTTATGGAGACCGCAAGGTCAATGTCGAGCATGTATTACCGTACCGTCAGGCGCAGGAAGCGCTTTTTGCCGAGCTTCACCACGTAGGAACCCGGTTCCAGCGGGGTTTCGGCGTCATCACAGCGTTCGCCGTCAAGCGAGAGCGAGCCCTGCTTGATGAGGCGCTTGGCTTCGCCGCGCGAGGCGGCAAGGCCGGAATCAGTCAGGAAAACCGGAGGTTTGCTTGCTTCGCCGTGTTCACAGGCGAATTCCGGGGCGTCGTCCGGTATGCCGCCGTCCGCAAAGACCGAGTTGAAGCCCTGCAAGGCTTCCTGTGCCTGATCCTCGCCGTGGTAGCGGGCCACGATTTCGTACGCCAGCGCTTCCTTGGCTTTCTTGGGATGCAGGCGGCCTTCTTCGACGTCCTTCTTGAGCGCGGCGATCTCGTCCAGCGACTTGCTGGAGATGAGTTCGTAATAACGCCACATGAGATCGTCGGAAACGGACATCGCCTTGCCGAACTGGTCGGCGGCGGGTTCGTTGATGCCGATGTAGTTGCCGTAGGATTTGGACATTTTGCGCACGCCGTCCAGACCTTCCAGCAGCGGCACGGTCAGGATGCACTGAGGCTCGAGGTCGTACTGGCCCATGAGGGTGCGCCCGACCAGCAGGTTGAAGGTCTGGTCGGTGCCGCCCATTTCGACGTCGGCCTTGAGCGCCACGGAGTCATACCCCTGCATGAGGGGATAGAGGAGCTCGTGCAGGGCGATGGGCGTGTTTTCACGGTAACGCTTGGCGAAGTCGTCGCGCTCCATCATGCGGGCCAGCGTGTAGCGCGAGCCCAGGCGGATGAAGTCGGCGGCGGTGAAGTCGTTGAGCCAGCGGGAGTTGAATTCCACGACCGTCTTTTCGGGATCGAGGATTTTGAAGACCTGTTCCTTATAGGTTTCGGCGTTGGCGATGACCTGTTCGGTGGTCAGAGGCGGACGGGTGGCGGAACGGCCGGAGGGGTCCCCGATGCGGCCGGTGAAGTCGCCGATGAGGAAGACGACCCTGTGGCCCAGTTCCTGAAAATGGCGGAGCTTGTGGATGAGGACGGTGTGGCCCAGATGGAGATCCGGCGCGGTGGGGTCGAAACCGGCCTTGACGGTAAGGGGCTTGCCCCGTTCCAGTTTTTTGCGCAGTTCGCCTTCATCAATCAGATTGGTGATGCCGCGTTTGATCAATTGCATCTGTTTATCGACAGGAATCATCAAAATCTCCTCTCCCTCCCCGTCCGGGAGGATTCGCCGGCGGGCGGCGGGAATGCGTGAGCGGTTGGGGGCGCGTTCAAACGTGCCTCGTTTCCTGTTGCAGACAAACCGGGGACTGTCAATAGCGGGCGATGGCGGCGTAGGTCCCTTCAACCGCACGAAGAAGGTCGTCGGGGGCAAGGCGGAGCTGTACCCCGCGATGCCCGGCGCTGACATAGATGCGCTCATGGAGGATGGCGCTTTCGTCCACGAAGACGGGATAATGCTTTTTCCCGGCCAGCGGCGAACAGCCGCCCCGGATATAGCCGGTGAGGGGCTGGACTTCCTTGAGCGGGACCATCTCCACGTGCTTGTTGCCGGAAACGGCGGCGAGTTCCTTGAGGTTCAGCTCTGCGGCCCCAGGGACGCAGACTTCGAGCACCCCGGTCTTGTCGCCCCGGACGACCAGCGTTTTGAAGACCTCCTCCACAGGCACGCCGAGTGAGCGGGCCATTGCCGTGGCGGAGAGGTCGGCCTCGTCGTAGGGGGCTTCATGCAGTTCGTAGCCGATGCCCAGCTCGTCGAGGAGGCGGGCGGCGTTGGTTTTCTTGGGAGGCATACGGTCAACCTGTTATCCGGCGAGGCTGCGGGCTATGCGCCTGCCGATCGCCATGAAATAAAAGTCGTTTCCGGTCCGGTTCAGATGGACGCCGTCCGGTGAGAGGATTGTATCCGGGTTCGGGAATTGGTCAAGGATAAGCCGTTCCATGTCGATGAGCACGATGCCTTTCATCCCTGAAAAGGTAGTCCGCAGCCCTTCGTTGTATTCTCGGACGGTGCGGCGGTAGAGTTCGGCTCCAGGGATGTCCGGCGCTTCCGCAGGCCTGTGGTTGGTGGCCAGAAAGACGGTATGCGCCCCGCTGCGGAACGAGCGCTGGATGATTTCGCCCATGTTGGCGAGGTAGGTTCTGAAGCCGACCAGAGGCCGACCCACGGACGTATACCAGAAGCTGGCGTCGTTGAGGCCGAACTGGACGAAGACGGCGTTGGGGTGGTGGCGCTCCACGTCCCACTGCATACGGCGCAGGCCGTCTTCCGTGGTGTCGCCGCTGACCCCGGCGTTGGTCACCGCAACCGGTTCGCGCAGGGTTGCCAGCATACGCGTCATCTGCGCGACCCAGCCCTCGCCGGGGCGTGCGCCGTAGCCGTAGCAGATCGAGTCTCCAAAGCAGACGAAATGCATTGTTTCCTCGGGTGGTTAGAGTGGGTTGGGAGGTTGTGCGAACCGGGGGAGGGAAGAGGGAAACTTTCTTCAGAAAGTTTCCCTCTTCCCTCCCCCAGGCCCCCTCCTATCTCCCTTCAAAGACTTTTGACTGGTGGGGAGGCGGCGCAAAAGGAGTTCCGCTCCCAACCTTTTTTCCCCTTACTTCATAAACTTGTCTACATACCCCTGAATGAAAAGAAAGACCAGCACGCAGGGCAGGATGTACTGGAGATACGGCTTGAGCCAGTGGGGGAAGCGGGCTCCCTGCCCCTGATCGGTTTCGGCGATGAAATTGTTCCAGCCCCAGCCCCATCTGTGGCAGCAGAAGGAGAGGAAGAGCAGGGCGCCGAAGGGCAGCAGGTTATTGCTGAGGAGGAAGTCTTCCAGATCCAGCACGGAGGAGCCTTCCCCGAAAGGCTGGAAACCGGACAGGACGTTGAAGCCGAGCGTGCAGGGCAGGGAGAGGAGGAACATCGTAACGCAGTTGACCGTGGAGGCTTTTTTGCGGGTCCAGCCCCAGACGTCCATGCAGTAGGAGACGATGTTCTCAAAGACGGCGATGACCGTGGACAGGGCCGCAAAGGACATGAACACGAAGAACAGGGAGCCCCAGAAGCGTCCGAAAGGCATACTGTTGAAAATGTTCGGCAGGGTTACGAATACGAGGCCGGGGCCGGAGCCGGGGTTGACCCCGAAGGCGAAACAGGCCGGGAAGATGATGAGGCCCGCCATGAGCGCGACGACGGTGTCGAGCAGGACGATGTAGAGGGCTTCGCCGGTCAGGGAGCGGGATTTATCGATATAGCTGCCGAAAATGGTCATGGAGCCGACGCCGAGGCCGAGGGTGAAGAAGGCCTGCCCCATGGCGGCGGTGACGGCGGCCCAGAGCCCCCCTGTCAGCTTTTCGGGATCGGGCATGAGGTAGAAGCTGATGCCCGCTTCGCCCCCCGGCAGGGTGACGGCACGGACCACCAGCGCGATCATGAGGGCGAACAGGCCGACCATCATGAATTTCACCACGCGCTCGACGCCCCGGCGCAAGCCCATGCCGCACACGGTAAAACAGAAGATCACCGCTACACCCATCCAGAGGCAGGATGACGTCGGATCGCTGATCAGGCCGCCGAAAAAGCCGCCGACCTGCTCGGGGGTCAGGCCGGAAAGATCGCCCTTGAGCATGGACCAGCAGTAAGCCAGCATCCAGCCCGCCACCGTCGTGTAAAACATCATGAGCAGATAGCTGCCGATGAGGCTGAGGGGGCCGAACGTATGCCAGCGCGAGCCTTTGGGCTCCAGCTTTTGCAGGGCCGCGCCCAGATTTCGCTGCGCCGCCCGGCCCACGGAGAACTCCATGACCAAAATGGGAACGCCGACCGCCAGCAGGAAGCCGATATAGATGAACACGAACAGCGCGCCGCCGTAGGCTCCTGCGATATAGGGGAAACGCCAGACGTTCCCGAGTCCGATGGCGCAGCCCGCGGCGAGAAGAAGAAAACCGATGCGGCTGCCGAGCTGTTCTCTCTGCTGGTTCTGACTCATGCTTTTTTGAATCCTTTGTGTCCTGCGGGCACGTCCGTTTTTCGCGTGTCCTTGGTATACGGAAATCTCCCGCACCTCGCCGCGGTCACCACGGAAGGAGGCGGGAGAAACGCTCCGGTGGGGCGGAACAATGTCGCGCCGCCTTTGTTACAAAAATCGGAGGAAGCAGGGAAGAGGGAGAACCGTGCGGATAAAGCTTTTTTCGGAACGCTCTTCCTTTGATGCTTTTGTCTGGGCTCTTTTGGGGAGCCTGTCGTATCCCAAATCCAATGGCAACCCGTGGGGAAGGGGCATGGGGCTCTTCGACAAATACAGCCGCCTTTGGAAAAGGGAGACGCGGCCCCCACAGGCAGGCTCGGGGAAGGGGAATTTCCCTGAAGAAAAGGTTCCCCTTCCCCGCAATACGTTCTGCTCTAGTTGATCCTGTGATGGCACCCGAGGCTGCGGGGGTTGCGCAGGGCGCTCTGGGTGATGCTGTAGGCCGCCTGGCAGCCGTGGAAAAGATCCACGATGGGCTTGGAGATGGCCGTATTTTTGTAGAAGTCGTGGAGATGGCGGGAAAGGGCGCGCAGGTCGTCAAAGGCACGGTGCAGGCGGCTGGCCGTGCGGCTGATGCCCACATAGTTCCACATGGTATTGCGGATGGTCGCCCAGTCCTGCGCGATGAGCGCCGGGTCGTCGTTGCGCTCGTCGCCGGTGCTTTCCCAGTCGGGGATGGCGTCGGCAAGGCGCTTGCTGATGTAGCCGCGCTTGGTGATGCGCTGCGCGATGTCCTGACCGGCGCTGTAGCCCCAGAGCAGGGCTTCGAGGAGCGACGTGCTGGCGAGGCGGTTGGCCCCGTGCAGGCCGGTGCAGCTGCACTCGCCCACGCTGTAGAGGCGGGTCAGCGTCGTGCGGGCGGAAGCGTCGACGAGGATGCCGCCGCAGAAGAAATGCGCCACGGGAACCACCGGGATGGGCTTCTTGTTGATGTCGATGCCCAGCTCCATGCAGTGCTGGTAGATGGTGGGGAACCGTGTGGGGATGTCGTGCTTCACGCCGGAGACGTCCAGATACATGCAGGGCTCGCCGCTGTGAAGCATTTCATCCATGATTGCCCGGGCCACGATGTCGCGGGGGGCGAGGTCGGCGCGTTCATCATAGCGCTTCATGAAGAATTCGCCCTTGGCGTTCGTGAGGCGGGCCCCTTCGCCGCGCATGGCCTCCGTAATCAGGAAGCTGTGCGACTGGCGGGTATACAGCGCGGTCGGGTGGAACTGGACGTATTCCAGATTGTCGAGACGCACGCCCGCGCGCTGGGCCATGGCGATGCCCGAACCGGTGCAGGCGGCGGTGTTGGTCGTGTGCAGATAGACCTGCCCGACGCCGCCGGTGGCAAGCACGGTGAAGTCCGCGAGCAGGGTTTCCACTTCCCGGGTGTCCTCGTTGTAGACGTAGGCCCCGAGGCACTGGTTGTCGAGCTGGTAGCGGTATTCCTTATACCGCGCATGGTGATCCGTGGTAATCAGGTCCACGGCGGTGCGCCCGGTCAGGATGCGGATGTTCGGAGACATGCGCACGGCCTGCAATAGGCCTTCCATGATAGTTTTCCCGGTGTGGTCGGCGCAGTGCACGATGCGGTGCTTGCCGTGCCCGCCCTCACGGGTGAAGTCGAGCTTGCCGTCCAGCCGATCGAAGGGGATGGGCGCACGCTCCATGAGGATGCGTTCCACGGCTTCGGGGCCATGCTGGCAGAGGTGGCGGACAGCCTTGACGTAATTGTGATGGTGCCCGGCAATCAGAATGTCCTTTTCCAGATCTTTGGCGTCGTTAGGGTCTGAACGATAGACGATGCCGCCTTGCGCCAACGCGGAATTGCCGCCGTCCAGCTCTTTTCCGGGGACAATGAGGGTTACCTCATACCCGGCGTCCGCCAGAGTAAGGGCGGACGTGCTGCCGCTGATCCCGGCGCCGATGACGAGAACCTGTGTTTTCAAGCGCTGCTGTGTCATACTGCCTTCTTTTGAGAAAAGACCTTGTTTTGTGCATATAGGAAAGGGGGCGGCAAGGCCCCCTGAAACCTGTTCGGGATAGAGCATCCACTATGCTGAAATATGTTCAACGGAACTCCCGCCACGCGTTTTCCCCACAACGAGAACCCTCTGGGAAGGGATGGGCTCCGCAATAGCAGGGGTGGGGAAGGGAAAGCCCTTTTTCAGAAGATTTTCCCCTCCTCCGACAAGCATCAAAAACTACGCGCAGGCTTCGAGCATCCGTTCGAGGGAAGCCTTAGCCGGAGCGGAATCCTCGCTGGGCACGGTAATGGGATCCGTGTTCCCGGCAACGATGCCTTCCAATGTGGCGCGCAGCTTCTCAGGCGTGATTTTCGCCATGTTGGAACAGGCGCTGGAACGCAGGGCTTCCACGCGGATGCGGCCTTCCTGCTCACGGGCGAGGCGTTCCACCAGATTGATTTCCGTGCCGACATAAATATGTGCCCCGTCCGGCGCATTCCTGACATACTCGATGATGTAGGTAGTGGAGCCGGCTCCGTCGGCGGCGCGCACCACTTCGGGAGAGCATTCGGGGTGCACGATGACTTTGCAGGACGGGTCGGCCTTGCGCACGGCTTCAATCTGTTCGGGGTGGAAGCGGGCATGGATGGCGCACAGGCCGGGCCAGAGCACGAGGGCGGCCTTGTCCGCCGCTTCGAGGTCCACGGCTTCCCCGGTTTTCCGCACGTCGAGGATATGCGTGTCGCGCCCGGTGATGCCGAGCTTGCGGGCGGTATTGCGGGCCAGATTCTTGTCCGGCAGGAACAGCACGCCGTCACCCTGGCGGAAGGCCCAGTTCATCATTTTTTCCGCGTTGGCCGACGTGCACACCGCGCCGCCGTAGCGCCCCACCACGGCCTTGACCGCCAGCGAAGTGTTGACGTAGGCGAGCGGGACCAGCTTGCGGCCCGAGGCGGTGAGGCGGCCGAGTACGCGATCGAGCAGCCGGGCGGGGGTCATCTGGGCCATCACGCAGTCGGCGGAATGGTCGGGCAGGAGCACCTGCTGGCCTTCGCGGGCGAGCAGGGCGGCGGATTCCGCCATGAAGTAGACGCCGCAGAAGACGATGTAGTCCGAGGCGATGCCGGGGACGCGCCGGGCCAGTTCGAGGGAGTCGCCGCGGATGTCGCAGTGCTGGATGGTGGCTTCCTGCTCGTAGTGGTGGCCGACGATGGTCAGCCTGCCGCCGAGTTTGGAGCGGAGTTCCTCAATGGCGCGGGCGTCGTTGGAGAGAGGTGCTGTCGTCATAGGGATTCCTTCGCAATGCGCATGCTGAGGTCGGCGGTCACGGCGGAGTGCGTGATGCGTCCGACGGAAATGAAGTCGGGTTTGCGGACGGTGCTTACGGTGGCATACGCCCGGATGGTGTCGAGGGAAACGCCCCCGCTGATCTCCGTTTCGATGAAGGAGGGGATCATTTCCAGCGCTTCGGGGAGCATATCGGGCGTCATATTGTCGAGCATGATGCGGTCGACCCTGCAGGCGACGGCCTCGCTGATTTCGTCGAGGTTGCGGCATTCCACTTCAATGGGCGGGCAAGGATTGTAACGCCCGCGCAGCAGTTCGACGGCTTTGGTCATTGACCCGGCCGCGTCGATGTGGTTGTCCTTGAGCATGAGCATTTCGGCGAGGTTGCGCCTGTGGTTGTGCCCGCCGCCGCACAGTACGGCGTATTTGTCGGGATAGCGCAGGCCCGGCATGGTCTTGCGCGTATCAAGCAGGCGGACGCCCGTGCCTTCGAGCTTCTCGGCGTAGCGGCGCGTCAGGTTGGCGATGCCGCAGAGGTGGCTCACGAAGTTGAGGATCACGCGCTCGGCGCGGAGGACTTGCCGGGCGGGGCCGGAAATGCGGGCCACGATGGAACCCTTGGCGACCTCTTCCCCTTCCTTGGCAAGGCTCTGCCATGTGTAGGAAAGCTCTTCCGGGTGCGCCGCGCACAGATCCATGACCAGCGGGATGACGGGCAGCCCGGCGATGATCGTCTGTTCTTTGGCTACGATAATCGCCTGAAGCCGGTCCCCGGGGCCGAAGACGCCCTCGGTGGTGAGATCCGGCCCATCCTCGGCGAGGGAGAGTTCCAGGATCGACAAAAGGTGCATCCGCGCCTCGCCCTGAAAATATTCTGAGAATTCTGGAAGGATCATATCTTGTCCCGCATCCTTGGCAGTGCTACACGGGGTTGAGAGCAACGCCGACATGCGCGAGACGCGCGCATCCGGCAACGAGTCAGCAGCGTAAAGTCTTTTCGTTTACTAGGTGGCTCATCCGTTTTCGTCAAGATGCTCTTTTTTTCCCAACCGTTCGGGGAGGTGCCGGAACGGGCCGGGATAAAAGGCAGTGCGGGCAGAAACGCCGGTTTTGGAGGCGCGTTTCGTTTTTTTATCGTAACTTTTGGTATCCTTGAGACGTTATGCGGTTCAGGTGGAGGAGGATAGGTCCATGTCGGATACGGCCCCCGAAGAGAAAAAGACAGCCCCGGACGGCATAGCGCGGAGTCTTGAGGAGAAAGAGCGGAAAAACTCCGGGGAAAGGCCGGAGACGAAAGGCGGCGAACCTGCCGACAATACCCGCCAGCGAGCCCTTTCGCAGTGCATAGAATATCTGGAAGACGGCGAATCCGAGTACTCCCACCCGGCCGACATGGCCGAACATCTGGAAAACCTGAGCCTCAAGGAACAGGTCTGCCTGTTCCGCCATCTGCCAGCCGACGAAGCGGCCGAGGCTCTTGCGGAGCTTGATCAGGAAGTTGCCGTCGACGTTCTGGAAAACCTCGATCCGGACGAGGCGGCCCAGATCATCGCCGAAATGTCTCCCGACGACGCCGCCGACGTTCTGGACGAGCTGGAAGAGGGGCACCGCGATGTCCTTCTGAGCAACCTTGACCGCGACGACGCCGAAGAACTCCGCAACCTGCTGGCGTTCGACCCCGATACGGCGGGCGGCATCATGAATACCGAGATCATCCTGCTTGAGCAGGACATCACGGTGGACGAAGCCATTTCGCTGATCCGGCGGGGCATGGAAGAGGATATGGAAATCCCCTATTATGCCTACGTGGTGGACGAGGACGACAAACTGGTCGGGGTGTTTTCCCTGCGTGACCTCATGCTGTCGAAACCGGGGACGATCCTGCGGGACTCCCTGCATGATCAGGACGTGATCGCCGTACGTTACGATACGTCGAGCGAGGAAGTGGCCCGCCGCATGAGCCATTACAACTTCATGGCCATGCCTGTGGTGGACTATGAAGGGCGTCTTCTTGGCGTGGCGACCTACGACGACATTCTGGACATTATGCAGGACGAGGCCAGCGCCGACCTGCTCGGCATGGTGGGCGCCGGTCAGGACGAGACTGTGGACACGCCGTGGCTGGAGTCGGTGCAGATACGCCTGCCGTGGCTCATCGTGAACATGGTGACTTCCATGATGTCGGCCTTTGTGGTGTACATGTTCGAAGGCTCCATTGCGGGCATGGCCTTGCTGGCTGTGCTCATGCCGATGGTGGCGAACCAGGCCGGGAACACCGGGCAGCAGGCGCTCGCCGTGATGATCCGTCAGCTTGCCACGGAGAAGTTCGATCGCAAGCGCGCGTGGATCGCCGTGTTGCGCGAAGGCAAGATCGGCATCGCTTCCGGGGTGATCATGGCGATGCTGGCCTGTGTGGGCGTCTGGTTCACCTCCTCCTCTCCCGAGCTTGGCATGGTCATGGGAGCGGCGCTCATGGGCGACATGCTGCTCGGCGCGCTGGCGGGCGGCAGCATCCCCCTGATCTTCCGTGCCGTGGGCCGCGACCCCGCGCAGGCTTCCAGCATCTTCCTCACCGCCATCACCGACAGCGCGGGCTTCTTTATTTTTTTGGGGCTGGCTACCGCTTTTTTGTTGTAGGAAATGTGGGGGAAGGGAGGAGGCCCTTTCTACAGAAAG
>ENA-UEQB01001308-UEQB01001308.1-human-gut-metagenome-genome-assembly--contig:-NODE-1308-length-21361-cov-25.072919_pt1 | contig 21361 bp, 25 predicted proteins | sample MGYA00242901_ERZ507918 | MGnify/ENA primary metagenome ERZ507918 (study PRJEB26167, sample SAMN06115405) | human gut metagenome | host: Homo sapiens | place: China:Sichuan | collected 2016-04-06... | reverse complement strand
TGGCGGAACTGGCAGACGCGCACGTTTGAGGTGCGTGTGGTTTATCCTTGGGGGTTCGAGTCCCCTCCCTCGCACCAAAAACCAGTACACATTGTGTGCTGGTTTTTCTTTTTGTGCGAGGGAGCAGACCTAGAACAACACTATTTATTATATAGAAAGCGCGATGAATTCTGAGAACTCATCGCGCTTTTTCTCTTATGCGGGTAGTGGGGGTCGAACAACAAAAAATGATTGAGTGATGTCAAAAACATATCTGCAACGCGTCTAAGCACTTGCTAAAAAGGTAGTGGGGTTGGTTTGTAGCCCATGTATTTTGCTACGTTTACAAAAAAGAGTGTTACCAAAACTGTTACCAGAGTCAGGCCTGTGCCTTTTTGAATGCCGCGGTGGTAGCGGCAGCAAGATCTTCCCTCTGACCGTCAAGCTCGTGCCGATACACTCCGGCAGTGTCCATGTTCTTGCTGTGACCGACCAGCATTTTCAGCTGGCTGTCGGTCAATACGCCGGATTCAATGCTGACGAAAGTGTGCCGCATCTCATACAGCGTGACCTGAGGCTCAATGCCATTGTCACTCTGGTACTTCTTCCAGCGCTTGAATAAAGCCCTCTGGTTTGGGATCTGGAACAAAGGGGTGGTATAGTTCAGCGGGATACCGGAAGCCTTCAGCAAGGCCACCTGCGCTTCGTAGGCCTCATGGGCTTCCTCGCCCATGTCGAACGAACGAATAGCGTTTTCGTTCTTGCCGGTGGTTTCCTCATCCAACCGGTTGATGCTGCGGCGCAGATTGACCGTGTTCCCTTTGATGTCACCATACCAGAGCCCCACAAGTTCACCGGGGCGTACACCTGTAGCAACTGCAAACCGGTAGGCATAGATATACTCGTCAAAGACCAGCTTGCCATAGTAAAGGCGGGTGTCCACATCAAACAGAACTTTCAAAGCGGTCGGCTGTAAAATCTTTTTCTTCCCCATGCGGGCATTCTTCGGGATAGACAGCTCAGGGAACATCGTACTGTACCTGTTCCGGCGGCACCATTTCAAAAAGCTGATCTCCGTTGAGCGGATCGTCATAATGGTCTTGCGGCTCAAAGGCTTGTCGCTTGACCTACGCTGACGCTCCTTTTTGAGGCATCGCTTTTTGAAAGACATATTGATGGCCTTTTGCAGATCGCCTTCGGTCAGCTCGTCAATGCGGATGTCCCCACAGACAGGCAGAATATAGTAATCTCCGTATTTTTTGCACTGCTCAACATAGGATGTGCCGCAGGTCAGCTTCAGCTCTTCCACCCACTCGGCATAGAGCGTGGCCACCTTCTTCCTGCCGTCCCGGATGCTGTCATCCAGCCATGCGTCCGCTTTTGCGTTTGCTTCCCGTTGTCCTGTTCGGCCCGGCGTGCTGCTGTAAAAGCGCTTGCGGGTACCGTTCTTCTGCACCGCGATGCACCAGCGGCTTTCCTTCTCGACCCAAAATGCCGTGTTGGTTCTCTTTTTCATAAAATCCACCTCCATACACAAGGGTACACTTTGACAAGCCTGCCCGGAGGTGGTACAATACAAGTGTTCATGTTGGATTGTACCCTCTGGGGCAAGCCACTCTGCAAACGCTCTCGGTGTTGGTAGCACCGGGGGCGTTTTTTGTTTTTATTGAGCTGTTGCAGATTTTGCAACGGCTGGAAGCAATGTGCAAAATTTGCACATTGTTTGGCCTTACTTCTTCGCTTCAGCTTTTTCGCTGCGCTTACGCCACTGGCTCTTCAGGCCGTCAATATGCTCAAACAGATCAGGCTTGATATCAGCCCACATCGGGTCAAGGATAAAGTCCACGCCCTCCCGTCGGGCAAGCTTGGCAGCGGGGACAAAATCACTGTCACCGGCAATCAGAATGATCTGATCAACCTGCTTCTTATACGCGAGTGACGCAATATCAACACCAACACGCATGTCCACGCCCTTTTGCTGAGCCACAAAAACGAAATCGTCCTCGGTCAGCTCTTCCAGCTGCTTTGTGCCAGCAAGAAGCTTGCGGGTCACATCCGGGCGCAGATTGTAGGCCATTTGGTTGGACAATGTACCAAGGCGGAGTGCAAATTTTCTGCGCTTCCGCAATTCTTCCAAAAAGGTCTGCGTCCATGTATAAGTATCAGATTTGTCCAAATCCACATTCTTCTTTGTCAGCGGGTGGTACACGCTGCGGCGGCCTACTGGCTCACAATCGTAATAGAAAATGCGGTACAGCTGACGCTCCTCGTTGCCGTCCTTATCGTGAAGGTGAGCCATACAGTAAGCATTCAGTTCCTTCGCACGTTCCTCGGCGGTCTTTTTGCCCCACAAGTGGGCTGCACGTTTGCGGTAAAAGCCGCCATCAACCAGAATTGCTGTCTTTGCCATTTGTGTTACACTTCCTTTGGTAAAAAATAAGACCCCAGGATTCAGCCTTCCCCATATCGGCGGGGGGCTTACTACCAGGGGTCTGTTAAGCATTTTGAAACATCATGTTTCTGATGGCATCCTGTAAAGATGCACCCCTATTATATGCGTTTTTGTTGATTTTGTCAACTCATTTTGCAAAATAATCAATTATTGGTTATTTTTCGCAAATTTTAGTGAAATATCGCTTTTCACCCCACCCAGTGCGTCCAGCCTACAGCTTTGCCCTCAATGTGCACCTCTTCCAGCTGGGGGCCGGTGTAGATCATGGGCGCATAAGCCGGGTTTGCGGGCATCAGGGTCAGCGTGCCGGGGTTGTAATATACCCGCTTGAGGGTGGCTTCACCATCAATGCGCACCGCTGCGATCTCGCCGTTCTCCACCTCCGGCTGGATGCGGATATACACCACGTCTTTATCGTGAATGCCGGCATCCACCATGCTGTCACCGTGGCAGGTCAGGGAAAAATCGCACCGAATGTTCTCCGGCACGTCCACCATTTTTTCAATGTTCTGCTCTGCCGTGATGGGTTCCCCGCAGGCAATGGCTCCGATCAGCGGGATCTTCTTCATCTTTGGCATCGGCTCAAAGCCCCGGGGGATGGTAGGCTTCTTGGGCTCCGGCTGTTCTTCCCAGCCCATCAGGTAGGCGGGGGATACTTTCAGCCGTTTGGCAATAGCGTCAACCTTGTCTGTCGGTATATTGGTTACAATATTATTTTCATACTTATATACAGCCTGCTTTGATACGCCGATGTAATCGGCAAGCTCCTGTTGGGTTACATCTTGCTCTTGACGTACCTGTCGAATGCGATCGCCTACAGTCACCGTGAGCACCTCCTTTGATGTCTATAGTATAGCAGATAAACCACCAGTTTACAATATTTTTAATTCAATTATCAAAAATAACTTGACAGGTTACAAATATGATGCTATTATATCTGTGACCTCATAAGTTACACAGGGGCCGTTTGGAGGTGAAAAATGTGGTAAACGTCAATTTGCTCAAGTCGTACATGGTCAAAGCAGGCTACACTCAAAAAATGTTGGCTCAGGAACTTGGAATTTCTGAGCAGACCTTAACACGCAAGCTCAAGAAACGTGTTTTTGGTACAGATGAAGCCTCAAAGATTGTGGAACTTTTGAGTATCGACAATCCGCAGGCCGTATTTTTTGGCCATTAAGTAACTTGACAGGTTACATTTCAAGGAAGGTGAAGAAGATGAAAATTGAAATCACTGGTGAACCCAAAGAAATTGCCGCCCTTGTATTAGCGGTACAAGGGCGGCAAAATCGCGAGGTGTTAGCCATTGGTGAGATCAGTGCCAAGGGTCACAGCAATGATCTGGTCACAAAAGACAGTCAGAACAGGGGAATTCACAACGGGACTTGTGGTTTCCAGACGAGCATCCTTTAGCAGAATAAACTCACAGCTTTCACCCGTCTGCGGACTTTCTTCTTCAGCAGAAGCAGCTTTGGAAACGGCCTTGAGAGCTGAGGAGTTAACTGTCTGCGCAACGGCAATGTTCGGATTGCTATTTTCCTCATCAAATACGGGGATACCGCTGATCATGCCAGCAGGTGTCACCAGAAATAAACGGTTCTTTGCAAATTCTTTGAGGGAAATGGTATTTGCATATCCAGTAAGAACAGCCATTTTAGTCAATGACAAGCTCATGTTTTTTCACCTCCTTCCGTTTTGGGGTGTCTTTATGATAGCACATCCATAGTGAAAAATACATACTTGCCAGCCATCCAAAGGAGGTGAAGAAGATGAAGAACCACGAAATGCAGATATTTGCTCTTTGCATCCAGATTCTGGCATTGATTGTCATTTTACTAAAGAAATGAACATCGATGCAGCCGCAATCAAAATTGCGATCACATTGCATACTCGGTTGAACCTATTTTCTTTGGCCTGATCTCTCATCTCTGCATCATGCTGTTCTTGCAACTTGTGCAGAACTTCGCAATGTTCTTTCTGGCTCTGCTCAAATTTTTCTCGCAGTTCACGCAGGTCTTCGGAAGCCGCTTCCTCAGCATACGAGCTTTTTGAGTGGTCGCAGGCATCAAGTAAAGCTTTCAACCGTTCTTCTGTAAGCTGGCTGCAGTCTGGCTGCTTTACCACAGAGGTAAAAGGCAGCCATCTTCGCAGCTTCACGATGATAACCTGTAAGCTTTTCAATTTCTTTATTTTCGCTCATTTTTACCACCTCCTTCTTGTTTTTTCTCCATTTTACCGCAGGAGCGAGGTGCGCACAAGGAGGTAAACCACATGGACAACAACAAAAAGCCCAGCGAACCTGCGGAAGAGGAACGCTGGGCGAAGATAGAAAAGGAAGTTCAGGAGCTTAAACGGAGCAGGTCAATCCTCAGCATCGGCTTGTTCCTGCTGAGCGGCCTGTATGGAATCTTGATCCTCTGCATCATCTTGAGAATCATCCGAATCGAGGACACTTTGACCTCGATCATCCAATTCAACGCTCTGGTTGGCGAGCATCTCCAAAGCCTCGGCGATTCGCTCATTCGTATCCTCAACGATTTTGAAATGCTCCTCCGTGCGCTGTCTGAAGTTTTCTGACCTTTCTGCTTCCTCTCGCTGTATTTCGAGCATTTCCTGTTGATATTCTGCCGTTGCAGACCATGAAGATTCTTCCTTTTTGTCATGTTCGCTGGACAATGCCTGACCTGCCAAAAACAGAAGAATTGTAACGATGATGCTGATAATTCCAACCCAGTCTTTTTGGGGGATTGCATTATCCGGAGTTTTTACTTCGGCGATTTTGGCGTTGATAGTTTCAACCGCCTCTGTAGGTAGAAGTGGTTCGACTTCATCCAGAACAGCTTGAGTACTTGCCAGCGGCACGGTTTCGGATTCTTTTTCGCTGTAAGTACTTTCGCTCCATATCGAGTCTAACTGATCCGCAAAAGCCGCAGCATTTGAGTAAAGATTTGTAATGTTGCTTGTTCGGAGTGCGGTGGTGAGATTTAGCACATTGGAATTCAGCATTTCTGTCGATAACCGGAAAGCGGGACTTTCCATTGCCGATCCGTAGAGCGCCGAAATCTGATTGGTGAAATTGAGATCTGCTCTGGCCTGACCAGCCAGATTCTTGGCGAGATTGGATAGTTGATACTCTGGCACACATAATCTGGCATCTTTCGCCAAGCGGTACGCCATGTTGTTCCATTCTGCGGTTTGGTAAATCGATTTCATCTGGTTGCTCACCATGCGAACAGAATCCGCCATTTTCGCTGCTTCGGACACATAATTGCTGAGTTCTGACAGCTGGTATGCTGCCGTCTGAGCTGCAGAGCTCAACTCGTAAAAATTTTGCATTTTATCACCTCCCTTCTGCCCTATTCTACCGCAGAAGGGAGTCACCCACAAGGAGGTACATATTCACCATGAACGAAATTATCTTATCCACCCAGAACGGCGAACCAGTGGCATCCAGCCGGGACGTTGCCAAGCGCTTTGGCAAGGAGCACAAAGACGTGCTCCGCGCCATCAAGAGTATCACAGCGCAAAATTGCGCTGTGACCCAGATGTTCTACCAGAGCGAGTACACCGCAGGCACTGGCAAGAAGTACCCCATGTACCTGATGAACCGGGACGGCTTTTCCCTGCTGGCCATGGGCTTTACCGGCAAGGAAGCCGTACAGTGGAAGCTGAAGTACATTGAAGCCTTCAACCAGATGGAGAAGCAGCTGGCCGCACAGCACAAAGAGCAGCGGGCCGTGCAGGATGCCAGCATCCAGAGCGCCATCGACCGGGTGATCGAAGCCCGGAAGAAGCTGGACGAGAACACCGCTTTTCTGGACGAGTGCCGCAAGAATCGCGAGGACAGCAAGGCCAAGTATATGCAGGTCAAGGCCCTGTGCGGCGAGTTCAAGGCCATTTACGGCCAGAATTGCGACACGGTGCGCACCATGGAGAACGTGGTGCGCGGCTCCCAGAGCTTCCTTACCAACGCCATTGACAGCCTGACCATCGTTGCCAAAGGCTACCCGTTCTACGCCGCCCTGATGGACAGCCTGCTGGATGGGCTGCCGGCCGAGAAGAAGGAGGAATAAAATGTTGAACGCATCAACCATTCGCGGCACTTTCAAGCAGATCCCATACTGGAAGCTGCGGGGACGGTTCCACAGCTGCGGGTTCCGGGATCAGGAGATTGCAAATGCAATCGGCATCGGAACTGACACAATGAGCAAGCGGATGAACGGGAAGCAGCCTTGGACAAGCACTGAGATCGCAGAAATTTGCAAGACGCTTGATATCCCGCAGGATGAAATCGGGGAGCTGTTCTTCCCTACTGTTGAGAAAGGAGAATCCGCATGAGCAAACCTTACACCCTTGCATCCGAGCGGGCCGACGCGCCCAGCGAATGCGCGTACGTGGCACCGACGTTCTGGAACAAGTGGTTCCGCTGGGATGGAAGCCGGGCATCCGGCTGCTATCAGCTGGGCGGGCAGGTCAAGGACGAAAACCACACCGGCCTGCAGATTTTTGCAGATGGCGAATGGCACCCGGTCATTGGATGGACATTGGACAGCTGCGGCCCCGCAACTGACTATCAGGAGGTAGGAGCATGAAAATCAACCCGAACGCTCAGTTGAAAATCCAGCTGGGATCGGATGGCAACCCCAAAATTTACGCCTGCGGCACACAGATGGAACAAGCGGCTCTTTGCACCGCATTGGTCGCGGGAATCTGTATGGACAGCAAAGACACAGCAGAGACAATCATCAACATCATGACAGCTGCCGCCGATCTTATGGACAGAATGGAGGAAACCCACCAATGAAGATCAAATCCGGCGTATGGTACTGGCTGGCCGTGGCCAGCGGGGCCGTGGGCCTGCTGTACGGCATGGGGCTGGAGGGCAGCTTCCAGACCGGCGGCACCGTTTCGGACGGCGCGTTCATCACAGCCATGGTGCTGATCCTGCTGGCGGTATTCTTTGCTCGACTGGGCTTTGCCGCCGAAGCGCGTGAGAAGCGGCCCCGCAAGGTTCACCAGCAGCCCCGCAACACCGTGAAGAGCGGTAGGAAGGCGGGCTGACACCACCCATGAATAAAGGAAAGCACTTTACCCGCGTTTGTTTGGACTGCGGCAAGGTGATGGAAAATGTTGCTGGCAACCTGCGCTTTTGCGCTTCCTGCCGCAGAGAGCGCCACAACCAATATTGCAGGGATTACAGGGCGCATAATGAAAAACCTGCCAGCGTCATGTGGTACACCGTCTGGGATGCCAAAACCGGCGATCTGCTGGCATCCGGCACGTCTGAGATGTGTGCCAGGCGGCCGGGCTACAAGAGCGCGAACAGCTTTGCGTCTGCCGTCAGCCATGGGCTCAGCGGCAGCCATCGAACTTACAAGTACACATTTGCGCGGGAACGTATCGACCGCAGCGAGGTGGACAGCCTGCCGCCGGTACGCACTATACGAAAAAAGCCCGCCGGTGCGCCAACACCGACGAGCTGCAAGGGATGATGGAATTTGAAAGCCCCATCACCCTTGATGATATCACATCAGAAAGGATTTTACAAATGAAAGGTATTTTAGTCGAACCGGGCGCAGAGCCCGTAGTCACCACCCTGCCGGACACGCTGCAGGGCATCGAAGCACTGCTGCGGTGCCCCTGTGAGCAGAAAGTCCTGCCACGCACCCCGGCAGTGCTGGTGTACGGCATCATGGGCAGAGACCTGAACCGTATCTATCGCGGCCAGCATATCTACGGCCCCATCCTCTGCTACGGCTGGAAGGGCAACAACATCCAGCCCATGAGCAAGGATGTGCAGGCCGAGATGCTGGATCGCCTGAAGGACACGGAGGTGCGGGTATGACTACCTATATCTGCAAATGCGGACGGCGAGTGAAGAAATCCACCGATACCAGTACCACTGGCAACCGTCTGTCTGGCTATGCACCCGGCCATGAGTGCTGGGGATGCCCCTACGCCATGCCATACGGAAACTTTCAATGGGACGAAAGTGTTAAAACTGTCGCCATGGAGACTCGGGGCTATGAGTGTCGGATGAGCAAGACTCTCACTTATGCATCAGAATTCTCTGGCTCCATCAAGGACAAATGCACCTGTCGAGTGCACAGTTTGGACTTCGACTTTTTGTCTCAGATCTCCGCATGGATCAAAGATACTTATCCAGACAGAGAGATTTTTGGCTCGTTTTCCAAAGATATTCGTGCATCGGACTATGGATCTGATGGCCGTTACTGCCTGACTATCACCTGCGCTCAGAATCTGAAAGGTGTTGCCGCAAAAAGAGAGCTGTTTGGTCAGTTTTTCAATCCGGATGGAAGCCGCAAGGACATGACACCGCAGCAGGAAATGGAAAAGATTCTTGCCGACATTAAAAAGACAAAGGAGATTTTCGCATGTGCACCTGCCCAGAATGCGGATGCTGCTGTGACTACGGCAGAGAATGCTGTCCCGACTGCCACAGCGGAAACGCCGACCACCTCGGAGAGCGGGACGGATGCAAGCGCATCGATCCCCGCGACATCCCTGCAGAACTGCGAATCGGTCCCTGCCGCATCGGCGGGCGGTTCTTCTGCACCACTTCTCTCAATGGCTGGTGGTACCCCGCAGGAGAAGCCCCTGACTTTCATTCGGGAGGACAAGTGCCCGGAGTTTGATTATTCCGGCCTGCCTGAACAGACCGTGGCGACCCTGCATCTTGCAGAAAACGGATATCTTCACGGCAAGAAACTGGCCGAAAAGGGTCTTGTTTACATGGGTGACAACATTGCACTGGCACACGATGAGCTGTGCGGAGTTGTCGCACAATGCGACAACTCGAAGCACGGCAACCGTGGAGAGGATAGTTTCCGTGCATGGTGCCTGCACATCGGCATCACCAAAGACAGCGCCTACCGGCTGCTGCAAGTCTCCGCACTGCTGGCTGACAGCAGCCCCCGGCAGCAGGCCATTCTGGAAAGCTTGCCGCCCACCCTGCTGTACGCCGTGGCAAAACCCAGCGCCCCGCCGGAGCTGGTGGAGAAGGTCAAGAACGGTGAGGTCACCACGAACAAAGCCTATCAGGATCTGCTCAGGGAAAACCAGCAGCTCCGCACCGACCGGGTGGAGGCCATGAACCAGGCAGACCGGGAACGAGCCCGTGCCGACCGGGCCGAAACCGAACGGGACAAGGCCCGTGCAGACCAGCTGAGCACCGCCAAGGACTGCAACCGGCTGGGGCTGAAGGCCTCACAGGAAAAAGACCGTGCCGACAAGGCCGAAGCCCGGGCCAAAAATGCCGAGGGCCAGCTTTCCGGCTCCCGGCAGGTGGCCGAAGCGGCAAAGCTCCGGGCCGACAAGCTGCAGGAAGAAAATGCGGCCCTGAAAAAGCAGCCCATCGCCGCCGTGGTGGACGAGGAGGAAGTGGAACGCCGGGCAAACCAGCGGGCCCACGACATCGCCGAGGACTTAGCCGCCGAGATGACCGCCGACCTGCAGGCACGGCTGGAACAGGTCTCTTCCGGCAGCGAACAGGACGCCCGCGATGCCTACGACAGCATCATTCTGGCCGGGCGCTCCATCACAAGCATCGTCCAGTCCGCTAAAATGCAGTTCCGCAAACTGCCGGACGACCAGCGGGAGACCGCGATCAACCAGTTCGTTCACACACTCGCATCCGCTCAAGGGGAGGTATCCGCATGTCTGTAAAGATCACGGCTCTGGAAGCCGAAAACGTCAAACGCATCAAGGCCGTTGCACTCACGCCGTCGCCCACTGGCCTGACCATCGTGGGCGGCAACAACAATCAGGGCAAGACCAGTGTGCTGGACGCGCTGGCGTGGGCCCTCGGCGGTGACCGCTTCCGCCCGGACGCTGCCCAACGGGACGGGGCCGTGGCTCCCGCCCACCTCAAGGTCAAGCTCTCCAACGGCGTGGTGGTGGAGCGCAAAGGCAAGAACAGCACCCTGACCGTCACCGACCCCACCGGCCGGCGCAGCGGTCAGCAGCTTCTGAATGCCTTTGTGGAGCCGCTTGCCCTCGACTTGCCCCGCTTCATGGAAGCATCCGACAAGGAGAAAGCCGACATCCTGCTGCGGATCATCGGCATCGGCACCGAACTCCACACCCGGGATCTTGAGATCAAGGCCCTGTACGACAAGCGCACCTTCACCGGCCAGCTGGCCGCGCAGAAAAAGCACTTTGCCGAAGAGCTGATCTCCTACCCGGATGCACCGGAGGAGCCGGTCAGCGCCTCCGACCTCATCCGCCAGCAGCAGGAAATTCTGGCCCGCAACGGCGAGAATCAGCGTCTGCGGGCACAGTACACAGAGCTTGAGCGTCAGGAGCAGCAGTGTGTGGCCGAACTGAAACGCACCCGTGAACGCATTGCCGAGCTGGAACAACAGTATCAGGAGCTCGACGCCAAGCACACCCGTCTGTTCAATCAGCGGAAAACCGCTCAAAAGACCGTCGCCCAGCTTCAGGACGAATCCACCGCCGAACTGGAAGCTTCCATCCGGGACATCGAAGAGATCAACCAGAAGGTGCGGGCCAATCTGGAAAAATCCCGGGCCGAGAACGAAGCCGCCCGGTATGCCAGCGATTACGACAAGCTCACCGAGGGCATCACGCAGAAGCGTGCCGACCGTATGGCCCTGCTGAACGGTGCTGATCTGCCCCTGCCGGGCCTTGGCGTAGAGGACGGTGCCCTTACTTATAACGGTAAGCACTGGCGGGATATGTCCGGCAGCGACCAGCTGCGGGTGGCCGCTGCAATCGTCCGCCGCCTGAACCCGGACTGCGGCTTCGTGCTGCTGGACAAGCTGGAACAAATGGACATGACCACCCTGCAGGAGTTCTCCGCATGGCTGGAAACAGAACACCTGCAGGCCATTGCCACCCGGGTCTCCACCGGCAGCGAGTGCCAGATCATCATTGAGGACGGCATGGTGAAGGATGCCGAACCCACCCTGCCGCCCGTCACCGAAAAGCCCCAGCAGAAAAGCTGGACGAAAGGAGCGTTCTAAATGAGCAAATATGCAGTTACCGCCGGCATCCAGACCGCGCCGGTCAAAACCGTGCTGTACGGCCCGGAGGGCATCGGCAAAAGCACCTTTGCATCCCATTTCCCGAATCCTGTTTTCATCGACACCGAGGGCGGCACCAAGCGGCTGAACGTCAAGCGCCTGCCCCAGCCCACCAGCTGGGCCATGCTGCTGGATGAGGTGGCCGAGGTGCGCAAGGGCAGTGTCCCCTGCGGCACGCTGGTCATTGATACCGCCGACTGGGCTGAACGCCTGTGCATTCAGGCCGTATGTGCCAAAGCCAAGGTGAACGGCATCGAGGATTTCGGCTACGGCAAGGGCTACACCTATGTTAAGGAAGAGTTCGGCAAGCTGCTGGACGCTTTGGAAGAGGTGCTGCAGGCCGGGCACAACGTGGTGGTGCTGGCCCATGCCGCTATTACCAAATTTGAGCAGCCGGACGCTGTGGGCAACTACGACCGCTGGAGCATGAAAACTTCCAAACAGGTGGCCCCGCTGCTGCGCGAGTGGTGCGATATGCTGCTGTTCGCCAACTATAAGACCGTTGTGGAAAAGGTGGGCGACGGCAAGAACGCCAAGAGCAAGGCCAGCGGCGGCAGGCGTGTACTGTACACCGCGCATCACCCCTGCTGGGATGCCAAAAACCGCTTTGACCTGCCGGAGGAAGTACCCTTTGACTATGCCAGCATTGCCGCCTGCATCCCCGGCGCAATGTCTGCACAGGCACCGAAACCGGAACCGCAGCCGCGTTCCCAGCCGGAAGCCGACATCCTGCCCAGCCCGCAGCAGGAAGCAAAGCCGGTGGCTCAGCCGCAGCCCGCACCGCTGCAGGAAAGCTACGAGAAAAATGTTCTGCTCAGTCTGGGCGTGCCGGAAAAGCTGGCCGCTCTGATGAGCGCCAACAAGGTCAGCTGTGAAGAGCTGCAGGGCGTTGTGGGCAAACGGGGCTATTTCCCGGAGGATATGCCCATCAAGGACTACCCCGCTGACTTTGTGGAGGGCTGTCTGATCGCCGCATGGCCGCAGGTGTTCCAGATGGTGCTGGATAACCGTGATATCCCGTTTTAACAGGCTCCCTCACGGAGGGAGCTGGCACGTGTAAGCGTGACTGAAGGAGTTTTATAATAAAGGAGTAATTACTTATGAACGACATGAATACCACCGACCGCGCCCTGAGCTGGGACGACGAATTTACCAACGAGCAGCAGGAGTTCGTGCTCCTGCCCGAGGGCGATTATGCCTTTGAGGTCACCGGCATGGAGCGTGCCCGCTTTGAGGGCAGCGCCAAGCTGCCGCCCTGCTCCATGGCAAAGCTGACCCTGAAGATCTTCGGCGGGGCCAAGGGTGATACCACCGTGACCCACCGCCTGTACCTGCACACCAAAACACAGGGCCTGCTGGGCGCTTTCTTCGAGAGCATCGGCCAGTGCAAGCGCGGCGAGACCTTCCGCCCCCGCTGGAACGAGATCGTGGGTGCCCGGGGCTGGTGCAAGCTGGGCATCCGTGAGTACATCAAGCAGAGCGGCCCTCATGCAGGTGAGACCGGCCAGAGCAATGAGGTGCAGCGCTTCCTGCCGCCGCCCCAGCCTAAGGCCGCACCCGCGCAGGGCTGGACACAGGGGGCATTCTGATGGGGCAGGAACTGAGACCCTACCAGCAGCAGGCCCGTGAACGCATCCACGCCGAGTGGGAGAACGGCCACGCCCGCACCCTGTTGGTGCTGCCCACTGGCACCGGCAAGACCATCGTGTTTGCATCGGTAGCTGCCGATCAGGTGCGCGCCGGTGACCGAGTGCTCATTCTGGCCCATCGCGGTGAGCTGCTGGAACAGGCAGCGGACAAGCTGCAGCGCTCTACCGGCCTTGTCAGCGCGGTGGAAAAGGCAGATGCCACCTGTCTGAATACATGGTTCCGTGTGGTGGTGGGCAGCGTGCAGACCCTGCAGCGCACCGCCCGACTGGAACGATTTCCTCATGATTACTTTGGCACTATCATCATTGACGAGGCCCACCACGCCATCACCGACGGCTACCGCCGCATCCTCGACTACTTCGACCACGCCAGGGTGCTGGGCGTGACCGCCACGCCGGATCGCGGCGACATGCGCAACCTCGGCGAGGTGTTCGACAGCCTTGCCTTTGAATATAAGCTGACCGATGCCATCAAAGAGGGTTATCTGTGCAGGATCATGGCCCAGACCATTCCGCTGAAGCTGGACATTTCTTCTGTCACCATGAGCGGCGGGGACTACGCCGTGGGAGACCTCGGCACGGCGCTGGACCCCTATCTGGAACAGATCGCCGCCGAGATGGCCCAGCGCTGCAAAGGCCGCAAAACGGTGGTGTTCCTGCCCCTCATCAAGACCAGCCAGAAGTTCCGCGACCTGCTGAACTCCCATGGATTCCGTGCCGCCGAGGTCAACGGCCAGAGCACCGACCGCAAGGAAGTGCTGGCCGATTTCGATGCAGGCAAATACAACGTGCTGTGTAACTCCATGCTGCTCACCGAGGGCTGGGACTGCCCCAGCGTGGACTGCGTTGTGGTACTGCGGCCCACCAAGGTGCGCAGCCTGTACAGTCAGATGGTAGGGCGCGGCACCCGGCTCTCCCCGGGCAAGAGCGATCTGCTTTTGCTGGATTTTTTGTGGATGACCGACAAGCACGAGCTGTGCCGCCCGGCGGATCTGGTCTGTGAGGATCGCGCCGTGGCCCGGCAGATGACCGAAAATCTGGCCCAGACCGGATGCCCGGAGGACATCGAGGAAGCAGCCGTGCAGGCCAGCGAGGACGTGGTGGCCCAGCGGGAAGAAGCACTTGCAAAACAGCTGGAAGAACAGCGCCGCAAAAAAGCCCGTCTCGTGGACCCGCTGCAGTACGAAATGAGCATTCAGGCTGAAGACCTTGCCGGATATGTGCCGGCCTTTGGCTGGGAAGCAGGCCCGCCCAGCGCGGAACAGACTGCTGCTCTTGAAAAAATGGGCATCCTGCCGGACGCTATAGAATCTGCTGGTAAGGCTTCCCTGCTGCTGGACCGGCTGAACAAACGCCGTGCCGAAGGGCTGACCACACCCAAGCAGATCCGCGTGCTGGAACGTTACGGTTTCCAGAGCGTGGGCACGTGGAGCTTCGATGCAGCCAAACACATGATCGACCGCATTGCGGCAGGCGGCTGGCGCGGCGTGCCCAAGGGCGTGAACCCCAGAACCTATATCCCGCCTGTGGAACCGCCCGCTGCGCCGGACAGTCCTTTTAACTTTGGATGGTAACGCGAATGGAACATGAAAATGAACTCAAGGAAGCATTGGACTTCGTATCCCCGTCCGCCCTGACCTATGACGAATGGCTCATGGTGGGCATGGCACTGAAGGATGCCGGTCTGCCCGTTACCATCTGGGAACAGTGGAGCACACGCGATGCTGGCCGCTATCACAAGGGCGAGTGCGTCAAGAAATGGGAAAGCTTTCACGGCGGCGGGGCCAGCCCCGTCACCGCAAGCAGCATTTTTCAGCTGGCCTACTCCCACGGATGGAGCGGTCCCGCAGGCCACGCTCTGGACTGGAACGATGATATTTCTGCCGGCACCAGCACACAAACCGAGGGCCGTCTGGTAGACCCGCGCTGGGTGGAAGCCCACGAGCTGACTTTGCCCGCAGAGTGGCACCCCGCCGACCAGCTCAAGCGCTACCTGCAAGCCCTGTTTGAGCCGGATGAATATGTGGCCTATGTGACCGAAAGCTTTATGGCCGCCGACCGCCGCCGCCCTGCAAAAGGCAGCTGGACCCGCACCGCAGGGCAGCTCATCACCGAGCTGGATGCCTGCGGCGGCGACCTCGGCAAGGTGGTGGGCGACTGTGATCCTGAAGTAGGTGCATGGATCTGCTTCAACCCTGTGGACGGCACCGGACGCAAGGATGCCAATATTACTGCCTACCGCTACGCCCTCGTGGAGTGTGACAACATGGAACTGGGCAAGCAGCAGGCCATCATCAAGCAGCTGGAACTGCCCTGTGCGGCTCTGGTCTACTCCGGCGGCAAGAGCGTCCACGCCATCGTGAAGGTGGATGCCCCGGACTACGCCGAGTACCGCAGGCGGGTGGATTATCTCTATTCCGCCTGCCAGAAAAACGGCCTGACTATCGACCAGCAGAACCGCAACCCTTCCCGCCTTTCCCGGATGCCCGGCATCCCGCGCGGTGACAAACGGCAGGTGCTGCTGGAAACGAACATCGGGAAATCCTGCTGGGACGAGTGGCGGGACTGGCTGGAATCGGAAACGGATGATCTTCCCGACTGGCACACCAGCAACGATTTTTCCAACATCCGCCCGCTGCGCGAACCTCTCATTGAAAATGTGCTGAGAAAAGGCCACAAGATGATGATTGCAGGCCCTTCAAAAGCCGGCAAAAGTTTTGCTTTGATCGAGCTGTGTATCGCCATTGCTGAGGGCACCACATGGCTGGGGCATTTTAACTGTGCACAGGGAAAAGTTCTGTACCTAAATCTGGAACTCGACCCGGATTCCTGTATGCACCGGTTTCAGGATGTTTACAATGCACTTGGTCTCCCTCCAACACATTTCAACCAGATTGCCATCTGGGACTTGCGCGGCATTCCGGTGCAGCTTGACAAATTAGCTCCAAAGTTAATTCGCCGGGCAAAGAAGCAGGGCTTCACGGCAATCATCTTCGACCCTATCTATAAGGTGCTGACCGGTGATGAAAACTCTGCAGAGCAAATGGCGAAGTTCTGCGGCCAGTTCGATAAGGTATGCCATGAACTGGATTGTGCTGTAATTTACGCCCATCACCACAGCAAAGGTGCCCAAGGCGGCAAGCGCAGCATGGACCGTGCATCCGGCTCCGGCGTGTTCGCCCGCGACCCGGATGCCATGCTGGACATGACCGAGCTGGTACCCACCGATGCCATCCGGGAACAGCTGCACAACAAAGCCGCCTGCCGCGTGATCAAGGCCATGTTGGACAAACGCGGTCATGCGGATGCCTACGGCTTGGATGATACCCTCAGCCGCCACCGGATGCTGACCATCGCAAAGGAAAAACTGGGCCTTGCAGATCTGCGGGCCATCGATGCCGAGGTCGCGGCTGCTGAGAAAAAGGCCGACGGCATGACCGCATGGCGCATCGAGGGCACCCTGCGCGAATTTGCCCGCTTCGACCCGGTGAACCTCTGGTTCGACTACCCCGTGCACAAGCTGGACACCGGCCTGCTGGAAGACCTGCAGCCGGACAGCGATTTCAAAACGCTGGGCAGCCGCGGTGCATCCAAGCGCTGGGGCGATAAAGTCAAAGTGACCAAGGACAAAAAGGCCGAGCTGGACACCGCCTTTGAAGCCTGCATGATGGACGGCGAAGTTACCGTCTATGCGCTGGCTGAATACATGGATCTGAAGCCCCGCACCATCAAGACGCGGCTGAAAGATGACGGACGTTTCTGGATCGATGGCGAGAAAGTGGGCCGCAAGGAGCCCGGCAGCGCAGGTTAAACAAACCGTAATAAGTCCGATTACAATTTGTTGTAAAAATGCAGAAATAGCCGCTATTTTGCACGACACGAAAAACTGCAATTTTGCAGTTATAGCCGCTATGACTGCAGATTTTGCAGTGCAAAATAGCCTATATATAATAGCTAAAACTGCAACTGCAATTGTGATGGGGTATCCCGAAGGATGGGGCGACCACAGCCCCCATCCATTCGGGGAACCCTCCCCATCACGTTGGCGCTAAAATCCGAAAAAAAGAAAAAACGAGGTGAACCCCATGTACATGCAATTCTTTCTCCCCATGCAACCGCCCACCACCACCCACAACGCAAAGCAGCTGCACGCCTACATGAAGGGCGGGCAGCCGCACGCGGTGCTCCACGACAGCCCGGAACTGAAACAGACCCGTGCCAAGCTCCACGCCCATCTTGCGCCCCACGCGCCGGAAAAGTCCATCCCCGCAGGCCGTCCGGTGCGTCTGCTGGTCAAGTGGTGCTTCCCTGCCGAGGGCCGCAAAAACGGCAGCTGGCGCACCACAAAGCCGGACACTGACAATCTGGAAAAGGCCCTCAAGGACGAAATGACCCGCCTGCACTTCTGGGCCGATGACGCGCAGGTGTGCAGCGAGATCGTAGAAAAATTCTGGTCGGACCCCTGCGGCGTGTTCGTCCGGGTGGAGGAACTGTAAATGACCTACGAAGAGAAAAAGGCATGGCTCTGGCGGTACCGGACGGCCAAGCGGTTTGAACTGCTCAAACTTGACGAGCTGGCCACGCTGCAGACCGATGCCACCCACACCACCCAGCGCTTTTCCCCTGTGCCGGGCGGCAGCGGCGACGGACAGGCTCTGCCCCGCAGCGTGGAGCGCATCGACGAAGCCCGCCGGGCCGCTGAGGCGCAGTCTGCCGTGTGCGACGCCATCCGGGCCGAGATCATGGAGGTGTTCCGCCAGCTGGACGATGAGGTGGATTTCATGATCCTGTTCCGGCGGTACATCCTGCTGGAGGACTGGCCGGACATCGCGGTCATCGTCCGCATTTCTCGCAGCCAGATGTTCCAGCGCCACAGCGCGGCCATAAAAAGACTGAATATCAAAAGTCCGGACTGAACCGGAGCGAACCGGACTTGATAATACTGTCAACCCCTGCTAAAATTTAAAATGCCGAAGCCCGCAGGAAAGACTTACTCCCTTCATCCCTGCGGGCTTTGTGCTGCCCGGCTGACACAGAGGATCACCTTTCCCAACCAACAGCCTGAATGTACCAGCCGGGCGTTTTTTGAATATCCCGCCGTTCGGATCTTCCGGGCGGCTTTTTGATTTTACGGCAAGAGAGGTGGTGAGGATGACCGACAAGCAGGATCGTTTCTGTGAAGAATATATGATCGACCTGAACGCCACTCAAGCGGCCATCCGCGCCGGATACAGCCCCAAAACCGCAAGAGAACAGGCACCCCGGCTGTTAGCAAATGTTAGCATTCAAAATCGCATTGCCCAGCTGCAGGCTGAGCAGAGCCGCCGGACCGGTGTATCTGCTGATCGTGTCGTTCGAGAGCTTGCCAAGATTGCATTTGCCAACGCCAGCGACCTGATCGACCCGGAGACTGCTTCTGTCAAACTGGATGCCTCCCGGGATGATCTGGCCGCAATCCAGTCCATCAAGGTCAAGAGCTTTGGCGAGGACGGTTTGGAACACGAGGTCAAACTTGCAGATAAGCTCCGAGCACTTGACCTGTTGGGCAAGCATTTAGGTATGTACAACGGAACATCCGATAATTCTGCCGATCAACTCAAGAAGGCCCAAGAGATACTGGAGGGAGTCAACAGTGTTATCGCCTAAGCAGCTGGAATACCTGTCTCAATGCAACCACCGTTGGAATCTAAAAGTTGGAGCAACCGGTTCCGGAAAAAGCTGGCTGGATTATGCGGTGGTCATTCCGAAGAGACTGCTTGCATTGCGTGGCGAAGGCGCTGCCGTTATGCTGGGAAATACGCAGGGCACCCTCAGCCGGAACGTTTTGGACCCTATGCGCGAAATCTGGGGCGAGGGGCTTGTGGGCACGATCAGCAGTGACAACACTGCGCGCCTGTTTGGCCGTCGGGTGCACATTCTCGGTGCAGACAGCAAAAAGCATGTGGCCCGCATTCAGGGCATGACCATCGAATACGGCTACGGTGACGAAATGACCACCTGGGACGAAGCTGTGTTCCAGATGCTGAAGACCCGCCTACGTTGCCCACACAGTCATTTCGACGGTACAGCAAACCCAGACAGTCCACAGCATTTTCTGAAAAAATTCATCGACGATCCTAAAGTGGACGTTTTCTGTCAGACCTCTACAATCAACGATAATCCGTTTTTGCCGACAAAGTTCGTGAATGATCTGAAGCATGAACTTGCTGGAACGGTCTACTATGACCGTTTCATACTGGGCAAATGGTGCAACGCTTCCGGCCTGATCTATCCGTTCTTTTCTCTGTCAGAGGACACCTACCTCTTTCACGGTGATGCTTCCCACATCGACGGGCAGTTTTATGTGTCCATCGACTACGGCACGCACAACCCCTGCAGCATGGGCCTGTGGGTCATTCATGATGGCAAGGCCCTGCGCATCAAGGAAAGCTATTTTGACAGCCGTGCCGAGCGTGTGCAGCGCACGGACGAAGAGCACTATGCCGAGCTTGAACGCCTGACCAAGGGCTATTACATTCAGGCGGTGGTGGTTGACCCGTCCGCTGCTTCCTTCATCGAGACCATCCGGCGGCACGGCAAGTATCTGGTGATCCCCGCTGATAACGACGTGCTGAACGGCATCCGCTGCGTGGCATCCCTGATGCAGGCTGGGCTTGTGACTATCCACGAAAGCTGCACGGCATCCCGCCGGGAGTTCGGCCTGTACTCGTGGGATGACAAAGCCAAAGAGGACCGCGTCGTGAAGGAGAACGACCACGCCATGGACGACATCCGCTATTTCTGCTATACGATACTGGCCCCGCTGATCCGCTGGGCAGACTGGAGACGAAAATAATGTTTGATAGACTGCTTTTCTGGCTGCGGGAGAAAGCGCGGCTGCTGTTCGGTGAAAATACCACCGTCAGCGCCAGCGTGTCCTACAGCATGGAGAATGCGATCATCCTGTGGGCGCAGATGTACGATACCGGCGGGCCGTGGTGCCACGGCGGCAAGAACGCCCTGCACAGCCTGAAGCTGGCCCAGAGTGTTGCATCGGAGCTGGCCCGTCTGACCACGCTGGAAATGGAATGCCTTGTTTCCGGCAGTGCCCGCGCCGACAGCATCAACACCATGCTGCAGCCTTTCATTGCAGATCTGCGCACCCCGGTGGAATACGGCTGTGCGCTGGGCGGCATCCTGTTCCGGCCCTTCCTCGATGCACAGGGCTGCATCCAGATCGATGCTGTGCAGGGTGACTGCTTCTGCCCTACCCGCTTTGACAGCTCTGGCCGCATGACCGGGGCTATTTTTTATGACCATCTGGTGCGCGGCAACCGCATTTATACCCGTCTGGAAGATCACGAGTTTTCCGGCAGCACGCACAGCATCACGGTCAAGGCGTTCCGCTCCATGACCAGTACAGACCTCGGCATCGAGGTGCCGCTGACCGATGTGCCGGAATGGGCCGCAATCTCGCCGCACACCGAGTTCTCCGATGTAGACCGTCCGCTTTGGGGCTATTTCAGAGTGTCCAGCGGCAATTCCACTGATCGGCACTCCCCGCTGGGCGTAAGTGTCTATGCCGCTGCTGTTGACACCATCCATGATGCTGATGAACAGTATGGGCGGCTGCTGTGGGAGTATGACGGCGGGCAGCTGGCCCTTGACGTTGACCAGACCGCCCTGCGGCCCGGCATCAACGGCGAGAGCGTTATGCCGCAGCGTGAGCAGCGCCTTTACCGCAACTGGTTGAACGGCAGTTCCGGGGCCAATGGCCGGAACCTTTACGAGGTGTTTGCCCCTGCCCTGCGCGATGAAAGTTATCGTCGGGGGATGGATGCCATGCTCAAGCGGGTGGAGTTCCAGTGCGGCCTTGCCTACGGCACCCTGTCCGACCCGCAGAACGTGGACAAGACCGCCGAGGAGATCAGGAGCAGCAAGCAGCGCAGCTACACTACCGTCAAGGATCTGCAGCGGGCGCTGGGCAATGCGCTGACCGATCTGGTATACTCCATCAGCAAGCTGCTGGATGCCCAGTGGAACAGCGGCGCAGCCGTTTCCCCGCCGGGCGACTGCAATGTGACCTTTGACTTTGACGACAGTATCATCTCCGACCCCAAGGAGCGCAAGCAGATGTACTGGGGCTACGTTACCGCCGGGAAGTTCCCGTTCTGGCGGTATCTGGTGGAGTTTGAGGGCTACAGCGAGGACGATGCCAAGGCCATTGCCGCCGAAGC
>ENA-UEQB01001300-UEQB01001300.1-human-gut-metagenome-genome-assembly--contig:-NODE-1300-length-21517-cov-6.370056_pt1 | contig 21517 bp, 10 predicted proteins | sample MGYA00242901_ERZ507918 | MGnify/ENA primary metagenome ERZ507918 (study PRJEB26167, sample SAMN06115405) | human gut metagenome | host: Homo sapiens | place: China:Sichuan | collected 2016-04-06... | reverse complement strand
TGTCATCATATTGTACTATTTTCTTTTTCATTCTTTTTAATGATACCTTTTACTCATTGATATTCACACCTACAAATATACAACATAAAAAAGGGTTTGTCAAGAGCAACCTGTCCATAAGAAGAATTATATCATAAGATTCGATCATTTACTTTAAAAAGTCATTAACCAAGCCTTCAGCTCCATCAACATTTCATTGCGGAATTTAAAACTATCTTTCATTCCCCATCCATGCCTACCACTGGGATAAATATACATGGCAGCCGGTATCTCCTTTTCTTTCAAAGCAGAATAGTAACGAATAGAATTCATAGGTACCACGCCCCTGTCATCATCGGATAAAGCTATAAACGCTCTTGGTGTAAGCGAATCCACCTGATACTCATTACTAAATTCCTTTTTCAATTCCTCCGTTGCTTTTTCACCTAGAAACTGTCTGCACGATCCACCATGCCCGTATTTAGGTTCCATCGAAATTACCGGATAAAAAAGAATCTGAAAAGCAGGACGAAGTTCTTCGGAAGCATGCGTAGCCACTGTAGAGGCCAAATGACCACCTGCCGAAAATCCCATGATACCAATGCAATCAGGATTAATATTCCATTCAGAAGCATGTTCTTTCGCATAACGAATAGCTTCGTATGCATCCGACATGGGAACCTCCCGATTACCATTAGGCATACGGTACTTTAAGACAATAGCAGCTATTCCCTGTTCATTGAAAAACGGTGCCCAGTCATACCCCTCGTGAGCCATTGCCAAATGCCCGTATCCACCTCCCGGACATATAATAACAGCTCTCGCCGGCTGTTGAGAAGCTTTCGGCAAATATACTCGGATACTAGGTTTGAAATTATTCTTTTTATCATCATATCCCTGGGCTTCCATCCCATTCGTATTGGGTAAGCCGTTTTGCCACAAATCTATATCAATAGGCGAATCCTGTTTTTTCATAACTTTGTCTTGTGCATTCATAGAAGTACAAACAGTTGTAAAGCAACCGCTTAAAAGTAATATTTTACAAAAAGAAATTAGTCTCATACTATGCTGTTTTAGTTAATCTTATTCTTATGAATCCTGCGGAGAATCATTATCATTACTCACACCACGCTGATAGACGGACGGTGCTACTCCGAATTGAGCTTTGAAGCATTTACTGAAATAGAAAGGATCGCTGATACCCACCTTATAGGAGACTTCTGCAACCGTCAGATTATCTTCCGACAGTAACAACTCGGCTGCTTTCTTCATGCGCACAACACGTAAATATTCATTAGGCGAATATCCCGTTACTCCACGCAGTTTCCGATAAAATACGGTTCGTCCCAACTTCATCATCTGCGCAAACTCATCAATAGAGAATTCAGGCCGGGCGAGGTTCTGTTCAAGGATGGCAGCCAACCGATCTGCAAATTCTTTATCTCGGTCAGTAGTACACATGGCCGGACGCACAATACCCGGTTCACTGGAGAACTTCTCACGCAATTTATCGCGCTGCTCGATCAGGCGGAACACACGTGCCAACAACAATTTTACACTAAACGGTTTGGCTATGTAAGCATCCGCTCCGGCTTCTATACCTTCCAGATGTTTCTCCGGCGAACTCAAAGCAGTCAGCAGAATAATAGGAATATGGCTCGTATCAAAATCCGATTTCAGCTTCTTAGTTACCTCAAATCCCGTCATTCCCGGCATCAGAACATCACAGATAATCAAATCGGCATCATACGTACGTGCCTTCTCAAATCCGGATGTACCGTCAGCAGCAACTTCTACTTCGAAATAGGCTCCGATTTCCTCTTTCAAGAATTCACGAATATCATTGTCATCTTCAATAATCAAGACTTTCCGTTTATTCAGAGGAACAGCCAGTTTTTCCGAGTCAGGAAGTTCTTCCGAGAGCTGCAACAAATGATGCGCATGTCCGTCCGCCTCTTTCAGCAGTACATTGCCCGGGACAAGGAAGTCTTTCTCCGAATACACCGTCTTATCCGTCGGAATGCATACGGTAAATACAGAACCACCGCCTTCATTATCCTTATACTCAATCGTTCCTTTATGTACCTGAACTAGTTCATGGCTCAAATGCAACCCTACACCGATACTGTCACCGGAGAAGTTACTCTGCATAAATCGCTTGAACAATTCGTTCTGCTTCTCTTTAGGAATGCCGACTCCCGTATCCGAAACCTGAATCTGCAAGGTTTGCTTCCCTTCGTCCACATTCACCGAGAGAATAATTGTTCCGTTCGAAGGAGTATATTTAAAGGCATTTGAAAGCAGGTTATAAGTCACCTTATCCAAATTTCCTTTATCAATAAACATTTTATAGGACGGCACCGAAGGCAGGAAACGGAAATTCATATTCTTTTGTTCCGCTACATCTCCGAAGCTCAAAAATATTTCATAAAGGAAAGAGATGACATCCGTTTCCTCTAAAGAGAGTGCCAGCTTATTATTCTGCATCTTTCTAAATTCCAGCAACTGATTGATAAGCCTCAACATACGCTGCGTGCTCTTATCCATTGTTTTCAGCGGATATATCAATTCACGCGGGATATCAGTCACACGTTGAATCTTCTCCAATGCTCCCTGAATCAAGGTAAGCGGAGTACGGAATTCATGAGAGATATTGGTAAAAAACACCAGTTTATATTCTGTCAACTGCTTTTCTACATTGATGCGGTTACGCAAGCCGTTAAAGTTACGAACGATACGGAAAGCAAAGTACAAGGCTATGATTAATAACAGCACATAACCCAGCATTGCCCAAGTCGTTTTCCAGAATGGAGGGACAATTACAATTTTCAGTGTAGTCTCGCTATCATTCCAAACACCTGATCCATTGCTCGACTTGACGTGAAGTATATAAGTTCCCGGATTAAGATACTTAAACGAAGCAAAATTCAGAGGAGAAGGAGCACTCCATCCCTGATCGTAATTTTCCAGCCAATACATATATTTGGTATGACCGCTATCCGAATAATCAAAAGTAGAGAAATCTATCAAGAATGAGTTCTGAAAAAACTGCAGGGTTATTTCGTCCGAATAAGCCAACGATTGCTTTAACGGAGAGTCCTCCATCTGCGGATTCATCTGGGTTCCATTGACATATAAATCCGTGAAAACAACCGGGGAGAAAGTTTCGTTATCCTGTATCTTTTCAGGATCGATCACTATTAATCCGTAGTTTGTGCCAAAAAGCAGTTTTCCATCTTCGCGCATACAGGCACTATTCTCACTATACACATTTCCCAATGTATAGGAAGAAAAGAAATAGTTTTCAAAAGAATGGGTAGCCGGATTAAATTTGGAAATACCATATTCGGTGGCAACCCAGAGATTCCCCTTTTTATCTCCCAGAATAGACTGGATTACATCGTTAACCAATCCTTCGGAAGTTCCGTAATGTTCATATTTCAAAGAGCAATAGTTATCCTGCGGCTCACAAAGATTCAGTCCCGAACCGGACGTACCAATCCACATCCGCCCTTCCGTATCCCGATAGATACACTTGATTTCATTACTGCAAAACTTTCCGTTTGTATAACTGAAAAGATGATAATTATCAGCATCTGCAATCAATGAATCCGGATGAAAAATACAAATACCCTCACTGGTTCCTACCCACACCATCCCATTTGCGTCTTCTTCTATCACACGCACCATTCTCATCCCGAATGTTTGCTGGAAGAAATGACGGAATTTATATTTACCATCGGGAGTAGGTTCAGCCAGTTCCAGCCCACCGCCAAATGTTCCTATCCACATGCGGTCTTTACGGTCGCGATAAATGGCAAAAACGTTATTATCGGATAAGGCTGTCAAATCAGAAGGATTATTATAATACCAGGTGTCCCCCACTTTGAGACCATTTCCACGAGTTCCCATCCACATTCGTCCCTGTTTGTCTTCGGTGAGAGCATAGATATTAGAATGGAAATATTGATTGGTCATTTTCGAATGAAGACTTGAATCAAAGGTGTATAATCCCCCCTTACGCGTACCTACACAGATATCCCCATTAGACATTCTGGTAAGCATACGGATGGTGTTCGACCGGTCGAACAAATCACGGGATTCGGGATAGATACGGGAAGTTCCTTCATTCAATACGGAAATACGGGACAAGCCTGAATATTCCGAAGCTACCCAGATGCCACCGGCACGATCTTCCATCACATATTGCAGGAAATCCGAACTGATATGACTCTGGTCATTAATGTTCGCCACAAAATGCTCCAGTTTATCTTCGGCGGTATTATAAGCGAAAAGCCCATTTCCATAGGTCGAAATCCAAATAATTCCCCGGGAATCATGGACGATATGATAACGTTCAAAGTCAATATAACTTATCTTATCCTGGGGAATCAACTGGAAATCCTTACTCTCTCCGGTTTCGGCAAGCACGTATGTAAGCCGTCCCGTATGATTGTATATCCAATAATCTCCACGATTATCACGTATCAATTCTCCCTTTTTAATATTCAAACGAGGATCTGCGGCCATCTCTCCGGTAGCAAACTTATAAGTATATACTCCGGTAGTAGTCAGGATCACCCACTTATCTTTCAACAGGAAATTTCCGGTTGGCGATGTCGCCCCTGCCACAGTGGCAAGAGAAGCCAACTTTTGCATCTTTTGAGTAGCCTCCTGATAATAATAGATATCTCCATCTGCTGTAAGGAAATACATATCGTCCTTATAGGACAGCGAAGAAGTGAAGTGGATTAATCGGTCTTCTATCCGATATTGTCCGTTGGAGACAGAAACCAGTCCGCATTGAGTGCCGATCCAGATACGGCCACTGGCATCCTCATTCACAAATTTCACCCGGTTATCCGGCAGGTTTCCACGTTCGGTCCTGAATACGGTAGATGTCATCTCACCATTTTTCTGATGTACCATCTTCCGGCAGCCATTTCCCGAATGGGAAAGCCAGACATCTCCGTTAGCAGCGACAAAAACCGTTGAATAATTCTGCCTTAACTCGCCACAACCGGTATAGTCCACAAAACGGGCACGTTGCAAATCATAGCAACTATATAATTCAGGTGTAGTAGAAATCCACAAAAAGCCATCTTTATCTTCTGTCAGATCGTAAATACGGTTGTCTGCCAAAGATACCTCATCACCGATTTCCGGACGGAAAGTGAGAAAAGAGTTGCCATCATAACGACTTAACCCGTTCAAGGTAGCCAGCCACAAAAAACCTTTACTATCCTGATAAATATATCGAATAGAGTTATTGGGAAGGCCGTCACTCGTTCTCATTTGTGTAGAACGAAGCTCAATTGCACTATAAGCATTCAACACAAAACTAACAAGAAAGGTAAAGATCAAAAGGTGTCTTTGCATCATATAGATTCCAAGATTAATAATAAATGTTGGACAAAAATAGTCAAGATAGTTGAGATAATGAAAGAAACGGCTCACCTAATTACTAAAAAATCAATCCATGTGGAATACTTCCGGCAAAGGAATGGACACCGGTGAGTTGTCCGGATTCACTTCCATGATATCCGCCATATAGTCCCACCATTTCTGCACAATCTCCGTATTACCCAAGTCCTGCGAACCGGCCTCACCTTCCGTTTTCTGGAAAGCAAACAGGATATTGGTCTCCTTATCCCAATAAATCGAATAGTCCGACACTCCGTTTTTGGAAAGCAATGCTTTCAATTCAGGCCAGATGGCAGCGTGTCTTTTCTCATATTCAGCTTCACATCCGGGTTTTAAATACATTTTAAAAGCTTCTCGTTTCATGGTTCTATCTATTTAAAGTTAATCTTTCTTTTCTTCTGTATCGATGGCAAAAATAGGTGCAGTCGTCTTCTGTTTCACCTGATAATACTGAACGGCACTGTCATTCATCTGCGGGTACTGATTCTTCAATAGAGAGATCATTTCCGCACCTGCCCAAAGCACTGGTCCGTATCCATGTGCCGCATATACATTGACCGGACGATAGTAATAAAAAGCAGGATCGAAAGCCATCCCCGTACCCACACAAGTGCCTTCCACCTGACCTTCCGCATTGATCTTACCGGCCACGGCATGCCATCCCAAATGAGCGACAGGTCCATAAGCAATGGCATCAATCCAGCCTTTATTGATAGCATGCGCCAAACAGTATACGTAAATAGCCGTAGCAGACGTCTCCAGATAAGAATCATTCCGGTCGAGCAATTGATGCCAAAGCCCTTCTCCACTTTGCAAGGCAGTCACTCCGCGTACATGAGCCCGGAAATAATCCATCACTTTCGCACGTTGGGGGTAATCTTCCGGCAATACATCGAGCAATTCGCATGCTGTCAGCATAGCCCACCCATTGGCACGCGCCCAACAAAAGGCAGGATGATCGGTACTGCTTTCTACCCATCCATGACGATACAATCCTTTTTCAGGGATAAACATACGGTCGGCAAATTGCAGGAATTGTCTGACAGCCTCCGCCAGATATATCTCTTTTTGAGCCTTGTCATAACGGCTCATCTGGGCTACTGCGGGAATCCCCATAAACATGTCGTCCAGCCAAAGTGTATTATGTTGCGGACGATTGCGGGCAAAAGTACCATCTGCCAACCGGTATTCTTTATTCTGAATAAAATCAAAATAGTTCCCAATTAATCCGTCTACAGGAAGTGAGCGGTCTTTCACACGGACTTTCACCATCGCTGCACACACAGCCCCGGCATCATCCAGAGCATGAGGAGTGAGGATTTGCAGCAATTGAGGGTCTGTTGTGCCTTTCTCTTCGTACACACGCTTAAAATGAGGCGCCACTTCCGCCAGAAAGCGGAAACGGTTCTGCACATAATCCATGTAACGTTGATCGCCCGTAGCTTCGGCAGCTGCTATCAAGGCTGAATAGGTTACTCCCCATTCGTAACTTGCCAGACGGAAAGCACCACGTTCCAGTTGCGCTTCCTCTCCCATCGTGGTGTAGTCGGTAATCAGTTTACCTGTGTTCTTATCTACCATGCGTGCCGGAGTCTCCTTATCAATATAAGCAAATACACGATCTATATCTTTCTTGACCTGCCCGGGTGTCAGGTCACCATAAGTGCCCTGATAAGCAGGTTGCAGCAAATGCAAAGGAGTATTTGAATCATTCACTACCGTTTTCTTTTTCTGTGCACTAACCGGCAAAGTTGCCAGCAATAAAGCAATGGTTATGATACGAATATTCATAATCTATTTTTTAGGTATTTTACATCCTCTGAATACAGTGCCCTGAAGCTCCGGTCCGAAATAGAATCCGGGCTGTGTAGGCTGATTATAAGCCACATTCTGGGTAGCGATACTTATACGATAAATCGGATCTTCGAGGAAAGTATGAAAACGATAGTCGGTAGGAATAGTGGAGACGTAAAGCCGTAAAGCTGTATTATCAGCTGTACGCATCAGTATTTCTTCGCGCCAGTCACCTACGATATCTCCCTGAAGGCAAGGATTCGCTTTGGTTCCATTATTGGAAAGAGTTCCCTCAAAAATGGCTATGCGCTCACACACTCCTTTTTCCCAATTATATTTGCTGACCATATTTCTATCCAACAATTCACGCAACAAATCTCCATCCCACCAAACAGCCATATTACAGGATAAACCTCTTACCCGGTCTTTTACCACCTCTCCTTTCACATTCCTTATTCCTCCGGAAGCAACAGACCACATTTCAACGCCCGGTTGAGTCGGGTCAATATCAGCTGCCATACAACGCCCTACATCTGTATTGTCTTTAATCTGAAATAGAACTTCTCCGGTAGCTGCATCCCGATAGGTAGAACCATCACGTTTATTTTCATGACAATCCCATACTTGCAGCCCTTTACGAGAGGGGTCGAAATGAGTCAGATGAATGGCATCGCCGTGTCCCATTTCCGTGGTGTAGAGTCCTTTACCGTTATGGTCTATGGCGCATGAACCGTAGATGATCTCATCGCATCCGTCACCGTCCACGTCACCTACCCGCAGGTTATGGTTTCCTTGTCCGGCATAATCTTTACAACCGGGATTATTACTGTCGAATACCCAACGTTGTTTCAGCTCCTTTCCATCCCAGTCAAAAGCAGCCAAAACAGTACGTGTATAATATCCACGACACATCACTACGCTTGGGTGTATGCCGTCGAGATAGGCAACGCAGGCCAGAAAACGGTCGCTGCGATTACCACGACTGTCTCCCCAACCCATCAAGTCTCCTCTTACGGGCACATAATCAATTGTTTGCATCGCTTCTCCTGTCAATCCGTTAAAAACTGTCAGATATTCCGGTCCGGTCAGGATACGTCCTTGTTCATTCCGATAGTCAGCCTGCGCATCCCCAATCACTTTTCCTGTTCCATCCACCGTTCCGTCCGCGGTCTTCATCACTACTTCCGCTTTGCCGTCACCATCGAAATCGAACACCATAAACTGGGTGTAGTGTGCACCGGCACGTATGTTACGTCCCAGATTAATACGCCATAATAGTTTTCCGCTCAACTTATAGCAATCAACATATACTTCTCCCGTATAGCCGTCATGTGAATTATCATGTGCATTACTCGGGTCCCATTTCAGAATAATCTCATATTCGCCATCACCGTCCACGTCACCGATACTGGCATCATTCGGAGCATAAAAATAGTTTTGCCCTGACGGAGTCGTACCATCTTCGGGGCGGTTCAACGGAATATTCAGATAACCCAATGGGGCATTTGCCGGTAATTGATAGCTACTTTCCGTTTTACCTTCCCTTGCTTTCACGGTATAAAGTACAGATTCTGTCCCTGCATAGGCATCCTGAAAGAAAGTGGCATCCTTCAACGGGTGTTTGTTTATCTTTTCATCGTTCCTATAAATATCAAAAGATTCATTCATCGGGTCGGAAGACAAATAACGCCAGGAAACAGCCACAGTAGACGGATTCTCTCGGATAGCAATTACACCACGTCCCAGACGTTCGCGTTTCAACTTCGAAAAGTCATAGTTTGGCTGGGCTATCGAGAAGATAGCTATCAGGCAGAAACTAAAAAAAAGAGTTATGCACTTCATAGTTTTATCGATTAATCAAATTACAACACAAAAGTAAAGGACGCAGCCCATTGATAAAATAGAATATTGTACAGATATATGTAGAAATCATCATTAGACATACTTTTAACACTATTTTCTGCCGTCTCGTGAACGAATTTAAAGACATTTGCACGGAAATCCATTGAAAAAGAAAAGAACGTCTCTTACCTTTGCCATAGAAACAGCAAATTAATAAAACAGAACTATTGTACCATGAAGAAACCACTATTCTTACCCTTTACAGGATTGCTTCTTTCTTGTCTGATACCAGTCCATACGGTCGCAGCACAAGAACTCCCGACACAAAAAGAGACTTTAGAGAATATCATAAAGGTTAATGACTACTTTATGAAAAAGTATGCCGATTACACTACTCCCAGTTTTTACGGTCGTGTACGTCCCAGCAATATATGGACGCGTGGTGTATATTATGAAGGATTGATGGCTCTCTATTCTATTTATCCGCGTGAGGATTATTATAAGTATACTTACGACTGGGCCGATTTCCACAAATGGGGAATGCGCAACGGCAATACTACCCGTAATGCGGACGACCATTGTTGCGGACAGGCGTACATTGATATCTATAAAATCTGCCCGTCAGACCCGAACATGATTCGGAATATCAAAGCAAGTATCGATATGGTGGTGAACACCCCGCAGGTGAACGACTGGTGGTGGATTGATGCTGTGCAAATGGCAATGCCTATCTTCGCTAAATTCGGAAAGATGACCGGAGAACAGAAATACTACGATAAGATGTGGGATATGTACTACTACACACGCAGCCAACACGATAAAACGGGTATGTTCAACCCCAAAGACGGCCTGTGGTGGCGCGATCAGGATTTTAATCCTCCATATAAAGAGCCGAATGGCGAAGATTGCTATTGGAGTCGTGGAAACGGATGGGTATATGCTGCCTTGGTACGTGTATTGGATGAGATTCCTTCTGATGAGAAACACCGTCAGGACTATATCAATGATTTCCTGACCATGAGCAAGGCTTTGAAGAAATGTCAGCGTGAAGATGGTTTCTGGAATGTCAGTCTTCACGACCCGACGAACTTCGGAGGAAAAGAGACTTCCGGTACAGCCTTATTTGTTTATGGTATGGCTTGGGGAGTCCGCAACGGATTGCTCGACCGTAAAGAGTATCTTCCCGTCCTTTTAAAAGCATGGAACGCTATGGTGAAAGATGCCGTACATCCGAACGGATTCCTGGGATATGTGCAGGGAACAGGCAAAGAGCCTAAAGACGGACAGCCGGTTACTTATAAGAGTGTGCCCGACTTTGAAGACTACGGAGTCGGTTGTTTCCTGCTTGCCGGAACAGAAGTTTATAAATTAAAATAACATACACAGTTTTTTCATTAGGTTTAAAGATAATCATTCATTAGGTTTAGTTAGAGGTTAGTTAGTAGCTAGTTCCCTCACTGACTGTTTAGACACCGGTCAGTGAGGGATTTCAAAGAAAACAGATTCATGAAAAACAAATTATTCCCGTATATATGTTGGCTGACAGCCATTACGTTCAGTTTGCAACTGCAAGCGCAAAATAAAGTTTCCGCTCCCATGGCAGATGTCAATCAGGTGGTTGACAACACGCTGGATAGCCTGAATAAAGCACGTACCTCGCGACCGGAAGCCGGTTCCAGCCGGAAAGGTGACAACCCTGTTCTGTTTCTGGTAGGTAATTCGACCATGCGTACCGGAACTTTAGGCAATGGCAACAACGGACAATGGGGATGGGGCTATTTTGCTGGTGAATATTTCGATTCCAACCGGATTACTGTTGAGAATCATGCGTTGGGTGGAACCAGTAGCCGTACTTTCTATAACCGTTTATGGCCGGATGTAATCAAAGGAGTACGCCCGGGAGACTGGATAATCATCGAATTGGGGCACAATGACAACGGCCCATACGACAGCGGACGTGCCCGTGCTTCCATTCCCGGAATTGGCAAAGATACACTGAACGTAACAATTAAAGAAACCGGAGTAAAAGAAACTGTATATACCTACGGAGAGTATATGCGTCGTTTCATTCAGGATGTAAAATCCAAAGGTGCTCATCCGATCCTATTTTCACTTACTCCCCGCAATGCCTGGGAAGACAAAGACAGCACCATCATCACACGTGTCAACAAAACTTTCGGATTGTGGGCAAAGCAGGTGGCAGAAGAACAGCATGTTCCTTTTATTGACTTAAATGATATCAGTGCCCACAAATTTGAGAAGTTCGGCAAAAATAAGGTGAAATATATGTTCTACATCGACCGTATACATACAAGTGCTTTCGGTGCTAAAGTCAATGCAGAATCTGCTGCAGACGGAATACGTGCGTATGAAGGGCTGGAATTAGCCAATTATCTGAAATCTGTTGAGAAAGATACAGTGACAGGTTCCAGTCGGAAAGAGGGACGTCCGGTATTGTTTACTATCGGAGACAGTACGGTCCGAAATGAAGATAAAGACAAGAACGGTATGTGGGGTTGGGGAAGCGTAATTGCTGACGAGTTCAATTTAAATAAAATTTCTGTAGAAAATCGTGCTATGGCAGGACGAAGTGCACGTACTTTCCTCGATGAAGGTCGTTGGGATAAGGTATACAATGCCTTGCAACCGGGGGACTTCGTTCTGATTCAGTTCGGACATAATGATGCAGGAGATATAAACAAAGGGAAAGCCCGTGCCGAATTGCGCGGTTCGGGAGATGAGAGCAAAGTCTTTCTAATGGAAAAGACAGGCAAATATCAAGTTGTTTATACTTTCGGCTGGTATCTTCGAAAGTTCATCATGGATGTTCAGGAGAAAGGTGCCATTCCCATCGTTCTTAGTCATACGCCACGCAACAAATGGAAAGATGGAAAGATAGAACGTAACACCGAGTCTTTTGGCAAGTGGACACGTGAAGCTGCGGAAGCTACGGGAGCTTATTTCATTGACTTGAATAAGATTAGTGCCGATAAACTTGAAAAGAAAGGTGTGAAGAAAGCTGCAGCTTACTACAATCACGACCATACACATACTTCTTTGAAAGGAGCACACATGAATGCCAAAAGTATTGCGGAAGGGTTGAAAAAGAGTGATTGCCCGCTAAAAGAGTATTTGAAATAATACGAAAGAGAATCCTGTAAAGATAGCAAAGGACTAAAGGGAAATATAGACTATCCGGACTGTTTAAATATTCTATCTTAAAAAAGGAATATTTAAGCAGTGCAGAATGGAGAAAACAGCATAGCAGATGAAGAAGAATAAAAAAGCTCCGACATTTGTCAACACGCAAATCCTCATTCTTATCATTTATAGAGTTTATCTAGCATTTCACACCTATTTTATCCTACAACACTTGCAAGTCGATATCGATTCAGGGATTAATCTTCCATTATGTTATTATTTTCTTATTCAAAAGTCCAGGTAAATCAGAGAAAAACTAGCTTAAAAAAGCACATTTATATCTTCCTCACCGATGAAGGACAAGTTCATCGGTGAGGAAGATAGCGTTCATCGGTGAGGATCACCCTGTTGGTTTAAACCTAACGAACTCTTTTTCCGTTAGAAAAGACGCATATTCTGTCTGATATTATTCACTTCTCGCCTATATTTCTGCATATTATTGCACTTATTTATGCAGTTTTTTCTCTGATTCATCAATTTCGCAACGGTTATTTTCTAATATAATCTTAAAAACAGAACATCTGGACAGGATATGTTCATCCCCATTCAAGGGAAAAATGAATGTTCGTATCCAACATAATACAGTCGCAAATCATTGATTTATTCCACGGAATAGATTAACTTTGCCTGTACAAATTAAAAGCCTGCCAATATGAGCCAAGTGAAAGGAATACCATACGGAATATCCGACTTCAACCGGATGCGGAACGAAAACTTCTATTTCGTCGATAAAACCATGTATCTGCCCCTTATCGAGGAAATGCCCAGTTACCTTTTCCTTATTCGTCCGAGACGTTTCGGAAAAAGCTTATTCCTAAGCATGATGCGTACTTATTACGACATAATACAGAAGGATAACTTCGACAAGTATTTCGGTGACTTATGGATAGGAAGCCGTCCAACCAAACAACATAACAGTTTCCAAGTCCTTTTCTTCGACTTCTCAAAAGCAGGCTGCTCACTGCCGGGAGCAGATTTGATGAGTAGCTTTAATGAATATTGCAGTATCATCATCAACCAGTTTGCCCATGCATACGCATCTTATTATGATGAAGATTTCAAGTCAACAGTAGAAAGCATTGAAAGCGCTAAAGCAAAATTATCATATATAGAAGTAAAGGCTAAAGAAAAAGGATATCCTCTCTATCTGATAATTGACGAATATGACAACTTTACCAACGTCATATTGAGCGAACACGGACAGAAAATGTTCCATGACCTGACTCATGCCAGCGGCTTCTACCGTGAATACTTCAAGCAGTTCAAAGGTATGTTTGACCGAATTTTCCTAATGGGAGTCAGCCCTATCACACTGGATGATTTATCTAGCGGGTATAATATTGACTGGAATATATCGACTGATTCCCGTTTTAATGCCATGATAGGATTTGATGAAACTGAAGTACGTGAAATGCTCCGTTATTACCAACAAAATGGAAAGCTGGTCGGTGATGTAGAAGCGATGATTACAGAAATGAAACCGTGGTATGACAATTATTGCTTCGCCAGAACATCTTTGGACAACGACCGTGTGTTTAATTGCGATATGACTTTATACTATTTACGTAACCAAATTGATTTTCACCGTCCACCCGAAAATATGGTAGACAAGAATATCCGTACGGATTACAGTAAACTGAAAATGCTGGCACGCATTGACCACGACAACACCCATGAGGGAAGCCGCATGAGTACTATCGAAGAAATTGCGGCAAAAGGTGAAATACTGGTAGACTTACATACTTCGTTCCCGTCAGAAAAGATAGCAGATATAGAGAACTTCCGAAGCCTGCTCTATTATTATGGTTTACTTACCATGTGCGGCACCCGTGGCGACCGTCTGAAAATGTGCATACCTAACAATTGTGTGCGCGAGCAGTACCTTGGATTCTTGCGCGACTACTATCAACAGGCCCATACCCTGAATCTTTCACATCTGAAAGACTTGATAGATGATTTCGCCTTCGATGGTCATTGGCAACCATTCTTCGAAACCATCGCCCGTGCCTATCGGGAGAACTCTTCCATACGTGATGCGATAGAAGGGGAAAGAAACCTGCAAGGTTTCCTAAAAGCCTATCTTGCCATTGCTTCTTATTATCTCGTACAGCCGGAACTGGAAATGAACTATGGCTATTGTGACTTCTTCCTATTGCCGGACAAAATGCGTTATTCCGATATAGAACACAGCTATATCCTGGAGTTGAAATACGCTACACGTACAGCTACCAATGCTGAACTTGAAGCCCAAGCAGAAGAAGGAAGACAGCAACTGTTGCGATACAGTAAGGATAAAGTTGTGCAGAAACTGGCTACTGGAACGACACTTCACCTATTATTAATTCAGTTCCAAGGTTGGGATATGGTGAAATGTGAAGAAATAAATGCTTCTGCTATTCATCCTTCGGAATAACTTCCTGCATATAAATAGCATCCAAGCTCCAAAGAGCAGCATCATTCGTGCTAATGCTCGTACATTCATCTAATGGAGACGGTACTTCCGGCGGAAGTATGGTAGTGATGCGGAAAGGCGGTGCAGGTGTATGTTCCAACCGGGTAAACAAATCTTTCCAGGCTTCTTCAGCCATTTGGGTATTGCGCAAGTGATAAGCTGCGTAAGCCATCAGACGGGAGACACGAAAACGGCTATGGCTAAGTTCCCATGCTTTCTTCTTGTAACGTGCAGCATGATCAAGCCAGGCGTCTTTCCATTCGGGTATATCAATCATACGCATCATTTCATTGGCTATCTCAAATCCGCCCATGATCGTCATTAAATGGTTGGTTGTTTCCAATTTGGGGTCACATTCGGTTGTGATGATTCCTGTTGACGGATCAAATCCTAGAGCTTTGGGGCCGGTAAAGAGGCGGTTAGGCAGGACGGCAATGCTTTTCATTCCTGCTATTATTTTATCACGATAAGCAGTGTTACCTGTGCGCTCCCATTCTGTCATCCAATTACCGGCATAAGCCAGCCAGTCGGGACCGATACGCAAACGGGCGGGAGCGGTACAAGGATATTCACTGCGAGGTTGGGCCAGGCGCATAGGGTCCAAGTCATAGAGTTTGTGGTCGGCATCCTTCACTTCAGTCATTAAATCACCGCAACGTTCGTCTGTAGTAAGGTAATAGTAGAAACGGTTCCAGGCGGCCTGGCTGATTCGCGCTTCTTTAGCTCCGCATCCCCAATGACTTACATTATGCCGACTGCCTAATCCGGCATTGGGACCGATATGATAGACATCCACTTCGCCTGTATGACGCGTCATAGCTTCTGCCATACGCCAAATATCAATACGCCCGGTACGCAGGAAATTATACCATAGCCACATATTAGAAGCCAGTTCCGTATTGTCCCAGGCAAATCCTCCGACATCGTAACGCCAGGTATGACGAACAGGGTCATAAGCGTGCATCACATCACCATAATTCCAGAAACCGTACCACTTGTTTTGTTCGATTGCTTTCTGATAGAAGTCAATGTAAGCATCCAAGCGGTCTTCTACACGAGTACGGAATGGAGTAGTACGGTCGGGGAGACTCCATATCCCGAAAGCCTGGCGGGCATGAAGATAATTCGGGGTTGGCATTAACAGACTAGGGCTAGAAAATTGTTTGGCATAATCAGCAAAAGCCTTTTTTCCGGCATAGCCACTTTGTGGGATCAGTGTCAACGTAGTTGTACGGGCAATGCCGTATGGCGTGCTCATACCTTCCTGGACATCTTCATAGCTGGCATTCAGGTCATGAGCTATACGATCATAATGCCGTAAATCCATAGGCTCGGACTCCAGACTCCACAACCAGGCGGTAAGGGTAGCTACCGGGGTTCGTGCGTCTGAAATTTCAATAGAAGAGGGATAAGACTGCCAAAAGTCATGCATACAAAGTCCTAATCCTCCGGTAATATCTCCGACAAAAATATATCCATCGCTACGTGTGCCGGAAAAGGTTCCTATCCAGGGATTATCGTTATTGGCACGTTTACGAATGGAGAAAGCATCGGCAGTGAGTTGAGACAGACGGTAGTCATTCCATGAAGCCCAGTTATCGAGCAGAGAGCGGTTCTTTTCATCGAAAGATTCATAAGGCGGAATACGTTTGCCTTCCATTTGCTGCTGTTGCAGGGAGGGTTCATCAGTCGGCATCTGTTGTGCATCTTTCTTTTCATTACTGTTTTTCTTATTATCTGTCTTATTTAAAGTGAGTATGCGACGCCCTACCAATGGTTGTACCGGCTCGCTCCACACTCCTCCATCTGCACACGAAAAAGCAATATGACGATTATACAGAGCTTCACGCATAGGAACATCGAAACGGATACCCAAACTACGAATGAAATCTTTCTTCTGATCTCCGTCATAGATGAAGCTATGTACCATTTTGATCTGTTCACTACCACCATAAAAGTAGAGACGTACCACAAAAGGAAGCCACTCACGGTTATTCCGTTTGTTCATATCAGAGTTATTCGCATAGTTCCCTTCCCCTTCAGAGTGATTCGTATCAATCTTCTTATTCCTGTTCCGATGTATCCCTTCCAACTTTACAAGTGCCCGTACAGAGCCCAGACGTTCTATGGTTACTGATTTTATTTCTCCTATGTAATGAGTAAAAGATATTTGAGATGTATTTTCTTGAATCGGCTCGTTTTGCGTATTACAAATCAGACGCGCTTTCTCTCCTACTTTAGTTCCCTTATATAATAGGCTATCAATCAGGAAATCTCCGCGTCGGGGAATAAATACGGAAATTAGCCCTGTTTCAATTTGAATATCTTCAGGCGTTTCAGTGATTGCAATAGAAGCATTAGGCTGTTTATTGATAGTTTTTGCTTTCCGGGGGGCTTTTTCTAATGTCAGTCTTTCTGTTCCGGCAGGAATGACTCCGGCAACTCCGCTCCATTTCACGGAACCATCCGGCCAGTAAGCCAATGGCCAAGTATCTACCGGAATCTCTTGATTTCTATCTGTTTTTAACCGCAATGAAGTTTCTGGAAATAGGTAGCCTTCATCAAAAGGAACTCCGAAGCTTACAGCTTTGTCTTGTTCAGGAGTATTGCCGATCCAATGTAAAGGAACAGTAGACGTTTGGGGTGGCAAACATTCATAGCGGAAGTTTGTAATGCGGGTACGGGATAAGGTGGTACGAAAGCCGAACCATCCTTCTGTCAGAGGTTCGGCATTGCGGAAGTCCACCAGTCGCTTGCCGTCTATGTAATAACTAACCCTATTATTTTCATTTGTTATCTTAATGTGATACCAGTGATTCGCTTTTAGCAAATGTTCGGTATCTGTATATTCTTTCAATATGGCAGGACGTACTTTGGGATCTGTGATTCCTGCTTCATTGCCGTCATAACGACGGAAGCGTGTAGTAGAGTTATAATTTCCACCATATCCCATGTAATAGAGTTGCAAAGAATAACAATTCAGAAAGATTCCGCTACGCCACTTCTCACGTTTCCATATATTATCAGGATGTTTGGGGTCCGAAGCCATCCAAAAGCAATTCAGGTCACTCAAACGGTCTCCTTCTTTTTCTACAACTACACATGCATCATATTCAATGGTTACCCGTCCGCTCATCTTTTCTTTCCTCCATAAGGTAAGGCCTTTAGGAGACAGTATTTCAGCGGTATCACCCTGAAATGTCACTTTATAATCCGGAGATTCCGACTCTACCTTCCAATATTTATGAAACTGGCGGGCGTTGAGGCCGGAAACTTTATTGTTTTGTGCGTTTGTTCCTAAAGTGATGAAGAGGAACAAAAGGATAAAGAGTTTTTTCATATGTATATTTGCTATCTCACCTTACAAAGGTAGGGAGAGCCGATCAATTAAGAAATAGAATATTATCCATATATATGGCGATTCGTTCAACTATGAAAAAAAGAACAACCCGACAGTTAGCCGGATTGTTCTTTTTCAACAAACTCATATCAAATAAGAGATTTCTTATTCAAAAACCTTTTTATTCTGCTTTTTTCAAAGTTTCAGCACCTACATAGTAACCTAAGTTAGTTCCCTGGTTATATCCCATATTCTGCATCGCTTGAGACATATCATAATTATGATCGGTCATCAAGTGAGGAAGACGGAATTCGGTAGGATGATTCGTGGAGAATATATAAATAGATTTCATGTCACTTGAACCCATTATTACTTCTTCACGATAGTCACCGAGAAAATCACCATAGTAACAAGGATTGTATTTGGTGCTATGGTTACCGTCATTGCTACCGTAAGTTCCAAAATATACCAAACGAGTCTTATTCGTCTTGTTTACATCAGGGTTCTCTTTATAGCTCACGACACAAGCACGGTCCAGCATTTCTCTTGTCGGCTGCCCGCTCCAATAAATGGCTACATTATACAAAACTCCACCACCAATACCTGTAGGATATGTACTGGATACCAATCCACTGCCACTACAACTGAATACCCCTTCCTGCAAAGAAGACCAGTACTCAAAATTCGGGCTATCCGGATCGATATCTGCCACAATACAACGACCGACATCAGTAGTCGAACCCGCTCCATGGCCGGTAATCAAGCCACCATCTCTTGCATCAATCACTTGACATCCATAACCGTGTCCTTGTCCATTATAATTGCCCGGTTCTTCAAATGAAGCAACAATTTGCAATCCTGAACGGTCTTTTATAAATTTGCCAACACATAAACAGTCACCATGACCGTTTCCGGTACACCACAATTCGCTTCCATCATCATCTATAGCCGCAGAACCATACAAGATTTCATCTTTTCCATCATCGTCCAAGTCCGCTACACGAAAACTATGCGAACACATGGACAACCATTTTGAAGAATGTTCGGCTGTATCAAACTTCCAACGGGTTTCCAGTTTATTCCCTTTCAAATCGAGTGCCCATACTTGCCAATTATGATAAATACCTCTACTGATGATCAGACTGGGGTTGCTTGTTCTCACTCCGGTCGCTTCGTCAGGTATACCATCCAAATAAGCCACCCCGATAAAGAAACGGTCCATGCGGTTTCCGTAATCATCTCCCCAATATTCACTCCAATATTTAGCACGCGACGCTTTTGAACCACTTCCACCACGAGGAATATTATCCACCCGGGTAATTTCACGTCCATCATATCCACGGCAAATAGAGATATATTCGGGACCTTCCATTATCAAACCGCAAATTGTATTAATACTTGCTCCCGAATACCAGCCCACAGCGTCAGTCTGACGAATTCGATAATCGTTCACATTACCATAAGCATCGGTAATGACCTTACCATCCCCAAACTTTGTACCTTCTGAAGAGCGGAAAGCTATTTCACATAAACCATCTCCATCAAAATCGTATAAAATATATGAAGTATAATGTGAACCGGAACGAATATTGATTCCCAAATCAATTTGCCACAAAAAAGTACCATCCATCTTATAAGCTTCCAACAAGGTCGAACCATTATTCCATCCCCCCTGGTTGGCACCATCATACGGTTCTCTCTTCACCACAATCTCCAATTCACCGTCACCGTCCAAGTCACCTAGCTGAATATCATCAGGAGAATATGTAATCGACGCATCGGGTACATTCATGTTTAATCTAATCTCATGATAAAACTTTTCTGCCATTTCAGAGGTAAAGGTATAATCGCAAAGCGTTTCAGCCTGATTGGCAAGAGTGACCCGGTATACATTCGTTTTTGATACATCAATATCCGCATCCACCCAAGAAGTAGTATTCGAAATAGGTTTCTCATTCAATTTCACTTCCGTCTCGCCGTCTACCGACTTATAAATATCAAAAGCAACATTAGACGGATCGGTCTTCAGTAATCTCCAGCTAATCAATGCGGATGATATGCCGGAAGAGTTATTGGCGTCAACATTTGGTGCCGGGTCGTAACTAACCCACATTGCACGGCTACCCGTTATAACTTCAGTAGGCAGAGGCGGCAACTCCTCTTCCGTCTGATTGCCATTGTTCACTTCAACGACGGGGTCATTATCCGAGCAGGCAACTATGGCCAGCAGACAAAACAGCCCCAGTATTATATAATGTTTCTTCATTTCTTTCGTTTTTTTATTCTATAAACATCCGTTCTATGCAAGAATATCCTATCACTATTCATCAGCATTCCGGTTGTGGGTTACCACCCCGGATTCTGCTCCAAATTAGGATTCTTAGATTTTTCACTCTGCGGAATCGGGAAGAAGTATTGACGATCAAAATTACGGGAAGTGATTTCTGTACGTTTGTAGAACTCATTTCCATCATAGTTCACGTTCATACCATGCACTGGTTTGTTAAAGAACTCATTCGTCAGTCCCCAACGACGCACATCAAAATAGCGACAGTTCTCAAAGCTTAACTCAATGCGCTTCTCTTTCTGGATCAGTTTCATGATTTCACTGGTAGTGGTTGCTTTCGGCAAACTGGCAGTACCATATCCCGGAATACCTGCACGTTCACGGATCAGATTCATGTATTTCCAAATATCTGCATGACTTGGATCTACATATGCTAATGCTTCGATATAATCAAAGTAAATATTCGTCAAGCGGAGCAACACACAAACCAAGTTTTGATTACGGTCACCCGAATCCATATTCTTACGTACCAGATAGCCTGTACTGGTAAAGTCATTGTTACCCTGAGCCTTACCACAGTTTCCACTATAAGTGAAGTCAACTGTATAATCGCCTTCTGTACCTGAGAACCATTTAGAATTACTGAAAGTGATATCAGCATAGAAACGCGGTTCGCGTCCCGTGTAGGGATCGTTGCCGTGCGTCTCCCAACTAAACGGCGTGCCGTCGGCCATCTCGTAACTGTCTGCCAGCTCGCTGGTGGGGACGAATCCCGAGTAAGTCTGTTTGCCCAAATCGGTGTCGCCCGACGGACGCAGGTACGCATCCAAGGTGTGCTTGATGATGTTGGAGTCGAAATCCACTGCGAAAAGGGCTTCCTTGTTGTTGAGGTCTCCTTTTAATACGTTCTCGTAACCTGTCATGTCGAGTCCGCCGCCGGTCGTTTCGGTATCGCGTGCGGCCTGCGCGGCCACATCCTAACGTTCGGCGTAGCGTGCCACGCGGCTCAACAATCCGTAGGCGGCCTTTTGCGTGGCCCGGCCGAGATTTCCGCTGTCCCACTCTTTCGGAAGATCGGGAGCGAGTTGTTGCAGCTCTGTGATGATGAAATTCCAGCAATCCTCTTCCGATGAACGGGCCTTGTCGTTCTGCGAGGGTCCGTCGACTTCCGTGCGGAGAATTACGCCGCCGTAGACGC